>ENA-ORCQ01000017-ORCQ01000017.1-marine-metagenome-genome-assembly--contig:-NODE-17-length-369872-cov-6.426228_pt1 | contig 369872 bp, 304 predicted proteins | sample MGYA00237780_ERZ508510 | MGnify/ENA primary metagenome ERZ508510 (study PRJEB26181, sample SAMN06268981) | marine metagenome | isolation source: Tt an E2 anaerobic enrichment on eucalyptus from sediment...
ATGTACTGCAAAATTAAATTATCGTGCCTTAAGATTCCTTTCAGGATTTGCGCATCCGTATAATTTATCATCTTCTAGTATATTATTCGTTTATTGGTCAAAAGGTAACCCTTTATTTAAAATTATTCTATTCACAAATTAACAACCGTCCACTTTGCACTTGTGTAATTTAGCTAATTGCCAAGCTGTTACAAGAATTGCTAAAGATAGAAATTAAATTAAAAAAATAAGAAAACTTTCGGATTTATTGTTGCGAAAAGGGTATAAACAAAAAGGACAGGTTCAACAACCTATCCTTTTCTCATTAAACTAACTAACCTAACTAAACCTAAACTTATGAAAATAAACGTAGCACAAAGATAAATGCTTATTGTAAACACAACAACAAAAAGATGTTAAACAGTGTTAAACGTTTTCACTATTAACATTTTCTTTACTGGGCCACAAAAGTATATTGAATGGTACCTGTTTGTGGTTCTGGAGAAGATTCATCAGCATTAAACAGTGTACGTGAAGCTGCTTCTTTTGCATAAGCAAAAATCTGTTTATCCCTGATATTGGTGTTAGCTCGAGGGATGGCTTCAATAACTCTTCCCTGGCGATTTACAACAATTTCAACAGTTACAGTACCTCCGCCCTGGCTTAAATATACGGGCACAGGCAAACTAATATGATATCTGTTCTCAAGGAAGTATACGATATTACTCTCGCCAGCATAAATAACATTTTTTATTGAATCACGATCCATGCCTTCGGTTGTTTCTACAGGCATTTTGATATCGCTTAGGTCGATAATTTCCTTAGCAAGATTTTTATTAACATCCGAAACTAACCTTTTGGCTGCTTCCAGTTCTTCCATATAGTCTTTATCAAAAAACTCTTCGTTTGAGGTAGTAGTATTTTCAGTTGCCAACCTATTGCTTGCAATGTTGGTTCTGTCATTGGGCGTATGTGGCTGCATTTCCTGGCTATTTTCCTCTTTTGTTTCCGGTAGCTCAGGTTCCTCTGGCTCATTCAAAAGCTCAGGAAATTCGATTAAAATGGACTCTTCCTGCACATTTCCTTTTATGTCGACATCGGCCAGCAAAAAAGCAGAAAACAACAGAATATGAAATACCAGTGTACCTATTACACCATAAATATTTCTTTTATATAGTTCTTGCAACCTCATTTGCCACAAAAATATAAAATTAGGAATGATTAATCCGTTATTCTTATTAAGAATAAAACATTGTTTATCACATTAGAATTAACAAAAATAGAGGTTTGGATAGAATCAATAAGCGGTACGAGACCTCAATAACTTTTGAACATAAAAAAAGCGCCTTTACAAGCGCTTTTTATTCACAAGAAATATAACTAACTGTCCGTTCAGACACTATTAATTATCCTCATCATACTCTTTCTCAGGATCAAATTCCCAGATGTCATCAAAATAATAGGTGGAACTTCGGCCTGTGGTAATAAATCCATACGAGCCAAGGGCAAAACCAACAGCCTCGGTACGAGTAGTTCCTTCAAATGATGTTTTTTCGGCCCACAAATCTTGCTGCGGATCGTACTCCCAAATATTACTAATCATTGACCCCGTGCTTCCGGTGGCTATATATCCATATCCATTCAAAGTGAAACCAACTCCGTTTATCCGTGCTATTGACGTATATTCATCATCGTAGCTGTTATCGTCGTCGTCATCAGATATGGCTCTTTTTTCGGTCCAGTAACCAGTTGAAGGATCGTACTCCCACAAATCGTCTTCATACACACCATTATCAAGTCCTGACAATACGTACGCTTTTCCATCGATAACAAAACATGCGGCATCTCTTCTTTTAGACCCACCAATACTTATTATTTGCTCCCAGGTATCAGTTTCTGGTGTATAAGCATAAAAGTCTTTCAGGTAATTACCATCATACCCGGTACCGATGTAACCTTTTCCATCTACCGAAAAACCAACAGCACCATAACGGGCGCTTCCCATAAAATCAGTTTTTTGTGTCCAGGTATCGGTGATGGGATTATACTGCCAAAAATCATTCAACTCATCTTCGCCATCATAACCGGTTCCTACATAGCCGTAACCATTGATTGAAAAGGCCACTGCCCCATTCCTGGCTTCTCCCGGGAAAGTTGCAATTTTTTGCCAGTAGTTGTTTTCGAGGTCGTACTTCCAAAAATCATTTAAACGATCATCTCCATCATAACCTAAGCCAATATATGCCACATCGTTTATTACAAAACTTACGGCATCGCTTCGCGGCACACCATCAAAATCCGACATTTCCCACCAGTCACCATCTGTAATTTCATCATCATCATCATCGTCGGAACACGACACAAAAGTTGCCAATACTATAAATAAAAGGTATACCAGAATGCTTTTCTCTGTCTTCATCATGACTATTAAATTATTTTAATTGTTTAACTCGGTAAGGCAAACCTAAGCCTGTTTGAAGTGATAAAAAAGGAATTTGGACTAGACCTGAAAAAGTATAGATGAATCGATGTTTTTTATCGTTCATCCCGAAATATATCGTGATACGACGGCAAACTAGCGTTAAAAAGTTCTAAAAGAAGCATCTTTTGCCGAATCGTCTGTAACATCGGGCAATTGGTATATATTCTTTTAGCATACAACATTTCTTTTCTTCATTTGAGGCTGAAAACAGAAATTACAAAATGAGAAACAAAGTTTTTATTGGTTTTTTGTGTTGTTTATTAATTTATGCATGCCATGATGAGGAATCGTTAATGGTTTCGTTAGGCGATAATTATATCAACAACCAAACAAATGTTGCCTTAATCGATACAATCAGTGTTCAACTATCAACCGTAAAGATAGATTCAATTCCAACCTCTGAAAGCGAATATTTGCTTTGCGGCTCGTATACCGATTCCGACTTTGGCAACGTGGCTGCTACCGCCTATGCGCAAATAGGAATGCCAACAGCAGAGATAGATGATGATGAGATTTTCGATTCTATTGTTGTATGCATGCATTACAGCGGAATGTCGTATGGAGACACTCTGTTACCACAAACAATTCAGGCACATCGTGTTATTGATGATATTGAACCAAGCGACGACTATGATGCCGAACCCTATCTGTATAATACAACAGATAAGAGGTATAACCTCCTCCCACTTGGATCGATAACTATTGTACCGAAACCCAATTTTCATGATACACTTACCATACGCCTAAGCGACGAGCTCGGCCTTGAATTCCTGTCATATCTGCGCGATGAAGATGATGAATTCGATAGCACTACGGAGTTTTTAGATTATTTTAAAGGTATTGCTCTTGTTGCCGGAAATGAAAATAATTCAGTGCTTGGGTTTAACGCCGATACCTCGTTTCAGATACGGCTCTATACGCACCTGGTTGAAGCAACCAAGGTAAATAAAACCTATTCTTTTAAATATGAAAGTGCATCACTTAACCATTACAACAAAGTACTTAATAATGTAAGCGGCACTTATTTGGAACAGGCGGTAACACAACGAGAAGAAATACCTTCAGCTGAAACCAACAATTGCTCGTTCTTACAAGGAAGTTTAGGCTACACTACCCGACTCGATTTTCCGGGAATTAGTAAAATTTTTGAAGTGGAATACAAAAATATTTTGTACAAAGCCGAACTGGTGCTTAAGCCAATGCCCGGCACCTATTCGAACAACCAAGAGGAACTCCCACCGGATTTACTACTGTATTATACCGACAAAAAAAACAATGTAGTGTCTGCAGTTTCAGATGCCGATGGAAATACTTTATACGGAACAATGTATTATGATGAATTTTATAACGAATATACACAGTATGTTTTTGATATAACCGAATACATTTACGAAGAACTCAGCGATGGTTATGTCGATCCGGAAGACGGCTTGCTTGTTATGCTGCCTGAAGCAGATTACGGAGGCACCCTTGACAACCTGGTTTTTGATGGCAGATCGCTTGCCAACTATCGTCCGAAACTGAAACTATACTACGTATTTTACGAATAGCCCCATCGGCTAAAACTGAATAAAATGAGCAAAAGAAATACATTCCTTCTTATCACTTTTTTAATGCTTTTCTTAATAAGTGTATCACCACTTTTAAACGCACAAAATACCGTTTCACCATATTCGATATTTGGGCCGGGCGAAATTCAAAATGGTGGATTTGGCTCTAACCTGGGCATGGGAGGAGCAGGCATAGCTCTTGAATCAAATAATTCGTTAAACGCTCTTAACCCTGCATCATTTGCCGGAATGGATAGCCTTAAGTTAATTTTTGAGTTTGGGTTACAAGGAAAAATGTACAACATCAGTAACTCCAATCAATCGCTTTCCGGCTTTGAAGCGAACCTTGCGTATTTTGCACTTGGTTTTAAATACACATCGTGGATGGCCGGTTCTTTCGGGATGACCCCATTTAGCTCGGTAGGTTATTCAATTAACCGGGTAAACTATATCGAGGGGATGAATGAACAATACACCTCAAATTATGTGGGGAGCGGTGGCATTACACGCTTTTATTTTGCTAACGCAATAAAACTGCTCCGGAAATTGTCAATTGGCATAAACACATCCTATTTATTCGGGCCATTGGTGCAGGAAGAGTATATTACCGGATCTTCTATTGTACCTGAAATGATGATTGAAAGAAAGGATTATTTGAGAAGTTTTTATTTTGATTTTGGACTGCAATACCAGTTTAATATTGCAAGAACAGAATACTCGCTTGGCCTCACCTATGCTCCGGAACAAAGTTTAAATTCGAAACACATTGTTACAGCCTACGATAGCGATTACTCAATCATTCAAGGTGAAGAATACAACAGCGACCACCTGGTAATACCACAAATAATTGGCACAGGAATAGGAATTACCCGGGAACGGGCGAAGCTGGCCATAGATTATACTTTTCAACAATGGTCGGAGGTGGAATACCCGATACAAGCCGACCAGTTTGCCAATTCGCACCGTTTTGCAGTTGGCCTGGAGTTGACCCCCTGGGAACACAGAGCTATAAATCCGGGCTATAAAAACTGGACCTACAGAATAGGTTACAATCACGAATCGTCGTACTTAAAATTCGACAATAAAACATTGAGCAGCAACGAATTCACCATTGGTGCCGGTATTCCGCTTTACGGTGCTATTTCAAACATGGATCTATCAATTTCAGGAGGAACCTTTGGGAGCACTTCCGGACATTTTACAAAAGAACGATATCTCATGTTTAATCTCGGATTCAGTTTAAACGAAATGGCTTTTATAAAAAGAGTGATTGACTAAAACCTCGGACAACTTAACGAAGAACAGAAATTCAAACAGAGCTAACAAGCGAAGGTGCTGAAATGAAAAATCTTTCTTCAACAGAACCTGTTCTCCCAATTGACAAAAATCAAATACGTAATTCTTCCATTTTCTGATTAAAAATAGAACGATAGCTTTCGCCAATGGGGATAAATTTATCTTTAATCATTACCTGCGTTTTATTAATTGCGTTTATATGTTCCAAGCCCACAATATAAGATTTGTGCACACGTGAAAACCTTTCAGCAGGAAGATTTTGCTGCAGGCGCTTTAATGAATTAAGGGTGATAACCGGTTTACTATTTTCAGAGGTATAAATTTTTATGTAATCTTTTAAACCTTCGATATATAAAATATTGTTGAGCTTTATTAATATGGTTTTGTAATCAGTTTTCACTAAAATCGTTTTTTGGCCCATATCCTGGGTTTCATGTTCATGCGCCAGCTCCGGTCTTTTGGAATCGGAAGCTTTATGTTCGTAGGCTTTATTGGCTGTTTTTAGAAAACGATCGAAACTCAATGGTTTTAAAAGAAAATCAAGGGCGTTTATATTAAAAGCTTCTACAGCCAGCTCCGGTTGATCAGATATAAAAACAAATAAGGGCCGATTTTCGAGGCTTTTTACAAAATCAATACCCGATACTTTTGATAATGTTGTATCTACAAAAATGATATCGATTTTTTGCCGACGTAAAATCTCGTAAGCATCAAAAACCGATGAGCAATAAGATACATGGTGAAAATACGGAACAGCATTTACCATTTCGCGCAAGGGACTTTGTGTATGTGTTTTTTCTAAAATCAGACAATTCATTTGTAAGTAGTTTCCGGTTGTTTGTTTTCAATTGCTTGCTATAACTTTATTAAACGCAATTTATGAACTAATACAGCTTTACGGTAAAATACCATACCTAACAATTCTTAAGATGTATTAACAGGTGTTAAAGTTGCCTTAAGCTCCTTATTAAATTAAACAATCCGCCTTACCGGGCGGATTGTTAACCAAACTGTTTCTAGTCTTCGGCCTCTGCCTGAAAACATTTATAATACAGGTACAAGCTTTAACACCCTACCTTTTTTTCAAAAAAAATTACAGACAAAATTTTACCTCAATCCTGTAATTACAAAATATATCAAAAACTAAAATTGATAAAGAAGTTAAGTGTTATGTCCTGGGCTTTAATCGGCGTAGTTTCAATGTATTCGTTACCCTGAAAATTAAATTTGCGCACATAAACACCAAGGTAATTTTCAGTATTAAAAGCATTTAAAATTGACAGGCCGGGCTTAATATTAACTTTTTTAATATTGAAATTATAATTTGCCGAAAGATCAACGCGAAAATAATCGGGAAGACGGTTATATACTCTGCTCACATTAAAATCGGTGTCTTTTTCGCTTGTTTGAATATAGGGCTGTCCGGTTGTATAGAGCATAAGTCCTGAAAAATTCCAACAATTGTATGTCAATATATTGGTCCATTTCAGCTCGTGTGTTTGATCGTACAAAGCAGGAATATCGTTTCCGTTGTTTATCTCGTTAAAGTTACGTGTTGATTTGCTTAATGAATAGGCTATCCAGCTACTGAAGTTTGAAACCTGGTATTTTAGCAGAAAATCTATTCCAAAAGCTTCACCTGAACCTGCAATAAAACGGCTTAATGGCTGTTCTCCGGGTTCTCCCCCGGGAGCTTCTCCCGGCATACGTTCGGCAGGTGTAAATAAATACTCCTGCAATCCTTCCACTCCCTTATAATAGGCCTCAATATCAAAAAAAAGTTTTCCTAATTTTAAGCTTGATCCAAGAATAAAATGCTGGGATGAGACAACAGGATTCAGCTCGCCATCAGCCAAAATCCAAAAATCGCGGTTATAACCATAAGTTTGCTCGGTGGCAGATTTATTTAGAAACTGGTAGTATTTGCCGGTAGCCATTTTAAATAGCAATTTACTATTTAACTGGTAGTTTACAGCAAAACGGGGCTCTAAGTAAAATTTATTCGTTTCGTTATAAAAATTTACGCGCATACCCGGCTTAACAGTCCACTTATTTTTAAAGGTGATTTTATCCTGCAAAAAACCGGTAAACAGAATAGCCGATTTATCAAGCTCGCTATAAATCAAATCGTTCAATGCTGCTTTGTAATAGGTAAACCGGTTATAACGTGCTGATAATCCAAACTCCAGCTGATTGGCAGCATTAAGATAAAGTGTATTTTTTAAGGATAGGAAATAATCCTCCAACTTGTTCTCCTCATTGGTCGCCATGTTTTCCAACCGATCGTTTGGCACATTCTGAAAAGCTATTGAATCAGAAAACGTGGTGAAATTATTATACTCGTTATAATACCCCGAGTGCCCCAACTGTAATTCGGAAAAATAATTAGTCCGGTGTTGCTTTTTCCACGACAACCCGAAGCCATAATTCCCCCATTTATTGTAATCATCGGTAATAATTTCAACACCTTCTTTAGCTGATTGGTTGGAGCTGTTAAGTTGATCTTTTGCTCCATAAACACTAAACGAAATGATATTTTTATCATTGGGAGTCCAGGTAAGTTTGGTATTAAAATCGCTAAAATAAAATTCGGGTTCAATACTATTGTCGGCCCCGGGAAAACGATTTGCCTGTCCGGTTTTTTTTGCAAGAATGGCATCGGTTAACCAGCTCGAATAAACATCGGAGTAGGCACGCCTGCCTGCGGCAACCAGCGAGAGTTTATCTGTAACAGGAATTTCAGTAGTTATATTTCCGCTTATTAAATTTACACCTCCGTAAATCCGGGGTTTCGTTTTATCCCCTGTTTTCCCGGTAATTTCAACTATGCCTGATACTCTTTCGCCATACCGCGAATCGAAACCACCGCGATACACCTGAATATCTTTGATAACATTTGGATTAAGTGCAGAAAAAACACCAAAAAAATGATCGAGATTATACAGTGTAAAACCATCGAAAGTAACCAGATTCTGATCGGACGAACTGCCCCTGATATTTAACTGAGAGGAGTTTTCTTGTGCACTAATACCGGGCAAAAGCTGAAGTGTTTTGAAAACATCCGTTTCGCCATAGTTTGGTAAATCAACAAAACGTCGCGGATTTAAAGTAACATGCCCGGCTTCGGTACTCATTTCCAGCATTTCAAGGTTTTGTCCCTGTACATCAATTGTTGCAATATTTTGTAATTTCTGATACAGTTTAAAATCGTAGGAGGTTTGATTGCTATTTACTGATAAAACGGTATCAAGGCTCTGGTAACCAAGGTACCTTATTTGAAAAAAAACAGGCTCATTTTCTTTTAGTTTTAAACTGAAAACACCATCAACCGTTGCAGGTAATACCGCATTTTTTTCAGCAATATATACTGTTGCATATGGCAAACGCTCGCCCGTGGCTGCATCGGAAACGATACCCACTATGCGCATTTCTGTCGCAATTTTTTGCGTAGCGGAAAGCTTGAGTTTATAAATTAACCAGGTATTGTGCTTCAGTTCAGCACGGTAACCGGTATCTTTTAACAACCAATTTAAGATGGATGATACACTATCGTTTTTAATAGCGCCATAAATCTGGTACTGTTTTAAAGCTTCCGTATCATAAGAAACCCTGATATCGGTTTTTTTTGCAACCTGCAACAAGGCATCAGAAACAGTGGTACTATCAAACTTAAAACTAAACTGCTGAGCGGAGACCAATAACGGAAAGAAAATCGTGACTAAAAGAAGTAAAATAAAGCTTACTCTAGTTCTTTTCTGATATAATAATTTTTTGATTTTCAACTTCATACTTCAGCTCCATCGGAATACACACAACATCAAGGGCTTCCTTAAGGTTTTTGTTGGAAAAATCGATAGTTGCCTTCCTTTCGCCATTTCCTTTAAACGAAACAGAAATATCAAATTGTCTTTCCAGCTCGGCAAAAATAGTGCTCAGTTTTGTTTCCTCAAAATGAAAAATCCCTTCTTTCCAGCTTGCAGTGTTTTCTATCTTCTCTGAAGTAGACTTCATTAAAATACCATCGTTTAATTGGACCATTTCACCGGGAGTTATAATTTGTTGCTGACTGTTGCTTTTTACAAGAACTTTTCCGCGCAAACAACTTACCCAAAACACATTGTTTCGCGAATAAACATTCAGTTGGGTTCCAAGTATTTCAACACGACCCAGTTTTGTTTCAATTACAAAATCGTCACCTTTTACTACGTCGATAAATGCCTCCCCCGACAAGGTAAGGTTTCGCTCTTCGGCAAATTTTCTTCTGTTCCATTTAAGTTTTGAATCTGCATTTAAAAACACTTCACTACCATCGGGCAGGGAAATCTCTTGTTGCTCGGCATTTGCCGTTTTTATTTGTTGAGCCGACAAAATTCCTGGAACAACCCGAATTCCTAGAAGTAAAATGGCTATTGCGGCAGCTATCTGAAAATAACGGATTAAACCAATGGTTCGGGTCGGCACCTTTTCATCTGCTTCATTAATAATTTCGTTCAGAATGTTTTGCTGTGGGCGCCCTTTGGGCGTATCAAAACCACTTGCCACATTCAGAATTTTATCCTCCGAAGTCATTTTCTTGAATTCGTCGTGTGAAATCTTATTTCCGTTTTTGGCAATCATTCTCTTATAATTTGTATTCAATCGTTTTTTTCAATTCTGTTAAGGCATTTTTCATGCGTTTTTCTACGGCTTTTACACTTATCTCCAGGTTTTCGGCAATTTCCCGATAGGTAAACCCATCAATTCGGTTCATTAAAAAAACAGTTCTGTTTTTTTCACTTAACCGTCCTAGTTCCAACTGAAGCTTTGCATTAAATTCTTTAAGTTCCAACTCAAACTCGGGCGACACTTCCCACTTGTTTCTGTTGTAATTATTGGCAAACTCAAAAACTACCTGCTGATGCTCGAAACGATTCTTGCATAAATTACTGGCAATGGTATACAACAACGACCTTACGGTTTTTAATCGAATTTCACTGCGTTTCTCCCACACTTTTGTAAAAGCATCCTGCGCAATATCTTCAGCTACCTCAATGTCGCCAACCTTGTAATAAACATAGTTTTTTACGGGCTGGAACATTTCATTAAATAATGTTATAAATTCTCTTTTCTCTATACCCGGCATAGAAACAGTTTCTGTAAATCAAACTTAATTTAATCAGTTTTCATTTATAATACAGTTCTGCCAATAATAACCCTACTTTTAATAAGACACAGGTTTTTTTGGCAATTTTCGATGTAAAGATAGGAGTTCTGAAAATAGTAGAATCCGAAGAAAACAAATAACTCACTAAATGGTAAAACCCTGCATTGATTATCACGATTTAGTTTCTGGTCCGGTAGCCATGTAAAAAAACAACCCGCCTCTCCAGACGGGTTGTTACAAACTGTTTCCGTTTTTCTACCATTAAAACCTCAAAATTAACTACAACTTAAACGTTATAATCAAGCATAATACAGACAATAAATATTATACCCTACCCCCTTCCTATTATTTTTGAAAATTATGCTCAAAATTTTACAGCCAATCAACTTCTTCCTGGAAAATAAAAAAGTATTAGTTTTACATTTTAAAAATTAACTGAATGATAATCGAAACTTATTCTTATCCCAGAGCCGCTGTAATTGGGAACCCATCTGATGGTTATTTCGGAAAAACCATTGCATTTGTTTTTTCGAATTTTGTTGCCAATGTACAACTATACCAAACTCCGGAACTGGAGATAAAACCCCAGCGTTTAGATATTACCTCGTACAAAAATATGCAGGCTTTGGTTGACGATATAAACTTTGCCGGCTATTACGGAGGAATGCGCTTGCTAAAAGGGATGATTAAAGTATTTTACGAATATTGTATTACCAATAATATCCCGTTGGCCAGTAAAAATTTTACAATCCGTTATAATTCAAATATTCCATTGCGCCTTGGATTGGCAGGATCAAGTGCTATTTTATCGGCTTTTTTAAAAGCGATGTGTTTGTTTTACGAGGTTTATATTGATCCGGCAATATTTGCCAACCTTGTTTTATCTGTTGAGAATGGGGAGCTTGGTATTTCAGCGGGCTTACAAGATCGTGTTGCTCAGGCATACGAAAAACCTGTTTTTATGGACTTTGATAAAGAAACCATGCAAAAACAAGGGTATGGTAACTACCAGGTTTTAAATACCACTAAGCTTCCCAATTTCTATATCGCCTACCGGAAAAACTTGTCAGAAGGCACCGAGACCGTTCACAACAATCTAAAAGCACGATTTGAAATAGGTGAAGAAAAAGTACTTGCCGCTATGAATCGCTGGGGACAAATTACCGAAGAATTCAGAACCGCCTTAAATGAAAACAGCTACGAAAAGATGCATGAACTTATTAATGAGAATTTTGATTTACGGCGCTCGTTGATTTCCATAAGCAAAGGTAATATTGAGATGGTTGACATGGCACGCTCTACCGGTGCAAGTGCTAAATTCACCGGTTCGGGAGGAGCAATTATTGGAACTTACACCGACGAAAAAATGTTTAGTCAACTAAAAGACACATTGAACAATCATAATATTGAAGTTATAAAACCAAATATCGTTAACAATTAAAACATGGTAAAAAAAGCAGTTATTCCGGCTGCCGGATATGGTACGCGCTTTCTGCCGGCCACAAAATCGCAGCCCAAGGAAATGATCCCGATTATAGACACCCCTGTTATTCAATATGTTGTTGAAGAAGCTGTAGCAAGTGGAATCACCGATATATTAATGATTATTGGAAAAGGAAAACGGGCCATTGAAGAACATTTCGACAGAAGCCCGATACTCGAAGAATCGCTTCTAAAAAAACATAACCTGAAAATGCTCGATCAAATTCGTTCCATTTCAAATATGGCCAACATTCATTTTGTATGGCAAAAAGAAATGAATGGTTTGGGCGATGCTATTTTACATGCCAAACACCATGTTGGCAACGAACCTTTTGTTATTCTTTTAGGCGATACGCTGGTGCAAAGTGAGGATGGTCCTATTACCAAACAACTAATTGATGTGTACAACGAAAACAAAGGATCTGTAATTGCCCTGGAAGAAGTAAAACCGGAACTGGTAAGTAAATACGGTGTGGTTGATGGCGAAACCATCTCAGACAAAGTGGTTAAAGCCAAAGGCTGGATAGAAAAACCATCGGTTGAAGAAGCTCCTTCAAACCTGGCAGTGGCCAGCCGTTACCTGTTTACGCCCGAGATATTTGATTATCTTGAAAATACCGCTCCGGGCAAAAACAACGAGGTACAACTTACCGATGCCATGAAAGAAATGGTGAAAACGCACCCAATGTTTGGAATGAAATTTAATGGCAAACGTTACGACATTGGAAATAAACTTGGTTTTTTAAAAACCAACATTGAGTTTGGTTTAAAAGACCCGGAAATAGGCGAAGAAATGAAAATGTGGATTAAAGAATTTGCCAAAGGTCTGTAAATTTTTTATCCTAAGCAGGCGAAGGCCAAAATGTATTCTTTTCGGTTTATGTTTTGGCCTTTGTTTTTTTGGAGTTGTTTGCTTAAATAAGCTATTTTATTTTTTTAAGCAAAACCTCCGAGGTTAAACCATGCTGGCATTCAAAGTTAATAACTGTTCTGCTGTCTTCTTGCGAAACGATGCTTGCTTTTCTGCTTACTAACTCTTCCAAGTGCCACTTACCGTTTAAAATAACTTTAACAATAGTTGGCTTACTTTCGGTTCCGTTATGAAATAAATCGGGGTCGCTAACCGCAATCGACAGTTTATCCCCGTGTTCTTTGGTCATAATTAAAGATGGAAATGAAACTCCTTTTAGTACACCGGAATTCAGATTGAAATTTTTTCTAAACAAAACATAGGCTTTGGTTTTTGCTTCGGGAAATTCTACGATATGCACATTTTTATCGGCCTGAATTACATGATAAACCTTGTCTGTTTCTGAATTCATCTTTTGTGCAAACAACTCCATATCCGAGGCTGTTGTTTGTACTTTAACTGCATATTCGTATTGTTTTTCTTCCGGAGCAAATCCATGCTTTAGCCAGGCGGTTTCAAATTTTCCACTGGTATCTTCCGTATCACTGCTGTTTCGCGATTTTTGAAGATTATAAGAAACCTTCAGATTTTGCCCTTTGGGAAGATAATAGCCAATATTTCTACTGTCTAACAACCAATTGCTGTTATTATCTAATTCCTTTTCAAAATAACTGTTTTTGCAACTTTCAGTATCATTAACATGCAGTTTAAATTTTTCGCTAATTGAATTCTGAAACAGCGTAGTTTGGGTTTCGTATTGTGGTAAGTTATTTGAAATGCCCGAGCCCAGGCATACCATTAAATCATTGAAAAAGAAATAGGTTTTGGTGGCATAAAAAGACTCCAGTTTATATTTTTTCGAACCGTGAATTTTGCTTACAAAAACACCATTCCCATCCGAGAAATCCAGGCCACCAACAAAGCCCTCGTCGGAATATAACTGTTCAATTCCATTCACAGGAGTGGTTTTAATTCTTTCCAAAGGAGCTTTAATAGTTGTGGTTCCCGGGAAACGTGTCCAGTCCCAACCATCAATACTCCAGCCATTGTTTACTGCATTCAATCCTTTTTTATCGGGGAAAATAATTTCCGTTTGCCCCCAGTTTACAAATTGGTTGGTGTTCACATTACCTCTTCCATCGGGGCGGCCACTCCACATTTCAATTTGATAAACGTATTTGCTGTATGCCCCAACCGTAATCAACCAATCGTTTTTACGATGCAGCCCCTTTGCAAAATAACTTAATGTTTTGTGCCCCTGATGAATTGGAGCCTGAGCAATGTTTTTATCAACCAGAACTTGTGCCAACTCCGGAAGCTGCTCATTTTCTTTATGATAAAGGTACAAGCCTGCCATTTCTTCATCCAATTTTTGTTTACCATCGGGCGAGCCCGCTAAAGCCAAATACAATAACTCTTCAACTTCTGCTTTTAATTCTGGAACAATGTTGTTATGCGCAAAGGCCCACGGAAAATAACGCTGACTTTTATAGAAGCTTCTGACTTGGGCGTTGTGTTTCATTCGTTCATGGGCATCTTCAGTTATCCGAAAATCGGTTTGCGACAAAAAATAGACAAACTTGCATACCTCGGGCATAGTGTAATTGGCATAACGGGTTGGATAGGCCGTATAATGATGATAATGCGAACCATCGGGTTTAAAGGTGTCGGACAATCCTTTTGCATAATTTAAAGCTACATTGCTGAAGAAAGAAACCAGGTGTTGCATGTCCCGGACCTTCTCGGGCGAATTATCCATTAGCAAAACACATAAAAGCGCACTGGTGCTACTTGTGTATAAGTAATCGGAGTTTATTCCTTTATAAATATTGTCCTCGTTGTAAAATCGCTTAAACTCATAATTCTGTTTTATAAAGCTGATGGTTTCGTCTAGCAAGCCATGTTTCTTTAAACAATCCTTTGCCAAATAACAGGCATCAGCAAAACCTTTCCCTCTGTAATGCGACATTTCCCGGTCATTCTCATCAATGGCATTTTCAATCATATTTATTGCCATTAGTCCCAGCTTATCCTTTTGTTTTTGATTCTGTACTCTGGCATAATTCAGAGCAATTTCCTTTAACAAGCCAACAAAAGCGTATGATGCTGTGCCATGATTGCCGGTAATTCCTGAGTCGGTTCGAACGATATTAAAACTTTTATACCTGACTTCAAGATTGGCAATTACGCTATCGTCGATTCTTTCAACTTGTTTTTTGCCTCCCCATTCAACTTCAAACAACCTGTCTTCAATGGTTTGGAAAGATTGAATATGATTTTGAGTTAATTCAGACAGCGGGAAATGAGGCTCATTTAAAAGATGGTCGGGGTAAACCTGGGTGGTTCTGTCCTGCGGATAGGTCTGCCACAACTCCAAAAGAGTGGGGTACAAATTGTTCCAGCGTTGTTTTACCGCGAGCACCAAGTCGTCTAGAAAGATAGTCCCCGACTTTTCGGATTTTACGATTATCCGAAAACAATTCATATCCTCCCTGGGCTCTCCTCTTAAATGCCCTTTGTCGTAGGCCATAGAAAAACGATACCAATGTTTATAGTTCAACATTACATCGGTGTAACAATTTATGCTGTCGTTTTTTCCAAATGCAAAACGTAGCCTAACATCTTGTTCTTTTTCAGAATAAATGGGGAAACGAAAACAGGTATGGTGGCCCATTTCGGTATATTTTTCCCCGAGAACTTCAACTACATTTTTAACCTTTGTTTTTTCATAAGCAATATCTCCATAAACAGTAAGCGTGTCATGGGGGCAAAAATCCCAGCGCAAGCTGTAAGTGCCACTTGTCCGGTGTTTTTCGGAAAGACTTATCTTTCCTTTACTGGCCAAAATATTATCAGGGATACCGTTTTCAAAACTTATTTTTGTGTATGGATTGAATTTTTCTGCCTGGTGTTGGGCAAAAACGATGTTTGTACACAAGAAACCAAAAATCATTAAAAGCTTGGCTAATCCGTTCATTTTACAAGGTTTAACTCAGGATGTTAGGGGAAATTCAAATCCGGTTCATCGTTTCCCGATTATTGTTTTACGATTTCAGTTACCAAAATAGCATCAGCTTCGCCTTGCCATGGCGATTTAAGGTGGATGTCGCCCTGCCATTTTGAGATAATTTCATCATCGTTATGTGGTTTATACTCGCCTGTTAAGGTATTGTACCAAACAAACGAGCGCTTGCCAACCGTTTCTTTTAGGAAATTGGGCTGTATCATGTAATTGTACTTTGGCACGTAAAACATGTATTTTCCCTTGTCATCAGACAAACAATAAGTACTTCTGTTCTTCGAAGGTTCCGGTTTTAGGTCAGCAAAGTTGTGTTCTTCAAAAAACGCGGTCATGTGCCGGTAATATTCAAATTTAGGTCTAATAAAATCATCAGGCTGTTCGTAGGGGTTATGTATTAGCACATTCCACGAGCATCCTTGCCAATAGTAAGAGGTATATCCTCCACCGAAAGCGATTAAATAATTTCTTCTCAAACAAATTTCCGCATCGGTAAAAGTGCCTGTCCAAACCTCATACGGAGATTCTTCATAACCGCCATGTTCGATGTTGAAAATGGGTTTGTCGGAATATTTTTTAACCGTGTTTATGGTTAAATTATACAATTCGCTGGTCCAATCTTGCAAGGAAATAAAATCTACTTTTTCAGGATGGCGGGTGCAGAATCCAAAATCGTGCACAGTAACTAAGCGGTCGTACACGTTTAATTCGCGTGCTCTTTTAATTCTTTCAATAATGTATTCATCGTCGGCACGTCCGTAGTACAAAGCTTCTTTTGAAATATCAAAAAGCATATTCGGAAAAGCCTGGTAGCGCTTAACCACATAGTCGAAATAAAGATTATCGGCATCGGAATACATTTCAGGCCAGTTAACCAGTTTATTCCATACATAAATCATAAGGTGCGACACAATTCCTCTGTCATTCATTAAGCTAATTGTGCGGTCCAATTTCTGAAAAAACGCTGGATTGAGAGAACTGAAATCAGGGTTTTCGTTATTCCCAAGAAATGGAAAGATATCTTTTGGGCCACCCACATCATGTTCGGGATATTTTTTGAGTTTCTCATCTTTGGGCCACGAAACATCGTACGAAAAAACATTCATTACAATCTGTGTACATCCATTTTTGGCCAGCAAATCGAGAAAATGTTTTGTTTTAGGAGCGTCATCATCATTATGAAAATCGAGGGCATATAACCAATCGCACTCATAAGCCATTAGGTAGTACGGAGCACCATCTTCGTAGCAGAATTTTTGTTTGTTTTCAGGGCTAATTATTACACCTCCATGCTTGCCGGATTCAGCTTCTCCAACATTAATTTCTCCTGATTTATTCGCTAATTTATTTATGTTAGAATAGGTGGTGTATTTCCATAATCCGGTTTTATTTGCCGAAAAACGCAGCAACCATTGATTATTTCCGTTATAAAAACCCGGAATTTGCATCTCTTTACCATCGGGGCTTGTAAATGTGGCTCCAAAGTCTTCTTTAAATGGGTTTTGAATTTCATTGTTGCAGGTAAAGGCAACGTCTAAAACTTCAAACATTTTTGCTGAAATGGTTTCATTCCCATGTGGAAATACTTTTACCTGTGCATTTGCACTAAATACATTTATACACAAGAAACTAATCCCTGTTATTAAGGTTAAAACCCAATTTGTTCTGTTGTAATTCATCGTATTAAATTCTAATCAATAAGCAAATAAACAGTGGACATGTCTGCTTCATCAATTGAAAAGCAAATTTTAACAGATCCACATCTTCCGATAAGCAACAAAAATGCGAAATAGAACAATTATTTGTGGGATAAAATTATTCAGAATTAGGGTGGTTTTATTCAAATAGCATCCATCTAAAAAAAATAGCCTGGTTCAAAGCTAAATGGTATTGTTCCTTCCGGCAAATTTCCGGAAGGACAATACACATAAAAATCTAACTAAACTATCGAAAACTATACTAACTAAATGTTTGAATCAAATCAATGAATACCCACCAGTTATTTAATCCCATTTTATGCCAACAGACTCTCCTTTGGCCAGATTAAGCTCTTTGCTTTTTCCCTGATAAATCAATGTTGTTTTACCGCCATTTTTAGCCGTAACATTTACTTTGGCCAGCTTTCCCTCATTCCATTCCATATCAATTACAAAACCACCACGCGCACACAAGCCTTTTACCAAACCTTGTGGCCAGGCATCAGGCAAAGCAGGTAGCAAATGGATATTCTTTTGGTGCGATTGCAACAACATTTCAACCACTCCGGCCGATCCGCCAAAGTTGCCATCAATTTGAAATGGAGGGTGGGCATCGAACAGGTTGGGATAGGTACCTCCCCCTTTGCTGTATTCGGTTTTTAATCCGCTGGGGTCTACAAAGCTCAGTAATTCGCGGTACATTTTGTAGGCATGATTCCCATCTTGCAAACGCGCCCACAAATTAATCCGCCAGCCTTTCGACCATCCCGTCGATTCGTCGCCTTTTATCTCTAACGACTTTTTACATGCTTCGGCAAGCTCCGGTGTAAGTTCTGGTGTGATATGTCCGCCTGGGTGTAAACCATATAGGTGCGACTGATGGCGATGTTGCGGGTCGGCATCATCCCAATCGTAATACCACTCCTGCAGGTTTCCTTTTTTACCAATCTGATAGGGATACATTTTAGTCAAAGCCATTTCCAGTTCCTTTCTAAAATCATCATCAACCCCCAATACTTCTGAAGCTTCAATTACTTGCTGAAAACACTCTCTAATCATAGCCAAATCGGCAGTGGCACCATAAAGTGTGGCTCCTTCGTAACCTTTATCAGTTACAAACGAATTCTCAGGAGATGTTGACGGAGAGGTAAGCAGATTCCCTTTTTTATCTTTAACCAGCCAATTCAGGCAAAACTCGGCAGCCCCTTTCATTAGCGGATAGCCGTCGTTTTTCAAAAAGGTAGTGTCTTGGGTAAACTGATAGTGCTCCCATAAATGTGTAACCGACCAGGCACCACTCATATTCCAGCACGCCCACTTCGGGTTTCCGTTGCCGTAGTCGCCCACCGGATTGCTTTGTGCCCAAATATCAGAATTATGACAAGCCGCCCATCCTTTATCAACACCGTAATAATCTTTTGCCGTTGCTTCACCCGTTTTGGCAAGATTACCTATAAAACCCAGAAACGGTTGGTGCATTTCACTTAGGTTGGCTGTTTCAGCCATCCAGTAATTTTCTTCGGCGTTAATATTCATCGTATAGTTGCTGCTCCAGGGCGGACGCATATACGGGTTCCAGATTCCCTGCAAATTAGCTGGCACACCTTCGGTACGCGAACTTGAAACCAACAAATACCTGCCGTACTGGAAATACAAAATCTCCAGATTTTTATCTTCTTCACCATGAAAATAACGTTTCAAACGTTCGTCGGTAGGTAGTTTAGGAGCTGTACTTTCGCCAAGATTCAGCTCAACGCGTCCCATAAATTTCTGTACATCGGCAATGTGTGCATCCTTAATTTGGGCGTATTCTTTTTCAAATGCCTTGTTTAGTTGAGCTTGAGCAATGGCTTTGTTATCCAAGCCCTCTTTTGCCGGGTCTTTATCAAAGCCGTTAAAACTGGTGGCTATAGAAACATAAAGTATTGCCTCACTTGCTCCTTTTACAACAATCGAACTATCGGTAAATACCTGTTCTCCCCCCTTGTTTTTCACTTTAAAATAACTTGAAAAACGTGTACCACGATTCTCATCAAATTGAACTGCATTTGGCATATCGCCGCGGTAATTTGGCTCGGCATGGTACGGAGCATAACCTTCTGCTTTTAGAACTTTATCCTTAACAACTGAGGTATATTTTAATAAACTATTGAATTTAACTGTAAAATTAAGCGCCTCCTGTTTATCTGCTGAAAGCTTAACAAGCATTACCTCGTCGGGATGAGAAATAAAGTATTCGCGTGAAAATTTTACGCCATCCACTTCATAAGTTGTTTTTGAAACTCCATTCGAGATATCGAGTTCTCGATAGAAATTCTGAGCTTTTCCATGGTGTTCAAATTCTAGAAAAAGCGTACCAAGTGGAGCGAAAGACTCCGAAAATTCCCCCTGTACATTCCGATTTAATTTATCAGCCAACTCATAATCTTCGTTTGCCAATGCCTCACGGATTTTTGGGATAAACTTATGGGCATCGGTATTGTTATTTTTACCCACCGGTTCTCCTGCCCAAAGTGTAGCATCGTTTAAATAAATCTGGTCAGAATTTACGCCTCCAAACACCGATGCGCCAACTTTTCCGTTGCCCAATACAAGGCTTTCTTCAAAAAAATCAGCAGGTTTGTTAAACCATAATTTGTGCGTAGCAGCATCGCTTATCTCTGTATCAGAATTATTCAACTTCTGTCCATTACAAATTATTCCTGATAATAAACATGAAGTGATGGCTATCGCCCCGTAAAGTATCTTTCTCATTTTCATTATTTTACAATTTCACAATAATATGCACCACATAAAATGTTACCCTTTTCATCCTGAAAATCAAGTTGAAGTTTCGTTTGCCCCTTTGGAAGTTCAAGTTCTAATTTAACAAACTTGTCGTTATCTGATACATTTATTGTTGTATCAATCCCCATTTCATTTAAGGTTAAACGGGCTTGTGTTATAGGCAAAGCTTCACCGATTGGATAGATTCCGCGTTCAGAAAGATTACTCCAATAATGTCTGACTTCGCGCGAAGGTGTTTCGGTATAATTATTTTGAATGGCAAAGTGACTGTAATATGGCGGAAGTCCTTTGTTTATTTCGGTGTCTGCCTCGCCGGGCCATCTACGAAAGACGAGCTTATACGTCCCGGCGGTTTGAAAATCTACATTCCAAAAACCATGCATCGTCCTTCCCTGCCTTATATCGTATTGTTGCGAAGGATTACCTTCCCCTTCCAACTCCAGCCAATCGAAGCAAGATAACAAAACATGTTTTGATTTTTCGGAGCCTACATTAATTAAAGCAAATGTTTCTTCAGATGGATTTACATCCTTTTTCCAACTTTTATAATAATCTTTTAAAAGCTTGGCAACCTCAGGAAATTGTTCAATTACATTGTTTTCCTGTCCCGTATCTGATTCCACATTATACAGTTCATTCTCTCCTACCAACCTCCATTTTTTCCATAAAACGGCAAATTTTTCTAATCCGTTAAACTGAACAACCGATTTTCGCTGGCTTAGGTTTTGTTTTTCTCCCTTCATCGCGGGGAGCAAGCTTGTTCCATCGAAGTTAGCGTTCCAGGGATTTTCTAACCTGCACATATCTATTAAAGTCGGTAAAATATCCTGTGCCAATGTTAATTCATCAATGTCAAGTCCTTTCTGAATTTCTCCGTTAGGCCACCGGATAAAACAAGGTGCCCGGTGCCCGCCATCGTAGTATGAGCCCTTATGGCCTTTCATACCGGCATTAAACTGGTCGCAACCAAACGTTCCTCCATTATCCGACATGTAAACCAAAACGGTGTTCTCTTTCAATCCCTTCTCTTCAAGAAACTGGTCGAATTCTCCCATTTTTTCATCGAAATGCGCAATCATTCCATAAAACTGGGCTGTTTTAGCCGGAAAATCCTTGAACCTTTCAACGTACTCCTTATCAACAAAAAGCGGGGTATGCATGGTTGCAGTAGGCAGGTAAATAAAAAAGGGCTTTTCTTCAGATTGAGTTGATTCAATGAATTTCATTGTTTCCTTAAACCACAAATCAGTATAATATCCTTCTGTTTGTGTTAGTTCTCCATTTCTGTAATAGAAATCATCGTAACAATCGTTATTCCAGTACGAAGGCGATTGCCAAACTGAAGCCCCGGGAAATGTTAACGTTTCATCAAAACCTCTGTCCATTGAACGATATGGATAGGTATCGCCAAGGTGCCATTTTCCAAAATGTCCTGTAGAATATCCATTTGCTTTAAAAAAATCCGACATCAAATGAATAGGATATCGATGTCCTAAAGTATCGGTATATTCTTCAAATATCATACTACGGCCAAAACCAAACGAATAGGCGCCATTTCTCACAGCATCCAGTCCTGTCATAATTTGAGAACGACTTGGTGTACAAACGCCTGAAACATGAAAATCGGTAAAGCGAACAGCCTCATCATGTAATTTGTCGAGGTTTGGCGTTTTTAAATACGGATTCCCATGACAGGACAAGTCGCCATAGCCCTGATCGTCGGCTAATACTATAATTACATTTGGTCTCTCACTCAACTCCTTCTTTTGCGAACTGCAACCACATAAATGGCAGAATAGTATAAAAATTACAACATTGATTAATGACTTCATAACTAAATAAATGGCAAATTTCGAATTAAAAGAGGGCAACTCATCATCAATGGGTTCCCCTCTTATTTTGTTTTTTTTAATAATCTGAATTTTGAATTAAGACGCCTTGACTCTTGTCTATTTCTTCCTGTGGTAATGGCCAATGATAAAACTTATCTTCCCAGTGATAAGTTAAAATACCATCTGTTACACTATTCAATACCTCTCCTGCAATATGCCATCTTTTCAAGTCGAAGAAACGCAATCCTTCAAAAGCCATTTCAATTCTTCTCTCATGCCTTATCTTTTCCCTCATTTCATCCTTGTTTAATCCTTCGGTAAGGGCTGGCATGTTTACTCGGGCTCTTATGTCGTTTATTGCCTGATAAACAGTGGCATCAGGGCCTTCAATTTCATTTTGCGCTTCGGCATACATTAGCAGCACTTCTCCCAAGCGTAATATAACCGTATTTTGCTGGCTCAAAGTTGAATATCCATAAGGTGTATTATCAGGCTCAAGAAATTTCATAAGTCCATAGCCTGTAGGTCGTGAGTTGGTTGGCGAGTGTATGTTTCCATTTCCCCAATCCGGATAGTCTACAAAAATTGTTTTGGCTAAACGAGGGTCTCTGTTTTCAAAAGGATCATCCGTATTTGTTAAAGGAGAAGTTCCCCAGGGAAGTCCATCTGCACATTCAAAAGCATCAACCAAATTCTGAAGAGGACTCACCGAAATCCAGTCACCGTATATTAAATCAACACCCCGACTTGGCAAATCATCCGGTGCCAGGAAATTTACAGAAAAGATAATTTCGGTATTCCCTTGTTGCCCCTTGTCCTGAAATACATCCTCAAAATTGGGGCTCAACGAATATTCCCCCATAACTTGCAGACACAGCTGCTTAACCTCAGCTAAAATAGTTGTATTTGGAACGCCGGTGTCTCCATACGCCTCGTTAATAAGCACTCTAGCTTTAAATGCCCGGGCAGTTGATTTTGTAGCGTGGCCTGAATTCTCGAAATAAGGCACAGCATTAAGATTTGCAATAGCAAAATCCAAATCTTTAATTACCTGGTCATAAATTTGTGCTGCATCAACTTTAGCTTGCACCTGGTTTTCAAGACTTAATGGTTCTAAGACCAAAGGCACATCTCCATAATGGAGATACAAGTTAAAATAATGAAAAGCTCTTAAAAAAGTCACTTCAGCTTCTGCTGCCTTTTTTTCATTTTCCGACAAATCATTTCCCTCATAATTTTTTAATTCCGTAAGAAAAATATTTGCCCGCGCTATCGCCTTATAACTATAGTTATACAAATCTGAAATATATCCACCTGTAGTAGGATTTATGTTTCCCGATACAATGTCTTTCGAGTTAAAGCTATTATGTTGCCCATAGCCATTATCGGTTAAAACATCCCAATTCGCATATCGTGCTCCGAAAATATCGTTTTCCTGCAGCATTCCGTAATTGGCCGTTAAAGCCATTTCAAAATCAGTTTTGCTCATCCAAAAGATACCTGATGAAATTTTATCCAGTGGTTCCTTGTCTAACAAATCATTGCATGAACTGCATGATAGTAACACGGCAATTATTGCTAATAATATATAATTTTTCATTTCAAACACTTTTAAAATTTAACATTTACACCAAACGAATAAATTTTATTCTGTGGGGCATTAACAAATCTTCCGCTTCCGGCACGCTCCGGATCTAATCCCGGATAATCTGTTATTGTAAGTAAATTATCGCCAGAGAAATACAACCTTAAATGGCTTAATCCAATACGCTTGGTAAAAGAGCCTGGAAGCGTATATCCAAAAGTCAGGTTTTTCAAACGCAGATAGGAAGCATCTTGCAAAAACCATGACGAATTACGTCGATAATTTTGCGGTGCTTTATTTCCAAAATAGATACGGGGCATGCTTGCTGTTGGATTGCTTTCGGTCCATCTATCGCGCCATTCTGTAAGTGGTGGAGAACCTTGCCAAAAAGGAACAATACCATGCTTCTCAATAAAAATTTTAACATCCTCAACCCCTTGAAATTGTGCCGATAAATCAAAGCCTTTCCAATTAGAGGCAAAATTGAAGGAATAATTAAAAGCAGGATATCTTCCAGACATAACAACTCGGTCGTCATAATCTATTTTTCCATCGTTATTTTGGTCTTTCCATTTCAAATCTCCGGGTTTAGTATTGTCGTTAAATTGTTTAGGTGAATTCTGCACTTCTTGTTCAGACCGAAAAATTCCGATATACTCCAGCATATAAAATGCATCCCATTCAGCACCTTCTTCTCGTATGGAATAACCTTTTATTTCTCTTTCGCCAAAATCAACCAATTCGTTTTTATAATGGTCGATATTAAAACCAAGGTTGTAAGTCAATCCGGACAGGAAGCCCGATTTTACCTGATTTGCATATTGTAAACTCAGCTCAACTCCGGTATTCTCCATTGTTCCACTATTAACCGTTGGAGCCTCAAGCCCAACCAAAGCAGTTACCTGTGAAGACCTCAAAATATCTGAAGTTCTTTTTTTATACCAATCAAAAGTTACACTTAGGCCTTGAAATGCGGTGAGGTCAAGACCAAAGTCGAGAATACTTGTTGTTTCCCACTTAATATTTTGGTTTGATAAATCTGTTTGGGCTACTCCTGATGATAAAGCTGAATCATCAAACGAATAGTTACCGGTTAATGCCAGGATAGATTGATACGGGTATAAGCCAATATTTTGGTTACCAAGTTCTCCATACGAACCTCTCAATTTTAAATTATTCAACCATGCTACATCAAGCTCTTTAAAGAACTGTTCTTCTGTTACCCTCCATGCTCCGGAAAACGATGGGAAAGCTCCCCAGCGCGAATCGGCATGTAACCTGGAAGTAGCATCGTATCTCATATTGGCCTCAAATAGATACCTGTCTTTAAAGTTATAACCCAATCGTCCAAAAAGCGACATCAATGCCCATTCATTTTTTGTACCATTTGCCTGTTGTACAGAAAGACTTCCGGCATCTAACTCCCGAAGTATATCTGTAGGAAACTCTTTTCTATATCCTTTTAAATACTGATAAACATTATCTTCCATGCTGTACCCCACCTGCGCATTTAATGTGTGTCCATCACCTACTTGCTTGTCAAACTTCAGGTAAGTAAAAAGGTTTCGATAGACATTTTGCTCATCCTGGTTTATCAAACCTTCACCTCCCACATTCAATAAAGACATATACTCATTGGTTCGAAAGTTGTATAGAGGAACCTTTGGCATAAAATCATCCGACTTAATAAAGTCTAAATTTATAGCAGCCTTCGTATACCAGTTTAAGCCTTTGAGTAACTCAACATCCAGCCATCCCTGAGTAGAAATAACATAGTCGGTTACATTCTTATTTACATTATTGTCGATTATTGCGATTGGGTTTTTGTTATTCGATTCGAAATCGTAAGCTTTAAAGGTATACCTGCCACTACCATCAGAAAGTTGAGGTGAATATGTTGGTGCCTGTGCCATTGCTGCTAAAAATGTATCATCAGCTCCTTGACGCGCTCCTGATTTTTTCCCTTGTTTGGCCGAGAAATTAAGACCAAATCTGATTTTCTCATTTACAGCCGAAGTTAAATTTGCCCGTATATTGTATTTTTTGTAATCGAATCCTTTCATCACGCCTTGCTGATCAACATAGCCTAGGGAGATATTAAATTTGGTTCCTTTATTCCCTCCACTAAAAACCAGGTTGTGATTCCATGTTGGTGCCGGACTAAACAAATGGTCCATCCAATTCGTGTTTGGATAAAGATTGCGGTCGGTAGTATTTCGATATGCATTAATCATTTCATCAGAGTATAATCCGGAATTAAGTCCGGAATTAATTCTGGCCTCATTGAATAGTTCCATATACTCTGCTGAATTATCTATCACATCCCACATTTTTGTAACGGTATGAATACCAAAACTACCATTGTATTCGGCGGTAACTTTACCTTCCTCTCCGGTCTTTGTGGTTACCAATACAACACCATTTGCAGCACGAGCTCCATAAATTGCAGCCGAAGCAGCATCTTTAAGAACAGAGATATTTTCAATGTTATTTGGGTTTACATCTGCAAGATTACCCTGAACACCATCAATTAAAACCAATGGGCTTGAACCTGCACTACTAAACGTTCCTTTACCTCTGATACTAATTGAAACTCCCTCATTTCCGGGTTCTCCTGAGTTTTGAACAATCTGCACACCGGAAACCATACCTTGTAGCATTGAAGTAGGGTTTGTTACTGGTCTTTTAACCATTTCCTCGCCTTTCACAGAAGCAACAGCACCGGTAAGATTTACTTTTTTCTGTGTGCCATATCCTACTGCAATAACCTCTTCCAATCCAATAGCATCAGCTACCATTTCAATATTAATAACCGTCTGATCTTCAAATACAACCTCCTTAGTTTTCATCCCTACGAAAGAAAACTGAAGAACATCACCTTGACTGGCTTCAAGTGTATAATTTCCATCAACATTGGTCACTGTCCCTTGCGTAGATCCTTTAATAATTACAGTAACCCCAGGCAGTGGCTCACCACTTTCGTCGGTTACTTTACCCGAAATTAAAGCCTGCTGTTTGCTGTCTTCAAATTTGGGACTAATAACAACCTGGTTATTCACCCGGTGAAAAGTTACATTATTTGAAGGAAACAGTTTTTTAAGAATATCATCGAGGGTGGCGTCTTCTACGTTTATGCTAACTTTACGTTCAACATCTAATAAATCTTTGTTGTAAATAAATCCTAATTTGGTCTGAATCTCCAAATCAAGAAGCACCTGCTCCACTGTTTTATTGTTAAAGTCAAGAGAGAACTTCCCCTGGGCAAGCAATGTACCTGCCATTGTTTGAAATACAACAAATAAAAGAATAAAAGCTGTAAGTTTCATTTTCAAGATTAGGTTTCGAAAGTTGAGATAATAACCTCCACTTTCAGTTACATTTTTTTTCATAAATTTGTAATTGATTAATTTAAACGATTAATTAAAACTGAAGTAAAATGTGGGTGGTGTTGGCGCAGTACCCGCATTTTCTTTTTCTTCTTTGGAATAGTTAGACTCTTCTCATAGGCAAAAAATTTAATTTTTTATTATTCTGTTCTTATCTCTCGTGATCACTACTTTGGCCTTAGAAAAAGTTGTATCTGCATTTTGCTCAGGCTTTTTATAGGTGTATTTTATGGGTGCTGTAAGTCTCAGTAATTCAAGAATCTGCTCGAAAGTTTCACCTCTAACAGTTGCGTTGTAGGTATAGCCGGCAATTTCGGCATCGGCAATTTCGATTTGTGCATTGTAGCGTCGCTCAAGTGTTCGGGCAATATGAGCTAAGGTAGCGTCTCTAAAAATTAGTTTTCCGGTTCGCCAGGCTGTATATTGATCGATAGGGTCTTTTCTTATTGTTAATTTACGTTTGTTTTTATCGAATACTGACACTTCGCCTGGCTCTAAAAACTGTTCTCCATTATTTACATTTAAGGATATTCTTCCTTCTTCCAATGCTACAATCACATTCTTTTCGTTGTTGTATGCATTCACGTTAAACTGTGTGCCGTATACTTTAATTTGTGGCCCTGCATTGTTCACAACAAAAGGAACGGAGGCCTTTTCTACTTTAAAGAAAGCTTCTCCTTCTAAATTAACTTCACGTTTCTCGGCACTAAAGCTTGCAGCGTATTTAATTTCCGAGCCGGCGTTTAACCAAACTTTGGTTCCGTCAGGAAGTTGTAAATTTACCATTCCTCCCAATGGTGCTTTAACGGTTACCGGATTTGAGTTATTATATTCCAAAACTTGCTGATACGCAGATTGAACTGAAGAATTTTTAAGATATAATAATAGCACGGAGATGATTAATGGTAATACTAAAATTGCAGCAACCCGGCCCAACCAGAAGGTTAATCTCCGAACCCTTACAGAAGTATCAGAAACAGAAAGCTGACTTTGTATTTTTTGTCTGCGAAATTGTACTTCGGCATTGGTAACATTTGGTTCGGAAAATTTAAATAACTGAACTGTTTTAAGGGCTTCTTTAAATTCTGTATGATATTCGGGATGCTTTTGTCTCCATTCTTCCCAGTACATTGCAGCTGATTTATCACGTCTGGAAGCCCAGCTGATAAAACGATTGTCGGCTATTAATTCTTCGTATATATTTTTATTGAACGTTTTCATTTTTCTTCCTTTATACTATAAGGAGGAAATATTACTGTTTTATACTCACCAAAAATTATTTTTTTTTCAAAAAACAGCTAAAAAGAATAATTTCGATGTTATCGGAACTATGAAACCCAACATCTTTCAGCTCTTTCCTTACCTTCTCTAAAGCCCGAAACAAAAGATTTCTTACCGATTGAACATTCATTTCCAGGACTTCTCCCATTTCGTCGAATCCAAGATTGTGATAAAAACGCAAGATCAGAACCTCACGTTGACGTTCTGACAAATGATTTAAGCTTTGTGCCAGTCGCTGATTGAGTTTTTCTGAGTTTTCTTCATTAATAATAAAATCATCGGCAGCAAGCACAAATGGCTCCCATTTTATTGAAGTATCCAATTCGGTGAACCTATTTTTTTTTAGGACATGGACGAGGTCATTTTTTAAAGTAACCAGCAAGTAGGGTTTTACTCTGTTTACATCGCCAAGGTGCTCTCGCCTGTCCCACAAGCGAATAAACATGTCATGGATTACGTCTTTCACCAAATCGGAAACCGGAACTATCTTTAAACCATAAAAATATAATTCATGAAAGCAGATTTCAAAAAGCTCCCCTAATGCTTCATTACTACCCTCCTTCAGGCGATTCCATAGTATTTGTTCCTTTTGCTTCAATCTTCAATAGTGGTTTTTGATAGGGAAACAAATATATATAATCGAAACCAAGTGAATGGATAAGCCTACACAAATAATAGTTTATTCTTTTTATTTATGGCAAGAAAAGAACGTAAATGTTTCGTATAGCAGGTTAGAACTCAAGAAGACTTTCTCCTCTTTGACACCCCCTAAACCCTCACCTACAACAACTTCAAGTCCAAATCATTACAGCTTCAAATACCAGAATTCAAACTTTTGTTTTGTTCTTAAATATTGTAATGTTATAAGACTGTTTCAATTTTAACTAATTGTCTTTTTTTAATTCCATTTTTTTTCGTGTACCGAAATGAGGAGCGTAATTCATTGGATCTGTTATCAATTTTATTGATTAAAGTGAGTTCTTCAATACTAGTTATTAAAAAATTAATAGGTAAGATTTTTGCGATGACAAGTTCTCATTTACTCATTTAACCATTTATACCATAAATTATTTAAGATGCCATATTAAAGATCTTTTTTACGTAACACCAGAGTCAACCTAATGGATTTCGCCTTTTTCCTCGATTGTTATTATTGCCATATTATGCTTATAATTAATAACATAACCTATTCACTCTTGTATTTTTGAGCTTTAAATATTCCCTCTGACAATACTACTTCCGTCAATAAATGACTATTCATCACATACTTATTTTTTAATATTCTAATCCGCCTTACTATCTGCAGAGGGAATACATTTCGTGGAATTGTGCTTTCTAGAAAATTGTGTCTTGTTTATGCAAGGTTCATATTTAACAAAAGTAAATCATGTGCGTGTTTTATTTCATCAGATGCGCTTGCACCAGCTACTCAATGGTTTTGGTTTTAGTTTAATAATTTGTGGAAATGGAATCAAATTGTTCACATTATACATATTTAGTTGGTGAGTAAGAATGTTATGACTTTATAAAACTGACTAATTAATTCTTTTTTTCAAGTAAAGGCCCCGAGTTTGTCGGATTTCTTTTAGAATAAATATCTTTGCAGCGGAATAGATGAAGTTAGTGCGTAAAAAACGTAGCAGTTTGTTACCAGTTTGTTACCCGCAACAACACCAATCTTTTCTATCGTTCTAAATAACAAACATATACAACTTCTATGGGGCTGACTGGTTTTGACAGCGGGTAGAAGAGACAGGTAAGCATGTCGGGTTTTGGTTGTTAACCCGTTAAAAATAATGATCAAACCATTAATTGGCGAAAATAATTACGCTCTTGCTGCGTAATCTAACAATTTAGATTACACTTAATTTCGGCACAAGGTGCTGAAACGAGACATCGCCCGGATGCTAATGCTTTGAAGCGGTCCGATCAGGCGGTGCAAGTAAATCGAAGCTAGCTAAAACGAGGCTCTGGCGTTTTGGCGAAATTAAAAGAGATAAGGTAGTAGTTGGTGGCTTTGATCCGGCTGCTATTCGAAAATTAAGTCAGAGATAAACATGTAGAAAGCTTGTAGCTTCCTCGTTTGGACGCGGGTTCGACTCCCGCCAGCTCCACCCAACAGGGGATTTCATCAAATTTGTTGAAATCCCTTTTTTTGTGCCCTTCCAAATCCCTTGCTATTTCTGGGATTAAGGCGAAAAATGAATTTATTCTTGAGGTTCGAACTCGGTCTAATTCTCGGTTATAGTAAATTCCCTCAGGGAATAGCAGATTCTGAAAAACCCTTTTCCCGTTAAGGTCGCTGGAATCCCATATTTTCAAAGGGTTTCGACATAAATCGACTGCATAATCCACTACTTTTTTAAGGTTCGAACTATACCCTCCAACTTTATTTAATTCTTGTTCAATTGTAAAACATTCCTTTTCGTATTTGGGTCTGAATTTGTCATATAGGCCTCTGTCAATTTCTCCGATAACGAAACGTTCTTCAATGGTGTCTAATCTTCTTCTTGTTTCTGCCAGCCTCAATTTTAAGGACTTGGCATCCTCTAATTCATTTTTGAAGAAACCAGCCATTTGTTCTTCCAGTTGAACCTTAATAATTGAAGTTGTTTCTTTAGCTATCTGGAATGTTTTTAACACGCTTCTGAAAAGCTCATGCATTGCCTTAGCACTTCTGTTTACATTGCATCCTTTAGTTCTGCATTTGTAATAATATAAGCCTTTCTTTTTCACCTGGTAACCAGTAATGGTACTGCCACATTTTTCACACTTTGTAAAAACTTTTAAAGGTAGGCTTTCGCTTTCCATGTCGTGTACATAGCCATGAACACGTTTCTCATTCCTGATATTATTTGCTTCTAAAAATAATTTCTTTGAGATAAGTGGAATATGCTTGCCTTCAACCACTTTCCCGGGGATGAGTTTACTAACAATTAGACCGCAATAGAAAGGATTAATAAATAGCTCATGCAGTTTTTTATCGGTAATATTTACTCCCAGCTTTTTAAGTTTTCTTACAATCTCAATATTGGGTATTTCGTGATATGCTTTCCATTCAAATGCCTTTTTTAGAATTTTCCCCTCTTTATTTATCACGATTTGGCGCTCTGTGGCCCTACTACCTTTATTCAAAACTTCATACCCGCGAGGTGGTTTAAAGACCCAATAGCCTTTCATCAACATTTCACGCATACCTGTTACAACCTTGTCGCGGCGGAGTTCGTTATCCATTTGCCCGAAAAGGAAAAGTATTTTTTGTTGAAATGAGCCAGATGGAGTTGTAGGGTCAAGTTCTTGCGTTGTAGCTAAAGTTATTACTCCGTATTTTTTTAGTAGTTCGTCGGCAATAGATGCGCCATTGATTCCTGAACGAGAAAATCTCTCGTAAGAATAAACAATTACATAGCTAATATTCTTTGAACGTTTTACAAAAGTCAACATCCGGTTGAATTCTTTTCTGTCATCGGTTTTTGCTGATTCATAAGTTCCTCCAAAGTAGCCAACCACATTTAAGCCCCGTTTGTTGGCATATACTTCACAATATCTTTTTTGCGATGCAAGGCTGGTATTATCTTCCTGGTCTGCCGATGAAACGCGCGTATAAATAACAGCATTATTCCCCTCCTGAAATTTCTTCGGGACTTGCGGGGCAAAATGGTTAAACGGGCTTAAATCTTTCATGGCTTGTAAATTATAAAAATAACCAATATGATGCTGGTTATTTTTTCAACAGGAAAGCTTTCAATATTAGCAAAGCAACGGTTTCCGAGTCCTTGATAAGTTTTTCGTAACCATCTGGGGTTAAATCTTTGTACTTAGGCATAGACCGTATTTTTTTCAATGGTAGCCTCTTTTTTACCCTTGCTGTGGCTTCTTCTATACTTCTGTTTTCGTTTTCTTGCATAGTATTCATGGCTGGTGAATTAGATTCAATAGTTTTCGAACCAACCAATAGCAAACCTAACAATACAAAGATTACCATTAAAGAATATGACTTAAGTGGCGGGTGGAGGCTTTATTTGGCTTAGGAAAATATTACGGGATTAAAATAAATAAACAAAACTTCCCGCACTAAATTCAGGTTAATGTTCCTGTGTTTGCGGTAACTTCATTTCTATCATTATTCCGACTTCGATTCGGAACACTCCTTACATTCAGTAACCTCCAACACCGCACACAAGAGTAAGGCTTACTTTTCATTCCGCTCACCCTGCTTTCTCAGACCTCGCTACATTGCAATTCAGCCTTACACTTGTTTTTGCCAGCCCGAACCAATGATTCCGATTAACAACCTCCTTTGGTCGGATTAGTAAATTGTGATAATGTAGATGCAATATTCATTTCCACAATAATAATGAACAGCATCTTTGGTCGGTCGTTGTTATTTTGGCAGCAAACTTAATTTTCAGCCTTACGGACAAGCAAGTTCAAGCCATAGGTTTTTCAAAAAATCTCCATACATTGAATAGTATTTTTTGAAAAAAACTTGTTTGCCGCAGGCTTTCAATGGCTACTACCAAAACAACAACGACCGACCCGACGAAAGACGCATATCATTAGTCGTTTATTATGAAATGAATATTGGGGATTAAATGTTTTGATTAATGCTTAAATGAAACTTCCAACTCCCTCTCCTCTGGAATCCGCATATATGATTGGTTAAGTAAATAAATAATGAACTGAGTTTTTAGCAAAACCTCTATTTAGGAAAAAGCATTTTTATGTATTTGCGTTTCTCTTTACATGAAAACAAAAGCTTTTAAACGTTTAAATAAACCTTTTAATATTTTGGTGAATAAAACTTCAGTTTTTTCAACTAATCAATATTAAAATAAACAAACTATGACTGTTTTATGTGTTAAGTTTTGGTCGGAGAACCGCTAATTTAATTTGGCGCTGTCTGGCTGCATTTGTCTCATATTTCAATAAGGAATATTTTGTTGGTTCAATATAGCTTTGGCTTATGAATAATTTGAAGCAATAAATGAGCATTATAAAAGCAGTAATTATCAGGACCTTAAAAACCATGTGTTCACAGGAACACGGCAAGTTGTGTTTTGAGGTACTCAAAACGTTTTCAGTACCTGAAAACCACTTGCCCCGTTGGGGAAAATCGCCCTCCGAAGTCGGGGATTATAGGGGAGCATTTTTGCTAAATAAAACTGTGCCAGAATAATTTGACAAGTGTAATGATATGAAAATAGATACAGAAAAGATGGAAGGCCAAAAGCTTAGAATTGATTCCACAATGCCTTTAAAAAGAAAAGGGGATGACTCCATCAATGTCTAAAAAAATCGAACCCATTTAAACAAAATAAAAGCCTAAACATTACCTTTGTGGTTTCAGTAAATTTAGTGTATGGATATTATGCAGATTATCCCCCTTATTGGTGCTTCCTGGGGTGTGTTATTTATTTTCTTTCTTGTTGCCAGCAACAGGATTATGACAAATAACCGTAAGGCTAAGTTTATTCTAATCCTTATTCTTCTTTTTAATACCCATTATTTAGTTGATGCATTTTTGAACTACAACCAAAGTGCCGATTTATATTGGGTGGGATTCTCATACTTTTATTTCCATTTGCTTGGCTACTGGGTTTTACTATTCACCTCGTTGTTATTAAAACTTAAAAAAGTGCCGCACATAATTACTTATGGTGCACTTGCCATTACGGTTATACGGGCAGGTTTAATTTGGTATTTCTATTACGAAATTAAAAGTGTTGATGAAATGATGGAGAATATAGTGTATATAATTTTTGACTATTACCTGGTTCTTTTGCTGAATATTATACCAATGGTGCGTTTGTACCAAAAAATTAAGAATTTAAATTTTGCTGTAAAGCTTGACGAAAAAAAACAAAACGAATTTCTTTGGATTAAGTATCTTATAATTGGACTCATCGTTTTTCTCGCACTTACCTTTGCATATAGTATTTTTGCCCTAAGTATGGGAAAAGAATGGCTATTGGTAAACGATTACGAATCGCTTTTTATGACCATATTGCTCTTTGTTTTTGCTTATTTCTCTATAAAATTTCCTGTTTTTGCAGTGCATGGCGATTACAAAGACATAGAACAGACAGAGGCAAAAAAATATGCAAAATCATCATTGAGCGATGAAAAGTCCGAAAAGCTTTGGGAAAAAATTCAGGAAGTAATGAAAGCCGAAAAACTTTATACAAACCCTGAGTTCAGGCTTAACAATTTGGCCGATGCTACCGGCGAAAGCCTGCACCATATTTCGCAGGTAATAAACGAAAAGGAGGGCAAAAGCTTTTTCGACTTTGTTAACTCGTACCGTATTGCCGATGCCAAAGAACTTTTAATCTCCGAAAAAGGACAGCAATTTACCATACTTGCTGTGGCCTTTGAAGTGGGCTTCAACAGCAAAAACCCATTCTACAATGCTTTTAAAAAGGAAACGGGCATGACACCCTCTGAGTTTAAAAAAATGAAGTCGTAATAGCAGGCTTTTTTTATCCTATCCTCAATTCTTTCAAAATCTCACCTTTTGTATTTAAAATACTAAACATTTTATTTCAAAATCACTTGCAACTCACATTCAGTCAATTAGGCAAGTATTCTTGTCCCTGCCTATAAAAAATGACAGCTAATTTCCTCCAATTTTATCCCTAATTATAATCAGGGAAGACCAGCTTTTGTTTCTCCATTATGTTTGCCGATAATTTGATGAAAACAATTATTCAGTAGACATAAAATGAAAAATCAGTTATTAAAAATTACAAGCTTTTTAGTTATCCTTTTTATTGGGATGCATGGATACGGGCAAGGTTATTCGTTAGAAACTTATCTTGATTCGTTACAACACAAAAACGCTCACCTCCTGCAAAGCAAAAACAAAATTCGAGAGGCAGCCGAAAACATAAAAATGGCAAAAGCAGCTTTTTTACCGTCCGTTGGTGCAACAGCAAGCTACAGGCGCGATTTTGATTACAGTTACATTTTTTTAAGCGATTTAGAAAGTAGTTTAGGCGATATAGAAAGCTATTTAAGCGATTGGGGTATTGATGATTTACCCGATAAATTTGCAATAAGCTACAAAAATAACATTAGTGCCGGAGTGGTAGCAGAACAATCGATTTATAATCCGGCTGTAGGCGCCACTATAAAGTTGGCCAAACTCTCAGAAGAATACTCAAAACTATCGCACACCGAATTGTCGGAAGAAATACAAAAGCAAGGGGCGTTACTTTTTTGGCAAGCCTTGTATGCAAAAGAGAGTCTTAAGGTGATGAAGGAAAACGAGGAACTGGCCAAACAGCAATGGACACAATTTTCAGACCTTTATGAACAGGGCGTGGTAAGCGAGTTCGAAAAACAACAGGCCAAGATATACCATAAACAAACCATTCCCAGGGTGCATTCTGTACAAACACTTTACGAGAATTTATTAAACGAATTAAAGGTTCTGGCAAATATTGCTCCAGATGCACCTTTCGAAATAAGTGGTAACATAAATCTTTTAGATAACGAAATGACATTGTTTAATACGGGAGATGAAGCCTTGCAAAACAATACGAGCCTTGCAATCCTGTCAAAACAACTTGAACTAAATAAACAACAAATTAAAGAAAAGCAAACAGCTTATTATCCAACGCTAAAAGCACAATTGGGGTACAGTTTCGATACCTACAACGATGAATTCAAATTTAACAACGTAAACAAAGTTCCCTATGGCCAACTTTTGCTATCAATACCCATTTTTTCAGGAGGTTACAATAACGCGAATGTAAAAAAAGCTGAAATTAATTTTAGTAATGCTCAACTCAATCGTCATTTTAAGCAGCTTGAATTGCAAAAAGAACTTATCAATACACAAAATGATTTAAGTGTAGCCATAGATAAAATTAATACCGAGTCTGAATTAATAGAACTAAGTGAACGCGAAATTGACATTGCCAAAGAAAAAATAAAATTGGGAATGCTCACAAATCTGGAGTTAAAAGAAATAAGGCTGTCGTTGATTAGAGCCAAACTTAACAGGTTAAACGCCTGCCTTGATTACCGCACAGCACAAATCAAGTTAAAGAAAATTACGGGGAAGATTTAATTTGAAAGTAGGCAATAGGCAGTCCATAGTAGGCAGAGTTGGTTTTGATTGCTGGAGATTAATTGTACGAACAACAAATCTCAACAAATCACAATAACTCACCTGCAAACTACAACTTGTAATCCGCCACCCGCAACAAATAAAAGAATACAAACAACAACAATAAAAATTTCACAATGAATACGTTAAAACAAATTTTATTAATCGCAGCGCTTGCATTATTTGCACAAGCTTGCACACAAAGTGAAGCCGTTGAGAAAACTGAGAAAAAAGCCTTAAAAGTGGCAACCTTAACTTTGCAACGGCAAAATGTTGATATTGAAAAAAACTTTTTTGGCGAGGTTCAGTTTAAACAAAGCATGACCGTGGTTTCTGAACTTTCGGGAAAGATTGAAAAACTTAACATTGCCCCAGGAGCGCGGGTAGAAAAAGACCAAATTCTTTTAACTTACCCTCCACAGAACCACGAATTACAAATCGAGCAAGCCCGCCTGGCTTACGACGAACTGAAACGTAACTGCGAACGCCAGGAAATTCTTTTTAAAAAGGGTGCGGTTTCAAAATTATCAGTTGAACAATTACAAACACAGCTCGATATTCAGGAAAAGGTGTTAAAACAATCGAACGAGCTTTATTCGATAAAAGCACCATTTAGTGGAATTATTACCGATGTAGCGGTTAACCAGGGAAAAGAAGTTAATGCTGGCGATGCACTCTTGTCGATTGCCTCAACAGGGCAAATGGAGGCTACTTTTTTTGTTACATCGAATGCCATTTCGAAAATTGCCAACAACGCCGAAGTGTTTTTTCTGCACGATACTGATACCATTAAAGGACATGTTTCGGAAAAAGCACTGACCATGGATATGCAAACACGTGCTTACCGCGTAAAAGCGGCATTCAACTACACAAAAGGCAGTATTATATCGGGTAGTACGGTACAGTTGTTTGTAAAAACCAAGACCCTTGAAAACCAGATTATTATTCCGTGGGAATGCATAAAACGACAAGGTGAAACCGATTATGTTTTTCTGAATAATAACGGCAAGGCAGAACGCACAAAAGTTACCATCGACCAAATTATTGGAATTAACGCCATTATAAAATCAGGCTTAAAACCAGGCGATGTACTCATTACAAATGGTCTTGCTAAGTTGAAAAACCAAATGCCAGTGAGGAGTTAAGGCAAAGGAATCTGTCAAGAATCGAGAACAATTTAGAAAAACAAAACAAGAACAAAAGAAACATGATACTTACAAAATTTGCAGTTAACAAACCTGTTACAACAACGATGTTGTTTATAGCTTTGGTTTTTTTCGGTATAACTGCATACAATAAGCTAGGGGTTAATTTTACACCAGATGTAAACCCTCCTGTAGTAATGATTAATACAATTTTACCAGGAGCAACCCCCGAAGAAATTGAAGGTGATATTACCAATAAAATAGAGAAAGAAGTTTCCAGTATCAATAATATCAAATCTGTAAAATCGTACTCCATGGAAAGTCTTTCTATGGTAATTGTTGAATTTAAACTGAGTAAAGACGACGACGAAGCTATAAACGAGGTAAAGGAGAAAATGGACATTGTAACGCCCGATTTGCCAGGCAATATTGAGCGTCCGGTGATACAAAAGTTTAATCCTGGCGATATGCCAGTTATCAACATTGTACTAAGTGGTGATATTTCGGGAAAAGCTCTTTATGATATTGCTGATAAGGAGTTGAAAAACCAGTTTCTTCAAATTGAGGGCGTTTCAAAAGCTGAAATTACGGGTGGAGAAGAACGTGAAATCAAAATTTTAGCAGATAAAAGGCGTATGTACGAAGTAGGGCTAAACCTGCAAGATGTTAGCCAGTTAATTGAAGTAACAAATGTAAAACTGCCCGGTGGGAATTTCGATAATCAGCATCGTCAGTTTTCGGTTGAAACAGGTGAGGAATTTAAAACGGTAGAGGATATTAAAAATTTGTTTTTGATGCATAATACCGAGCCATTGGCTATTAATAATTTTGCCAGCGTTATTGACTCGGTAAAGCGAGTAAAAACTAAATCCACTTTTTTTGATATTGAGGGAGATAAATATTACGACAATGTAGTGAGTATTAGTATTCGTAAATTATCGAATGCCAACTCAGTTAAAGTAGCCGAAAGCGTTCGCCAAAAGATTAAAGAATTACAACCGACTCTTCCCGAAGGTGTAAAATTGAGCACTCCTTTCGATTCGTCGGTATATACAAAAAGTGCAGTCGATGATGCTTTAATGAATGTGATTCTGGGAATCGTGTTTACAGGATTTATACTGTTTTTTTTCCTGGGCGATTTTCGAACGGTAATCATAGTAAGTATTTCAATTCCTGTATCGTTAATTGCAACACTGGCAATTATGAAACAGATTAATGCGTCGCTGAACATGATGACCTTAATGAGTTTCGCCGTTTCCATTGGAGCATTGATTTCAAACTCCATTGTAGTCATCGAAAACATAATACGTCTGAAAAAAGAAGGACTTAGTATTAAAGAAGCTTCTGTTGAAGGCACATCCGAGGTGGTAATGGCTGTTATTGCATCTACCGGAACAAACCTGGTAGTTTTTTTACCTATTGCTTCTATGACCAGTTTGGCAGGAGCTTATTTCAAAGAATATGCGCTTACCATATCAGTCGCAACTATTTTTTCGTTATTGGTATCGTTTACCCTAACGCCTATGCTTACCAGTGTTTTATTCCGAAAAGAAAGAAAACAAGGACGTTTTTCTTTAGCTATGGATAGGTTCTTCGATGGATTGGCAGAGCGCTATGGAAATTCGATAAAGTGGTTAATCTCAAAGAAATGGAAACCAGTATCTCTGTTTATTTTGATGATAGTATTGTTTTTCTGTTCAACCGGATTAATGAAGCATGTTGGTTTTAACTTTATGCCAAAAGACGATTCGGGTACATTGTTCGTAGAGTGCGAACTACCGGCGGGAACAAACCTTAAAGAAACGGGCAAAATAATAAAAGAGATTGAAACAAAAATCAGTGCTCATACTGAAGTTAAAGCTACGCTATGCGAAATAGGTACTAAAAATGGCAATACAAAAGGAAGTAATTTTGCAAAGATACAAGTAAAGCTGCATCCTGCTAAACAACGTTTGCTATCCAACTATCAGCTAATTGATATTATTACAAACGAATTAGTGCAATTGCCTGATATTATCCCTTTTGTTTCGGTAGATGGTTCAGATGCCGGAATGCCGGTTTCGTTTGTACTCCAGTCTCAATACCCGGAAGACTTAAAGGTAGCCAATAGCCTGGTTAAGGATGCGCTTTCCGATTTGGAAGGGATTACCAATTTTGAATCATCTTTTCGCGAAGGAAACCAGGTTATTCATTTAATACCCAAAGGAAATTTATTAGCAAAGTTGGGTATTTCAACGTTTGATTTGGCCTATGCAGTTCGGGGAAGTATTAATGGTATTAATGCCGGAGTGTATAAAGAAAATGGAAAAGAGTACGACATAACAGTCAGTTTTAGTGAGGAGGCAGTTAATAGTCTCGATAAAATACGTCAAATACCCGTATTTTCGCAAGGAGCTACTTACACTGTTGAGCAATTGGTTGACATTTCATATAAAACTTCTCAGGCACGAATTTTTCATATTGATAATAAGAAAACGATTGAATTTGGTATGATTCCCGAAAATGGGATGTCAGAGATGGATATTCAAAATAGAGTTTTTAATGTAGTTGAAGGCTTGGATTTACCTGCTTCGGTTGAATTTGACTGGTCGGGAAACATTAAAGACATGGATGAAACGAATGCCGATTTTGCAATAACCTTGCTAATTGCCATTTTATTACTTTATATGCTTTTGGCTTCTTTGTTAGAAAACTTCTGGCATCCGGTTATTCTGTTCACAACCATACCTATGGCAATGATTGGGGTGTTTGTGCTTATGTTTATTAGTGGTACATCAATAAACATTATGGCACTGTTAGCCATGATTACGCTCGTTGGTTTGGCAGTAAACGCCAGTATTCTTATTCACGATTATATTACTCAGCTAAATAAAAAAGGTTTATCGTTGTATGATGCAACTGTTACCGCAAGTAAAACGAAAATGAAAACTGTAATTATGACCGGTGTAGCCATAATTATTGGTATGCTACCCAACGCACTTGGAATTGGCGATGCAGGAGCTGCGTTTCGCACACCTTTGGCGATTGTAACTATTGGCGGAATTATTACTTCAACTCTCCTTTCAATGTTTGTAATCCCATCGATATTTTATGTTATACGTGGCAAAAAATCAAAATCATAAAACAACCAGAGAGATAAAATAGAACCACGAAAGATTGAATTCTCTTGTCTTGTGACTAAAATAAAAACCATGAAAACAATTAAATTTTTTATCATCAATTTGCTACTGCTGGTAGCTTGCATGCAGGTTAATGCCCAAAAAGAAGAAGCCTTGTTGGGTAAATGGAAAGTAGAAAACAAGAGAGAGGATTTTACTTCTATCGTTGAATTTAGAAAAGAAGAAAACGTGGTGATTGGCTACTGTATTGAGTATGCCGAGAAGGGAGAAATACGTAAAGACAATAGTAAAGTTCATAGTAACATTTTGTTTGATGGCAAAAACGGGAAAACCATTTATAAAAAAGAATTGCAAGGAGGGCTTTATAAAATGAAAGGCAGGCTAAAAATGGAAAATCGCGACTTGGTGAAAGTAACATATACATACGGTTTTTTTAAGTTTCGGGAGGTTTGGACACGGATAAAATGAGCCATAAAACCATGAATAGATTACAAATAGAATTGGTAGTGATAAACCAACTGGAAAAACAGGGACACCACCGAAGAAATATTAAAGCTAAAACAAAACTGGTAAAAGAATTAAATTTTTCGGAAGAGGATTTCAATATTATAATTTGGAAGCTGGGCTTAATGAACAATGCCCACAAAAATTTACCAAATTACTTTGAAACATTAACAGTTGAGCAACTGTGCGATTACTTTCACGAAATTTCAAAGCCAGATATGAACAAAGAACAGGACGAGATTCCAAGCTTGTTTTTGTATTCATAAAAAGCACCATACTAAAATGATTATTATAATAATAAGTACCCACAACCAGGAAAAAACTATTTTTAATGTAGTTGCTGCGTGTTGCAAATACAACCCACAAGCAGAGGTTATTGTGGTTGACAACGGCTCTACCGATAATACCGCCGAAGTATTGGAGACGCTTGCTTTTCATTATGAGTTTACCTATTTAAAAATACGAAACAGAAAAAGCTATGAACTACGCCATGGTTTACGGGGCTGAATATGCACAAAATGAAATCTTATTGTTTATAAATGCCAAGGTAAATGGTTTGCAAAAAGTCGATTTTGAAAAATTGCATCAACCAATCTACAATAATGAAGCTGACATTGTTATAGGAACCCCACACGAATTCCTATTCGATTTTGGTGCCAACCCATATCAGGAAATGGTACTGCACAAAGCCATGTTAAAAAGCGATTTGCAACCATTGTTCTTCGATGTGCGGGAACTTGATTTCGAACTCGATTTCTTCGTTATGCTCTACTACCAATTAACTGGAAAAAGAATGAAACTCGTAAATTTTAAAGAGCATTCGCCCTTATTTCCTGCAATAGAAAACACTAAGAAAAATACTAACGATAAAGGAAACGAAATAGCTTTAACTATACTTTCCAATTTAGATTTAATAACTAAGCGTCTGCAAAACAAATTTTATAAACAGGAAAACTATACACGCTCAACAATCAGTAGTGTACAGTTCGACCTTAATTCAAAAATGAAGCGTTTGAAAGATGAGTTTTGTACATGAAAGAAATTATTTGAGAAAGTTTCTGTAAATTAGAAAACAATGGGTTTTAAACTGCAAAAAATAGAATGGCAGCGAGAGTGGATTTACCAGTTGCTGGAAATATTATTCTATATACTGATATGGAATATTTTGTTCTTTGTCCTTTTCTCGTTCAATTATCTAATTAATCCTGAAATATTTGAAGAGGGCGAAAAAATTTTCCGCTTTGTCGATTCTTCGCCACTTATAGTGTTTTGTGTAGTTGGCCTGGTTGCAGTGTTCAGTTGGTGTTTCGAAAACAAATTAATACGTCAATATATTGACAGGTTTAGCGTTCTGGGGATAGTTGTGTTCAATGTATTGTTTATTCTTGTAATATTTTTATTTGTTAGTTCTGCCATTGCCTTGGTGCATTATTGGCCGCGCCCGTTCAGCAGTATCGAGAGTATTGGTTTTATTGCAGAAAGGTTCTTTTTCAATAATATTACGCTGTATTTTTTACTTATTTGCGTAATAATTTCGTACATACTTTCAATGATGAAGATTGTTTCCGAAAAGGTAGGTGACGAAAATTTCTATGAAATTATATCGGGCTATTATAAGAAACCTCGCGAAGTAAACCGCATTTTTATTTTCATCGACCTTATTTCGTCAACACAATATGCCGAAATACTTGGTCATAATAAATACAGTCATTTTATTCAGGAATGCTTTAAAAAAATTGGTCATTTCGAACGAAAATTTAATGCCTCGCAATACCAGTTTGTAGGCGACGAAGTGGTAGTGTCATGGCCTGCCAGAAAAGAAAAGAATTACAAACGCGCTGTTGATTTTTTCTTCTACTTCACCGAACAGCTAAGAGCCAGAGAAGAGTTTTTTATGAAAGAGTTTGGCATTGTGCCAAAGTTTACCGCCTCAATAAATTCGGGACAGGTAATGATGGCTGAGGTTGGCGATGTAAAAAGCGAGATTGCTTTTCATGGCGATGTGCTAAACACTGCTGCCCGTATTCAGAAACATTGCAAAAGTTTTGATGCCAGCGTTTTGGCAACCCGCCAATTTGTAAACGAATTAAAACAAGTTCCCAACAACTACAACATTCAAAAGTTAGGAAACGTAAGCCTCAAGGGCAAAAAAGAGGAAGTTGAGATTTGTAGTATTTTATGAGAATGTTAGTTGATTTATAGAAATATTCAGGTGTACTTTTCAAAGAAATTATAACCATAAGTAGTGGTATTCAATTTATTAAAGCCTAAGCAAAAAGGATTATAGTTTCAATTTATTGACATGTTTTTGCGATTTCATGAAGCTCTCTAAACAATCAAAATCCTCCTGCAAAAAGTTCGACACTACCCCCGCCAGCTCCACTTTTTCAATACATAAACAATTAAAATAGAATGCATTTACTGTGTTCTTTTTATATCTTGGCCAACCAATGGGCAACCGCAAGTAAAAATCGGTTTTCAACTCAGGAGCAGGCAAAACTATCATTGTTCAACTGGATAGAAACATAGTACAACCGAAAAAAGAGATATTCAGCTTTGGGATATAAAACAATGGAAGAATTTGAATTAATAAATAACAATCAGAGAATAGCATCATGACTCTTAACTAATCGTACACGGTTTTGTTGCATATCAAATTAAGAATCTTATTTGCTACAGAATATGATAAACAGACGAACGCAATTGATCCATCCTAAAATAGGCCCCTATAAAAAAGGAGCTTTCGGATTAGGAAAGCTCCTTTTTCAGACATAAAATATAAATTATTTTGTTGCGGTTATCATTGCTCTAAAATAGCCGATCGACTCAGCTATTCCCATAAACGGATCTTTCATGTTTCGTTCGTGCTCAAGGCTCACCACCCCCTCGTACTCCACTTCGCGTAACATATCTACAAAGGCCGGAAAATCAATAATTCCACGCCCCACTTCTACCGAATATCCCAATTTTGTGGGGCCGGTAACATCTTTTAAATGAATGTCAAAAACGCGGGTATGGTATTTCTTTAAATCAGCAACCGGGTCTTTTCCATTTCGGGTATCATGGCCAATATCCAGGCACATCCCTATTCGCGGATCTAAATCTTTCGTATGCTCCCAAACATCGTCAGCATCCGGATACATTTCAATGTCAGGACCATGCAAATGAATCGCAAATTTAAAATCATACTCCTTTACTTTTTTGTCAACGTAAGGCAGCAGTTCGTAATTAGGAACACCAACAATTGTTTTTACTCCCACCCTTTTGGCATAGTCGAAATATTTATCTACGTCCTCTTTACTTTTCATATAAAGCGGTCCAACAGCATAACCAAGCACATTGTACTCTGCACATTTTTTATGAAATGCAGCAATTTCATCATCGGTACTGGTTATGGGCAAATGAAAATCTTTGATACATAAAAAGTTTACATCGCACCTTTTTAAAGTTTCAAGGGTGGTTTGCAAATCAAAATGCACGAAGGTGTAACCGGCAACACCTAGTTTAAAAGATTCAGTAGTTTCGGGTGCCGGTTGAGGAGCCGGGCGATTATCTTCTTGCCCAAATAAAATCAGGGAACAAAATACGAGTGTAAAGAAGCTAAAAAAAAATTTAATCATTATATTGAATTTAGTTGTTTCACTTACTAACAAATGTAACAATTAAACCAATATCAGTTTCATGTTTATTGGCGACTCTTTTTCAATCAAAAAAAAAATAAGCCCGAGTTAAAACAGAATTGCTATTAAATAGTATAAATTTTCAACGGGGTGAAAAAGTGCTAAACTGTTTGCCACCTTGTTGTTACATTGTAAATACGGGCGTAATCTTCTCTTTTTCTTTCTTCATCGGTCATGCTCATGGCATCTTCCATGTTTTTCAATTGTATACAAGCCTGATTAATATCAGTTTTTTCAACTTTAAAGAATTTTTTCTTTATTTGTTCGTGTACACAAGCTAAAAATAAATTTATTCTTTTCATTTCCTATCGAATTAAATTGTTATGCTTTCGTGTCGTTTAATCGCTGCAGCAATACCGCAGCAAATGAACTCATTGAAGTATTCTGAACTATTATATGATCGGGCAGGTCGAGCATTGTTAAGGTAAAATTCCAAATGGCTTTTATACCACAATTTACCAGGTCTTCAGCAACTTCCTGCGCCACATCATTAGGTGTAGTTAAAATTGCTATTTCAACATCCAGGCGGTTTGAAAGATGAAATAACTTATTGTATTCCAAAACCGGAGTGTTTCCAATATGTTCTCCAATCTTTTTCTCATCCACATCAAAAGCAGCAATAACCTTAATTCCGAGCGTTTGGTGCTCCTGGTATGCCATCAAGGCCGAGCCCAAATTTCCGGCACCAACCAGAAAAGCTTCGTTTACATGGTTAAATCCCAAAAACTCTTCCAGGGCATGGCATAATTCATAAGTGTTGTACCCCACCCTTGGCTTTCCCTTAATGCCGGTTACGGCTAAATCTTTTACTACTTGTGTCGGATCGCATTTTAATTCTTTTCCAATGGTTGGAGCCGAAATATTTAATACACCATTTTCCCGAACTTTTTCAAGAAAAAATAAATACCCCGGCAGCCTGCGTAAAGTTGGCTCCGGTACCTGTTTTGTATTCTTTCTTAAATCGTTCATCGTTCAAACTTTCTTAAATTTGACATTACTAATCTAACAATAAAATTCATTGCAGAATTTTTTCTTTATTTAAAATTTACTTTTTTTCACTGAAAATTAACACATAAACCCCCTTGTTTTTCAATTGCAAAGCGCACATTGCATTTTTATTTTATTGATGTAAATTACACTATACAAAAGTTGATTTTAGCTGAAATTTACAAATATCTATACTAACGCCTTCAAAAACGGTTCTATTTCTGCCTAATCAGAAAAATAATTGTTTATCATGATTTGGAAAAAATATGCCGGCATCAATTCGTATCCTGTCAAGTGTTTCCATTAGGTCGCTGCTCATTTTCCAGCTCATTTTCGGACTCTCAATCAGGCCGGCATCAAGGCATTCCATTACATGTGCTGCCTCATACTGATAGCCCCATCCTTCCTTACTTTCATTTGGGATGAACTGAGGGTCTTCCCCCTCTTTCCAAACTGTTATATCGGTTGGAGTAAACCACCTTGGATGCAGAACAACATAGCCTCTCTCGCAGCAATATTCGGTTTGTATTGGCGAGTGTACGGCCAAACTTGATGAAAGTGCGGCCATTTCGCCCGCTTGGTATTTGAAAATAATGGAAATACTTTCTTCGCTACCGGTTGGACTAAAATCAGCCGAAGTTTTTATACTATCCGGAACTCCAAGGGCCGACAGGGCCGCAAATACCGGATAAATACCAATATCAAGTAATGATCCGCCCCCCAAACTTACATTGTACAAACGCTTGTCTTTCAGAAAAGGTGCGTTAAATGCAAAATCAGACCGAAGCATTTTAAGTTTACCCAACTCGCCGGATTCTACAATTTTAATGGCTTTCTGAAAACTGGGTTGAAACATAGTCCAGAAAGCTTCCATTAAAAAGGTATTGTTTTCCTTTGCACACGCAATCATTTGTTTTACCTCGTGTAAATTCATGGCAAATGCTTTTTCGCAGAGTACTGCTTTTTTCTTTTTTAGACAAAGTATGGTGTGCTCAAAATGGTGCGAGTGTGGGGTGGCAATATAAACCACATCGACATTGGGGTCGTTAACCATTTCGGCGTAACTCCCATAGGCTTTTGTGCAGCCCCACTCATTGGCAAACTCCCTGGCCCTGGTCAAATCGCGCGACGCTCCAGCATAAAGCCGGGCATTGGGAAGTAATTTTAAATCGGCAACAAACTTGTGCGCAATTCTGCCACACCCCAATACGGCCCAGTTGTATATTTTACTCATGATTATTTTTATTGATTGGAGGCTAAATGTACAAACTAAATGCTTTTGGTAAAAATTAATCTGTTCTTTCAGCTAATTTCCACCTCTTGCACATTGGTATTAAAATACTTTTGAAACATAGTAAAACGTTGTGATTTACTTTGTTTTCGCTTTTTTCTGACATAAGAAAAGTGCAATGGCGAGAACTGTTCAATTTCTTTTAGATATGCTTTATCAAACCACGAATGATTTAACCCTACAGATTCGATAATCATGGTTTCAATGCTTCTGTTCATTAAACCTAAAAAGTCGTTCATGTTTGGCGTATCAAAACATTCCATTTCTTTTAACGCTGCCCGGCCAAAATGAATGGTTTTGTTCACAAATTTTCCCAGTTCAGCTTCGGGTAAACATGAAAACATGGTATGTGTAAACGCCAGCGAATCTTCTTTTACATCCTGAATATCGTCTAATAACTGTAAATAAACCCCATAGCCAAAAAGTGCCTGTTCCTGCTCGCGGGTGAGTTTTCCGGCCACAAGGTAACCATCAGCAAGCACCGATGCTCCACCTTTTTCAAAGCAAATAGAACAAATTTCAGCATCAGAAATACCATTTTGCCTATTCATTTTTAAACTGTTAGTCTGGCCTTGCTGAATGGCATATAAACTTTCATATACATTTGGGAAACTCTCGCGCGGAAACTCATCTTCAAACATTGCAATTAAGCGAAACAGTTGTTCTTCAGTAAAATTTATTGCGGGTAGTTTATGTCCATTTAACCGCTTGTTGAAACGTTCAGAGAATTGTAGTTTCTCAGAATGTTCAATTTCCGGGTCATCCAAAAAATTATCGCTGTAAGGGTAAATCATTGAATAGGCAAATACCGACGGTGTAATTTTTATGGGTACCTGAACCATTAACTGCAAACCATTCATAATCCATACATTTCGCATGCCCTGGTATATATTTTCAGGTTTAAGCTCGGGGCCAAATGCACGTGCTTTGTAAAAAAAATCTTTCGAAACACCTTTAAAATCTTCTGAAAGAATAATTTCTAAATGGCCGGCTTCAAAATCAAAAACATTTTGAAGAAAATTTTTAAAAACCGGGAAAAATGATTTTGCCGGATCTTTTTTCAAGCGCTGCACATTGCGAACATTTTGCAGATCTTTTAATTTACCCTGAAAAGCATCGAAATTTTCCTGATGTTTTAGCTTTTCTTCTTTAGTATAAGCTTTCTGAAAATGCGGCAATTCATCGCTGCTGGCTTCCCACATTTTTATAAAATGGCTGATGTAATCCTGTACAGGCAACATAATTTTTGTTTTTCCCGAAATTAGCTGAAAACAGGGAAAAACCTGAAATTTATTAGATAAGCAGCGATTTTTTGGGGGTTAATGGCTTTATTAAAACTGTAAAATTATTTCAAACGATAAATCGTACGGTGTACTTATCGTTTGAAATAATTCGATAATCTATGCAATATTGGTATAAACGGCCTGCACGTCTTCGTCTTCTTCCATCCGGTCCAACATCTTCTCAATATCTTCAAGTTGTTCTTCAGAAAACTCGACCGGGGTGTTAGGTATTCGTCTGAGTTCGGCTTTACTTACTTCAATTTCCAGCTCTTCAAATTTATGCGCTAAATCGCTAAAGCTGGTATATTCTCCATAGGCGTAGTAGGTTCCGTCATTTTCTTCAATTTCATCCAGTCCTGCATCAATCAGCTCCAACTCAATTTCTTCCAGCTCCATAGCTTCAGGCATTGCAAATTCAAAAACGGCTTTTCTTGAGAACATAAACTCTAGTGAACCGTTTGGCACCTGGCCACCGCCGGCTTTATTAAAATAGCTTTTAACATTGGCTACGGTACGAGTGGTATTATCTGTAGCTGCTTCAACAAAAACCAATACGCCATGTGGTCCTTTTCCTTCGTAAGTTGTTTCAATAAAAGCTGCTGCATCTTTTCCCGAAGCACGTTTAATGGCGGCATCAATATTTGCTTTTGGCATATTTTGCGCCTTGGCATTCATGATAGCGGTACGTAAAGCCGGGTTCAAATCCGCTTCAGGGCCTCCGTCTTTTGCTGCAATTGTTATCTTTTTCGAAAGTTTCGGAAATACTCTCGACATTTTATCCCAGCGTTTCTCCTTCGCTGCCCTTCGGTATTCAAATGCTCTTCCCATGAATATGTCTGTTTTGAAATTTTGTGCGAAAATAAATACTGAAAAGGGAAATACCAAAATCAATAACTTTTTTCTGGGTATTTTACCTTGTCCGCACAGGTTTATCGGTATCGATAACTACAAAGCCAGTTTTTTAGGTTTACATACCTTTTCCTCTTTTCTTACTTTGGCACCACATTTTTTGCAACTGAACTTCGCTTCTTTTTTATCCTGAAATCCCTTCTTTTTACATGCTTTTTTACTCATCTCCAATTTTCCTGTTCACGATGTACTACAACAACGTTTACAGGGTAATTGTTTTGCAGGTATTCTCCAATTTTCTCTGCCGAATAAACTGAACGATGCTGACCTCCGGTGCAACCAAAACCGATTGACAGGTGAGAAAAACCTCTTTCAAGATAAACCTTCACCGACTGATCGATCAATACTTTCGCCGCATCAATAAAAAGCCGGATTTCCGATTTTTGTTCTAAAAACTCCTGCACAGACAAATCCTTACCACTTAGCTTCTTGTATTCATCGTAACGGCCTGGATTGTTAATGGCACGGCAATCAAAAACATGGCCTCCGCCATTTCCCGATGGATCATCGGGATAGCCTTTTTTATAAGAAAAACTTGTTACCCGAACAGTTAAATTCGATTTCTCCTGCCCTATTTCTTTTAGCACCTCTGAATGGGTAAGCTGGTTTAACACATTGGTTAATTCGGGCAATGCAACAGGTAAATTTAAATCGGCTAACAATACCTCCAGATTTTTCAAGGCGTAAGGAATACTTTTTAGAAAATGTTCTTTTTTCTCGTAAAAACCTCTGAAACCATAAGCCCCCATTGCCTGCATAATTCGAATCAGGACAAATCCTTTGAAATATCCGGCAAATTTTTCCTCGTCAACCTTCATGTATTTTTTAAGCTCCGAAATATAGAAATTGTACAACTGGGTTCTTACACTTTCCGGAATATCGGCTTTGCCATCGTACAACAACGAGGCTAAATCGTATTGCAGGGCTCCCAATCGTCCCCCCTGGTAATCAATAAAATAAACATCGTCATCTTTTAACATTACATTGCGCGACTGAAAATCGCGATACAAAAAGTAGTTGGAACTGGCACTTAGCAGGTAATTACTAAAGAGCTGAAAATCATCTTCCAGTGCCTGTTCGTCAAAATGAATTTTAGCCAGTTTCAAAAAGTAGTATTTAAAATAATTTAAATCCCACATCATCGATTGTTTATCAAATGCTTCGCGCGGATAACAAACCGAATAGTCAATTTCTTTGCCTGCAATGATTTGAATTTTAGGCAGAGCCTGTAAAACCTTTTTATATACCGAAATTATATTTTCAGAAAATCCCTCTTCTTCACGTGTTTTTGTGAGAAACTCAAAAAGTGTGGTATTGCCTAAATCCTCTAACAAATACTTTTTCAGGTCGGAACTTACCGAATACACCTTAGGAACATTTACTCCCTTGATATAAAAATGATTACTAAACGATAAAAACGCGGTGTTTTCCTTAACGTCGCTGTTTAAAGCGCCTATTACCGTACGATTTTTATTACCTAAACGGCAGTATTGGCGGTACGAGCCCGATGGTGGCAATAACTCAAATTGTTCGACCTTTTCATTAAAATGACTCTCGAAGAGTTGAATTATTTCGTTTTTTTCTGCTGTCTTCAACGATTATAATTTTAAATTAAACTTACATTTATAGCTTAAAAGTAATTGGCTATGGGTAAAACCAAAATCAAAAGTATCTATTTTTTGAGATTACTAAGAAATTTCTTCTTATTGATTGGTTTTTTCTTCTTTTTATGCGTGGTTTTGGCATTTACCGAACAGCCCTACTGGGTTTATCATTGGCTGGGTACCAGTAAATCGGAATTAAAATGGGAACCCCGGCATATTATTTTACTGGGTGGTGGCGGAATGCCAAGCGAAAGTAACCTGATACGTTGCTGGTACGCACAGCGGGCGGCAAAATCGTTTCCCAATACAAAATTAATTATTGCCATGCCCGGTTTAACCGAAGACAGTTTAAGCACACCAAACAGAATAAAAGCAGAGCTTGTGGCCGGTGGTATTCCACACAAAAGAATTAGTTTTGAGCCCCTTGGCACCAATACCCGATCGCAGGCGCTGGAATGTATGCACCTGGTAAAAATGCAGGACCCCATACTTCTTGTTACTTCGCCCGAACACATGCGCCGAGCTGTATTATCTTTTAAAAAGGCCGGATTTACAAAGATAAATGCTTTACCGGCTTTTGAAAATGCTTCAGAAGCAGACTTTTCATTTACAGATGATGAACTTGGAGGCAATGCTCCGTTGATACCCGATGTAGGAGAAAGTACCAATATGCGTTACCAGGTTTGGAACCATTTAAAATATGAAATATTAATTGCCCGCGAACTGGTTGCCTTAAGCTACTACAAACTAAGAGGATGGATTTAAACCACTTATAACTGAACTATTAAAACCGTTGGTTCATCATTACGCAGCACATCAACCGTAATCGTTTGTCCGGCTTCCAGGGTTTTTAAACGATCCATATACTCATAAATATTGCCCACTTTTTTGCCTTCAATGGCAATAATGATATCGCCTTTTTTCATGCCCGCTTTAAAGGCCGGTTTACCTTTGGTGACGGCATCAATGCGCATACCTCTTTTTTCAATACCAGCAAAATCGGGCATAACGCCTAAAGTTACTTTGTAACGTCCGCCCCTGCTTCGCTGAAATTTACTTCCGGCTTCCTGAAAAGTAAGCTTCTCTTCGCGGTTTGCAACCTCGGTAAGCACCGCTGCCGAATACTCCATAACCAATTGTGCTCCTTCAAAATTTATGAGTTCGGCATCGTCTTGCGGTGTATGGTAATCGGGATGTGCACCAGTAGAAATAAAAAACACGGGGATATCTTGCAAATAAAATGAAGCATGATCTGATGGTCCGATTCCTTCGCCCGAAAGTGCCAGTTGAAAACCGGGATTCAGGTTATTTAAGATCTGTTCTGTTTCAACAGCAGTTTTTGTGCCCCCAATACTCAAACTTTTCGTTTCATTATCTAAACGGCCTACCATATCAAAATTTAACATCGCTACCATTTTATCCGTGTTTACCGGAGGTTCTGCAGTAAATGCTTTCGACCCCACCAAGCCCATTTCTTCGGCTCCAAATGCAACAAAAATAACACTACGTTTATTGTTTTTTTCACCGGCCAGTTTCTCTGCCAGCTGTATTACTGCCGATACTCCCGAAGCATTATCGTCGGCACCGTTGTGCACAGCAATGGTATCCACAGCTCTCGAGCCCGAGCCAGGGCCACCCATTCCAAGGTGATCAAAATGAGCTCCTACCACTACATATTCATCTTTCAACCTCTCATCAGTACCGGGAAGCATTGCAACAACATTACGGGTGGTAGTTTCTTTAAGCTCCACACTAACATTTGCTGTTACCAGCGAAGCAAGCTGTATGTTTTTTCCGGTATTTTGCTCCAGCATTTTAGCTTCCAGAGTTTCAATACTTTCGCCACTTCCCTCAAGTATTTTATTGGCAACGGCACGTGTTACCTGTATTACAGGAATGGAAAAGCGGCTACTGTTTTTGTCAAAAAACAACGACGACAATTCATCTTTTTCGCTAAACTTTGTGCCGGCAACAAAAATAATTCCGGCAGCATTTTTATCTGCAGCGGTTAAAGCTTTTGCACGCTCGGTAGAATATTGCAAAAGCGGACTGTTGGGATTATCCAAATCAGGATCGCCCTGAAGTACCATTAACCATTTACCACTAACATCGATGTTTTCAAAATCGTTCCATTGCAAGGAATCTCTTTTTACCTCAAGGCCAAAACCCGCAAAAACTACCGGAGCCTCCACTTTTGTGTTTGCCGAAAAAGCATAGGGTAAAAAATCCGTTTCAGCATTAAAATTAACATCGTCAACCTTTAACAGGTTCCCCTCGGCTACCTGTGCCGATGTTACCAGGTTAAACTCCTGAAATCCGTTATCAAATAAAAGCTCCAGACCTGCAGACTCAAATTTTTCGAAAATATATTGCGCCGCCAATAAATCACCTTTTTCACCTGATTTTCGCCCTTTTAACGAATCGGATGCCAAATAATTGATGTTTTCACGTATTTCTTCAATGCTTATTTCGCTATTAAAATTCGGACCACAAGCTGCAAAAACCAATATGCCTAAAATAAAAACAATGTATTTCATCTGATAAAAATTATTTCTTTTCAACGGTAAAAGACCGGATTCGCATGATTGTTTAGCTATGGTTTTGTACCAATTACTTATGCTCCTCCTTTTTTTCTGAATTAATATTCTGTTTTGAAAACAACTGGAAATAAATTTGGTTTTATGTTTTATAAAAACTTTCAACGAAGTTATAGATTGACCAGCAATATTACCTATAAATCGTGATTAAAAAAAAGTAGATGTGTATATTTACCACTTCGTAAAAAAACATACATTTTGATAGCATTCGGAATAAAATACTGGCTCATATTATTACCTGGCATTCTACTTTTTGCTGCAGGTATTTCATTTTTGCTGTACGCAAACAAAAAGGCTAACAAAGAATTATCGAAACTTCAACGCGGCCTCCTGATGGCCTTAAGGTTTTCTTCGTTTTTTTTAATAGCTGTCTTGCTTTTATCCCCGTTTATCAGAAATTTGAAGAAGGTTACCCAAAACCCGGTAATTATTGCTGCCTGGGACAATTCCGGTTCGTTGGTTTCATCTCCCGACTCGCTTCGTATAATGCAAACCATTCAAAACCAAAAGAAGTTGATTGAGGATGAACTGGGGGCTAATTTTGAACTGATTACGTATACATTCGGAGAGGAAGCCAAAACAAGCAAGGAACTTTATTTTTCAGAAAAAGGATCGGATTACAGCAATTTATTAACTACCGTAATTAACAACCATTTTAATCAGAATATTGGTGCTTTGCTAATTGTGGGCGATGGAATTTATAACCAGGGAAAGAATCCTGTAAATATGCTCGACCAGGTAAGCTTTCCCATTTACACCATGGGATTCGGTGACACCACAATTGTTGCCGATGCCCGCATTCAAAATATACGTGTTAACCGAACAGCGTTTTCAGGAAATAAATTTCCGGTGGAGGTTGATGCAATGTTTTCGAAATTACAAAACACCCCACTAAAACTCTCGCTTTTGTACGAAAACCAGGTGTTGGAGCAGGTGGTTGTAACACCTGCAAATACCAATTATTTTTACTCAACACAGTTTATTGTTGAAGCCGGAACCGCCGGTTTAAAGCATTATTCAATTAAAATAGAAACTGCCAATAACGAACGAAATACAAAAAACAACCAGGCAAAGATTGTGATCAATGTGTTGGAGAACAAACAAAAAATATTGCTTATCTCTAACGGCGTACACCCTGATGTTGGAGCCATAAAGAACACACTCGAGGAGCAAAAAACTTACGACGTATCGGTTTTTACTGACGAACCATATCCCAACGAAATTAGCAGCTATAACCTGTTAATTTTAAACCAGCTTCCCAGCACCGGAAAATCAATGGCAAGTGTTCTTGAAAAAGCTAAAAACCATCGTTTACCTGTTCTTTTTATCGTTGGTAGTTCGACGTTTTTACCACAGTTAAATGTATTAAACCAGGGTGCTGTAATTGAGCCGCTTGCCGGAAGTGGCGAAGAAGCCCAGCCCATTATAAACAACAGCTTTGCAACCTTTAATTTATCAGAAGAATTACACGAGCTTATTCCAAAATTACCACCATTACAGGTTTCGTTTGCCAATTATGAATTGAATCCGGAGTTTACCCCTTTGCTCTACCAAAAGCTAAAAAATATTCCAACCGGAAAACCGTTACTGGCCACGGGAAAAACAGATGGGCAAAAACGTGGTTTTATTTTTGGCGAAGGTATTTGGCGCTGGCGTTTGTTTGACTATTATCAAAACCAAAATCACATTCATTTTAACGAACTTGTAAATCAACTGGTACAATACCTGGCTTTACGCGAAAATGAAGACAATTTTATTGTTGAGTTTAAGCCGGTTTACACTGAAATTGAAAATGTAGTTTTAACGGCGGAAGTATACAATGACGCCTTTGAGCAGATAGAATCAGAAGAAGTGAATATCGCGTTAAAAAGCTCAAACGACGAAGAGTTTAAACTGACATTTGATGTACAAGGCAAAAATTACTACCTGAATGCTGGGCACCTTCCTCTTGGAGATTATAGTTTTGAGGCAGATGTAACCATCGGAAATGAATCGTTCACAGAAACGGGCAGTTTTACAGTAGTGCCGGTTAACATCGAAAATGTTATTACCCAAGCCAATCACAATCTGCTGTATCAATTATCAACGGTAAGCGGCGGTAAATTTTATTTGCCCAATCAAACCAACGAGTTAATTAACGAGCTTCAACAAACCAATAAAATAAAGGTAACTACTTACTTTCAGGAAATGGTTAACGAACTGCTAAACCTTCGTTGGATTTTTCTTGTTTTATTGTTGCTGTTAAGTACGGAATGGTTTTTGAGAAAGTTCTGGGGTGTTTATTAATTAAATTCAGTTGCGAGGTATGCATTTATCAAAATATACCAATTACATGGTACTGATTGGCATTGTTATTTTATCCTATGCGTGTAGCTCAACAAAACGTATTTTGGTTGAATTTCCGCAGAAACCCAAAAACGACATCCCTCAGAATATTCAAAGCCTTTTATTGGTAAACCGTACGGTTGACAACACTTACACTAATTTTCAGAAGGATTCTTTGCAACGAATATTTTACAAAAATGATTTTAATCTGGATACAACAATATTTGACCTCACCTCGGTTGACACTTCATTAGTGGCGCTGGGCGAGTTACTGTTCGAGTCGGGAAGATTTGATTTTGTAATTCCTGAAAACCGCCACTTGTCCGCCAGTAAAAATGCATTTTTTACCAGTGCGATGAATTGGAACGAGGTTAGGGAAATGTGCGAATTGTATCACACTGATGCAGTGCTCTCGATGGATATGTATAAAACCAGGGTGATTACCAAACTGGAAGAAGAATCGGTTTTTGACCCCAACCAGGGCTTTTTTATTTCGGCAGTTGGGGCACAAATGGTTGTGGTTTACGAAGCACTTTACCGACTTTATGACCCGCAAACTGAAAAAATCATTGCACGAGAAGTATTTAAAGACACCTTAATGTGGGAGGACATCGCATTAAATGTTCGCGATTTATTCTCCGACTTCACACCTGTTAAGCAGGCATTAACCGAAGCAGGAATTGCGCTTGCACTTGATTTTTCGGAGCAAATAAGCACGGGTTGGCGTAGCGAATACCGGATGATATTTAAAAGCGGAAGTGCGGAATTAAAACAAGCTGCCCTTTATACCGATTCCAACGAGTGGGATAAAGCCATTGCAGCCTGGGAAAAAATTGCGCAAGGCTCTGATTCAAAATCAGTAAAAAGCAAGGCGCTTTTTAATCTGGCCATTGCCTGCGAAATTGAAGGTGATATTGATTGCGCCATTCAAAAAGCGCTTGATTCATACAACATAGCCTATCATCCGTTAACGTACCAATACCTTGAGCTTCTGGAACGAAAGAAAAAGAACCTTAAAAAGCATTAAAAATGAACCGACTTCTCTTACTTCTGGTAATTGTAACTGCGCTGTCGGCGTGCACAGTTTACAAAGAATACCCGATAGAAATTTATAAGCCCGGAGCTATTGCCTATCCCTCGAATACTGAGAATGTGGCCATTGTTTACCGCAACTTTAAATACATTGGCGACACATTACAACACTATTACAAAGACGATTTTACATTACGAAAAGTAAGAAAAGATCCGCAGCAACTGGATAGCGTATTAGTAAACCTGTGCTTAAACGAGTTGGCCAAAAACCTGAAAGAAAATGCGGCTTTTGAAGAAATCAGAATATTTCCGAAACTTTTTGAACCACACACCGGAAATAAGCTTCCGGCATTAGACATGAAAATGGTCCAGAAAATTGCTTCATCAACCCAGGCCGACTTGGTAATATCGCTTGAAACCTATTCCTATTTTTTCTCTGAATATGAATCAACTGCAGAACTAGCAAGTCCTTCAAACGAAGTTATCACAGCAGCAGTTTGGGCCGTTTACAATCCGGTTGAAGAAAAACTTATTGAGCGTAAAACAATGATTGATACCATTTTCTGGAATGGCTACGATGCTAAAGGAAATTACCAGCGTAAAACGAAGTTACCTCCCCGCTTAGCGGCTTTAAAAATTGCCTCGCAAATGGTGGGCGAAAATTATTCGAAACGTTTTTTTGCATCGTGGCAAAATGTTAACCGCATTTATTCAGTTCCTCCGTTACCCGATTTCGCGGCTGCCGACGAGTATGTGCAAAAAGGAGAATGGGACAATGCCATCATGTTATGGAGACGCTATGCCGACGACAACAATGGCAAAATGGCCATAAATGCGCGCTACAACCTGGCTCTGGCCTACGAAATGAAAGATGATTTTGAAACAGCAGAAAAATGGTTGTTGGCCGCTCAACAAATAGCCACCGATTACAAAAGCAAAGAAGACCTGAAAATGATTATCAACTACCGTCAACTACTGGCAAAAAGGAAAAAAGATATTTCGAGGCTAAACCAACAATAAATGAACCTTCGTAAAATTACCTTCCACTGTTTTATTATATTGTTTTTTACATGTTCGTGCAACACCTTGTACAACAGCAAAACAATTGATATTGAAATTGTTCAACCATCAAAAGTAAATATCTCGAATGAATTTAAAAACGTGGCAATACAATATAATAACGTAAATGTTTCACCCAATAACTACTTTAACACCTATTTGCAATTTGGAGAACAAAAAGCAGAGACGGAAAATACGGACAGTATTGCTTCTCACATATACTTTAACACCTTTATTGAAGAATTGAAGCAACACCGGTTTTTCGACACTGTTATTATTTTATCAGAAAGAAACTACTCCACCATAGCCATAACCGATACATTAGGCATTGCGAACCAACTAAAAACAGATTCTGCAGCTGTTAACAAACTATCGAACAACCAAATAAATGTACTTAACGGCAGTTATTTTATCAAAAATTACACTGCACCTGTTCTTCCTAAAACCGACACATTATTTATTCATCCTGAATTTGGTTTATACACCAGCAATCAGTTGGCAGCTATTGGCGATAGTAGCAAGGCCGACTTGCTCATTTCGCTTGACTTTTTCGCGAGCTCAGACTATAGTACCTACCAAGAACAAATTGGCTTATCAGAAGAACAAGTTATTAATTGGTATCAATGGAGTTTTTATTCACTAAAACCGTACGAATATTTGCTGGTAACCTCAAAAACCGATTCCGTAGCCTGGATGGGACATGCATTCAGCAAAGCAAAAGCAGGCACGGTTATACCTCCGCGAAAGGATGCTGTTTTTAATGCGGCCGAATTGTCGGCGGAGAAATTTTCCAGTAGCCTGGTTCCACATTGGATTAAGGTGCAACGTATGTATTATGCGTCGGGGCATATTGAGCTAAAGCAAACCGATGCACTGGTAAAAGCAGGACAATGGCTTGAAGCTGCAGAAATATGGAAAAGAAATACCAACAATAAAAACAAACTTATTGCGGCAAAAAGCATGTTTAACATGGGGCTTGCCTGCGAAATGGAAGGCGAGCTGAAAGCCGCCCTCGACTGGGTTATAAAATCTTACTATCTGCTGGAATCGAAGAATGAAATACATACGGAAAACTGTAAAAATTACATTCGCATTTTGGGATTACGAATGAACGATATTAAACGCCTGGATGAACAATTTGGCCATTCCAAAAATTAACGGCAGGTAGGATGAATAAAAAAGAGGGAAACCAATGTTTCCCTCCTATATTTAACCAAAAATCACAACATGAAAATATTGTTGTTCTAAATTTAGAACTTTTTGTTTTAATTTTCAAAACAAGAATTCATGTTTAACAATCTGTTTTACTTTTTTAACAGTTTTATTCCGTCAGAAACAAATGAAATCAGGCGCTTTTTGTAGAGGCCGCCAATAGCCTTTTTAAAATTCTTTTTACTGATTCCTAACATTGCTTTTATCATCTCAGGCGACGATTTATCGGATATTGCCAAAAAACCGCCACTGGCTTCCAGTTCGGCAATTATTTTTTCTGATATTGCATCAACCTTCTCATATCCCGGTTCTTCCAAAAGCAAATCAATTTTCTCATCGCTTCGTATTTTCGCGATATATCCTTTGGTTCGCGTGCCTATCTTTATTGGCTGAAATACCTGATTTTTGTACAGCATCCCGGTATGCTCAAAATTTATTATGGCTTTATAGCCCAAGTCTGTCTCTTCAATTATCAGCAGGTTAACCTCCTGCCCGCGCGAATATTCAGGTGGTGTGTTATCCAAAAACTTATTCAATTTAGCCGATGCCACAACCCGGTTCGAAAGCAGGTCAAGGTAAATAAACACCCAGTACCTTTTTCCTTCGAGCATTTTATTGCGTTGTTCGCTGTACGGAACCAGCAGGTCTTTTGCCAATCCCCAATCCAGGAATGCTCCAAACCGGCTGCTTGCTTTTACCTCGAGGTAAGCAAACTCGCCAACACAGGCAAAAGGCTTTTCTGTGGTAGCCACCAATCGGTCTTCCGAATCGGTATACACAAAAACATCGGCTTCGCCCCGCTCTTTTAGTCCCGCATCAATATATTTTTTAGGCATCAGTATCTCGCCATGTTCACCCCCATCAAGGTATAGCCCGTTATCCGTTTCCCTATTTATTGCTAAGGTATTGTATTTTCCTATTTCTGCCATTTGCTGTTTTTCAAATTCGTAACAGTTCTTCTGCTGCTTTTATTGTTGTTTCCGTAAGTTTATCGCCTCCCACCATTTTCGCCAGTTCTTCCACCCTCTCCTGTGCATTTAAACTCTTTATCGAGGTATAAGTTTTATTCTTTTCTTCTAATTTATAAACGCTGAAATGAGCATCGCCTTTTGCTGCAATTTGTGGTAAATGGGTAATATTTATGATCTGGGTATTTGCAGAAAATGATTTAATAATCGTACCCATTTTTAAGGCAATCTCGCCCGATACACCGGTATCAATTTCATCAAATACAATAGTTGGTAATGCTTTCGAGTTACGAAGCAGGTTTTTAATTGCCAGCATTAATCGCGACATTTCGCCACCCGATGCAATTTTTGAAATCTCATCCGGTTCCGAATCGGGGTTTGCGCTGAATAAAAATGCGATTTCATCTTTACCATCTGCCTGGCACTCGGGCAAAATCTGGTGAACGGTTTGCAGCCTGCCTTTCGTCATCCCCAATTGTTTTAGATCAGACTTTACCGAGTTTTCAATCGTTTTAAAGGCTTTAGTTCTTGCCACGCTTAGTTGAGTTGCCAGTTTTTCCAAAGCCAATTTTTCGTTTTGCAAGTTAACTTTCAACACCTCTATTTCATCATCGTAGCCAACTGCTTTATTAATTTTGGCATCAAAATCGTTCCGTAATTCAACTAGTTCGGCTACGCTGGCAACATGGTGTTTTTGTTGCAACGAATACAATAAGTTAAGCCGGTCGTTTACCTCTTCAATTCTTGCAGGGTTAAATTCTACCCGCTCAGCAAGTAATTCGAGCTCGTGATGAATATCGCTTAACTCAATAGCAACACTTTCAATGCGAGTGGCAAAATCTTCTGCTTCATTTAAATAGCTACTAATTTTTTGAAGGGAACGATGGCTGTTTTTAATATTTTGTATTACCGAAAATGATTCGTTGTCGAGCAATGCCACTGTGTCTGAAAGTGCCGTTTTAATCTCTTCCGAATGATTTAACTGTTCCAGTTCTTTTTCTAAATCGTTCTGCTCATTTTCAACCAGTTGCGCCTCTTCAAGTTGCGTGTACTGAAATTGGTAATAATCCAAATCAGATTTTGCCTTCTCAGCCAGTTCTTCCAAAGCTTCAAGCTCTTTTTTTGCTTTTTTGTATTTTGCAAATTGCGCTTTATACTCGGCTAAAATATGTTCCGTTCCGGCTACCGAATCTACCAGTTGAAGTTGAAATTTTTGGTTGCTTAATTCCAGGTTTTGGTGTTGCGAGTGAATATCAATAAGTTTCAATCCAAGTGCACCCAATGTTTTCAGATTAACCGGAGTATCATTTATAAAAGCTCTTGAACGCCCTGAAGGTGTGATTTCGCGTCGTAAAATCGTTAAATCATCATAATCAAGATCATGTATTTCAAAAAACGTTTTAAGCAAATAATCGCTGACTTTAAACAATCCTTCCACCACGCATTTTTTATCCTTCTCTTTTAATACTGAAAGATCGGCTCTGTTTCCAAGAATAAGCCCCAGCGCACCAAGAATTATTGATTTTCCGGCTCCTGTTTCACCGGTTACCGTATTTAACCGGGCATGGAAATTTACTTGTAAACTATTGATTAGTGCGTAGTTTGAAATAGATAATCTGGATAGCATAATGACAAGTTGCTCAATGGTAATTTGTGTTTAGCTAAAATAGCTAAAATGAAAACATGTAATCACTTTCTTCCGAAAATGAAGTAATCTTTTTAATCAGAAAAATCAAAAGCCCTCGCTTTCCGCTATTTTTTCGTACTTGCTTCCGTTTGAGGGATCAACTTCATTAAGAATTGTCATCACTCGGGTACGTTCATCCGGAAAGGATTTAGAAAATATATTAACCAACTCATCCGCTTTTGCATCAAAAAACATTTGCAAAATATAGGTTGATGGCCTACGACGAAATACTTTTTGAATATCGCGTAATGCCTCGGCTACATTGGCTCTTCCTTCTTCCACTCTGTCCGACATCATATCCAAACCGTTGCGGTGGTAATTGTACATGCAGGTGCGAAACGAGGAATACGACTTATTCAACACATTCTCGATTAACCAGTATCTGTTTCGCTCACTTTCGAAAGCTTTCCAGCCCCGCTCACGCGAATTTTGCGAATTGTTGACAATGGATTGTGCTTTCTGAAAAAACTCGGTTCCCCCTTCCTCTGAGAAGGTATCGTAATCAAAACCTAAAATTACATAGGCATAAAAAGCCATAATATTGGTAAGGTTGTCGCGGTTCGATGTTTCATTAAATTCCAGGGCCTGAAACTCCACGTATTTGCAATGAAAATCGTTGTCCTTTATATTTAATACCGTTGAAGTATAGCTTGAATTAAATATCGGGCGCGTTAACTGAACCTGTATCGTTCCTTTAAACTCATCAGCAGAGATTTGCTCATCAAGACGAATAAGAATATTGCATCTGATTTTTTCATCATAACTGTATACATGATCAGTCCATTTTCTGTTATTCATAAAATCATACAGATCGGACTGCATGGTACGAAACAGGTTTTGGTTTGCACCTTGAATTCCACGTGCCGATACGGTTACGTTACACCGCAACTCCTGTGCAAAGCTTGCTCTTAAGATGAAAAAAAGAAAGAATAAGGTAAGTAATACGTATCTCATCATATGCCTAAACGTTCAGTTCAATAATTTTTGCAACAATATCTTTAGCCACTTCGTTCTTATTTTTTAACTCAAATTCGGTGTGTTTATTGTCTTTCTCAATAATAGTTATCTTGTTGGTGTCAACACCAAACCCAGCTCCTTTATCTTTCAACGAATTTAGCACAATAAAATCAAGATTCTTTTTCTTCAGTTTTTGTTGTGCATTTTCAAATTCATTATTGGTTTCAAGGGCAAAACCAACCAAAAGCTGGTTTTTCATTTTTTGTTTTCCAAGCTCGGCAGCAATATCTTTTGTGGGTTGCAGCTCTAGCTTCCAGTTTTCGTTACCCCGTTTTGTTTTTGTGTTTTCCTTAATCACTGGTGTAAAGTCAGCTACAGCAGCACACATTACGGCACCATCGGTTGTAGCAAAAGCTTTAATAGCAGCCTGGTGCATTTCCGCAGCCGATTCAACCTGAACAATATGAATATTTTTATTGTGTACTTCAATATTTACGGGGCCTGAAATTAAAGTTACCTCAGCTCCTTGTTCGGCAAGTTCTTCGGCAATGGCATATCCCATTTTACCAGACGAATAATTTCCAATAAAACGAACGGGATCTATTTTTTCATAGGTTGGTCCTGCTGTTACTAAAAATGATTTATTCAGCAGTTTTTTTTTTACCTGAAGCTGCTGAACAACGGCTTCAAGTATTTTTTCCGGCTCTTCCATCCGGCCTTTACCTTCAAGGCCACTGGCTAATTCGCCTTCGCCGGGTTCAACAATAATATTTCCATATTCTTTCAATATGCCAATATTTCGTTGAGTTGAAGGATGTGCAAACATATCAAGGTCCATGGCGGGAGCCAGCATAACCGGACATTTTGCCGACAAGTAAGTTGTAATCAACATATTATCGGCTATTCCGTTGGCCATTTTTCCCATGGTTGAGGCAGTTGCAGGCGCAATTACCATAACATCAGCCCATAAGCCCAGGTCAACATGACTGTTCCATGTACCATCGTTTGCACCAAAAAACTCGCTCACAACAGGTTTATTTGAAAGTGCCGATAAAGTTACCGGCGTAATAAATTCTTTACCAGCCGGCGTAATTACCACCTGCACCTCGGCTCCTTCCTTTATAAAAAGCCGAAGAAGCATTGCGGCCTTATAAGCTGCAATGCTTCCTGTTATTCCGAGTATTATATTTTTACCTTTCAGTCTCATAAAACGGACTGAAATTAAATACGTTTTTTGTTCTCGCGTGCCGGATTTCGGTGGTAAATTTCACCTTCTTTTAATTCTTCAAACGCAATTAGCGTTGGTTTTGGCAAGCGCTCATAGAATTTTGAAATTTCAATTTGCTCTCTGTTTTCGAAAATCTCTTCCAGATTATCGGTGTACGATGCAAACTCCTGCAATTTCTGATTCAACTCTTCTTTTAGCTCCGACGAAATTTGATTGGCCCTTTTGGCAAGGATCATTACTGTTTCGTAAATATTTCCGGTTTCCTGTGTTAAAACCTCCAGGTCGCGCGAAATAGTTGACGGAGCTGCTTTTGTTTTCTTGTAATCCATATTCTAATTAATATTTAAATCTTCTTCCTGATAATTTAATATTTCAGAGGCTTTTTCGTAAAATTTCTCTACCTCTTTTTTATACTTGCTCTCGGGATACTCATCAATAAATGAAAAATATTCATCAAGAGCATTGGTATACCTTTCGTCTTGTTTATCGATAATACTGTTGGTTGCCAATAAATACTTCGATTTTAACAACATATATTTCAGGTCTTCGCGGTATTTACTTTCGGGATATTTCTCGAGGCTATTGCCTAAAGCAATAACAGCTGCTTTGTAATTCTCGAAATCGTAATACAACTTGGCGCTTAAATATGATTTATACACCAGCTTATCTTCCATCTCGTCAATCAATCGATTGGCCTCTTCAACCCTGTCGTTATAGGGGTAAAGGTTTATGTACAATTGTAAAGCATCTATAGCTTCCTGTGTAACCTGCTGATCGAGCCTTGGTTTTGGGGATAAAAGATACGAGCAGTAACCAATCATAAACTGTGCTTCTTCCACATATTCGCTGGTGGGGAACTCTTTTACCAATGATTTAAAATAATGACCGGCCATTAAATAATCTTTTTGACCAATCATACTTTTAGCGTAGTAATAATAAATTTTATCGGCTCGCGAAGTCCCCCTGTAAATATTTACCAGTTCTCTGAATAAAGTGGCAGAACGAACGTATTCACCGTCTTCATAATACTCCACTGCCTTTTTATACTTGAACTCGTAATCCGTACTTTTTACAATTTTATTGTAATCTCCACAAGAGCTGATAATGAACAAAATTGCTAGTAATCCAATTCCCAAAAATCTAGTTTTCATAAACATGGCGCAAAAATATACTTTTTTTAATTAACTGAAACCTATTTTACTTCAATTTTTACACAAATTAATCGGTTAAAAACACAATCTATTTTACTCATTAATAGACCTGTAGGCAATTTGTGTAAAATAGCGATGTCGAAAATAACGCTATTTCGTATTTAAAACCTTATGAGTTAGTATTATTTAACACATTTGCTGAGATTTTAAAAAAGATTACATTTGCATGCTTATAATCGAAACTTAAAAACGAATCATCGTGGATATTTTTGCAAAATTCAGAAACAATAAAGGTGATATTGGCAAGTGGATGGACCAGATTCACGGATATTTTGCTTTTCCGAAACTGGAAGGCGAAATTTCGGCCAGAATGAATTTCCGAGGAAAAGAAGTGTTAACCTGGAGTTTAAATAACTACCTGGGCTTGGCCAATCATCCTGAAGTTAGAAAAGCTGATGCGGATGCTGCCGCACAGTATGGAATGGCCTACCCAATGGGAGCCAGAATGATGTCGGGGCAAACTGACAAACACGAGCAATTGGAACGTGAATTGGCAGCGTTTGTTAGTAAACCAGATGCTTTCTTGTTAAACTATGGTTACCAGGGAATGGTATCAGCTATTGAGGTGCTTGCCGGGCGTAACGATGTTATTGTATACGATTCAGAATCGCATGCCTGTATTATGGATGGCGTTTTCCTGCACAAAGCTAAAGGCGGTAAAAGTTTTGTTTTCCAACACAACGACATTGAAAAATGCCGTAAAATGTTAGGATTTGCTACAAAACGTGCACAGGAAACCGGCGGTGGTATTTTGTTGATTACTGAAGGTGTTTTTGGGATGACCGGACAGGTAGGTAAACTTGACGAGATTGTTGCCCTGAAAAAAGAATTTGATTTCCGTTTATTTGTTGACGATGCGCACGGATTTGGAACCATGGGGCCAACAGGTGCTGGATCGGGCGAACATTTTGGTGTACAAGACGGTATTGACCTTTATTTCGGCACCTTCGCGAAAGCAATGGCCGGCATCGGTGGTTTTATAGCCTGCGAAACAGATATTTGCTATATTTTACGTTACAACATGCGTTCGCAAACATTTGCAAAATCGTTGCCAATGGCAATGACTATTGGGGCACTTAAGCGCCTTGACATGATTCGTACCATGCCGGAATTGCGCGAAAATCTCTGGAAAATTGTTAATGCCTTACAAAGCGGATTAAAAGAAGCCGGTTTCGATCTGGGCAAAACCAATACCCAGGTAACTCCGGTATACATGAAGGGTGGAGAGGAAGAAGCTACTCAAATGATTTATGACCTTCGTGAAAACTATGGTATTTTCTGCTCAATGGTAGTTTACCCGGTTATTCCGAAAGGTGAAATTTTGCTTCGTTTGATACCAACAGCGATGCACACTCTGGAAGATGTGGAATTAACACTTGCTGCTTTTAAAGAAACCCGCAAAAAACTGGTTGCCGGAGAATACCGCACCGGAGAAATTGCCAAGGTTCAGGTTGATATGTAATATCTGAGAAACGAAATAAAAGAAAGGTTGCATTTGTATGCAGCCTTTTTTTATGGCTTACGGTGTTGTTTGCCCAATGGCTGTCAGTTCCAACTTTCTGAATTCAACTTCAACACCTTCAGCTTGCACAGCAATTTGACCTTTTGTGGCGGTACAATTATACCCCAGGTTAACCAAATCATCATTCACCCAAACTTTAATCGTATCTGCCACACATTCTATTTTCATGTTATTCCATTCTCCAAGTGGGTTTTCCGAGTTATTGGTAAGATTAATAATTCTACGTTTTTTCCCTTCTGTAATCCCCCACTCCTCTTCCGGACCACGTCTTTCCATCATATCTGGCACCGTAATATCTTCAACAATGCACCAGAAATCTCCGGCATCGCCATACTGCATTTGTACTTCTAACGATTGTGGGAACATTTTATACAAAGCCCGGGGTGTTGATGCGTGTACCAGAATACCACAATTACCGGGCTCGTTGGCAAAACGATATTCTACCTCGAGGCGGTAATTCTGAAATATCGAATCGGTAATTAAATGCCCGCGTGGTTCGCCCATGCTTACCAATAAAGAATCACGCACCAAAAATGAGGGTTCCAGACCGGGATTATTGTCGGCATCTGGAATATCTGCATGCCACCCTTCGAGATTTATTCCGTTAAATAATTTTACCGTTTTATCAGGCGCTGTTTTGCAAGCACAAAACACAAAAATTATTACTGTAACCCATAAATATTTTTTCATCCTCTTAAGTATTTGATCCATCTATTTTATAAACATTTCTGCCCATTTAAGGTACTGGTCCCAATCGTAATCAGTTACATTGTGTTTTCCTGTTCTGATGTGATAAGCCAGCGTGTTATGAATAGCTTGATTCACCGGTGGCATAATTGTATGTTCAATACCTTTTTTACCATACAGCTCAAACACGGGAGTGGCATATAAAGCGGCTAAAAATTCGCCTTTTGGATCGGCCCACAGGTCTTCCTCGGCACTGGCAATATATACGGGTCGTGGTGCAATACAGGCAATTAATTCATGTTGGTCGAGCGGTAAAGCATTTTCGTTTTTGCTGTAGTTCTTAAAATTCTTACAAAACCAGTGCGGAAATGAACGATTTATGCGCCATACTGTTTCTCCGAACCGCCGTTTCGACAATGCAGCCCCGCCACAGCCCGAGTTGTTTGAAATAACTCCTGCAAAACGCCTATCGCTGGCTCCTGCCCACAAGGATGTTTTACCTAAACGGGAATGACCAAATACAATCACCTTTGAGGCATCAACAGCATCATCAGTTTCAAAATAATCCATGCTTCGGCTTAAGCCCCATGCCCATGCAGAAATTGCTCCCCATTCATCCTCTGCAGGTTGTTGCTGGTCATCAACGTAGAATAGTGGATGAACTCCGTCAGAAAAGTCATCCTTATCGGGATCAACTTCACAGTAATAAATAACTGCTAATCCAAAACCTGCGTCAATTATTTTTTCCACCGGCCAACGATCCGATCGTGCCCCCCGCGATTGTTCTGTTAACTGATTATTTATAATACCAAACGACGGATTATTTTTAGCCCATGCTTCTGAAATAATTATATTCACATCGTTGACTATGGTATGATTACCATAAAAATTATAAGCTACAAAAATGGGGGCTGGCGTTAATTGTTTGGGTAAATAAAGTAATATGGTAAAATGAATCTGCTTATTTTCTTTTTCAAAAAATAACTCCACTTGTTTTCTGATAGCTTTGCCGTTTATGGCTTCGGCACTTTCTTCCAGAATTTCTACCGATGAAATGGCCAACTGCCCCGGAACCTCGCCATAAATATTTTTCGAGAAAAAATCCATTAGCTCCGGTCTTCGTTTTTTTTCCCACTTTTTTGTGTTCCTTATTTTGCTGCCATTAAAACTTTTTAAGGGGTCCGACAATTTAAATTCGGGAACTTTATCCTCATCGTAATTAACATCAAACTGGCCGTAAGCATTAGATAACAACAGGGAAAATAAAAGGCAAAACACTAATTTTTTCATGATAGAAACAGCAACTGATAATTAAGCAACAATGCTTAAAATTGGTAATTTGTTGGTTTTGTAGCAAGCATTTTTTAGCTTTTTTTTAATTTTTTCAGGATTCAGAAGAACGAGATGCCCGCGAAGAACATTACAAATTGAGTTGACTCATCGCATATAAGCTGTTCCTATTTTTGTAAAATTTTACCTTCTTTTTTGTATTCTTTTCTAATGCTCAGTAAAAGGTCTTCCTTTTCAAGTCGTTTATTTTTCTTTTTAATGGTAAGCAAACCGGCATACTGAACAATGTTTACAATATTTGCACCGGTAAGTTCAAAATTTGTAGCCAGCTCTTCAGGAGAGATATTGCTCTGTAAAAACTTTTTCGCAGGCAAATAAAGTTCCCACAATTTTTGACGCTCCTCCACTCCGGGCAATTCAAACTCAACAAATGCATTAAATCGTCGGGTAAAGGCGCTGTCGATATTTCCTTTCATGTTTGAAGCCAAAATAACCAAGCCCTTATAACTTTCCACCCTTTGCAACAAATAAGATACTTCCTGATTGGCGTATTTATCGTGTGCATCGCGCACATTCGTGCGCTTTCCAAACAACGAGTCGGCCTCATCAAAAAACAAAATCCAGTTTTTATTTTCTGCCTTGTTAAACAATCCCGATAAATTTTTTTCCGTTTCGCCGATATATTTTGAAATCACCATCGACAAATCAACACGATATACATCGCGCCCGGTGTATTTACCCAACAAACATGCAGTAAGTGTTTTACCTGTGCCTGACGGACCATAAAACAGAACCTGGTAACCGGGTTTTATTTTATCCTGCAGGTTCCATTTTTCCAGCAGTTGTTCGTTATAGTTTAACCAGGTTTCAAGTTCATAAACCTCGTTCAGTGTTTTAGCTTTTAATACCAGGTTTTGCCAGGTAAAATTTGTAAAAATGCGCTGCGCCGGAAAATCGCTCCCCAACTTTGGGCGCGATATTTTTCCCGAGATAAACAAATCAATGTATTCGTCATCGAGGATTAACTTACCACTCATTTTTGGTTCACCTGGTGGAACTGGCTCTAAATACAATATATTTTTTTGGGCGAAAAGATGCTCCTCATCAAACAGACCAGCTATCTCCAGCCTTTTATCAATATCGTGCCCGGCTAAAATGTACAGAGCTGTTTCTCCTGTTGGTAGTAGTCCACGATGATTTTTCCCTTTTACACCGCCAAACTCAGGAAAATCGCCGCCATTGGGAAGGTATTCAGCGATAATATTATTAAAAAATTCTGGAGAAATATGAGGAACAAGCGCAATTAAAAGTACAACTATTTCCGACTGATTTAATTTATATTCCTCTATGTATTTTCCCAAAACAGAATCGTCAAGACCAACCGTCTCAAACTTTACAGGATTTACAGGAGTTCCTTTTATTTCATGATTGAGTCGATTTTTTATAAAATCTTGCAACCTGGACAGAACAAGTTTTTTCATTATTCAGCAAATTATTAGGAGCTTTGGTTTTCCAGAAAAGTTACATTTGAAAAATAACGTCGAAAAATATTCCATGGCAAAACTCTGGTAGGCAGGTTTCCTCCACCTAATGATTCACCATGCGGATTACGCAGGGTAATGGTATCATCATTAATATCCATAACGGTATAAGCATGCAAAGGGACAATTTCATTGAGTCGGGTAAATTGATTTGGTTCAAACCTTCCTGTTCCCGCAGTTACTGGTTGATTTGACCGGAATGCAGCTCTAACTCTTGTAATTAATTGTTCATTAGTCAAACTACTTAGATTCAGCTCTTCCGCTTCCTGCCCCAGTAAGGTTTCCAATGCATTCTCTTCAAAACCTCCTTCAATTTCATCGTAACTACCTTTTAACTTTGCATAGGCTTTCTCAAACAAACGAACCCAAAGTTCGGTTCCCTGTGCATTCGTATCTCCAGCATTTGCATATGTTAGATCACCTCTGCCATTATCTCGCTGAGGGAAAGTAGCTGTAACATTAACAACTTGCTGTCGGAAATTATCACCATTTCTTACGTATAATATTACATTATAAGAACCATCAGATTGTTGTGATATCCTATTTCTCAATGCGTCCGGATTGCTTCTGGCAATTGCAGCAAGTGAAGCAAGAAAATAACAGTCGCCAATGGCACCTTGTGTAATATCATCAGGAGAATATTCGTCGGTATCATCGCGGTCGTCGCCGATTGTTGCAATTGGTCCGGTTTGAGTTGCACCATAGCTTGATGTTGAATCGTTTGCCTGAATAGCAGGATCGGTGCCACTCAACATGGAATTAAAACGTTGTAAATAATCGCCGGATAAATCATCGCGAACAACTCCCACAAAAGTTGAATGCGTTCTCAGTTCAGACAGCTGTGCAGGCGACATGGAAAGCATCGTAGTATAAATCAAACTTTCATCCGTTCCTGTTCCAACAGTGGCCGTCCATAAAGAGTTTATGTAGGCGGGATAAGCAGACTCAGCCCCATATCGGAAAAGTAATTGAGTTTTTGCATAATCATGTCCCGACATTTCATTTCTTAATGTTCGTTGTACCCATGTTGATTGTTTCAATAAAGCCCTGTTTGAAGAACTTCGAATTGCATCGTACACCAACTCCTCATTTGTTCCGGCTCCGTCTGTTGCTTCCCATATAGTTAAAATTCCTGGTGGAAAATTTGTTTCCGGCCCATACTTTAGTAACAACCTGGCTTTAAACAAATCGTATCCCGATAATTCAGAACTTAAAATTCCCTGGATTCGTTCTCTTAAAAGATTTCTTTCACTACAGTCTCTAATAGCGCTAAAAATACCCTCTTCATCCGTTCCCCATCCGCTTGCCGCATCGGCAACTTGCTGATATGCTTCATCTGCGGTCGATCGCTGAACTAATGTTTGTGAAGTGCTGGCCCCTTGTTGTAAAGTATGAGTTAACTCGTGGGCAATTAGTTTTTGGCCACTTTCAGAATGAGGTTGATATTGTCCGGTATTAAAATAAATATCATTGCCCGAAGTAAACGCCCGTGCCCCCAAATCTTTATTCAATTGAATAGCACGACTGTCAGTATGTATTTTTACATTGCTAAAATCAGCCCCGAATCCACTCTCCATTTCCGCCTGAACAGTTGTGTTTAACTCACTTCCTGCGCCTCTGCTCTGCTTTAATAATTGTTCCGTTGTAAGTTGCCTGCCACCGGTATTATTTTCCCGCTTTGTTTGTAGCGATTCCTCCTCTTCGTTATTTACAGATTGTTGCTGAATTTCAAACCGGGGCTGTACTTCTTCCTCCTCAGACTCCCGTTGTAAATTCAACATATCCAATTTGGTTTGTGCTTCTTCCTCCTCTTCATCTTGCTTCTGTATCAGCGGAGTTATCGATTCTGAGTGCAATTTTTTTTGAGTTACTGAATTTTCAGCAGGACTAAAAAATGGCTGAGAAGTGTATCTTTCATTTATTACCTGATCGGCAACACGATCGGCCTCTTTTTCGTATTTATCATTAGATTCACCAACATTTAACTTTGCCTGCCCGGTAAAAAAGCCTGATTCAGTTTTTTTTGAAAAGAAGAACCGACTGCTCTTTCCTGGATTTTCCGGTTTATTTACTTTTGTTTTCATAAGCTTACCATTCAACAAATATCAATTCCTTTTTCCATGGAAGTTTTACAATGGAAATGTTCCAAGGTAATTTCTCCAGTAATACATCCTGAACTTTACGTTCAACCGTGAGTTTATAATTTTGATCGTGCGTTGTTAACTTTCCCTGCCGGTGTACAAACAGCTGTCGCAAACCATTTGCCGAGGTGTTCTTAAGTGCTTTCCAGTTTTTTACCACGGCAAGCAACAATAAATCGGCTTCTTGTTTTTCCTCTTTCGACAAAAGGCTTTTTGCACTAAGAGGCTGGTTTAATGGCACGTTGCACAAGAATTTTTCGAAAATCATATCGGCTTCAAAAAAATTCACCTTACCAGTTGCGCAATAATGCAGAGCCTGCACAGCGTGCATTTTATATTTTTCCTGAATGGAATTGTCGGGATTCAACCAACCATTATGTTCAAAAAAAGTTTTAATAAATGGATGAAAAAGGATCATACCGGCATTATCCACCAAACCACTGCAATTACTGGCTTCTTCAACCTCTGATCCTTTTTCTGATTCAAAGTTTACAAACGCTTCCCCTTTAATGGTTGGATTATTTTCAGGAAGCTTACTATCCATTTTAGCCCATTTTTCAATACTATTGTGTTGACCTGGCTCCAATTTCGAAATACGCTGTTCTATTTTGTCTGAAAAAAGCAGGTTTATCAATCGTTTCGGAACAATTTCTGTCATTTGTTTTTTTAGCCCAACCACATCTTCCGAAATCTCATCTATGCCCAATGGGTTATGTTGAATTAAAATGGCCAAACACCGGAACCATAATTCCTCACCCACCTCGTGGCGAAACAACTGTAAAACAAATGCTTCTAAAAACAACTGGCTGGAATTTTCAGGGACTTTTTTTAGAAAATTGCTGAGCTTTGTTGAAGACTTAATTAATCCGAAAGATTTTAAAGTGTGTATGACCAACTCCGCGCTAAATTGTAGTACAAATCTTCGTGTAGCAATTTTATTCTGCTGAAAAGTTGACAAAAGTTTTTCTCTAAACTTATCCGATTTAATTACAATTTTCCAATTTTCCTTACTGCCAAGGGTTTCAATCTGATTGCGTCGGGCATGCCAGGGCAGATTTCCTGTTAATAAAAAATATAAAAAAACTTCCTGCTCATCCGCATCCGGATCAATCCATTTTCCTTCGTTACTTCTTTCATTTTTAGTGATGAAGCTTTCGGTTTGACCTTCGACATTAGCCATTTCCTGCTCAAAGTTTTTAGCATTTCTCAACTGCAATAACTTATTTTCCAGCTGCGATTCAATGGCTTGCCGGATACTTTCAAGGTCAGTTGCTGTTTCAGCATGCACAGCAAGTTTCAGTTTCTCAAAACGGAAGGTCTGACCTAAATCGTATCTCTCAAACAGTCGTTCAACTGAGGGCAATACATCATCCTGAAAAAAACTACCGGAGTTGTTTTTTACCCAGTTGGCTTCCTGTTCTGAAGATGTTTCCACCTCGACAAACACCCGATTGATTATGTGCCTGTTAGCTATCAATATTAAATTAGTTTTTTATCGTAAAGTAGCTTCACATGAGTTAATAAAATTGCGGTTTTTTCCACTCTTTGCGCATAAGATTTCATGTACGACTTTGTGGCATCACTCAACACAAATTCGGACTTTTGTAGTAGCTGTAACAACTCTACTATTTGTTTTAACAGCGGAGCAATAACGGGTTCGTATTTTTTTAAGACTTCAACCGACTGGCATCCCAACACATTGTAAAACAATCGCAATTGATACTCAACAAGCTGAAGAAATTGTACGGCAATTTCTTTTTGCTGCTGCATCTCAACCACCATCATAGCGGTATCGTTTAACAGAATGGTAAAAAAGGTTGTTAAACGCTCGTTTTCTTTTCCGGCCAGCCAGGCATCAACCGTATTTAAAACTCCCTGGTTATACAGCCGTGTTCCTCCGTAAATCCGTTGTGTTGCCACCAGGTATTTTGCAACAATACTGCCACCTTCCAGGGTAATTTTCTGTAGTAATCGCTGATCTGTTAAAATTGTGGCTTTTGCTTCCTCAACACAAGTGGCTTCTGCGGGTTCTTCAATGTATTTGGTTTGGAAAGTTGTACGTGATGAAGCAGGTGGACAAATATCAGCACCATAGGCGGTTAAAGCAAGCTTCCAATCGGTAGGGCTGTTTGGTGTAAGCTCAATAATGACCGGTTCGGTAGTGCTTTGCTTTTTAATGGTTCCGTTAATGCTCCATTCAAACTGCGAGGCGTTAGTGGACAAGTTATTTAACACAAGGTTGTTCTTTTCCTGAAGCGGTTTAAACGACGCTTTAGGTGCTTTATGTATTGTGACCTTGCAACCTGAGTTCTGTCCGTTCACCAAAAACTCAATGGTTCCTCCTGCCGAAGCTGCGGGAATAAAAACAAAGGCTCCGTTGGCATCACGTTCAACACCATCGCCCTGTATTTCTACTTTAGCATTTTCGGGTATTACTGTAAAAGGATAGGCCTGTTTATCGTTCTCGCAGAAATTAACCGGAGTAATTTCAATTGTTGGTTGAGTTTCAATAAACGTGATGTAATGTTTTACTGTTGACTTACAAACTTTATTGGCAGCAGTCACACTTAAGGTTACCGTTACTTTGTTTTTGTCGTTAACGGGCAGGCTGTATTTATGAGTAGGGCTTTTTTCAGTTGAATAGTTTCCATCTCCAAAATCCCAGTAAAAACTTGCGCCTTCCAAATCACCTCTCGGAACAAAAGTATGAACGGCTAAAGCCGTAGGCTCTTCGGGCACGTCAAAATCAGCTTCAATTCCGCGGTAAACAGTAAGTTCTGCATCGGTAAGCTGACCGTTAACTGTAAATTTTAAAGGCCTCGCAATCATCTCTTCCGGGAAGCTTTCGGAAGAAACAAATAGCTTTTTGCCTTCAATTTGAATACCGGGAACCACAGGGCTAAGCTGCACTATCCCATCAACCGGTGAAACATCCAGAATTATGGGATCCTTATCGGATTGTAAACAATAATTATCGTCGCTAAGCCGCAGTTTTACCGGTGGTTTTTGTATAATGTAGTTTATCGGTGCACAATCAGAACAACACTGATAAGGCAAGGCAAAATCGGCCACCACCGTATTATTTGGCACTTTGGATACCGGTATAAATTTTTCGAGCGTTTCAATACGCTCAAGATTCGTCCTGTAATTCTCGTATTTTAACATTCCAGTGGTAGCTTTCAACAACGAAGTTCTATCGTTAAACGACAATTTCTCGATGTTTAGAATATCACTGGCAACTGTTTTTTTAAGCATTGCTGAAAAGTCTGCTTTCGTATCTACAGCGCTTACTTTATCAACAAGTGAAACGTTATCTGTTTTTTCGGCGTTCTTGTACACAATTACAAAAGTACCTCCGGGTTCCACTCCTGCTTTATGCTCCAATCCGGGATGTTGTTCTATAAATTTTGACAATTGCTTTTGCAGCAGTATTTGCTCCTTGCGCTTGTTTACCTCGGCAAGTAATACTTCCAATTTTTTTCCGGAACAGCAAACAGCCGACAACTGATTGATTAACAAACCGGTAAAAGCGCGCAACTGTGTTGACAATTGCGTTGAGTTATAACTGGCTTTTAACTTTTGAACCAGCTTGCACAGTTGCGATAATGAAAGCTTATAATCAGTTAATTTATCCGTATCTACTTCGTTAATCGCTAAAGGCATACGCTGCGAAAGCACATAACTACCGGCCATTAATTCCACCGATTTGTTTACCACAAATTCTTTTAATTCAGGATCTGCATTCCAGGCATCGGTATTTACTTTTTCCTGCAAAGCATTACCGGCAGTGGCTACAATATCGTTTACCGACCCTCCAATGTTGGCCTCAATGGCCACTTTCATAGCTTCGCCTATGGTATTTTCGGCAGTTACCAGGTTATCGGTTACGGCACTGGCCCTATTTTTTGTTTTCAGCGAATAGACCAATGCTCGATTATAAACCGAATAATCTGCCTCGCTTATCTTTTCTTTTAACAACTCGGTGCGCGAGGTAAGTGTTGCGCCTATCATTGCATCTTTTTTTAACGACAGTTCCGGTTCTTTGATATTTGTTCCTGGAACCTCGGTACTAAACCCTGAAAAGAAATCGCTTACCTGAGCCAAAACACAATCCTGCTCTGCCCGCCATGCTTTTAACATTACAGCTAAATCTTCAAATTCGCAGGAATAATCTTCCAAATCGATGTTGCTGGTGTTTATATTTACCGACAGGGCTTTCACATCAAAACCAAGCCCATATTTCAATTTTAGTTCCTCCAATTCCTCTAATACATCGCGATAATCTTTTCCCTGGTGGCCTTCAATACGCAGAAAATCGTGTTGCGAACTTGTATATGCCAATGGTTCTGTTATATGTGAAAGCTTAGAATATGTTGTTGCATGATAGCTAAGATTCTCCTCCTCTGAAAAGTTGCTTGTTTGCTCATAATTCCATGCTTTTAAAAATGCCCTGTCAACTTTATAATAGAAAGGAATACTTTGTTTACCAGGCACATTTTTTTGTGACGGTGTAATTTTTAGTTCTCCTTTTGCAGGGCTGTAATTTGTAATAAGCAACAACAGGCGTGCATACAAGCTTTTGGCTTTTTCCATTTCGGTAGCCCATACACCCAATGCGGACGATGGATAAAAACGATGTCTGAAGTTTTTGAGATCTGTATTAACCTCGGATAGCTTGCCAAGTAATAAATGTTTTGGAAAGGCCTCAATATCAGGAATACATACTTCATTTAATTTTAACAGGCAAGTTTTTAGTTCGTTATAATTATCAGTTAAGTCCTTTAGAAAATCGTAACGGTACTGAATATCAAAAGGAACCAGATACGGACTAAATGCAAAATGAGATTTCAGCTGCGCAATTAACTGACTAATTTTTACGCTTCCACTATCCAAAATTGCACCAAAACTATTTTGAATTTTAGTTATTCCAATGCAAAGATTATCAACGAGCCCGTCGCTTTTAACCGCATCGTAATAGGCGCGTTTCAATTCGTCGTATTTAGTTGAATTAACTTCGTTTAGCACCACTTTTCGTACTGCCAGGGCTGGCAAATCGAGATAAGCTTTTGTGTTGTTGTGCCCGGCATAAATTGAATCGTTATTGGCCAGGTACTGTGCATCGTTTTCGTTCAGTAATAAAACGCGTAAACGGTTTACTTGCTCAATTCCCTGGCTATCGCAATCAATGGCCGTGCATAAATCACCTTTTACAGGATACGATTCAAGGTAAAGCAGAACAACCATCTCTTTTAAATTACTAAAACTGCTGAGTTGAGTGCTGCCTTCAACAGCTGTTGGAAACAGCTCGTACAAATCGATCGTTTTTGAAGATAGTCTGGAAGTACCAATCAATCTTTTAAATGGATCGTAACTGGCAGAATCGTCGTTAAATTTCCGAAAATAGGCAAAGGGCAGTGCGGTAGTTGCCAATTGCATTTTCAAGGATTCCTTGCGACTGGTTTTGAGAGTTATGAGATCACCATCGGTTGTTACCCCAACACCCGGTGCTATATAAATTTTACCGCTTTTAAAAGCAAGTTTGAAACCACAGGCTATACCAACGCCACTCAGCAAAATACGTGAGAGCCTGTCCTGGACATCAAAATAATTAATAAACTCGTTTAACTGCTCGTTGGTTAAAACCTGGTTTTCAACAAAAGTGTGATACTTGGTGGTAATCTCGTTTAATTTTGCTTCCATTTTATCCGTATTTAAAGGTTTCCGATATTTGTACGGCCTAAAACAATTCTTCCGCCTGTTTTATCTTCTTCTTCATCGCAATCAATCAGCCTTCCGGCCGGATAAATTGTTGTTAATTCACTTATTACTTTTATAATTTCGTTAAGGCTCAGTTTATCTTGTGCCTGGTTTAAGTTTGTTTTTTTAAGCAAGAATGTTTTCCAGGCGTTTTCCAACTTCAAAATATCATTATCTTCCTCTTTTACTTTGTCTTTCCGGTTACCAATCCAACAAATACGTGCAAGCACATGGGCCGGTAGTTCGCGCCGAATTTGTTCTTCCATAAAGTTTCTGAAATCGACATTGGCAAACCGGTAGGTCCAACCTGGCAGCACCACGGTTACGCGGTACGAATATGGATCGATAGGCATACAGTCTTCATCTTTTTTGAAACAAATTGGCATAAACTGCTTTGTTAAACCTTGCAGGCTGGTTACGTCGGGCCTGAGCAGAATATGTTCGATAATAAACATACCCTCTTCAGCAAAATCCTTACTTAAAAATCGTTGAATATCAAGCATGGCTTCTTTTAAATCCGGGGGCGAGTTGTAGTAAATAAATTGCCGGGCAATAATTCTATCGGTACTCTCGGGGTCAGCATTCAGGTTAATAATATTAAATGAGTATTTTCCCTGGTCGGACAATTGTACTTCAAAATTTCCAATTACCAACTGGTCAGTCAGCTCTTTTTCAAAACCTGCAATTATTTCTTCCGGAGTTGTTTCAAGAATTTTAACTACCGCTTGGTAAAGTTCTTCCTCGGCATAGCGGGGTGCCGGGTAATCTTCGGTAGCCGACAGAATATGAATGCCATTTTGATTATTAATATGCCAACGGAATACATCTTTACCATCGGCATTGGTCAATTCATAAATCTCAACATAGGATTCTGACAAGTTTCTTCTGGAAAAATCTTTAATTCCGCATAAGCGAGCCACTCTTTTTTGCAAGCCCGAAACATTGTGGGTATCCCATAAATGTTCGGGTAACTGGTGGTAGTAATTAAAAGCACTTCCGCGCCAGTTACTAATTCCTTTGTTCAAAATCTGGTTGCCATTTGCTTTTTCGCCATATTCCAATAAAAATTTTTGTTTAGCGTTTACCACAGCGCTGTCGGCATAACTGCCATAAAGTTGTTTCATTAAAAAAGCATAATCGGTAAATTTTTCGGCAAAACGCCCAAGCAGATGATCGAGAATTTGATTTTTACGGTTGATATTATCATCAAGCCCAGCTAAAATCTTTCTTGTCAATTCTTCGTCGTTTGCAGGGTAATCATTTACCAGGTCTGAGAAATCAAGAACATCGGTAACTACCTGAGTGAAATAGGTAGTTGCCAGGTTATTATCAACTGCTAACAAATTCTTTACCTGATTCAAGTGAGCAAAATAGCTTGCCAATACCTGGTCGAAAAATAAAAGGTAGCCCTGCAGCTGTTTTGCCTGTGCCTTTCGTTTAACCGTTGCTTGCGAAGTAAGTCCAGGTTCACCAATTCCGTATACCTCCGGAAAATGGTTCTGGATACTTGTTGTTTGTTTTACATCGGTAAAAGTTCCGGTTGGTATTTTTAAATGTCTATCTGCTTTTGCGGCCTGATTCGCTTCAAGCTTAGCGGCACGAATTTCCTGACGGAATTTTCTTACCAAAAGGCTGTTTACATTCAGTGGCAACACACCTTTTTTATAGCTAAAAGCGCTATCAGCGCAAAGTTTTGGCTTTTTGCCCTGCTCAACACAAATCAACCATTCATTATTTTCATCTGACGCATTTTTGCAATCTTTTATACTAATTTCATGAATTACTTTTACACCGTCAATGGCCATAATCACTTGCATAATATCAGATAGCCGTACCTGTTCGCGCAACTTTGCATTTTCCAGTTCCACGGTATCAATAAATCCGTTTTGCAATAGCGGCCCTTCAAAAATTTGCTCAGTACCGTAGCCTTTTTTCAGCATTTGCTTTAAGGAATAATAGGTAATATCCGGCGAAAAATAATTGTCTATGGCTTCAAGCACCCGGGCATGCACCATTTCTTCGTTAGCATCAGGCTCAACCTCAATGTTTGCACAAACCGCTATGGCATGGGTTTGCACTTCTTCAATTTTTACCAGGTCCTCACAAAGGTTTCGGTTGCGATGATAAATCGCAAAAATTTCATTTTTTATGCGTTCAATTTCACCCTTTTTATCACCTGGGGTAGGAAATTTATCCTCATCCGGTTCATCAAAATCAACAATAAGTTTATAGAGTCCATTCAACAAAAAGCTGGTTTTATCATCCGCGTCAATGGCATCAAAATCACCTTCATCATACGAAAGTTGTTTGTGTTTTAAATTGGCAAAAACGGTTTTATTAAAAGGCTGCAACCAACAGTTTTTAACACCGTCAATATCGATAAAATGTTTACGATAATCGGCTTCTGTCACCGGTTTGGAAGGTAATATTTCAGTGGCATCAAAAAACTGTTCTTTAAACGAAGTAGTTTGATCTGCCGGGGCAAGCAAGGTCTCAAGCGGCATTGATATTCGGGCACCAAGGTCGGTAATGGCGTAGCAAAGCAACTCTAAAATTGTAATTCCGGGGTCGTGCGAATTATAATCTGTCCAGATATTTCCGGACAGTTGTTCAATATATTCTTGTCCTCGTTGGCGCAACCAATGATAATCCAAATCATTTTCGGTTGATACGTTTTTTGGAATGGTAATATGCTTGTCTATTTCTGACATGTTTCGGCAGGTTTAATTGTTAGATTACTACAGGTATCTTCGGCAGTATCAACCTGGTGCTCTTTTGACGAGACCAGAATGGACAACGGGTATGCAGGCACTACATTAACAACTTCCTTTTCAGGCAAATCATCCATCTTTTGCCACAATTTAAGGTGAGTTACAAAATCAATATATGATAGATTTTCAATGAAATTAACCACTATACTTTTGTGCAAGGTTTGCCCAAAACGCAATTCGCCGCCCGAATCGAATGCCCAGGGTGAAAGCAAAGCAGTAAGATCGTTTTTCAGTTTGTTTTTATAAAAACTTTCATCAAAACCTTCATTAAATTTCACTTTTACGTCTATTCTAACTTCTTCGTAATTGGGATTTACAACCTGCACATTAACCAAGGGTGCACTAAGTTGAGTAATATACTGTCGAATTTCGTTAAGCAACGCTCTGCTTACGCGTGGTTGATAAATATCAAACACATTTCTGTTTACGATATCAGGCACTACCACCAGGCATACGTTACCCGGCTTCAGGTATTTAACTAACTGAACTCCATTTTCTACTCCGGTGTAAGTATGGCTTAAACACTTTACTTTATGAATTTGAGGAAATTGTTGTAGTACCAGGTGCTCGTAATCCCAAATGGTAATGGCTCTGTTTTTGTGCCTAAGCCGCTCGCTCACCCGTTGGTAATAGCCTGCATCAGTTTCGTGGGCTTTACCTCCAAACGAGTTAAATGGCTGATTTACTGATTTAACACGGGCATTACGTTTAATTAATTTTGAAATTGTACCGGCTTCCAATCCATTTTGTAAATGCGACAACTTGTTGTTATTATCCGTAAAAGCAGCTTCGCAAGCCTGGGCATAAACTCCAATTACCTTTGCAACAGCATTATACGATTTATGAATTCGAGCTCTAATCCAGCTAAACCCTACGGGTAAAAGAGTGTTTTTTTCGCTCGTTTCATTTGGCAAAATAAATTTTAAGATACCCGATTTAAGCAAATTATCGGTGTTGTTGCTTATAATATTGTTTGTTGATAAAGCTTTCCATTCGTTGTTACTAAGTACCCACCACTCTACCTTTTGATTGCCCTCAAAAGAATCAGCCAGTGGGTCTTCACTTCCTTCCAAAACCTGAAAAAGCAGCGAAACGGTTTGTCCGGCCTTGGCATTTTCAAGACCGATATACATTTCACCTCCCATACACAGAACGGGCATTAGTTGAATTTTCACGGCATCCTCTCGGTTTATAAAATCATTCTTCAACTTTGCCGTTATCGATTCTGTTTTTTGACCAAATGGATATTCATGAAAAAGTGTTATTTCATTTCTGGAGTAATAATTTTTATTTGAAAGTTCGACAACAGTTTTTGCTGATGCACTGTAATCCAGCGTAATAGCTTCAACAAAAGGCGTATAAGGCTCGTTCGGAATGAGCGCATTCTCTTCCTCACTGCTCATTGCCAATGCATAAATGCGGGGGTACATATTATGCCAAAAATGTTCGTTAAGCGAAAGTCTTAAGGGACCTGATTTTAGATAATCAGCTGAAGAATTTTCTACCTCCAGATTAAGGTAAAATAATCCGTCGCTTTGCTTATTAAAAAGCGTAACTCCATCCTTCACGGCCAACCAATCCTCGCGTTCTTTAAGTTCAACCTTACTTGTAAAATACGCATCGTTTTCCACAATCAGGTTTGAGGGATCGGTATTAATTTGCCAGTTAAAAGTAGTATCCGCATTTAACATTAATTGCTCAATGGTTCTATCATCAAGCGTGGTGCGCTTTTTTTCAAGTATTTCTTTGGCTTTGTAGGCGCGAGTTTTAGTCGTAGCTTTTAAAGTCCCATCAAAAACGAGGTATTTTCCAATTCCATTCAGGTAGTCGTTTGCAGAAACCTGGTTAGCAAAATCATTTCGATAAGCATAATACCAGGTTTTAAAGTCATCAGGGGTATTTTTCCATTCGATATTTACTTGAAGTTTTTCCCAGTTTTTTTGATAAACCTCAGGGCAATCAATATAAAACTTCGATTTTTTTACCGGCTGTGTACCAAATGGATAAAAAGGTTTATCGGATAATAAACTACCAATATCGTTTGATAGCTTAAGCTTACGGAATGCGCGCACATAAACACCGACAGAAAATTCGGTTAGCTCAGCAGATAATAATTTGCGGTATAGCCGATGTGCTTCTGAATTTTCGGTTTTTAACAATACTCGGCATACCGGGTTTGTGCCTTCAAAACTTTCGCCATATACTGCGCCATCATAGGCCACAATGGCATTTTCTTCTTTTGGGATGCGAAATGCCAATTTTAGCTGTTTCCTGTCTGTGCTTAATTCTGACGAATAAATTTGAATATCATTAGCATCGGAAATTGTTTCCATTGGTTGAAAAGGGCCAAGCCACCCTTTTTCACCTGACAGAAAAATTTCAATATTGTTTTCAATTTCGTTAAAAACAATAGTACTTTCTAATGCCCGGGCAAAAGTCATGCTTAACTGCACATTACGTTCTCCTTCCTGTAATTCAAAAATGTTTCCGGAAAAGGCAAAACCTATTCTTGCATCGGGCAACTCGGGATATTCCCTCAAATCGGCTTTATTGCTTAATGGTGGTGTTTCGTAATAACCAAAAGGCCACCAGTTTATATCCTCATTTTCGAATTTGGCTCCCTGTCCATCATAAGAATTGGCAACACCGGCTGCTTTTATTTTTTCATTCTCATGGTCGTTGTAAACACTTTTGATGTGTGCTATTTTCACCTGGTTTGCAATAAAATCGGTGGTGGTTTTATAAACGCGCTTGTTTCCGTTGGCGTCCTTTCCTCCATCCAGGAGTGTACCGGGTTTAAGCTGTTCCTCAACAGCATTTTTAGCTAATTCAAAAAGCAAATACACCTTGTCTGGCTCTGCCTTCTTTTTTTGAATTTGAAGAATTTGTTCATAATAAAAATCGAGATGACGCTTTGTAAGTTTATTAAACCTGTTTTTTGTTGTATCTAAAAGTTTTATAAATGCTACAAATAGCGCCAGGTGCGGACTAACAGTCCCTCCGTTATCTGCTGAATTGAGGAATGACCGGATGTCTTTTTCAGCTTTAAAAAACGCCTGCCAATTTCCGTCGGCTGTTTCGTTATTTGTTGAACTAAAATAATTGACATGCTTGGCAAAGTTCCAGGCAAACAACATCCATTGCTTCAATTCAAAATCATTTAGATTAAAGCTATTAGGGGCTAAGGCCTGGTTAAATCGTTTGGATTGTTCCGAGCCTTCGCGTTTTAACAGTATATCTTTTCCGCAGTTCATTATTAACTTTTGTATTAAATTTCTGTTCCTTCCTCGCGGTAAAACGGAAACACCATATTACGTCTTGAATTTGTTGTTCTAACGGTATAATTTATACCAATTAGCACTTCGCCTCCCAACTGGCTGGCTTTGTCGATGGTAATTTTATTTACATCTATTCTTGGTTCGTGGTACAGAATAGCTGTTTTTATCAGATCTGTTATGTAGGTTTTCAGCGTAAGGTTTAAGGGTTTAAATAAGAGCTCGTCGAGGTTGCAACCATATTCAGGCAACATTATACGTTCACCCAGGCGGGTTGACAGTAATATTTCCAGGCTGCTTTCAATATCTGCTTCGTCTTCCAGCATTTTAACACCGCCGGTTTGCTTGCTAAACTCGGGTGGAAATGCCCAACCTCTTCCTAAAAATGAGTGATTCAATTTCATACTAACCTCCAATATTTACAGTAAAACATCCGCTAACTATCGATCCTCCATGAGCAGTGGTATCGCCAAGCCTTGCAGCCGGCATACCTCCAATCATAACAGTTGCCGAGCCTTGCGCAATGGTATCAGGAGGTCCGGTACAGATTGCCATATCGCCAACCCGTGCAGCGGGTAATCCGCCAATATTTACATTTGCACAAGCCGGAGGTAAAATAGTTCCGCCCACATGAGGTACTCCGCCCGGATTTACCATGGGGCAGGTATGCATATCGTTTATTCTTGCTGCTGGTGGCATATCAATTAATATTTACTAATGATCCTTTAATTTCTGTAATTGCCGAGGAGGATAGCTCGGAGCCGGCTGCTCCCTCTGCTTTAAAGTTTCCGTTTGCCTTTATTTCAATATTATTTGCTTCGAAGGAAATATCGCCTGATGCACTGATTTTAAAATCGGCATCTGTTTCCATAGAAATGCCTTCAGCGTTTAACACTATTTTGCTTCCGGCCTCATCTTCCACACATATGTTTCCGGCGTTATCGTCGATGGTAATTTTTTTCCCTGATGGCGTTTCAACATTCACAGATTCATTCTCATCGTTAAACATCAGTTTAATTCCACTTCGGGTTACAAATCCTTTCTCATGGTTTTCATCAGAAGGCTCTATTGGCGCAGGTTTGGCACTGCTGTTAAGCATTCCCAAAATAACGGGGGTAGCAGGATTGTCATTTATAAAACCTACAATTACTTCATCCTCCAGCTCGGGCCGAAAAAACGATCCTCGCCCTGCTCCTGCATCCAATGAGGCAATGCGCGCCCAAATTCCCTCTTCAATGTTATTTACCAGAGGAATGTTAACCTTTACGCGATATTCGCCATCGGGGTCTTCTTCAAGTTGCGTTACTTTGGCCACCTGCAGTCCGTTTACGGCAGCCATTAATCCGGCAGCGGGTGCAGCATTTATGTCAACTGTTTCAGAAAACCATTTCGGGTTTATGCCAAATTGTGCATCGCAGGTCCAGTCTCCATCAGCAATCTGATGCTTAACCCCAGACACGTACACTTTTCCGTTAAACCGGTCGCCAACACCTGCCAACACAATAGTTGTATCGGGTTTTACATTGGCAACTCCCTGGAATTTAACCCTCCCCCGTATTTTTGCCAGTTGATTAAACATCTTTTTTGCATTGGCCCATGTCTGAGCCATTTCGCTGTTGCCAATACTGCCTTCTTTTAACTCCAATTTTTCCAACTCAATTACACCACTCAATTCTTCGTTCGAAAGATTTCCGTTTAGCGTAATTGCTGTATTGTCGGCTGTGGCTTCGAGCACTTCCTGGTTGGCAGCATCCCAGCCAAATGAAGTAACCGTTTGGCATTGCTGTGTGGCATCAATTTCTGCATCTAAATCAAGAATCGTTGCACCAAAAACCAGCGAAAGCTGTTCATTTTGCTCGTAATCGGGAGTTTTAAATTTAAACTTCCCATCATCGGCAAAACAAACCTTACCGTTGGCCTGTGCACGGGTTACACAAAAATCCCAATCGCTAACATCAAACTGCACCAGTTGTTGCTGCACAACCGATGATGATTCAATTTCAACAGGAAAACCATAAGACCCGGCAATTTCTTCTATTGCATCACTATCCAGACTATCGTAAAAACAATTGCTTTTTCTGCCCACAGTCATTTTTACGGTTTCATCCTTGCATTCAACAATTAACAGCGCCCCAGTTGTTCTTATTTTTAAATTGTGCCTGAGAATAAGCCCTTTAAAAATTGTTTCATTTTGCGAATGGTAGCCCGCTTTTACCTCTACCGTGTTACCCGGAACAAAGGATTGCTGGTTGCTGAGGTTAAAATCCTGTTGTGCAGGATCGCCGTCGAGCAAAACAATTTTTGCCCACGGTATGCGATTTATTTCCTTTTCAACGGTAATGCTTAATATTTGATATTCCGATGATAATTCTTCACCGTTAACCAGTAAAGTAGTTGTTATCAGATCGGCTGATCGTTCTGTTGGTATTACTCTTCTTTCAGGCATAATCAATTTACTTTTTCAATAGGAGGAAAGAAAATTTTCTGCCCCTCGTTAAGTTTTCTGAAGTTGCTGATATTATTCACCTTAGCAACCTCGAGGTAATATTTAGAATCGCCATAAATACGATACGTCATTAAAGGCAGTGTGTCACCTTTCTTCACAACGCGAACATGAGTCAGATCAGGCGACGAGTTATTTTCCATGGCCACTCTGAGCTTATCCTCAACAAAACCTTTAAATTTTGCAGTAGCGCTTGCTCTTAACGGTGTTCCATCGGGTTTAAAAAGTTTAAAAGAGATATCGAGTTCAGTTAAAACTCCTTTAAAAAGCAGTGCGCCCCAGCTAATTACGAGGTAATTAGGGCGATGCTCATCGCCGTTATAATCAAAAACAACGCGTTTAAAAAGCTCCACATCGTCGGCAATACCCACACCTGTGTCAACCGATAAATAATCGTCGGTTGGGCCGGGTTGGCCATAGTTAATCAGTACTCCTGTACGATCGAATATAAACTCCAACTCTAAATCTTCAGGCGGAGTACGGTTGTAACGAGGAGAAGCAGCACTGGTACCAGAGGCCTGACGACGGTTTTGCTCAACTTTGTATTTTAAGTTGTATTTTTCGGGGTTTAGTAAAGTTATAAACTCGCCATTTGCAATTTCCGTTTGAAAGGTCTCATCTGAATAAGCCTTTATTTGCAATTTTGTTAATTCTCCGGGCATATTATCGTTCCTCTTTTCGTGCTATAATTTCCATCACCTGCTCCACACAAGCTTCAATAATTTGCTGTGTGTTACTTTCGTCGCCCTCGTTTGCCAGGGGCGGCTGGTTGGCCTTTTCGCCAACGTTTATTTTAATATGCAGTTCCTTAATTTCAATTGGCATATTACATTACATTGAAATAGTTATAATTAAGTTCCAGTGTTTCGATAACCAACTGGTTTTTTTCAGCATCAAAATCACTAATGCTCCATTTTACCGGATAAGCATGAACCACGTTCCAAGTCATTAATGGCTGATGCTCTTCGTTAAGCAGTTTAACAATCAGGTCGGTTGGTTCAAACTCAAAATTTTCGAGGGCATTGCGGCACCACCGAATTATTTCGGAGTCGACCAAAAGGCCGCGTTTTAATACCAGCTTTGGGTATTTCGAACGCACTGGAACTTTATGTTTAAATCGATTCTCGCCACCTTCAGCAATCTGTTCGGTTTCCATTTCAACACTCAACCCGGCAACCGATTGAAACGCATACTCGCCGGGAAAAGCATTAAACTCAACCTTAAAATGAAAGCCCAAAGGAGGATAGTAATCAGCCATTTGCTATTCGTTTTGCATCGTTAATCCTTCATGCACCAGTTCAATCGATTCGATGGCCACCTCGTTTCCATCAGCTTTTAAGTCGGTAGATTGAACTTTTGACGGCCATGCATTTTTCACTTTCCAGACTACCACCGGGGCATGCTCTTCGTTTAAAAGGCTAATGGTAATATCACGTCGTTCAATTTTATTCAACTTCACGGTATTCCACCAGTTGTAATATTCGTTGTCGGAAGCAAAAGTACCCCGTTTTAAGGTTATGTTGCTGTATTTCTGCATACCCGGCATTTTGGTTTTAAAGTACTCAGGACTAGCGCCATGCCGATATTCTATTACTTCTGTTTCCACATCGAGGCCGGAAACCTCCGTAAATCCGATTTTTGTTCCGCCCCATTCTACCTGAAAATGGAACTTTACCATTGGATATTCTGTTGCCATAATATTGTCTATTTAAATTTGTTAATTACGATTCCTGCATTTTATGCGAAAACTTCAGGATTATAAATTCAGCCGGACGAACCGCTGCCATACCTATTTCAATATTCATTCTGCCCTCCAAAATGTCCTGTGCAGTCATTGTTTGGCCAAGTCCAACTCTAACGAAAAAAGCATCCTCGGGTTTTGCCCCTGCCAATGCTCCATCGCGCCACTGCAGCGATAAAAAGTTTTCAATCATTGCCCGAACTTTTACCCATGTATTGGCATCGTTTGGCTCGAAAACAAACTGGGCGGTGGCTTTTTTAACCGATTCTTCAACCATGTTAAAAAACCTTCTCACGGGTATGTATTTCCATTCATTGTCATTTCCGGCAAGGGTTCGTGCGCCCCATACCAGAGTTCCTTTGCCGGCAAAGGTTCTGATAACATTTATCGACTTACCCGAAGTATCCATATTTAAGCCATCCTGCTCCAGGTTGGTCACCTTTTTATCGGGGCCAACAATGCTCATTACACCAACATTGGCCGGTGCTTTCCACACTCCGCGGTTGCTATCAACCCGTGCATAAATTCCGGCCATTGCACCAGATGGTGGCAGTGTTACAGTTAGTTTTGCCAATTCGCGTTTCAGCTGATTATAGAGTTCGGTATTTGCTGTTACAGTAGCATCATTTACCGCCAGGCTATCGTAGCTAGTTGTACCTCCCGGGGCATTGGTTTCGGTGTGGGCTATGCTTACATTTGCCTCGTTGTATTTATACGGCAGGGTTGTTTTTAACCAGGGATAATAAGCTGCTCCGTATTTCAAATAATCAGTTCCGAGACTGATGTTTGTGCGCAAAGTATCGGCAAATGTTGATGCCTGATTATAGGTATCGATAATGGTAAACCTGTCCTGAAGATCGTGGCACTGCATCATTGCTTCTTCATACAAATCGTAAAAATTTGTTACTGTTGAAATGTTTGAAGCATCGGGAAAAACAATAAGTGTAGGTTCGTCTTCGCTTGCAACCAGAGCCAGGCCTCCGTTGGCGCCAAGATCGGCTTTACTTATTGCTGTTGCCGAGTAATTGCCTACTGAAACAATGTAGCAAGGTCCACCTCCGTTAGCAAAATACAATTGCATGGAATAATACATTAAAAAAGGAGATTTGGAGGAAGGATCGGGTACCTGTATAGTACGGCTAAGACTTCCCGAAGTGTCGTAAACATCATCGATATTTACCACAATATTTTGTTCGGGTGCTGCTCCTCCAAAAAGCTGTTCGAACTCGAGCAGCGATTTAATGCGGGTTGGAACATTTAAAAGATCATCGTCAACCTTCTTCTTTGCTTTTTCGGTATAACCGATAAAGGCAGGAATGGCGGTCTCAACCTGTGCGACCGAGGGCGGAAATACCGAAATCTCTTCGATGTAAACGCCTGGTGTTTTGTACGGTGTTGCCATAATTTTAGATTTTAAATTTTACATGTGTATTTCTGAATATATTTTTGATGAAGCATCATCGGGAATAATTTGAAGGACATCAGGATTGGGAAGCTCTGAATTGCCAAGCTTAACGGATATAAACCCCCTGGCGGTAAGTGGTTTTTCAGTACGTGTTATTAACTGGCGCGAATTGCCGTTTTCTTTTTTAACATCATCATGGTTATTTACCTGCTGATTCGTTTTAAAGTAGTATCGCCAGGTAGTTTTTCGATTGGCAAAAACCAGGTTAAAAATACGTTGATCACTGCGTAATTTCCCATTTGCTCTGAGAATATCGTAGCTACCGGTTTCGCCTTTTATGCCAATACGAATAATACCTAAAAGGTTTTGTTTTTCATTGGCAGCTAAGTTTTCTAATACCGCTTTCTGGCTCAAATCGTTTAAACGGTAATCGTCAGTTACTGCTGTGGTATTATTCGCACGTTTAATTAATGGGAAATTACCGGTTTCGCTTAACAAACGTTTATTGGAAAAGTAGAGCAGTTGACCGCTATTTTGTAATCCGAGATCTGTGAAATGGTTGAATGTGTATGTTTTTAATTTCAGCAAAAAGGAGAGTTCCAGGTTTTCACTTAGTGGAATAAAAGGCACATCCAGGTTGGATGACGCGACCTTTAACCACACCGAAAGTTTATAACCTGAGCATTTAAAAACTATTTGATGTCCTAATAATTTTTTAAGGGTGTTTGCTGAAGGAACAATTGAGAAAAGATCGGAAAACTCATAGTTGGTCAACTGCATCTCTTTTTCAGTATCGTTCATACTAAAAAAGTCTTTGGCACCATTATTTAAAAAATATTTGTGGTATAAATTCACTTCAAACAATGGTTTGTATTTTATTGAAAAACTCATTCGTTGATATGATTAAGGGTTCCGTTAATTTCTGAGATGAGCGATGTTTCTCCAAGTTTTTTATGGCGAGAAAGCTGAAGTAATTGGATTTTATAAATTACCGAAGGTAGTTGCCGGCCTCCGAATGTTCCCCAAATGTGATTCCACACTTCGAAACCGGGAGTATACAAATCCACGATAAATTTGAAATCAGCTAAATCCTGCAGCGAAGCATTTGCCCGGTTATAAATCGTATTTTTTGCGGTAAACAATTTCTGCCCCTGAAAAAATTCGACTGTTTTACCAATACTTAAAAGCGATTTGTCATAAGAATCGCAATTGGCGCTTACAATAAAAAAGAGGTTAATATTCACCGGAGGATTGTATTGCTCCGTTTTATTATTGACCAGTTTATTCGATGGAATATTTTTCAGGGTTGTTTCTTCCTGGATGGACAATAGCGACATAATCACCTTGCCTTCAACATTATCTGCTTTATCGCCTCCGCCATCAAGCAAAGCCAGATTTTCCAGAACAATGTTTTTTTCCAGGCCAACCTGTTCGAAATAAGTTTCAAGCTGTTCTTTTAGAATTTGTAAAGTTTCAAATATCATAATCACCTTTTCTTTCACTATCAGTTATCAGCAAATCATAATGCATTGCGTCCTTAATAAGGAGTAAAACCTACTAATGAAAAGGGCTATGGTATTATCTTCTGTACTTGATGAAACCGTTAGGGGCTTCAATCGTTTAATGGTATTCGCAAGTTACGACAATTGAAAAGAAAAGTCAATGCTTCGAGCTTTCTAAATAAGAAAACGCCTCTCAAACTCCTGTTTTACAACTAAATAAAAATCATAATTTATTTAAAACAGGACTTATTAAGAATAAAACAGAGAATAATTCCTTCTGAATATTTAAGTATATAAATGCCTGATTTTTAATTTAAAACTCCAGATACAACTCATGCAATAAAGACTCCACTTCGGTAATTAAAGTCGAATGAGAACCTGCAAAATGATTAAACATCAGCGAAAAAACCAAGCTGTTATTATTGGCCGTTGTGAGGTAACCTGAATAGCACCTCACCCGGGTCATCGATCCGCTTTTGGCCTGCAAGGTCATTCCCGGAAATTTCGAGTTATCAAAACGACTCAATGTTCCTTCGCCGGCAACCGGTAACGAAGAAACAAAAGCTTTATTTGAAGCCATATAAAGAAGGAAACTGGTAAAAAAAGCAGGAGAAACAGCATTAAAATGCGACAGGCCACTACCATCTTCAATATATATCTTCTCCGTGTGAAGTCCCTTTTTATTCCAAAATTCCTTTTCTAAATCAATACCGTCAATCCGGTTCCCGAAACCAGCTTTATCAACCGCCAGCTGCTTTAAAAAGTGTTCGGCAAATAAATTTATGCTTTCGTGGTTTAACACCTCACTAATCTCGCTTAAAGTTGGTGATTCCTGAATATAAATCAATTTGGCTTTTTGGCTGTCGCCGGGTTCAAACCTGATGTCCTCGCGCACAAATATCCCCTCAGCACGAAGTGCTTTTAAAAGTTGCTGTGCCAAAATAATTTCCGGTTGATGAATTGCCGCCTTAATCGTAAAAGCTTTCCGGTTTTTAGGAATGGTTCCCCGAATTACCCGTGAAAAATCGTATGGCCCTCCAAAAACATAGGCATTATCGCTGTTATTGTCGGCCGATAACACCTCGTTTTGTATGGTTAATCCATCAATTTTTGGGTAGGTATTAATTATTTTTGTTGCTTGTCCGGCTTTCCTGGGGGAAGCAAAAGTAATTCGAAACAAATTATCGTAAATACTAAAAGCGTTGGCTCCAGCCCCATAATAATTTCCAATATCTTCCCAAATCCAGGTACTGGGTACCCGCTCCGAGTCGTAAATACTGCCATCCAAAACCAGGTTCCCGTCAATATTACTGATTCCTGCAGCTTTTACCTGTTTTGCCCAGTTTTTTAAAAAATCGAAATAATGATCTTGAAAATACTCAGAACCCAATGTCGGGTCAGCTCCGGCAACAACCAGCAGGTTTCCTTTTAGCGTTCCACCACTACTAATTGTTCCGGTATAGGATATTTTTGTTTTAAAGCGATAATCAGCGCCAAGCATTTCCAATGCGGTACCCGATGTTAATAATTTTAGTGTGGATGCCGGAATTAATAAGCGATTAGGATTAAGGCTGTAAACAGACGATCCGGTAGACTGATTTATGATACTTATACCAACCGATGCATTTTTATACTCCTGTTTTTGAAGAAGTTTATCGACTGCTGCAGAAAAGCTGTTTTGAGCAAGCAGCTTGCCCGAAAAAAATAAAAGACAGAGGAAAGTAAAATATCGTGCATGCATTTTTTCTTATTTTTGAAAGCTTAAAAATAACAGATTGTTTGAGTTGTAAGCTTTCTTTCATTCTTATTTGTTTAATTACTCCTCTGATTAAATCTGAAAAACAATACTATGCTACGAACAATTTTAATAGTTGGTACCGGGGGCTTTATCGGAAGTGTTATGCGTTACCTGGTGCAGGTATTTGTTGAAAAAGGCCTGACGAGCACCTTCCCGTGGGGAACTTTTATTGCCAATATGGCCGGTAGTTTTATTATTGGGATTGTGTTTGCACTGGCCCAAAAAGGCAACCTTTTAAGCGCCGAATGGCGTATGTTTTTGGCTGTTGGCATTTGTGGTGGGTTTACTACTTTTTCATCGTTTGCCTATAATAACCTCAGTATGTTAAAAGAACAGGCCTATGGCCAATTTATATTAAATGTTGGCGGAAGTTTGGTTTTTGGCTTGCTGGCAGTTTATTTGGGAATGATACTGATTCGGGCCATTCTGTAAATCAGGCTGTTACAAAACCAATTTGTTTACCGGGTAAACAAGAGTGAATTTCGTAACAGCCCGCTATTTCAAGAAAATTATTCGCTAAGGCCCATACCTGCCAGTATTTCTTTTCTAACCGGTTCGGTAACATCGTTTATTTTCTGCATTCCAAAATCCAGTCCACCAATGGTTCGAAGTGGGCGGCTTCCTGGTTCAGCATCAATTAAATCCTCAAATATTTTAACAATCAACATCGGGTCAGTAGGTGCATTTTCATCGGCAAACAGGCTTTTTACATTGCTCACAAAATTCATATTAAATTCATTTACATGCCCATAAACCTCAGCTATTTCTTCCTGCCCCGCAGGAACCATGTTTTCCAGAAATTTTGTTTCAAATGGCCCCGGCTCAACAATGGCAACATCAATTCCGAGCGGTGCCAGTTCGTAACGCATCCCCTCGCTCAGGCCTTCAAGCCCCCACTTACTGGCATTGTAAACTGCCCAGCCCGGAAAAGCGCCACGTCCAGCTACTGAACTTACCTGAATGATTAATCCCGATTTTTTAGCTCGCATCCCCGGTAAAACCATTTGGGCTGCACGTACCGTTCCAACAATATTCAAATCGAGTTGCGCCAATACCGAGCCAGGAGCAAAGGCCTCAACAGCTCCTCCATAACCATAACCTGCATTATTAATCAACACATCAACACCGGGTAATTTTTCGGCTGCAGCCTTCACACTTTCGTCTGAGGTCACATCCAAATCCAATACTTCCAGCTTCAGCTTGTTTTTTGATCCAAATTCGAGCAATTCCCCGGCAGGGCCTGCATTTTTACCATTCACATTGCGCATACTGGCAATTACATGATGTCCCTTCTCTGCCAAATATTTTGCGGCCATATACCCAAAACCCGAACTGCAACCGGTAATTAAAATTGTTTTCATTGTAGTAGTTTTTAATGTTATTTTATTAAAACACCAACAGGTATTTTTCTATTAATTTCAAACGTCACTACACTGCTATTGTTCATTTATAATTACTAAGCTACCACTATGTTAAACAGTTAACAATCATAGTATAGCAGTGATTTTATCCCTTAAATTTGAAACCAATAATTAAGAAAAAGGTAAAAGCTAATGCGAGCTTTTCTAAACAATTATGAATTCTAAAAATGTGCAGCGATGAAAACAACAGAAAAAACCGGAATTCTGAAGATTTACGTGGGAGAATCGGATAAAATAAATGGCCGTGTGCTGTTTGAAGAAATTGTATTTGAGGCACGTAATGCAGGAATGGCAGGAGCAACAGCTTACAAAGGCATCATGTCGTTTGGAGCAAGCCACAGCATTCATACCATGAAAATTTTTGCTTTATCGAGCGATTTGCCAGTTATTATTGAAATTATTGACAACATTGACAAACTGGACACCTTTGCCGAAAAGGTAAACGAAATTATGGCAAAAAGCCAACGTGGAGGGTTGGTTACTTTCCAGGAACTTAATGTGGTACGATACGAACGAGGACTGAAATACCAGGAAGATTATCATTAGGCAACCAACTTAAACATAAGCGTAAATTAGAATCCGAAAACAAATTATCGGCACAAGTTGTAACTGTTAACCCAATATCAAATAATTGCTACCTGTAAACTTACCCCTGTTTTGGTATGACAGAAATTACTAACTTTGGTCTGCTTTTTAAGAATCGGGACTTAAAGTCTTGATTTACTGAAAATAACAGATTTATATTTTAATTTAATAAAAACTACTCACAATGTTAATTAGCGACGTAAAAGCAAGAGAGATTATCGATTCTCGTGGTAACCCAACTGTAGAGGTTGAAGTTTTACTTGAAAGTGGTGCATTTGGCCGTGCAGCTGTTCCATCAGGAGCATCTACAGGTGAAAACGAAGCACTTGAATTACGCGACGGTGACAAAGGCCGTTACTTAGGAAAAGGTTGTTTAAAAGCTGTTGCGAACGTAAACGACGTTATCTGCAAAGAATTAATCGGTATGGATGCTACTGACCAGGTAGCTATCGATAACAAATTGTTGGAATTAGACGGAACAAAAACCAAGTCGAACTTAGGTGCCAACGCGATGTTGGGCGTTTCTTTGGCTGTTGCCAAAGCTGCTGCTGAGTACTCTGAGCTTCCTTTGTACCGCTACATTGGTGGAACTAACGCTAAAACATTGCCGGTTCCTATGATGAACATCATTAACGGTGGATCTCACTCTGATGCAACTATTGCTTTCCAGGAATTTATGATTCGTCCGATTGGTGCTCCAACTTTCCGCGAAGGATTGCGCATGGGTGCTGAAGTTTTCCACGCCCTTAAAAAAGTATTGGCTGCCAAAAACCTTTCAACTGCTGTTGGCGACGAAGGTGGTTTTGCTCCAATGTTAGGTGGAACTGAAGAAGCTATCGAATCAATTCTTACTGCGATAAAAAATGCCGGTTACAAACCAGGTCGTGCAGAAGACGGTGGCGATGTTTCTATCGCAATGGACTGTGCTTCATCAGAATTCTATAAAGATGGTGTATACGATTACAGCATTTTCGAACCAAACGGTGTAAAACGTACTTCTGACGAGCAAGCTGCTTACCTGGCCGAATTGATTGAAAAATACCCTATCGATTCAATCGAGGACGGTATGGACGAAGGCGACTGGGACGGATGGGTAAAACTGAACGCTGCCATTGGCGACAAGTGCCAGTTGGTTGGTGACGACCTTTTCGTAACCAACGTTGAATACCTGAAAAAAGGTATCGAATTGGGTGCTGCTAACTCAATCCTTATTAAAGTAAACCAAATTGGTACATTAACTGAAACATTAGACGCAATTGAAATGGCACACCGTGCCGGTTATACTTCAGTAACTTCTCACCGCTCGGGTGAAACTGAAGATGCAACCATTGCCGACATTGCCGTGGCTACCAACTCTGGTCAGATTAAAACAGGTTCGATGAGCCGCTCAGACCGTATGGCAAAATACAACCAGTTACTTCGCATTGAAGAAGAGCTTGGTGCAAGTGCAATTTATGGTTACAAAAAAATCTACAAGAAGTAAGAATACTTTTTAGATAATTCTGAAACCGTTCCGTCAACCGATGGAGCGGTTTTTTTATACCAGGAAGAATATTGTCAGAATTTTAGACTTTCATTCCAGCCAACCGCAGTCCCTGCAAAATGTGATTTACCAGTTCTTGCTCTTTCACATAAATACTGATTAAATAGCTGGCTTTCGATTCAAAATCAGGCTTAAGTTTTAACAGATCATTTATATTCGATTTAGCCTTTTCCGACTCACCAAGTTGTCCGTTTACAGCTGCTTTTAACATTGGGCTCCAAAACACCGCCGGCAAGTTATATTTTTCACTTTCACTCCGGGCCAGTTCATAATCTTTTTTTCTGTAATAATAAAGCATGGTAACACCATGAAAATAAAGTGGGTAACCCACGTTTCGTGTCATAACACAGTCCAATATCTTTTTCCCTCGTTCCCAATCACCATATAAACATATATAAAACGCCAATGTTCCTATCCGTAGCGTAGTGTTAAAACCCGATAAGATGTATTTTTCCGCCAACTGAAAAAACCGGTCTTTCTCATCATTAATAAAACACTTAAATGCAAGACTTGTACTTACAATAAAACTGTCGGGATTAAGAACATAGGCACGCTCGGTATAATCAGCAAATAATTTATAGGATTCACGGGCATTGGGTAAATCAAAAGCATAATAGTAACCATGAAAAGCACCGATTAAAGCATTAATTATTGCTGAACCAGGTTCCCTATCGTGTGCGTTTGTGAGCGCTTCAATAGCCTCTTCGCCTGTTTTAGCAGACAGATACAGCTGAAAGCGATAAAACTTCAGAACCGCATTAAAAACATTCATATTCTGATAATCCTGACTCAAAAATTCTCCGGTCAATTTCCGGGGAATAATTCCAAATTCACTTCCAATAATGCTTGCTATTTCCCTTGATATTGATTCCTGTATATCAAAAATGTTGTTAAAATTTAACTCACGCGTATAGCTTTGTGCCCAAATTTGTTTCTCATCCATTAAATCTACAAGCCTGACAAGCGTTTTAATTCGTGTATCTGATTTATGAATTGCACCTTCGAGAACAAAGCGAACATTTCTTTTTTGGGCTAGTTTTTTAATATTGCGGGCATCAGTATTTTCGTTTGAAAGAATACTAAAATTATACACCGACAAATCCTCGTACTTGGTTAATTCAATCGATATTTCCTCGCTAATGCCCTCAACCAGGAAATCATTCTGTGAATCTCCGGTGCGATTAACGAACAGTAAAACAGCAATTCCGGGTTGCGATTCACAACTAAATTCCGGGGTTGTTGATGAACTAATTTCTTTCTGTACTGATGCGTTTTCTTTAAAGTAATTTGAGGATTATAGCCTCCTTTTGGTATCTCAATTTTAATTTTATCGTTAATACCTTCTTTCAGGTAATACATATCAAGTGCCCTTCGTAATCTACCTGCATTAATCCGTACAAGTGCATCTTGCCCCGGGTCGAAATCCTCACCCCTGTTAAATACGTCAACTCCAATGGTATAGCCTTTTATACTATCACCTCTTCCTTCCAGGTATTCTGAAATAATATAAGAAAGAAAGCGGCACAATAAATCTTTGGTGTTAAACTCGGCACTCGAACATATTTTCTCCACTTGCCTGATAATTACACTTTCCTCGATTATTTCTGTAGTTGAAGATTCCATTTTGTGTTTTTCCAATTTTGACGAGCACGTATTTTACGGTTACATACGGTATTTGACTTACATAGAAACAGTTTACGCCGTATCTTGGATAAAAATAGCTAAAAATTACAAGTTATAAAACATTAAAAATACCGAAAAAAACACTCCATAAAAGGGAGCGGCATTAATAAACTTCCCGGTTAAACCAAACAATTAAACACCGTATTTTAATCGGAAAGGATAAATACACTCTTGATATTTCAATTTATACAAATAAGCATTGACAGCAAATAAACCAACATCTTTGATAATGGAAGAATTAGAATTTATTTCCTGTTTTCCCGGGCATAAAGAAAAGATAAAAATCCTCTTGTCTCAGGATGAAAATTTCAGGGAAGTAGCAGAAGACTACATGGTGTGTAAAAAAACACTAAAAAAACTGAAGCGGACCAACAAAAATTCACTTGTTCAACAGTATTCCGAAACACTAAAGGAATTAAAGCTGGAACTTTTTGAAAGCATAAATAAATAACGCAAAAATAAATACCAAAATTATGAAATTCAAATCACTTCTTTTAGTTGGAATTATGAGTGTATTGCTCATAACATCCTGTACAACAACACCTGAAAAACAATCAGATCAGGAAAAAAATGCAATCCCCTACCCGCTGCCCGAATGGAAAGGCGTTCAGGGTAAAACCCTCGCCGACTCGAAACCTGATTTTATTGGACAACCCGAGGCTCCGGAAGAAGCTCCCAATGTACTTGTTATTATGCTTGACGATGCTGGTTATTCTAACACAAGCTCTTTCGGGGGCGTAATGAAAACCCCCACTTTCGACCGCATAGGTGACGAAGGAATACGCTACACCCATATGTCGGTAGCAGCCGTTTGTTCCCCAACTCGTGGTTCTTTGCTCACCGGTTACAATATCCACCAGATCGGTACCGGTATCATTTCGGAGTTTGCCACTGGTTACCCGGGGTACAACTCTCAACTCGATTACAGTACTCCATCCATCGCAAAAATTCTAACCGATAATGGCTATGCGACAGCGGCATTTGGTAAGTGGCACAATACACCTATGGAAGAAGCTTCACCGGTTGGTCCGTTCCAGTCATGGCCTACCGGATCGATCTGGGGATTTGAATATTTCTGGGGTTTTTTGGGCGGAGAGACCAACCAGTTTCATCCGTTGTTATATGAAAACACGACTGCTATCGAAACCCCGAAAACTAATGCCGATGGTTCACAATTTCACATCTCGCAAGGTATGGCAGACCAGGCCATCAAATGGCTTGACAACTGGAAAGGGCTCAGGGATGTACCTTTCTTTATGTATTACACGCCAGGGGCCGTTCATGCTCCTATACAGGTGCCCAAAGAATGGAGAGACAAGTATAAAGGATAATTTGACGAGGGATGGCAGGTTTACAGACAACAGTTGCTGGAGCGTCAGAAAAAGCTGGGGCTTGTTCCTGAAGACGCGGAAATGATCGATTGGCCCGATGTCATTCCTGAATGGGATTCGTTCAGCGAAGAAGGGAAAAAATACCTGGCCAGGCAAATGGAGGTCAATGCCGGTTTCCTGGAACATGTGGATTATCATGTCGGACGGGTTATCAGTCATTTGGAGGAAATGGGAGAATTGGATAATACACTGATGGTTTATCTTACAGCTGATAATGGTTGTACAGCAGAAGGTACACCCACAGGAACCTTTTCTGAGCTACTGATGCAAAACGGATTCCCGCCGCTTACTATGGAACAGCAGTTAGAAAAACTCGAAGAGTTCGGTGGGTTGGATGCCTGGGGAGGGCCGCACTTGGCCAACCATTATTCGGTGGCATGGGCATATGCCTCATCAACCCCGTTCCAGTGGACCAAACAAATGGCTTCCCATTTTGGAGGTACCATATCTGCCACAGCCATACGCTACCCAAAAGCAATAAAAGCAAAAGGAGAATGGCGCAGACAATTTCAGAATGTGACCGACCTTGTTCCCACCATACTTGAAGTTACAGGCGTTCCTGCACCCGACCTTGTAAATGGACAGAAAAGAAAAGAGTATCCGGGAAAATCGCTAACCTATGCCTGGAACGATGCAAATGCCAAAACCAACCACCCTACTCAGTATTTTGAAATGCTCGGATTTGTAGGCTTGTATCACGAAGGTTGGACCATTGCCGGGAAACCATATCGCATTCCCTGGTCAGTTGATCCTGAAGCTATGGCAAATTTCGATCCCCTGAATACCGAATGGGAATTGTATAATATTGAAGAAGATCCTATACTGCAGGTTAACGTGGCTGACCAATACCCGGAAAAAGTAAAAGAGCTGGAGAAACTATTCTGGGAAGAAGCCGAAAAATACGATGTTTATCCTGTTGGCGGTTCTCTGGGTAGACCGCTGCAACCGGAATCGAATCCGCAGCGGGTTGGAAAAAAACACTGGGAACTAACACCCAATGTTTACCGTGTTCCTGAGCTGGCAGGTCCCGAGATCAAATCGACTAATTATGAAATAAATGCTTATATCACGGCTGATGAGAACACTCAGGGTGTGATTTATGCGGTCGGTGAACACATTGGTGGACAGGCGCTGTTCATTATGGATGGAAAACTGCGTTACAGCTATTCAACACTTGGCTTGTACTGGCACGATTTTGATGGTGATGTAAAAATTCCCTATGGAGATATCAAAATCACCTTAAAACACACCATGAAAGAACAAATACTAAACGGTCCATCAACCGTTGAATTCTTTATCAATGATGAGAAGGTGGGCGAAATGGATATAACTGCCACTGTATATGGTTCTTATACCGCTCACGAAACTTTTGATATAGGACGCGACGAAGGCCTGCCGGTAAATGAAGAATACGCAGACTTGGGTAAATTTATATTTACCCCGGGACAATTGCATAAAGTGGTGTTTGACATTTTGAATCCGGATGATCAGGAAGTGAGTGCGGCAGAATACAGTGTTATTGAATAGTTGCAGGATGGGTCACAAAGGAATTTGAAACTAGCCACATAACTCTTATTCGATGCATGATTGGACAAGAAAAGAGTTGGTGTGCCCATCCTACTTTTTGTACTTGATGGACGTCGAGCCCCCGTGATCGGCGGTGGCAGAGCAAACGTTTACGAATTGAAAAGAGACAAATTATGAGAAAAATTCAAAGGAGACAGTTTATGAGAACGATGAATGTAGCCTTGCTGGCGATCTTCCTGTCAGGGGCCTTATCGTTGTCATGTGCAGGACAAGACCCTGCGCTACCCGCAGTGTTTGGCGACGGTGCCGCTGCCAAATACGATCGTGTTGACAATGTGCACCAGGTGCGATTCGTCGAAATCTTTCTTGTCGGCCGCGAGGCAGCCACGGGAGACTTCATCGCCGCCGTATACAACACCATGTACACCCCTAAGGGCATCCCGAAGTCGAAAGACACTTCCCCGCAAGAGCTGCTCGAGGGCATCGATTTCGACCAGGTTCAGAAGGAATACGGTGTACTCGGTGCGTCCTTGAACGGCCCGAAACTCTGCCTGCCTGATTGGGTTGAAATCGATGTCGGAGCCGAAAGGGATTTCGACGGTCTTGCTGCCGTGTGGTGCGCCCAACTGAACATGGGCAACAATGCCAGCGTGGGAGAAATCGCGACCTACGAGCCCGTGACGATTGCCAGGAACAGTGGGTTGGGTTGGAACAAGGGCACGACCGTAATTCTCCTGGACGATGCTGAAGGCAACACCTGGGTCATGAAAGGGTTTGAGTTGGGTCTCGAACCCCAATATACGTATGATGAATTCCTGGCCGCCTTGCCAGGCGTTTACCAGAAGCTCCCGGAGGGGTGGAAGGTTCGGATCAAGACGCTGGAGAAGGATCTGATCGAGAAGCCGGAAGGTGGAGTCGCCACCATCATGAAGGACGAATTTTTCAATGTATATGACAAGACCGGGTCTGGCATGACAAACTTCAAGCCCTAGTCATCCGATATTGGTCGTGACGAAGGCCTGCCGGTAAATGAAGAGTATGTAAATATGGGTAAATTGCATAAGGTGGTATTCGATATTAAAAACCCGGATGAGCAGGAAGTGAGTGCGGTAGAATACAGTGTTATTGAATAACTGCTACCTATTGAAGAAGAGCTGGGAGCAAGCACTATCTGCCCCCACCGGCGCCAATTTACAATTCGTGCCTAAGCCAATACGGCTGTAAAAAAATTGAAGCTTCTTTAGTTTGCAATTCCACTTTGTTACGAAATAAATCAAACCACAGTAGAGGACACGTGCAACAGTACATACTTAAAACATTCGTTTTGGCTGAATAAGCTCTGGTTTTAGCGATGTAAAGTCCTTAAACACTTTAATATCTTTAAACACTACGGTAAAAACAAAACGTGGCTCCTGCTCCAGTTTATTGGGTAAATAACCCAGTTGCAAGTGCATGGCCGGAAAAATAAGACTCTCGTTTTTGGTACTGGCCCAAATTCCTATTTCAGAATACCTGTCGGTAATAATTTCGTTTTCATTTTGCTTCCTTAACCACCCGATGTTAATGTATGGATTAAACGAAAAACGAAATCCCCATACCTGGTAATTGGAATAAAACACGGGGCGATATTCGAAAGATAAATTCGAAACCCGATCATAACCAATGAAATAATCGTTTACAAAATTTCGGCTGGTATAGTACGGAATAAAATACCTGGGATTTCGCACAGCATCAAATTTAAACTCCATGATATTTCGGAGTTCCACCGTGCGCAATTTAATTAGCGGACTAAAATAATTGAAACGGATATCTACCAGACGGTCTTCAATATTCGAGTTATTTAAATACCCTCCCGCCTCGGTAAAGGCCGAAAAAATACCTGCATTATTAAAAAACAGCGAATAATTAACCCGCAGTCCCGAGTATGGTCTTTTGTAAAACAATGTTTTCTCCCATCCGGCCGTTAGGTTAATATTATAGCCAATTGGCACGTCTTCAACGGTGCCGTACTGCAGCAACCTGCTTGTTTTAATGTACGAAACCTGCTGCCACGATAATCCGGCAAGGTAAACACGTCTGTTATGAAATTGGTAATTTGTATGCTCGTCAACCGGTGGGTTGTCGGTATATTTTAAAGCAATATAGCGCATAGCCACGTTTAAAAAGGGTCGTGTTAAATCGTCGTAAAAAAAGAACGATTGCCCGAGCCACAAATCAAAAAGATGCAGCTTGTATTTGCTGTTATCATCACCCACCGAATCGGGACTATAAGGATGCTCGGCTATTTTTTCGCGTAAATGCTGATAAACGATTTCGCCACCGTGCCGCGTATTTGTGGTCAGAAAAGGCTTCTCGAACTGAATTTGGAAGTTCTTTCGGTCCAATCCGTTATAAAAACGTGTTTCGTTGTCGATAAACGTTCCCCATAGATTATTAATGGTGTAATAGGCACCATATCCAAATTTATCATCAGTATCGCCATCGTATTCTCCAATAATCCCGATACTGTGCCCTTTACCTGCAAAATTGCGGGTATAAGGCTCTACTTCAAAGGCATTATAATCGTTTATGTCGCCGCCTACCCCAATCGGATAACGATCTTTTACGGTAACCAGTACATTTACTGAATCGTTGGAGCCCTCAACAGGTGTTATTTTTATCACGGCATCTTCAATGTACGTAAGGTCGCGAAAAAGCCGTTCGTTATCCGAAAAGATACGGGCATTAACGCGGTCGTTTACTTTGAAATGCAAATTTTTACGAATAACCCGCTCGCGTGTAGGGCTGTAGGTTTTATTCAGAAAGCGTCCAAATCCGCTCGATTCAACGCTTGTTGTGTCGAATAAATTACCATCCAAAACCGGAACGCCATCAATGAATATACTTTTAATTATCCGGTCGTTGTAGAATGTAAAATACTGATCGGAAGGGTTAAAATCTTCGGGTAGCTGCTCTTTTTTACTCCTGATCGAGCCCATCAGCATATCGCCGTATCGACTGTTTAAGCGTTTTACCGACTCAACCTTTTCGGGGCGCTTTTCGTAGTACTTTGGCTTACGTACCAGGAAGTTTTTGATGATATCGTATTCTGTTCCCGGTTCAAGAATTACCAGCGAATCGTTAACGCCATAGTAGATGGTGTCTCTTAGCATCAGCAACTGATCAAAACGAATAAATACAGTATCGGTATTTTGTGCTTCTACAGTTAATGTAAAACCAGCGAAAAGTAGCAAGGATAAGATATTAGTTACGAGTTTTTGCATCAACCAGGTTCCGCTTGCATATGGCAATTAATGATGTTTTAAAGATAAGCATTTCCGTTTCACGAGTAACTAATTTTAAATGCGAAAAAGACTAAAAAGCCTCAACAAAGTTAAAGTAAACGCCCTGCGGTGCACCATGGTATAGTCTTCGGAGATAACAGTAAACCATTCTTATAGCAACAAGCAGCAACAAGGTCTGTTATTTTAATAGCATGATGACCAACGAATTGAACAAAAAAGCCACATCCGAAGAATGTGGCCTGTTGTTATTTTGTTTCTTTTTGTGCTTTTATGAGCCAATAGAGCCCCTTTACTCCAATCTTTATATCATCTAGTTTAAAGAGCACTAAAATCTTTTCGGTGTAGGCAACAATTCCCCAGCCCACTGCCAAGTAAAAAAACCAGGTATAAAATCCGAAAACAAACAATACGAAAAAGAATACACTTTGTACATATCCGGCCGAAACGGCTGAATACAAGTGTAGTCCAGGGATTTTTCCGAAACGTGCAAACGACACCAGGTAACTAACAACAAATAAGCCCAGAAATAAAAATAGAAACCAGCTATGTGGTTCAATATCGGTCCATTTAAATACAAATAAACCTAATATGGCCATTGCGTAGGTACAAATATCAGCCAGATTATCGAGGGCTGCACCAAAATTGGTTTGCTGCTTTAGGTAGCGTGCCAGGTTACCATCCAGCACATCGCTAACCAAACTTATACACAGCAAAACAACAAACAATTGTTCGGCACCTGTTAGCGCTGCATAAAAAATAACCGGAAAAGCCAGTAAACGATATAAACTAATGGCGTTGGGTATATTCAGTATATTTTCGCCACGTACTAAAATCTTCTTCATAATTTTCGTTCAACTTAATTGGATGTAAACCTAAAATTTAGTTTGGGTTTATGCAAAAAATTATACGGCTGCTTTTATCCCATTGCTCTCCTGCCTGCTTTCCGAATTCAGAAAATACGTAAGCATCCGGTCAATTGTGGCAGCGGTTACCGGGCTTATTTCTTCAGCAACTATAGAATCAATGTTAGTGGTATCAAAACTAATATTTGTATCGATATAGGCACCTGTAAACGACATTCCAATTGCCATAATGCGCTCCAAAGCATCCATGTTGTCTTTTTTTAGCTCCATGTCGGGAACCAGTGTTAAAGGCAACAACTTGCTTAAACTTTTCAGAATATCAGCATTTTTAACCGAGCTTTTTGCAATTAAGTTAAGTATTTCCGGAACATTTTTTGCCTGTACGGCACTCATAAGGTACGTTACAACGGTATCAATTGGTATCAGATTTTGAGTAGAATCCGGATCAACTTTTAAACGAATTACACTACCCGGATATTTTTTTGCCAGGTTTTGTACTCTTTTCGAAAAATCAAAAATACCATAATCGGTTTTGGTTACGCCTGTTTTATTGTTGCCAACTACCTGCGAGAGGCGTAAAATACAAGCGTTCAATTCTTTATTATCGATGTAATCTTTTATAACATTTTCGGCGTAACGTTTTGATTGCTCGTAGTAATTGCGGAAAGCATCAATTTCTGCATTCGCATAAAACTGCTCTTTAAAAGTCCCCTCTATTCTTCCGCAAGAATAAGCGGTGCTTACAAAAAAGAAACGCGAATCTTTTGACGTATACTTCTGGAATGTATTAACTGAGTTGGTAACCCCCTGCAAGTTGGTTCCGAAAATTTCTTCTTTCGATTTTATATCAAATTTTAAACTTGCCGCAAAGTGGAAGTAATCAATATCCCCACAAAAAATGGTGTCTAATTCATTTTCTGACAAGGCGAAATCTGCTTCAAATAACGAGTAATTATGAACCTCCAGATTTGAAAAATCAACGGCTTTACCCTCATTCATTTCAACTAAGGCTGTTTTAACACGTGCTTCGGCCGATAGCTTTTTATTGCTTCGTGCAAGTGCAACAACCTTATGCTTCTTTCCCAATAATAGTGCGTTTATAAAATTAGAAGCTACATAACCATTAGCTCCGTTTATTACAATCTTTTTCATGCTATAGATTTTGATTAAGAGGCCTTGCATAACCCCTTGTTAGCTATTTCTGTTTTCTTTGTTTTCTGAATTGTTATATACAAATTACTCTTTTTTTGCCACAAATGCCACTTTTCGCGCATGTTTTAAATGCCTACATTAATAACAGCAGGGTTACTGCTGCCCCAATTGGTATGGTTAAATTGTCTGATCCGCGCCAGCTAAACAACTCGGCAAGGGTACTAACAATGGCAACACCTAAACCAATATAAAATGTTTTAAGATCAAATATCCCCCTATTAAAATACAAGGCTATTAAACTGATAATAAAACTGGTAGACAAAAATGCAATCGATCCAAAAATTGATTTTCCGGTGTCGATCCCAAAAAGTTTAATTCGGTGGTTGTTCTTTTTCATGCTTATGCCCACAATAGCAGCCATGGGGTCGCTAATACCAAGAATAAGCATTGGCAGTATGTAAATAAATTTATTGTCGAGTAAATCCGACATTAAAAAGGTAAGGTAAATGGCAGCCGGTAAAAGATAGCTCCCAATCGACTTTCTATCGATATCGTGAATAGAGTTAAGCTGTTTACTGTATTGTGTTATAAATAAGGCCGCAAAAAATATCAGGGCTAATACAAACACATACCAATGACTTGAGAAAATATATGGAAACGGAACCACTGCGATGGTTGCAGTAAAATGTGCAAATTTTCGTGTAAATTCTCCTTTAACCTTTAGTCGGCGATAGTTAAGTTCGTTAAAAGCCAGAAGCAAAATAATGGCTATAAAATATACAACGGATAAGGTTATTGTATTTCCCATAAAGTTAGTTTTAGTGCTGCATAAAAAAACACCAGCGTTTCCCTCTTAATCGTTTACAAAGTTATCTTCCTCTACCTATTCTGTAATTTTATCTGAATGAACTGTAGTTTTAGCTACACGAAATGTAGTGTTAAACACCACAAATAAAAAAGAAAATGGCAACCCATGCCCCACCGGCAATTAAACTATCAAACCGATCGAGAAAACCACCATGCCCCGGTATAAGGCTGCTGTAATCTTTCACCCCAAATTTTCTTTTGTAAAATGATGCGGCAATATCTCCTAAAAAAGCAAATAGAATAATCCCCAATGTTAAACCGGCAACCAGGTACCATTCATTCGTATACAAACTACGAAGTAAAAAACCACTTGCTAACGCGAAGATGCCTCCTCCAACAGAGCCTCCAACTGTTTTATTCGGACTTATTTTTGGTGCAATTTTTTGTTTTCCCCACAACTGACCCGAAATCTGACTGAATGCATCAAAAATGGACAACACTAAAAAGGTATAAAGCACAAGGTTTACATCCATTCTGCTAAAAAACCATAAACCACTGCTAAGTGCAGCGTAAATAAAAACAGCAAATGCTACAAATCCTGTTTGCTTAAAAGCAGCCATTTTATAGAGCCTGATCATCTCAACAGCCCCAACAACAACAATTACTGCAACCAACACTTGAAATGCCTTAATATTAATGGTAATACTAAAAAACAGAAGGTGAATAATAAGAAAATAAGTAATAAACTTTGTCCAGCTTTTTCGAGCTGCAGCTTTATCTTTTTTTCTGTTGATAAAATAGAAGCCTACAGCTCCCAGAATAAAATATGAAAGAATAAATATGTAGATGGTTAGAATCATATTATCTGTTTATAATCATTGCAATACCTATTGCAGCCACAATGAATGCATATAGATAGTGTACCTTACTTTCCGATTTTTCGAGTTTTACTTTTGAAAACAGGCGCGGGCCAACAAAAGCCCCGAGTACCGATCCGGAAGTGAGAAAAGCAATAAGTGTAAGATCGATACTCCCCATTAAAAAATGGGCTCCAACCGCAAAAATGGTATTTACCAAAACAATTAACAAAGAGGTACCAACCACCAGTTTAACAGGTAATCGCATCGAGAATAATCCGGCAATAACCGGGGCAGTACCACTTGTGCCAAAGGTGCCGGCAATCATTCCGGCCGATAGACCAAAAAAAGATCCTTTGCCAATTCGCACTGTTTTTGATTCCTCTTTTTTTTGCTTGTGTTTTTCCGCCTGTTTTTTGCGCACTGCTGTTACCAGCATATTTACAGCAATTAATATGGAATAAATTCCAAAAAGAACTTTTAACTGTTGCTCTGAAATAAGTTTTGCCAGGTAGGCTCCAACTAAGGCTCCACCAATGCCTGCAACAGCAAACAGCCAACCGGTCTTCAAATCAATGTTCCCTTTTTTATAATGCCCCCACGACCCAACCATACCAATTGGCAAGGTTGCTGCCAGCGATGTGGCAACCGCCGTATGGGCAGGTACTCCTAATAAGAGCGTAAGCACGGGTAAAAAGAAAAAACCGCCACCCCCACCAAGCATAGTGCCAAAAAGCCCTATAATAAAGCCAATTACAGGTAAAATCAGGTAAATATTTTCATAGGAAGAATAGAAAATCATAATTAATCTTTACTGTCAGTACAAGATTACAATACAAGACCTTTTTTGTTGTTTTTCAAACCATTTCAAATTAAAAATCAAAGGTAAGCCATATAAATTTATGGTTAAGTGATACTCAACACAATGTTAAGCCAGCCCTATTATTTTAACATCTGTTAACAGTTTTCGCAAATGTATGTTCGAAAATTCAAAAAAACAGACGCTTTTAATGTTAATCAAGTACATGCATTAAATTATTGATAACGGTTTATTCTTGAATTCAAATGGTGTATATTGTAGTCGAAATATTAAAATACGTTAACGATGACCAAATTTTTTGCCACCATTTTTCTCTCATTTATTGTTCTTACAACCGTAGCGCAGTCGTTTGCTGATCTTGTTGAAGAAGTGACCAAAAGTGTTGTAACCATTCAGGTTCTGCAAAAACGAAACTCCGGATTAGGAAATCCGAATGGCTATACTGCTGATGAAGGAATGGGCTCAGGAGTGCTGATCGGTGAAAAAAAGATTTTCATTCTTACCGCTGCCCATGTGGTTGCCGATGCATCAAAAATTCAAGTAGCTTTTCACGACGGAACAATTACCGGTGCAAGCATCAGAAGAATCGACCAAACAGCCGATGTAGCTTTACTTCAGCTAAATGAAGTTGCATCGCATATCCCTTCTGCCCGGTTCGGAAATTCGGATGCGATGCGAATTGGCGACGATATTTTTGTAATTGGCAACCCGCTTGGTTTGGAACACTCAGTATCAAAAGGAATAATCAGTGGGAAGCATGTCGAGAAAAACCAGGCAAATAACGAAAAGGTTCAAGAGTTCTTTCAAACCGATGCATCGATAAACAAAGGAAATAGCGGAGGACCAATGTTTAATATGAAAGGTGAAGTAATTGGTATTGTTAGCTCCATTTTGTCATTTTCGGGAGGTTTTGAAGGGCTGGGATTTGCAGCTACCTCGGGAATAGCAGAAGAAATACTGAAACAACGCGGGAGAATTTGGTTTGGAACCCGTGTGTTGGCTATGTCGGCCGAATTTTGCGCTATTTTTAATGTACCGCAAGATGGTGCCTTGATGGTGCAGGCGGTTGCCGAAAACTCTCCCGGATATTTTATGGGATTAAAAGGTGGCTACGTAACAATGGCGGTTGGAAACCAGGAAATTCTTGCCGGGGGCGATATTATACTTCAGTTTGATGCTATTCCTTTAAACTCGGCCGAAAATATTGTTAAGTTTTTTGACTACCTAAACAACATGGAAACAGGTCAGACGTACAAAGTAAAAATTTTACGTGCCGGACAGATAAAACATTTAAGCTGGCGAATGCAGTAAAAAACTATTTTTTAAACAAAGTAACACGCTTCGGTTTCGCATGAAATTGAAGCTTTTTTTTGAATTAACCTGCAAAATAAGTTTTTACTGTAACTTTGATGCCATGAAACAAAAAGGGAAAACAAGCTCGAATAAAACACCTGTTAATTCAATAGGATTTTGTTTTTTTAGAAATCTTAATAGAACGATACAACAACGGGTGCTTATATTTTTAGCTGCTGTTTTTCTGTTTGGTTGCTCGCAAAACGATTCGGTAACCGAACAACCGGCTCAGGAACTCACCCTGTTTTTTGTTAATGACTCGCATGGACAAATCGATAATTTTTCGAAAATAAAATACATTATTGATCAGGAAAAACAGTCGAACAATGTTGTTGTAATCAGCACCGGAGATATGTTTTCCGGAAATCCGGTGGTTGACAATTACGCTCCCAAAGGTTGGCCCATGATTGACCTGATGAACAAAACCGGTTTTGATATAATGGCGCTCGGCAACCATGATTTTGATTATGGCCCGGTCATTTTAAAAGACCGTATCAATCAATCAAACTTTCCATGGATATGTGCCAATACCACAGCTATAAGCACCGAATACAGCCAGCCACTCGATTTTGTAACGATTGAAACCGGAGCGCTAAGAATTACTTTTCTGGGCTTGCTTGAAACGCGTGGTTCTGAGCATGAAACCATACCATCTTCGCATCCGTGGCGGGTAAAAGACTACAGTTTTACCGCTGCCCTGGATATTGTTGGTAATTACAATACGCTTAAAGAACAGGAAGATGCTGATTTACTGGTTGCACTATCACATCTGGGCGCCTATACCGATTTTGAACTGGCTGCCCAAAATTCGTTTATTGATATGATTATTGGTGGACATTCACATAGCCTTATCGACACCATATTCCGGGAAACACCTATATTTCAGGCTGGGGGCTACCTGCATTATCTGGGAAAAATTGAATTAAGCATTAAAAATCGGGAAATTCAGGATGTTAAATTTACTCTGATCGATCTAGATCATTCCGTTAACAAAGATGCTACCATCCAGAGCATCATTGAGAATTATAACGATTGGCCCGAACTTTACGAAGAAATAGGGTATTCGGCTGCCTATCATTCCAAAATGGCTACCGGGTGTTTTTATACCGATGCCATTCGCCGTTATTTGAACACCGACGTTTCGTTTCAAAACACCGGAGGGATTCGTTCCTTATTATTTGAAGGCCCTGTTATCAAACGGGATATTTACGAAATTTCGCCATTTAACAACGGTACAGTAATTTATGAAATGACCGTTGCAGAAATAAAAAGATTCCTTGCCGAAAGTGGATCAGGGTTTTACTACTCCGGAATTATGATTGATAAAATTGACCGCGAAGTAGTTCTTTTTAATGAAGAAGGCAAATACCTGAATGACAATGAAATTTTACGGGTAGGTATTAATGATTATATTCCGGCTGTACATGCTCCCTATTTTCCCAACAATGGCGAAGTGCAGGAGCTAACAGCAGCAGAAACCATTATTAAATTTCTCGAAACCACAACGAGTCCTGTCAACTATACAAGCTGTTCGCGCTATTTCAGGTACTAAAACACTAACACTTCAAATTTTACTTTCCTGTTTCAATTCTAATTCTGAAATACTTAAATAAAATACCTATTTGTATTTTATATTAATAATCAGTAACTTGTAGAGGTATTTAACCATTTAAAGTAAAAATTAAAACTTCGCATCATGAAAAAACTGTTTGGAGTAATTCTCATTTTCTCAATTCTTTTATTGTCTAATCATCATCTTAATGCACAGGAAAGCGCCCCAAAAACCAAGTATATGGTTTGGGAAGTAAAGGTAACACCTGTTCAGTTAGAAAATTTATTGGCAGCACTCAAATCTCAAAACGAATTTTTAAAGGAACAAAACTACCCTTTCCCTAACATAACGCAGTACACCAACGATGGTTATTTGTGGTATTCAGTTCCGTTTACAAACTATGCTGATATTGATAAAATTGAAGCCGCTTCGCAAAAGCTGTGGAAGGAAAACAGTGATAAATCGGAAGAATTGCAGGAGCAATTTAAAGATGCTTTTAGTGCTATTGGGGGATTAATTTTGGAGGCTCAGCCAGAATTATCTATTCTACCGGGCGAATCGTCAGTTACACCTAAGGGTAAAAAGTTTCGGTTTTTCGAGAAATTTTACATCAAATACGGTAAAGAAAAGGAATTTGAGGAACTGATAAAACGTTATGTGGCCATGCGCAAAAATCACGACATTCAAGATGCCTTTTATACCTTATATCCGGCTTTTGCCCCTGATATGAATGTGGTATATTTTATTGATGAAACGGGTAATAACGCTGCAGAGCACTATACGCAGAATGAAAAACACTGGCAAATGTTTGGTGAAGAAGGAGAACAGCTTTGGGAAGATGTGAAGCATTTGGTTAGTAAAATAGAAACCCATTTGGGTACCATTGATTACGAAGTTAGTTACTTTCCCGCCAACTAATTTCAAATAATTAAACAGTGATTAAGCTCTTCCTGCGCCGGGAAGAGCTTTTATTTTTGCAGCAAGCCAATAACATTACCGGCCATTACGGCAATACCCGTTTCAATAGTTTTTTCATAATCCGGATTTAACTGTGGTGAATGCAAGGGAAATGGACTTTTACCCTGTACGCGCAAACGATTCATCTCGTCGGCGCCGGTACTTCCTAACCAAATCAAACAAATTGGTATATTTTCCGGTGTTCTGCCGTATTTTCCAAAATCTTCGCCTACCATTTCTGCCGGCGTTTCAATAATATTGTTTTTCCCGAGAATATCGCCAGCAAAGTCATTAACTCTTGCAGCTAAAACGGCATTATTAATTACCGGAGGGGTTTCAACAGGCAACACTTTAACAAGCGGTAACCGATTATCAGAAACACCTGCTGATTGGGCTGCACTTTTACAAATACGTTCAATTGAAGCTATTATTTTTTCAATGGTTTCATCAGAAAAATACCTTAAGGTAAGCTCCATTTTTACCTCATCAGGGATAATATTGGGGCGCGAACCACCATGAATGGATCCAACGGTTACCACGGCGGGGTCTGTTGGATTCAATTCGCGACTTACAATGGTTTGCAAATCGCCAACAATTCGGGATGCAATTACAATTGGATCTATACATTTTTGCGGATAGGCTCCATGCCCGCCTTTACCAAAAACGGTTATTTCAACGGTTTTCACACCGGCAAAAACAGGACCGCCACGCAGGCCGATTTGTCCGGTTTGCAACTCCGGATTTATATGATATGCCAGTGCATAATCGGGTTTCGGAAACTTCGTGAATAATCCTTCATCAATGGCTTCTCCTGCTCCTCCGCTGTACTCTTCAGCCTGCTGCGCAATAACCAGCAGCGTGCCATACCATAAGTCTTTTAGTTCAACCAGTGTGCGCAAAGTTCCAACCCATGTCGACATATGTATGTCGTGCCCACAGGCATGCATTACCGGCACCTCTTCTCCTTCCAAATCGGCAGTAACACTACTGGCAAATGCAAAGCCGGTATTTTCTTTTATGGGAAGTGCATCCATGTCAGTTCGTAGAAATACCGTTGGCCCATCGCCATTCTTAAACACCCCCACAACACTGTTACCTGCAAAATTCTCGCTTACCTCGAAACCAATCTCTTTTAATTCTTGTGCCATCCGTGCCGAAGTTTTTACTTCCTGAAATGAGAGTTCCGGATTTTGATGTAAATATTTGCACAAATCTACAGCATATTCAAGCTGTCTTGAAGCTTCGGTCTTTATTTGTGTGCTGTACTGTGCAAAACCATTAAGCTGTATAACCATACCAACAAGAATTAAAAACAACCGTGTTTTCATAAAAGCAATTTAAATGTAAACATCCGAAAATTAGATAAAGTTTTGTGCTTACAAAACAGTGGTCAATAGAAACTGCATATGCCGAACTGTTCTGCAACAGAATTTTAGTATTACTGGAGAACGAAAAGGCTGACCGAAAGCTTTTAATCATGCTTTCGAATCAACCTTTCTGATTATTTTATTACTACAAAAAATGAATTGTTAGGGTAACATAAAAACTTCTTCCGGGGGAATATATGGGTCTTGCCTCGGCATTTCGTACCGATCGCGATAAATGCTCGTAGTAGGCTTTATCAAAAATATTCTGAACGCCGCCTGTTGCCGAGAATACATTATTTATCAGCCACGAAACTTTTGCATCAACCACACTAAATGCCGGTGTCTCCGTTTCTCCGTAGGAGGTGGCAACACGCCCTTGTTTCAGAGCGTGACGAAAAAATAGCTCTGGTTGCACCTTTCCGTCCACAAAACTACCACTTAGTCGGTAAGAAAACTCCATTGGTGGAATTTCGGGCAAAGCTTCGTCAATGTCCTGGTTTTCTCCGTAGGTATACACCACATTAAAATCGTGAAGCAGCTGTTTTGTAAGTTGTTGCGACCAACCGATTTCAAATCCGGCAATGAAAGCCTTTTTAATATTTACAAACTGGCGTACGCCGGGAGAAGTGGCCATTGCCGGCTCTAAGTCTTCCCGAATTTCGGATGAGATATAATCGCGCAATACCGAAGTAAAGACATTAACATGCAAATTGGTTTTTGCACTTTGGTATCTGTAAACCAGATCAAGCTGGTTGTTTTTCTCCGGATCTAAATCAGGATTTCCCAGCATTTCGTACGGATCGAGCCCAATGGGAAACTGGTTAATGTAACGTTCGGCAATGCCCGGACTTCGAGTGGCCATTCCCATCCATAAACCCAAGGACATTTTTTCGTTGAACAATCGTGTTCCACCAAAACTTAATGATGGGTGTACATGCGTCGGTTCAAGATCGCTATAAATGTTCTTAAAACGGGGATCTGGATTATTGGCTTTTGCCGAGTTATAATCCATACGCCCGGAAATTACAAACTTAAAACCAGGTTGTGTAATGTGCCATTCGCCAAATGCGCCTGCCCGGTTTACCTCGGCATCTTGCCAAACATTATCGGTAAATACCTTACCGGCCATAGGTCCCATTAGCATGGTACGCGTGCGATAACCGTCAGCCGATTCAAACCGGTAATCGGCACCCAGGTATAAAAACCCTTTTTTGAAATCAAAACGTAACTCACTCCTGCCACCGTAATTCCGGGTTTCTGCATCAGTTATTGCGTCAGTTTTTCTGGGGTCAAGCACTTTGTCGTAATTATCCATCAGGTGGTCAACCATCGTTCCATACAAACTTGTATTCCACGAGCTCAGCACTTTATCGTAAAAAATCGCCTTGTGGCTGGCATTAACCAACCAGGTGTTATCTTCGCGCAAATCCATTGGTAAAGCCGGAAAATCAACATCTTTGGCAATATTATTAGAGACCAGCAAACCCAGTTGCTGGGTGTTACTTAGTTTCACACCAAACTTTCCGCCCCAGTTTAAACGATTAAAAGCAGCAGGAATAGTAACACCATCGCCATCGGTGTAATCTTTACCTGAAGAATAGGCACCAAAGACCCTAAAATCAGTTTTGGCTCCCGATACACCTGCAACACCTTCTGTTCTAAAAATATTACCGTTACTTTCGTAACTGGTTCCCAATCGGCCAACAGCCTTTGTTTTCTCACTAAATGCCGGAGCCGAACTTTTAAAGTTGATTGTTCCGCCAAAAGCATTGCCATAGCGTAAACTATGTGGTCCTTTCTGCACTTCTGCCTCGGCAATCATATTTATAGGAATCTGACTTGCGGCAGGATCCATACGATTAGGACATGCTGCAGAAGCGGTTTGACTACCATCAAGTACCAGGTTTATCTGGTCGTATTTAAAACCACGTAAAACGGGGTCGAAACCATAGGCCCCGCTCTTTCTAATGCTTGAAATTGAGGGGACAGCCTCCAATAAGCTACCGGCATCGTGTGCGAGTTTGTTTTGTGCCGAAAATTCCAGTTTTCTTTTATCACCGGCTGTAGGATGCACCGCTACCACTGTTACCGGCAAAAAAGCTACCGATTCGGTGAGTCGAAGTGTTCCGTCATTGGCAAACTGTTCTACTTCGCTGTTCTTAAAAACAAGTTTCCCATATTGAAGATGAGAAAGAAAGAGTTCAGCTTCTGCAGTAAGTTCCAGAACAATGTTTCCATTTTCATCTGAAAAACCTTCTTCTCCATTGTATTTAAAATAGATATCTGCTATCCCTTGTTCTGTTTTGGTATCTATTATCCGAATTGATTTCCGCTGAGAATAAGAATAAAAAGTAAACATCGTCAAAATGAATACCCCAATTATTTTTATTCGGGAATTATAATTGTTTTTCATTCCAAAATAATTTATTGATAATACATTTGTCAATGCGAGGGTTACTGTACTTTAAACGGAATAATCAGGCGGATGAAAGACCGAATTAATATTTAATAAAGAATAGTTTTTGTGGTAGGCCCGACCATGTTTTTTATGCTGAGCATATAAAACCAGCATCACGCCATTAGTTTGTGCACAGAAGTCAATATTTTGCTTCTCTTTATGATTTGGAGGAAACTCCTTTTTTTGTTGTTCCTGCTCGTTTATTCGCTTTTTTAACTGGCAACATCCCTTACAGGTGGATCCTTCAATATCTTTCTCTACACACAAATTTTTAGCAATATAATCCTGATTGATTTTGAAGGACAAAAAAACCACCAATTCAGAAAACTGAAAAAGCAGCACCGAACACAATAGTATGATAGAAACAAGGTGTTTCACTAAAGATTGTTGATTTTTATCAAAGTTAGCAAATAAACAAATACATTTTATGCAAGTTCAAAATACTTAGCCCCGGTAGGCAAAATGCCTACCTCCACTCATCCATACACAACCCAAATTCAGCATTTTGCACCGCAAAAAACAGTTTTTGCAATAGCTTAAAACGCCTTGTGTTACCTACGAATTATTTATTTTTACGCCAAGTTTACAAACCATTAAAAGCATTATTATGGAACACAATCTGTGGTATGATGAGAAAACTCAAATCATACACCTTCAATTCACCCGTGATTATCTTACCAGCGACGTAGAGGCCATTCGCAAAGTGATGAACGAAATGGTGGCCGGGAAACCTTACCGGCAAATGGTCATTCAAATTAGTAAAACGGCAAAGGTTGAAAATCGTGAAACACGCGAAAAATCGAACCAGCTCTTAAAGGATTTTGATATTTCGCACGTGGCCTTTATTGGCGGAAGTGCTGCTAACCGAATGATAGCCAAGGTAATGTTAAAAACAGGTGCTTTAAAAATTCAGGGCGATTTTTTTAAAACGATCGACCAGGGAGTTGAATGGATAATGAGTAAACGATAGTATTATGGCAGAAACGATAGTATTTGAAAAAGCAAAAGAGAGAATTGAGCACATTGAAGATGTTTTATCATCGGTAGCTGCCGGCGACTTAGACGTACGAATTGAGGCCGAAATTGAAGATGATTTAACGGGAGTGGAAGAAGCAATTAATATTTTAATTGAAGATCTTACTTACGAGTTAAAACAGAGTAAAAAAATGCGTGAAGAGCTGGAAGAAAAGCTCTCAAAAATTGAAGAGCAACAAAAGACAATAATGCGCCAGCAAGACGATCTTTTGGAACTCTCGAGCCCGGTTACCAAAGTGTGGGATAATATTCTTATTCTACCTGTAATTGGCACCCTCGATAGCCAGCGTGCACAAATAATGATGGAAAACCTGCTGCAAAAAATTGTTGACACCGGTTGCACCATGTCGATACTTGATATTACGGGTGTACCAACCGTTGATACCCAGGTGGCCAACCACTTATTAAAAACGGTAACATCTGCCCGTTTACTTGGAGCCGATTGTATTATCTCGGGTATCAGCCCGGCAATTGCACAAACAATTGTCCACCTCGGAATCGATCTCTCGGTAATTCGAACCAAAGCCACTCTGCAGGATGCGATGATTTACGCCATGCGAAAAAACAAGCTTTTGGTTGATGGCAAAATTAAATCGGAAAATATATCTGAAACGGAAGAAAGCGAATAATTTATGAACTTAGATCTACACGAAAAAAGAATACCCATCATAAAGATTCGTGATTTCCTGATCGTTTCTATTCAGGTTGACATGCACGACAAACTTGCCATTCAGCTGCAATCGCAAATACTCGAAGAAATTGAAAGAACGGGGGCCAAAGGAGTATTGATAGATATTTCGGTACTCGAAATGGTCGATTCTTTTATTGGGCGGATGTTGTCGGGTATGGCTTCGATGGCAGCAATTATGGATGCTGCAGTGGTTATTGTTGGCATGCAACCGGCTGTAGCAATTACCTTGGTAGAACTGGGATTGGAAATGCCGGGAGTGGACACGGCACTAAACATGGAAAAAGGGATAGAAATGCTGGAACAACGACTGGCAAATTCAGAATTTTTGTAGAAGGAGGTAACCCATGAACGAAATTACTTTCGATAACAATTGGGAACAACTCGGCACATATCCTATTATTACTGAACACGACATTGTAAAAGTAAGGCAATTGGTTCGGCATCATGCCAAAGATTTCCGTATGGGAATTGTTGAACAGACACGAATTACAACTGCCGTTTCAGAGCTTTTTAGAAACATGTATAACTATGCAGGAGGTGGTAAAGTGCTTATAGAACGTGGCGATGTTGAAGGGAAAAATGCGTTAATTGTAACCTGCATTGACGAAGGGCCGGGAATTGAAGACATCGACCTTGCAATGAGCGATGGATATACATCAGGACAAGGTATGGGGTATGGACTACCCGGCACTAAACGCCTGGTTGATCGTTTTGAAATAAAATCGGAGAAAGATAAAGGAACTGTTGTTCGGGTAATGAAATGGAGATAACTCGCAATCAAATACTAACACTTCAAATTGAACATGAATCAGACGTGGGGATTTGCCGACGAAAGTCGGTAAGCCTTGCCAAGCAGCTGGGCTTCGACGAAGTGAAAACCGGGGAAATAGCCATCGTCGTTACCGAGCTGGTAACCAACGTATTGAAACATGGCGGCCGGCAAGGTAAAATTCTGGTTTGCGAGGTAAAAACCAACGACGGACAAAAAGCAATTGAAGTGTGGTGTTGCGATTCGGGGCCGGGTATTCCAGACATTGAAAAAGCCATAAAGGATGGTTTTTCAAATAAAGTTTCACTGGGAATCGGCATGGGCTCCATACGTCGTTTTTCGGATGAGTTTGAGATAAACCCAAATCATTCGCCCTTTAAAAACGACGATGCCCTAAATGGCCTTGAACAATACACTACTTGCATCAGAACGCTAAAATGGGTACCGGCCAAAAAGTGGATTGGCAGCAACCGCGCATTAAGCATTGGCGCCGTATCGCGAAGCAAACCGGGCGAGAAACTAAACGGCGATTGTTATGTGGTTAACCATATTGCAGCAACAAATACCGTAGCTGCAGTAATTGATGGGCTCGGGCACGGTAAGGAAGCACACATGGCATCTCAGCTGGCTCGGGAGCAAATAATAATGAAATCCGGACAACCGGTAAATATGTTATTGCAACACATGAATGCCGGAACAAGAGGAACGCGTGGGCTGGTAGCATCAGTTGTATCAATTGATACTGAAAGAAACAAACTGCAATTCAGTGGAATTGGCAACATCGAAGGATTTGTTGTAACATCGGGGGAGAAAAAAAACCTGCTTTCATATGGCGGAATTATAGGACACAATATGCGGACACCACGCGTATTTGATTACGATTTTAATCCGGGTGATTACCTGTGTATGTCCTCCGACGGAATAACATCGCGGTGGCGACCTGAAGATATTAACTGGAATGATCATCCGCAAAGTATTGCCGAGAGTTTACTAATTAATTATGCACGAGACAATGACGACGCTACCATTCTTATCATCCGCTACAACCCATAGTGTTGGCACCATACTGGTACAGTTCGAGTCGGATGTGGTTCGGGCACGAAACCTGGCATCGTTACTGGCACAGGAAAGTAAGTTTGATAAAACTACCTGTATTCGTATTGGCACAGCCGCCTCAGAGCTAAGCCGGAATATTATTGAACATGCCGGAAATGGTTCAATTGATTTTATGTTGGCCGAACGCGAAAATAAAAGTCCGGGTATTGTTATAATTTTCAAAGACAAAGGCTCTGGAATAAAAGACCTGGATTTGATACAGGCCGGCAACTTCCAATCAAAAAACGGCATGGGCGTTGGGCTTAGTGGATCGCAACGCCTAATGGATGACTTTGATATAAAAACCAGCGAAAAAAACGGCACACAAATAACCATCGCCAAATGGCTTCCACGCTTTTCAAAACAGCTCGATCATAAACGAATTCTTGAAATTAAAAATGCCTTTGAGAAAACCATCGAACGGGGCGACTCGAGTATGGTTGATACCATTAACTCGCAGAATAACGAACTGGTATTTTTGTTGCGCAAACTGCAAGAGCGTAACGAAGAAATAGAAACCATGAACCAGGAGCTGGAAGAAACAAACAAAGGCGTTGTGGCCCTTAACCGCGAACTTGAAGATAAAGCAGTTGATATTGAAAAAGCAAAGCAGGAAGCGATTCAGGCCAATAAAGCAAAAAGTGAATTTTTGGCCAACATGAGCCACGAAATCAGAACACCCATGAATGCCATACTTGGCTTTGCAGAAATTCTGGAAACAAAAATTAACGACGACGCTTTAAAACAATATGCTTCGGCAATTTCTTCCAGCGGATCGGCACTTCTGAGTATTATTAATGATATTCTTGACCTCTCGAAAATTGAGGCTGGAAAAACAGAATTACATTTTCTTCCTGTAAATCTGCCAAACCTATTAAAAGAAGTCGGGCAAATATTTCAACATAAAGCCGATGAAAAGCAAATTCAACTTATTGTTGATATTGAAAAAAACGTTCCTACCTGTATCGTAATCGACGATGTTCGTTTGCGCCAGGTACTTATTAACCTGGTTGGAAATGCCATAAAATTTACCGAAACTGGCTTTGTAAAACTCAAGGTTATTTTTGAAAACGCTGCGAATAACGACCAAAAGTACAACCTGCATTTTATGATACAGGATACAGGAATTGGAATTGACAAAGACCAGCAAGAGCTAATTTTTGGAGCTTTTGAGCAGCAAAAAAACCAAAGTATTAATAAATATGGCGGTACCGGCTTAGGTTTAACCATTACTAAAAGGCTGGTAGATATGATGAATGGATCGATTTGGGTAGAAAGTGAAAAAAACTCGGGAAGTATTTTTCATGTTATCTTAAACCAAATCGAAGTTGGAGCAGCCAACGATTTAACAACACAAGACGAAACCGATTTTGAAGGAGAAATAATATTCGAACCCGCATCGATATTAATTGTGGATGACATCTCTACCAACCGAAAACTGGTAAAAACCTTTCTGAAAGATTTTGATTTCACCCTTAATAGTGCCCGCAATGGAGAAGAAGCAATAAATGCTGCCCGCGAAATAAAACCTGATTTAATACTTATGGACATAAAAATGCCCATTATGGATGGATTTACAGCTACCGAAATTTTAAAGAATGATGAAAATTGCAGGCACATTCCAATTATTGCATTTACGGCATCGGCATTAAAAGAAGAAATTGAGAAAATACGTATTTCGAACTTTGATGGTTATTTGTCGAAACCAATATCTAAAAAGAGCATGATAGCTGAACTGGCTAAAGTTTTAAAACATGCCAAAAAGGAATATGACAACACTGATGCCTCAGAAAAGTTAACATTAAAAGATACAGGTAACAGGCAACAAAGTTGTTCTCGGGAATTCTTGGAAGAATTAAACAAAAAGCTCTATCCTCAGTGGGATTCGTTAAAAAACACATTTATTTTAGGAGAGATAAATGACTTTGCATCAAGTTGTTTGCATATTGGAAACAGCTACAATGCCAAACAATTGCTTGATTGGGGGAATGATATTCAGAAACAAGTTGTAAATTTAGACATGGAAAATCTGCCAGTTACAATAAAAAAGTTTGAGACCATTTGGCAGAATTATAACACTTGTGAAGAATAAACACAAATCTATGCAACAAAAAAAACCGGTAATTCTTATTGTTGATGATGTTCCTAAAAACATTCAGGTACTTGGTACCTTATTAGCCAAATTTAAATGCGAACTGGCCGTTGCCATGAACGGACAACAAGCACTTGATACCGTTGAAAAAGTTAAACCCGACCTGATTTTACTGGATGTAATGATGCCCATAATGGATGGACATGAAACTTGTCGGCAGTTAAAAAGCAATGAAGCAACCAAAGACATTCCGGTTATATTTTTATCGGCAAAAACCGAAACCGAAGATATTGTTGAAGGTTTTAAACTGGGTGCTGTTGATTATGTAACCAAACCATTTATTGGCAAAGAACTGGTTGCCCGCGTAAAAACACACCTTACCCTGAGGCAAACCCAGCAAACACTTAGCGAGGAGGTACATTCGAAAAATAAATTCTTTTCAATAATGTCGCACGACCTTCGCGGAGCTTTTGGCATAATAACCAACTTCGTTCAATTGATTCAGGAAGGAGGAGAATTTCTTACTCCCGATGAAACCAACGAGTTGTTAAAAGATATTGAAACCACATCAAAAAATACGCTCGAGTTACTCGAAAATCTATTAAAGTGGGCTCGTTCGCAAACGGGTGCCATTAAGTTTTCGCCTGAGAATTTAAAAGTTAACTGTGTGTTTGATGAAATTATTCGTAATCACCAAAATATTGCACAGGCCAAAAACATAAGCATTAAAGTGGTTAACAAATCAGAACAAATGGTTTATGGCGACCGGAACATGATTCTTCTGATTATCCGCAACCTGGTATCGAACGCAATTAAATTTACAGAAAAAGGAGGGCAAATATCCTTGAATGTTGCAAACCAGGGCGATTTTATGAGAGTGAGTGTTACCGATACAGGGGTTGGTATTGCTCCGAATAAAATAAACGATCTTTTTTCTATTGAAGCAAAAACAACCTCTACCGGAACAGCGAACGAACAAGGCCACGGATTGGGTCTGGTTCTGTGTAAGGAATTTGTAAAAATTAACGGCGGCGAAATTGGTATTAACAGTGCACCGGGCAAAGGAACTGAAGTGTGGTTTACCTTACCTGAAGGTAAAAAAGAACAAGAATAAATGAATAGCAAACATAAAAAACAAATAAAAGGCTAACTTAAAAGTTAGCCTTTTATTTGTTTCAGCTGCTCAATAAGCATCGGAAACTCCGCCAACTTCTTGTCAATCAATTCAATATCAAACGACTGCAAGCCAACATCAAGTTCGGTACAATAGCGCTTAATTGCCGGACAGGCGTTGGAAAATGCCATCTCCGACAGACGTATTTTGAATTCCTCAATTTCGTAAATCACCAGACTTCCTTTAATGTTTTCCCAAAGGGGCAGGTAATCATTTTCAAGTATTTCAATAGTTTTAGGCAACTTCGCGAGGCATTCTTTTGTAAGTTTCTCTTCAAACTCTTCCTCCTTAACACGTTTGTCTTCAACATACATAAATTTATCGGGCAAAAACTTGAGAAGAAGTGTCTCCAACTCTTTCTTAAATACTGGTTTTTGCAGGAAATCATCAAAAAGCATCTCAATTAAATCACTGCGCGATTTTAAGGTAGATGCAGAAAAGGCAATTACGGGTATTTCTTTGAGTTTTTTATCTTCTTTAATAATCCGGGTAACTTCAAATCCATCAATCCCCGGCATACGAATATCCATAAATATCAGATCGGGTTGAACGGTATTAAGTTTTGCCAGTGCTTCCGATCCATCCGAGGCTTCAACATAAGTTACTTCCTCCGAATTTATTAATGCCTTTAAAACATCAATATTGTAGTCAATATCATCAACAATCATAACCGTACACGGCCCCAGTTTGGCATTCAAATTGGGCATTTCGCTACGCTCTTGTTTTTGGTCTCTTACCGTTTTATCAACCTTTACCCCATGCAAAGTAACCGAAATTGTAGTTCCCTTTCCTTCGCTACTTTTTAACGATATTGTTCCATTCAACCTTTTTAGTAATCCATCAACAATAGCCAATCCCAATCCGGTACCTTCATATTTTCGGTTGCTTGTTCCATCCTGTTGCGAAAACGATTTAAAAATTAAATGTTGTTTATCTTTTTTAATTCCTATTCCGGTATCCTCAACGGTTATAACCAAATCCACTTCATCATCTTGTTCGGTTTCGGTGGCAAAAGCAAATACATGAACATACCCTTTTTCAGTAAATTTTACGGCATTACTAACCAGATTAAAAATTATCTGGTAAAACCGCAACTCATCCATTAAAATATATTGTGGCACCGACTCTTCGGTTGTAAGTTTAAAGCTTAAACCTTTTCGCTCCACCTCACTCATAAAAGCCAACTTCACATCCGATATAATTTCATTATAGTTCATCGGATTATATTCCACATCAATTTTTCCTGATTCGATTCTCGAAAGATCGAGAATGTCGTTTATAACATTCAATAAATTTCTACCGCTGTTAATTATGGAAGACAGGTAGCCCTTATGCAGGTTTACGTCGGTATTATCGTATAACCACTGGCTGAATCCGAGTATGGCATTTAACGGGGTACGAATTTCGTGTGAAACATTGGCCAAAAATTCCGATTTCATTTTTGAAGCTTCTTCGGCCTTGTTTTTTGCCTGTTCCAACACCTTTTCGTTTTGTTTTATAATGCTGACATCCCTGATGATTATCAATACCTCTGTCTCATTCAACTTCACCAGGCGAGCTTCATAATACTCTACTTCATCCCAGTTCAGGTTTTTAAACTCAACTTGCGATTCGCTCTCCACCAGGCATTTGGCAATCGATTCAATAAATAATTCAGAAAGTTTTTTGTTAAATGCCTGCTGAATTGATCTGCTTTTATTGTCTTTAACCAGGTTTGACAAATTAGACCCAGGAGCTGCTTTTAAGGCCTTTATCTCTCCTGTGTTTTTAGCATGAATAATTACATCGGGGATGGAATCAATTATAATCCGGTTTTCTTTTTCACTCTCAACAAGTTCGTTCTGAACCCGTTGCCTCAAAAAGTTATGCGAAATCAAGTTTGAGATGGTACGCAGTAATTCTAATTCCGATTGACGCCACATCCTGTTTTTCTCGCATTCATCAAAACCAATAAACCCAAGTTGATTTTCTTTCCCAATTAAAGGCAACACCAATATAGATTTAATTCCCTGTGGCTCTAAAATAGCAATCAGGTCTTCGGGTAATTCCGAGATGTTTTCGGAAAATATTATTCCTTCTTCATCAAGAAATTTTTTCCACGATGGAATGGCAGTATAAGGAATATCCTGCAGTTCATCCATTTGCGGCTCTATTCCCGTGTTGCACCACTCGTAAGTATTGCTGGTAAGATTACCATCAGTACTGTCTTCAAAAATATAAACACGGCTCACGTTTAAATGCTCTCCTACTATACGTAAAGCTGCAGTGGTTTTATTTTCAAAATCAGTTAGCGAGTTATAACTCATTGATATTTCGGAGAGTAAAACCTGTTGCTTTAGGTTTTGTTCGATTTCAAGCTCCTGTTTTTTTCGTAAAGTAATATCAAACATTACTCCTCGTATACCAATAACCTCTCCCTGTAAAATAATCGGGCTGGTATAAACTATTACTGATAAACGTTCGCCGTTTTTCTTTTCAACAATATATTCGTTTGATGAAGTTTCTGAAGTTTTAATAATTTTCCTGATATTATCGCGCACTTTTTTGCGGTACTCATCCGGAAATATTTTAAGAATATTAAAATTGTTGCTTAGCACTTCCTGCTTGGTATAACCAAACTTCTCAACAGCAAAATGATTGGCGTAGGTTACAAATCCATTTTTATCCAATTCGCAAATCATTTCCGGCAGCGACTCGGTAAGTTCCCGGTAACGTTTTTCACTTTTTTCCAGTCGTTCCTGATCAAGTTTTTGTTGTGTAATATCATGGGCCACAACTATTATTTCAGAAAAAACACAATCTTTCTCTGATAACAATTCAACGTTTGGTTTTGAAAGGGCCTGTTGTTTTATTACACAAAACTTACATTTTTCGCTCGAGAATTGCAGGTTGATGCGCAACCAAATCCGATTGCCAGCTTTTGATTTCACCGAAATCTCGTAATAATTCAAACAACTCTTCTCCAGAAACTTGCGGGCAAAATGTATAAATGTCTTTTTTCGTTCGGCAGGAGCAAGAAAATCCATTACATTTTTTCCTTGTAACTTTTCATCTTTGGTGCCAATAATTTTATCAACAATCTGGTTGGTAAACTTGATGTTTCCTTTCATGTCAAGCCGGAATATCATGTCGTTGATACTCTCAACCATGGTTTGGTATTCCAACTCCGATTCATGAAGCGCCCTTGTTCTTTTTTCAACCAGCGATTCCAGATTGGCGTTTAAGTCTTTTAACTGTTCATTTGAATGGTATAATTCCAGCGACTTTTTTTCCAATAATTGTTCTGCTTCTTCTCTGGCTGCACTCTCTCTAGCCAGTTTTCGTTTTATGAGTTCAATCTCCTTGCTCATATTATTTTACCATTCTGAATCGAACCACCGATCCATCCTTTTCAATGTTTTCCTTTTCTATGGTTACCTTCTCTCCAAAATGCTTTATGCATCCGTGTATTAATCCTTCCGCAAAATCACCAAGTTTTCGGGCAGAATGGTATACCATAACCATTTTATCTTTGCTTAACTCCTCCACTTGAAAAGTAGGTAACTCTGCATCGGGGTATAGTTTTAATACCTCAACATGAATGGTATTTTCCACATCAGCCAGCAGTTCAAACGAATTGGTTTTTCCTTCAAAAAAAGCAGGATATCCTTTTACAAAAACTTTAAAAGCATACTCTCCAAAGGCATACAATAATTTATCAACAGGAATATTCTTTGTTTTACTCAATGCTACAACCAGGGCAACCATCTCTGCAGCATCGTAGGTTCCAACGTTTGTATAAACACCATTGCGCGGCACCTTTGATTGTTCAATAATGCTATCAACTGTTTCGTAACCGAATTCCTTTTCAACCATTTCAAGAAATTCTTTAAAGATTAATCCTTTCATAAAATATTGATTTTAAAAGTGCGTCTTATCCTTCTGATAGTTATAAAAAATTTGACAAAATCAGATATGAAGATAGTTGTTTTGATTTACGATTGCAACAGTAGATTTCTGTGAACAAAGGTTTTTTTCAAAAAGCGCATATTTACTGCTTTTTTACCCCATTTTTAGGCAAAAAATGATAGGTAAAAATCAAAAATATTCTTATTTTGTAATGGATTGGTTTAATTGTTTTATAATCAGATGATATCAAACAAACCACTTAGTTTTTGACGCGATTAACGATACGAAATTTACAAATTAAATTAAATCAACTATGAAAATTTCTGTAGTAGGAACAGGTTATGTTGGATTGGTTTCAGGAACATGCTTTGCAGAAACCGGTGTTAATGTTGCTTGTGTTGACATTGACGAGAAAAAGATTGAGAACCTGAACAATGGAATAATCCCCATTTATGAGCCGGGCCTGGAAGACATTTACAAAAAGAATGTCGAAAAAGGACGGCTTGAATTTACCACAAATCTTGCCGAAAGTATAAAAGAAGCCGAAGCAGTATTTATTGCTGTTGGTACCCCACCCGACGAAGATGGCAGTGCCGACCTAAAGTATGTGTTGGGTGTTGCCAGGGAAATTGGAAAAAATATGGATCACTACCTGGTAGTTGTTACTAAAAGTACAGTGCCGGTAGGAACTTCGGCTAAAGTAAAACAGGCCATACTTGAAGAACTGGAAAAAAGAAATGAAGATATTCCCTTTGATGTTGCTTCAAATCCGGAGTTCCTGAAAGAAGGTAGTGCTGTTGATGATTTCCTGAAACCCGACCGTATTGTTATCGGGACAGAATCGAAAAAAGCACAAAAAGTAATGAAACGCTTGTATAAACCATTCCTGTTAAATGGTCACCCCATTCTTTTTATGGATATTACTTCTTCTGAAATGACCAAATATGCTGCCAATTCGATGCTGGCTACCAAAATTAGTTTTATAAACGATATTGCCAACCTGTGCGAAATTGTTGGAGCCGATGTGGATAACGTACGTAAAGGAATAGGATCGGACGTACGTATCGGTCATAAATTTATTTATCCCGGTACAGGCTACGGCGGCTCTTGTTTCCCGAAAGATGTACAGGCACTTATTAGAACTGCCGATGAGCACAACTACTCGCTTGAAATTTTAAAAGCTGTTGAAACCGTAAACTACCGCCAAAAAGAGGTACTGTTTAGCAAGTTAAACAAAAGGTTTGGCGGCGATTTAAAAGGTAAAAAGTTTGCCATGTGGGGACTGGCTTTTAAACCCAAAACCGACGATATGCGCGAAGCACCTTCCTTGGTAATCATTGAAAAGTTACTTGCTGCCGGTGCATCTGTTGTAGCCTACGACCCCGTTGCAATGACCGAAGCCAAACGTATTTTAGGCGATAAAATTAGTTATGCAAAAGATGAATACGAAGCCGTAATTGATGCTGATGCACTGATTCTTGTAACCGAATGGTCGGAATTTAGGTTGCCTAACTTTAAAGTGTTGGAGAAACTGTTAAAGAACAAGCTCATTTTTGATGGAAGAAACATTTATGATCCGGAAGAATTAAAAGAAATGGAGTTTGAGTATTATGCAATTGGTAGAAAAACAAACTAAAAAAATATGAAAAGAATTTTAGTAACAGGAGGTGCCGGTTTTGTGGGATCTCATTTATGCGAAAGACTGTTAAATGAGGGAAACGAAGTGATTTGTCTCGATAACTACTTTACCGGTAAAAAACGAAAAATCATACATCTGCTCGACAATCCGTTTTTTGAATTGATTAGGCATGATGTTACTCAACCCTATTTCATTGAGGTAGATGAAATTTATAACCTGGCCTGTCCTGCCTCGCCGGTTCATTACCAATACAACCCCATTAAAACGATTAAAACTTCGGTTATGGGAGCCGTAAATATGTTGGGCCTGGCCAAGCGAATTAAAGCTAAAATTCTTCAGGCATCAACCAGCGAAGTATACGGCGACCCGGCTATTCATCCACAAACTGAAGACTATTGGGGAAATGTAAACCCAATTGGTATTCGCTCGTGTTACGACGAGGGGAAACGATGTGCCGAATCGCTCTTCGTAAATTACCACGCCCAAAACGAAGTTCTAATTAAAATTATACGCATTTTTAATACTTACGGACCAAAAATGGAACCGGATGATGGCCGTGTGGTTTCTAACTTTATTATTCAGGCACTTCAGGGGCAAGACATCACCATTTTTGGCGATGGACAGCAAACACGGAGCTTTCAGTACGTGAGCGACCTGGTTGAAGGTATGATACGAATGATGGCAACGGAAGACAGTTTTACCGGACCGATAAACATTGGGAATCCGGGTGAATTTACCATGCTTGAGTTGGCCAGTGAAATCATTGATATCACCGGGTCAAAATCAAAAATTATTCACCTGCCTTTACCAAAAGATGATCCGACACAACGCCAGCCTGACATTACTTTGGCCAAAGAAAAACTGAATGGTTGGGAGCCGAAAATACCGCTGCGCGATGGACTTACAAAAACCATTAATTATTTCGACCAGCTTTTAAAAGAAGGAAAAGCATAAAGCTACATCCATATTTCGACCTTAATTAAGATGAAATCTGCCGAAAATAACGTTATTTAGCCCCGGCAGTTTTCATCTTTATTTTTTTATTGATAATGAACAGTATGAATAGTAACCTTAAAGAAACAACCCCAACCATTCTTATTGTAGATGACAACCCGAATAATATTAAAATTGTTGCGTTAATATTACGGTCGTTAAAATATAAAATAGTAATTGCAACCAACGGAGAGCAGGCTATTGATTTGGTAGAACAAACAAAACCAGACTTAATATTACTGGATGTGATGATGCCAAAAATGGATGGTTTTGAAGCCTGTAAAATAATAAAATCAAAAGAAGAAAATGAAAGTACTCCGATAATTTTTATTACTGCATTAAATGATTCTGAAAGTCTGGTTAAGGGATTTCAGGCCGGAGGGGTTGATTACATCACCAAACCATTTAACAAAGATGAGCTGGTAAGCAGGGTTAAAACCCACCTTGATTTAAAACAAACGCGCGATAGCCTTGAAAGAACCACCCAACACTTATCAGAGCTAAATGCGTTGAAAGATAAAATGTTTTCGGTTATTGGTCACGACCTCAGATCGCCATTGAGCAGCGTAAAAATGACGCTTGAGTTTTTATCAAAAATTACCAACTCTCCGGATGATCCGATTGCCGAGAACATAAACATTATGCTTAAAACAACCGATGAGGTTTTTGGCTTGCTGGAAAACCTTTTGGGCTGGGCAAAATCGCAAAGCGGCAACTTAAATATTAGTAAAGAAGAAATTCAGATTTCGGATTTAATAAATAGTGTTTACCTGCTAAACAAAGGTAATCTTGAACTTAAAAAAATTTCATTTAAAACAGATGTTGAAGATAGTGATACCGTATTTGCCGATTTAAGTACGATTAAAGTTGTACTTCGTAATTTGGTATCAAATGCCATAAAATTTACGCCTGAAAGTGGAACAATTACAGTTTCGGCCAGCAAAAAAGAGGGAAAAATGCAGATTTGTGTGGCCGACACCGGCATTGGTATTTCGGAGGAGGATTTGCCCAAAATCTTAAATCCGAATACGCATCACACCACTTACGGCACCAACCGCGAAGCAGGTAGCGGACTTGGATTAAACCTGTGCAAGGATTTTGTTGAGAAAAACGGCGGAACCATTTGGGTAGAAAGCGAACAGGGAAAAGGCAGTACCTTTTGCATTGAGCTTGATGGCGTTTAAAGCTGTCTGTTGATTTTAGATTTGTTTTTGGAAAAATTAAAACCCGCTTCGCAAAAATTTAACTGATTTTGAATATCCGGCATTGTTGGTGTAGCGCATTATAAACATGCCCCCACTCACCAGTTTGTCGGATAAACCCACCGACAACTTTGATGAATAACTATGACCAACTTGCATTTCCTGCAATTTAACTCCCCTGATATCGTAAATCTCAATACAAAAATCATCGGCCATATTTTCAGGTATATTAACCAGTAAATTTTCTCTGACAGGGTTTTGTATAATGCTAACCTCTTCCGGTTCCCAGGCATTTATTTGCTGAAGATATTTTTCCATATCTTCTTCCCACAAGGTGCCATTTTTGCTGGCCACTGCTTTTCGTTCAGCAAAATAATAAATCAGAATCTCGTTAACCGCAGCATAAACCGACTCTGTCATGCTAAACCGAATATACCTGCTGGTATCATTAATGTTATGTATTTTCCAGGTGTTATATTTGTCGCAGCTCTCAACAAATAAACGGGTCCAGGCTCCGGGCTCTCCAACTGAGACTTCAAGATTAGCAATTCCATTCATATCGTGTAAGGATATATTGGCCAAACTATATTCCTCTCCAAGATCAATATAAAAATGATATGGGCCTTTATCCATATTATAGGCAGGTTTCCACGACTCACTAATGGGATGCTCTCCAGCATCAGGTGTAAAATCCTGTTCATCAACCAGGTAAGCCGGAGGATTTAAACTTCCTCCATCAACCTCATCTACTAACATATCAGCCGAAAGAATTATTTGTTCCTGGTAAATTTCGTATTTATCGCTGCAATCTTTAAAGTACTCCGGTCCGCCTGGTGCCCCCATACTTTTGTATTCATCGGGGTTATTGTCCTTTAGCGAGTAATCGTTTTGCGATGGATTAACAAACTTTAGTGGTGATAAATTTTGAAGCTCGTTATCCTTTACCTCGTAATTGGTATTTACTGTGGTATAATTTTTAAAAATTACAGAATATTTGTCGTCATAAAAATTGTTTTTTACCTCTAGAAAATTCAATTCATTCATATTTCGAATAATCTCATGCTCCGAATTATTAATGTCGAGAAAATAATTTCCGGAGAACTCGATGGGTGCATTTTCTGTGGTAAATTTTCGGTTGTCGACAAATACACCGCTACAGGAAGCAATGTAATTGTTGTAAAAATAATTGTTACCGCTGCCCATGGTTATAATTCCGTACGAAGCTCCCCCAATTAAAATATTGTTAAACACCGTTGCCACACTGTTGTCGCCAATTTGCAGAATGTTACCCTGAAAAGTATCGCCATCATTACCGGCAAACAGGAAGGTATTGTTGTAAATTTCAACATCTTCAACCATATTGGCAATTTGTAACGATTCGCGACCGGTGTTTTTTACAATGTTATTAAAAACCCGCACATGCCTGAATTCCATTCCCGGACTTTTAGTTTCGCCCAGGTACATACCTTCTGTAACATCTTCAATAAAGCAATCGTGTATCAATAAATTCTGAAATACCGGTGCTGGGTCGGGGGGACTGCCACCATAGTCTTTTTTAGCCATGATACCGGCAAAACCACTGTCGCTAACTTTTACAAACGCTGCCTCGCAATCCGAGCTCAAACCTGAAAAAGCAAGTCCGCAGGTACTTGCCGACAGCAAAAATCCATATTTAAAAAAACCGTGCCCGGTTCCGGTAATCTTTATATGCTGGCAATCATGAAAAGTAATTCCTCCCCATTGTTCTTTATCGTTTATGTGAACCTGACCACCTTTATTGATAAATACAATTGGATTTGACTCTTCTCCCTCCAAATCCATAAATTTTAATGCTTTGGTACGTCCTGAGGTAATAAAAACGGTGTCGCCGGCCACTGGTATAGTTTCCCAGTAACTTGCAGGAATGTAACTCGGTGCAGCATGGTCGATTGTATGGTTTTTGGCAATTGCCTGGTTGACAACACCTACAAACAATAAAAGCAAACCACAACAGAATAAGCTGATGTTATTAATATAATTTATGCACCGAAAGCTGCCTGACATTTATTAACTTTTTGTGATTGATATGGTTTTACACCGGGCAATATACAAAATGTTTAACTCGGTATGTTTAATAGAATTCTGAAAAACACTGTAAAAAATGCTGATTTAAGGCTTAGATCGGCATTTTCGGTATCAGAAATATTGAATATTGTTCTATCCACGTTTTGCCCGTTGCCAGTTAACCGACTGATTTCCTTTCATGTACCGTTTAAAACCCAAAAAAACGGAAAGATTCATGATAAAAAAGTAATACGGTACAAAAAGTACTTTTACTTTTATTTTACGATTTTCAAGAAACCAGCCCAAAAGCGCAGCTACATAAAATAACACCTGGCCGTAAAACAACAGGGTATAAAGGTTTTGAATAGCAAAACCAGACTGCATGGCAAGGAAAAAATTAAGCGGAATGATGCAAAGTAATAGCAATGGGGTAAGCGTCCAGCGTAAAACCCTATGCGAAATATACTGAAACGAAAGTGTTCCGTATTTAAAAACATTAAGCAACGAACGTAAACGCACCACCGATTGTATTCCTCCCGCTGAAATCCGGATTTTTCGTTTTAATTCTTCTTTTACGTTTGCCGATGCCGTTTCAATGGCATAAGCTTCAGGATTATACTGAATGGTATAGCCCGACATGGCCACCCGAAGTGAAATGATAAAATCATCGAGTAAAGTATCTTTTTCAACCTCTTGCCATAGTTCTGTTCTAATGGCAAACAACTCGCCTGCTGCTCCGACAACCGAATACAATTCTGCATCCCATTTTTTCAAAGTCGACTCGTATTTCCAGTAAATCCCCTCTCCTGCTCCGGCAGCTGCATCAGCATCCTTATTTATTATACGTTTTTCTCCGGACACACATCCAACTTTTGGATTTTTAAACAGGTTTACTATTTCCTGAATGGAGTCTTTGCCAAGGGTTGTATTGCCATCAGAAAATATTACGATGGGTGTTTTTACAAATTTCATCCCCCGGTTCATGGCGCCAATTTTTCCTCCGCGTGCATCTTCATGGTACACTTCAACTCCATCGTACTTGCGTAACTCATCAGGGGTACCATCATCGCTACCATCAGTTACCCACACGTGGCGCACCTTTTCGCGCGGATAATTCAAACTAAACGAATTTTTAACTTTTTCATCGATATAATCTTTTTCGTTATAGGCAGCAACAAATAAGGTTACTTCCGGCTCGTAATCATCGTTTCCGGTAAAGGGTTTTGCAATGCCGAGAATTCGTCTGATTTTTATCAGGATAAATAATAAAATGCCATAGCCCAGGTAAGAATAAAAAATAACAAACAACGAACTCCAAAATAATATCTCTACTGCATTCATGGTTGATTGGTTTTAGTGTTATTAATGTTTTGTTTTGTTTAATAATTGTTCAAGCACCTCTGAAAATTCATCGGCTTTATTGTTCCACGAGTTTTTGCTACTAAAAGCTTTCCGCTCAGCAATTTTTTCTTTTGAATCGTTACTCAGTTCCTCATTTAATTGCCGGGTAAACTCCTCTTTATCTGTTGCAAAACGCACAATCTGTTCAAACTCGGGAAGTTTGGCAAACGAAGTTAATACCACCGAAACGCCAACGGCCAGGTATTCATTTATTTTCAGTGGGTAAATATTTTTATTCACCTCGTTAACAATGTATGGAATAACACCGAGATCGTATGATGCTAATAGAGCAGGTACTTCGTGCGGTGCAATTGGCGGAGAGAATTTTACATTCGGATAGCCATCAAGTCGATCTTTAATAAGCTTATTGCGCAGGTCGCCGGTAAACTCGAAATTTACCTCAGATAATTGTTTGATTGCGTATTCCATGGTATCAATATCAAACCGATGATCGAGACTTCCGATGTAACCTATAATTTTTCTTTTTCGATCGGAATGAAGATCCGTTTTTGCTTCGGAAATAAACAGGTCGTAGTCTACACCATTTTTAACCACGTAGCTATTGGGGTTCATCTTTTCCTTGTCAATATTAAGGTAATCAGATGTGGTGATAATGCCATCTACCGCTTTCGAAAAATCTTCATCAATTTTAAAAATCCGCTCCCCATGTCTACGGGTTTCAATACCATCGTAGCAGTAATACACATTCATCTCCTCGTTTAAGCACCCCACAAGTGGCAAACCGTACAAGGCATTAAAAGCAGTAATTACAACCGGCGATTTTATATCCAGCTTTTTCATGGTTTGCTTAATGGCCCAACGATACAGCAAGTTATTCACGCGGTAAAAGGGCTTAAATATTTTCTCGTTCTTTATAAAATCCACCGGAAATACAGGTGGTGCAATTAATTGGTAAACCTCGCTTTCAACATCGGTTTGTAACACCTTTAAGCGATTTTTAAAGCCAAACATTCGAGCCAAAGGCACCTTGGTTTTACCCAGCAAGGTGGTAACTACATCTTTTAAAGTAAAGGGATATTCAATAAAAACAAGCCGATTGTGTTTTGCCAGACGCGACAAAATCTGAACCGTTGATTTAGTGTAAGGTCCGTACCAGGTGGTATACGAGACACAAATTATATCTTTTCCCTTCAGCATAATTCTAAGAATTTAGTTCGTTATAAACTTCTTCGTATAATGCCACATTTCGCTCGGCCATTTTTCGCCACGAGAATTTTTTTGCATTTTCTATTCCCTTCTCGCACAGCATGGCTTTATAGTCCTCGTTGGCTAATATTTTAATAATAGCTTCGGTAATTTCTTCGGGTTTATGCGGATCGACAATTGCAGCAGCATCGCCTGCTATTTCAGGCATCGATGAGGTATTTGATGTTACCACAGGCACTCCACAGGCCATTCCTTCGAGAATTGGAATTCCGAAGCTTTCGCGCAAAGAAGGGTAAAGAAACACGGTGCACTGATTGATTATGGCAGGTAAATCGGTATTTACCACATAACCAGTTAAATAAATATCGTTGCGTAAATCGGGATGTCCAATCTCGTTTAAAATTTTTTGCAAAGCTGTTTCGTCGTAATCAAGCATTACCAGCTTGTATTTTATATCGCTTTGGGCATTAAAATCGGCAAATGCTTTAAGTACATTAGGTGTGTTTTTTTTGGGGTCGGTATTCCCCAGGAAAAACATAAAATTATCGGGCAATTGGTATTTTTCTTTGGCAGCTTTCAGCAGGTTTTCATCTTCAATTTTTTTAAAATGTTCGCCAACTCCATTATAAATGGCCACCAGGTTATCGCCTAAACCCATAAAATTTTTAATGCGGTTTTTCTCGAAATTCGACACGGTAACCACTCTTTTGCTTCGTTTTACAACCGGCGGAACCACCCATCGTCTGTACATGTTTCCCAGCTTTTGATACCAGGTGCCTGCCTTTTTAAAAATACTAACACTTTCAAGATAAATAATATCGTGTAAAATTGTAATTAGCGGCACACTGCTCCAAATAGGTCCGGTGTTGCTGGTACAGTGTAAAATGTCGCAACCCTCGGCTTTGGCGGCACGCGGCAAGGCAAATTGCTCCCATGTAGGATAAGGTCCGCCGCCTAATTCAACCACTTTAAAATTTGGGGCTGCCGGAATGCAGGTATTGTCTTCATCGGGTTTTACAAAAACCACGTATTCGTTGTTTTTATCAATAACCTGGAGGTTTTTTATCAGCTCCAGCGCTACCATATCCATTCCGTGTTTCTTTTTACGGTAGAGTCGTTGTCCTTCAATTCCAATCTTCATGGTTTAGTATTTTAGTTTTCGTTAATTCCGTGTTGTGTATGAATAAACTTTTTATTGGCCCCGCCCAATTTAAAGAGCGAGATAAACATTAAAAAGAAAGCTTTAGGCAAGGTAAGCACTGCACGCAGGGTTTGCATGCTGTAGAATTTACCCGGAATACTCAGCAAGAAGGCAATGAACACCAATGCCCACACCGGCAACCATTGCTGCATGCTGTACTTCAGAAAATCCATGTCGGGGAAAAACACCCCAAGCACAACATAAACAAGTGTTATAATGCTTACCAGCCCGATTAACAAGACCCGTGGCGGAGAAACCATTTGGTACACCTTATCGAAAAAATCGACATTTCCTTTTGTTAACAGATGAAATAAGCCAGAAAAGAAATAACGCCTGAAATACACAAATTGTGCCGACAACCAACGTTTACGCTGTCGGGCAAACACTTCCGATTTTTGCACTTTTTCGTCCAGCACCAGGGCATCGTGCAGGTATTCAATTTTATTCCTGTCGCGTAATAATTTCAATTCCAACTCTTTATCAAAACCACCAATGGCTTTTACATTGGCCATAGTTTCTTTAAAAAAATGATAATCAAAGGCCATTCCAGAACCAATTAATGCTGAAGACAAGCCCAGTTTTCGGTGTCCTTTTCTGAAAATGTGGTTATTAACTTCCTCACTAATGGCATCAAGTACGGCAAAAGAAGTATTTGTATTTTTTGCAACCCGATGCCCCTGAACCACCATAAATCCGTTTTCAAAGGCGTGGTTAACTTTTGTAAGGAAATCTTTTTCCATCAGGTTGTCGGCGTCCAGAATTACTGCCACCTCATAGTCGCCGGGCAATTGGGCCATAGCTTTGTTAAGTGCTTTTGACTTGGTACTAACATCAAAAGAAACCACGACCACTTTAATGGGTAAGCTATTCAACTCATCCAGCGTTTCCTGCTGAAAAGAATCGGCAATTACCACCACATCGTATTTTTCTTCCGGATAATCCTGGTTTAATGCATCTTTTGCTACCTCAACAATTACTGCATCTTCTTTATATCCGGGTATAAGCACGGCCATTTTCCTTTTACGCGGGTTTTTAGGCACAACTGCTTTTAGCGGAAATACACCGACAAATGCAAACAGAAAAATATAAATGGCTGCAAAACCAAAATAAACGAGAAAAACAATCTCGAAACCATGTATGATAAGTTGAATCAGTTCCATAAAAAATAAATTTACTGGTTAATATTTTCGCGGATAACACGAGCGGGTACGCCAACCGCCAAACAGTAATCGGGTACACTTTTGGTAACCACCGAACCGGCAGCAACTACCGAACCTTTACCAATTGTTACCCCTTTTTTCAGAATTACACGGTTGCCTATCCAAACATCATCCTTAATAATTACGGGGTCTGATTTTCCTTCTTCCGATTTATTGCCAACCTGGTGGTGGTCGCCATCTAAAATGAGCAATTCGGGAGCTAAAAAAGTATTGCTGCCAATTTCAACCCGCGACGATACACTGATGCGCACACCGCTAATCCAGTTGTTATCGCCAATTATAAGTTCTGCATTCTTTCTAACGCTTATTCGGGTAATATCAATGTCAGAGTTTATCCGGTTTAGATTACCCATTTTTATAAAACCTTTGTTTTTTATTATCGGACGTTTTTTAGTAAATGTAACCTTTCCTTTCTCCTGAACGTTACGCAGGCGATACCTTGTTACTACCAGGTTTAAGGCATAGGAAACCAAACGAAATAGCAAGATGATTTTCACCTTCAAATTATTGGAAGAATAATCATATTCTTCGCGTATCTTTTGCTGTTCTTTGTTGATTAAAGATCGTATCATAAGGTTTTATTTAAAGTTTGCATAGATAATTTCGTTCTGTTCATTCAGGTATGGGTTTACCTTTACTTTGCAGTGGGTAATATTCCAGAAATAGGCTTGAATTATTTTTGAAATAAATTTCATTTCGCCTTTTAACAGAAACTTAAGCACATTAACCGGCAAAGCCACAAACGAATAGAACAGGAAACTAATAACAGCAATGAGTGGTTTAGCGTTACGACGTACAAATATTAAGCGGTTACGGTTCATGTAAAACACTTTTAACGGATTGTTTTTTCCTACCGACATCGACTCTTTATGGTAAACTGTTGATGTGCCACAGTAATATATTTTAAAACCATTGCGCATTACCATGTGTGCCCAATCGTGCTCTTCGTAATACAAGAAGTAAATTTCGGGCATTAACCCAACCTCGCGAATAACGCGCATTGGCAGCATCATTGCTGCTCCGTGTGGCAGGTTTGTTTCGATGGTATGGTTAAAACTTTCGTTATCCTGCTGTTTAAACCCAATGGTTGACCCCCGTGCTGTAAAAAGGTTAATATGGTTAGACCCCGCATATTGCACCAGGTTTTTGTTCTCGCTAAAAAAATAAACCAGTTTTGGCGAAACAATTCCAATGTTCGGATTATTTTCCAGCAAATTCACCAATGGCTGAAGAAAATCCTTATCCACCTCGGTATCCGAGTTCAGGAACAAAACATATTCGCCGCGGGCCTCCTTTATTCCTAGATTATTTCCACCGGCAAAGCCCAGGTTTTTATCGCTGCGAATAAATTTAATGTTGGGGCATTGCTGTACAATTACCTCAGGATCTTCCTTTGAAGCATTGTCTACAATTATAATTTCGAGATTAGGATAAGACACCTTTTGCAGGCTTTCAATTGTTTCGATGGTAATTTGTGCCTGGTTATAATTTACACTTATCACCGAAACCAGCGGATATAATTCGTTTTTAGCGTCCATAATCAATTTTTGTCGTTTAATGCGTTTAATTCGGTTTGCTCTTTATCAAGCTTTTGGGCCATAAACAAAAAGGCCATGCTTGAATAAATTAAAATACCGGTTGGCATTTGCCCCAAAACACCATTGCCGTATGATGCGCCCATAATTCCGAAGATGCCGCACACCAATGCCGACATTTTTGCCTTAATTTCCTCGTCCTTCAGCTTAAACATAATAACATAAGCACCTTTTCCTACAATGTAAAAGAGAATACACAAATGTAAAACGAGGCCAATTACCCCTTGCTCTGCCCAAATCATTACATACCAGCTATCGGTTGCTGTTTGGGCTAAAAACGTGTGAGGCGAGAAACGTAAGCCCCAGCCTCCGGCCGACCCAATTCCTCCGCCAAATGGTCGGCTGGCAAGGTAAGTTTTAAGCTTGCGCTGATTGGCAAGGCGCACCTGCAACGAAGCATCGTTGGGATCGAAAGCAGTACGCATGCGTTGTATAGTATAGTTGCCGCTACCAATTGATGTGTATTTAAAAAATACTAAAACCGCCACTCCCATTACCAAACCCAAAGCCAGTATTTTTATATTTTTTTTGAGTACAAAATAAAGTGCCCCACCAACAATAGGTACTGCAATGGCTCCGCGGGTTCCGGATATCATCATTCCATACAATCCCAAAAAACCAACCACCAGGTAAAATACTTTAAGTTTAAACGATTTTTTCTCGTGCCAGCCAAGTATGCTAAAAACTACGCCGGTATGCCCCATTGCAGCTCCAAACTGTCCGGCATCAGAATAATAAGAAAACACCCTTAATTTTCCGAATAAGAGATGTGTGCTATCATTTCCTTCATCCAGCCAGGCCTGTTCAAACGGATCAACACCAATAAATTTTTGCATCAGTCCTTTAAGCACGGCAAAAACTGAAAACACTGCCCACAGTTTCAGAAACATATCCAGGTCTTTGTTTTTATTGAAAAGAATAAAGAGCACAGGTATGGCAAAAAGCATATATAACGAAACCCCACGCATGGCATAAAACCACGCTACCCTGCTCACCGCCTCGGGATTTACCAATTGAAACAATGCATAAGCATACCACACCACGGCCAGAAGTGTTAAATCGTTTTTTGCGTTGCTCCACGGTATTTTTCTAAAAAATGCCATAAAAAACAAGGAGGCATAAATTAAAATAAAATGTGCATCGATGGTAAGTCCCATTGGTACACCCTTTACATACCTGCCAATACCAATAGCGGTAAAATTTAAAATATACATTCCAACCAATCCCGCCTTGGGAACCATAAAAACCAGGTAGATGTATGAAATAATAAAGGGAAGTATGATAATACCGATACCCGAAACCATTCCTCCATGAGCAGTAACGTAACCCAGACCCAAAACAACAGCAATAAGCACAGCTGCAAATTGCGGCTTCCTGAGGATTTCGGCACCATATTTTCGGGTAAAGCTATTGGTCATCAACAGTATATTTATGCTTCATCAAGTGCATTTCTTAGAAAAGCAAACGCTTCTTCCTGCTTTTCTGCGAGTTTTGTATTTACGGCCTCAAAGTCAATTTTCTTTTTTGCCAAACTTAATAGATCGTTTCCCGGATCGGTTACCAGACGGTCCTCTAATCCGAGTGCATTTAACAGCGAGGAAAAGCGGGTAACCCCTCTTTTTGCATTACCAACGGAAATAAACGGCTTGTTAAAAATAATGGAGAAAGCGGTACCGTGGAATGAATCGGTGATAACAAACTCAGCATCCATAAACCCGCGTATCCAATTTGTTACGGGCGGAAAAATACAATCATTAAGCCCTTTTTTACCAACTTTTGCAAAATCGCTTTTTGGCATTGTTGAAACAGTTTTAAGTCCCAGTTCTTTTGCAATGGCAGCTATCATTTTTTTCTTTTCCGGCGACTGGTCCAATACGTAGTTTAGCAAGCTTCCATCCAGTTTTGGGGTCTTATCTTTTTCAACCAGGGCTATGTATTCTTCTTTTGGAATAAGCAAAGTAGGATCGAGTACCTGGCGGGCTTCAACGCCCAGGTGTTTTATACAAAGTGCCACTCCCGAATCTTCGCGTACCGAAATGGCATTGTATTTTTTAGCCAGTTTGCTGCAAACCGCTGTCTGGTTTTTTGAGTATTCCCAGTGATCGACACCAAACGATGCAGCAAAAGCAATACGTTTTGCCTTGCTATCTTCGGGTAGAAAGCCTAAAAAATGATTTTCAATACTTGGCGAATACCGCGGGCGCCAAACCTGATCGCTTCCACAAACGTAGGCTTTAAATCCATATTTTTCTAATTGCTGAAAGCCTGCCTCGTCTTTCAACAGATGCGTAACCTTCACATGTTCTTTAATAAACCTATCGGTGTGCTGACGAAGCTTCTCGATTTCATTTTTGCGTGGCCAGGTACGCACAACCACCTTTTTTTGCAACACATAACGAAGAAGAAAACGCTTGCCAAATGAAAGAATTTTCATTTTTAAGGGCACATTAATTTTTGAATTTCGATTAATGGTTAATGCTTCGTGCCCCAGTTTTCGGAGTACAACCTGCAAAGCATAGGTTTGCAATATTCCGCCGTAATTCCAAACAAATGGTAATGTTACTATTCCTATCTTCATTATTCAGCTGTTTTTGAATTAAAGATGCGCTACTGTAATTTGTTTCGCCGTTTTTCGGGGCGATGATGCAATAGCAAGTTGTTCGGGCACCTTTCCACAGGCTATAACCAACAAAACAACTTCGGTATCCGGAATATTTAAAATTTCTCTCATCTTTTGATCCCGGTCGTCAGACACGCTCCAGTTTAAGGAACATGCTCCTATCTTGTAAAAATGTAAGGCATTCAATAAGGTCATGCTAAACATTCCGCCATTCAGGTGGTTTTCGTTACGCTCGTGTATATCTTTTGTAGTTGAAATTACGGAACTGATAACCAGCAATGTTTCAGCCAAATGCCCAAAACCTCTGTTCCCGTTTTGAATTTCAAGAATTGCTTTTTTCTGCTGTTCTGATTTTACAATGTGTACCCGCGTTGGCTGACGGTTGCAAAACGATGGCGATTTCTGTGCCAAATCAATACACTTGTAAAAAGTATCTAAAGGAATTTCTTCGGTAGTAAAGTTACGCACTGTATACCTCGACATACAGAATTTATCAAAACTTGCATTTACATCAGCAAAATACGCTTCCGAATTAATGTGCAGTTGTTTTAATCCCTGCACAGCTTTAAAATCGCTGGCAATTCGTTCCAGTTTTGTTTTTATTTCATCATCCAGGTCATAGCCAACTTCCTGGTGAAATTCAAGATATTCGCGCAGCACCGACACTGCCTGGTTAAATTCGAGGTCGGATTCAAGATTTAGCTCTTTGTATCGAAAAACATTATCTGCAAGGCCATTTACAACAGCTCGTCCAAAACCGTGTCGCGGTTCGGGCATGGTAAGTCCTTTTTCAACAATATGATAAGATAGCGTTAAATCGCGTTTAAGTTTCTCTTCCCGCGAGTTGTTATAAACCTTATCGCGCACCCGTCGTTTTAAATCGGGCAAAACAGCCTTTTTTGCCGTATGTAAATAATACCTGTATAAAACTTGTTTGGGTAAAAGTTTTTTGATTTTTGATGTTATCGTCCCCATAGTTGATTGTGTTTATATGGGCACAATGGCCCTGAGTTTTGTAAGTCCCGTTTTTAATGGTTGATAGATCAGGTCGCGTTCGTACTGGTTCATCGAGGTAAACCAAAAAGTTGGAATATAACAGGCCGAAAAGAGTACAATTGCCAGAGCCAGGTTAAGCACCGAGCTGGTATCAACCTGTTTAAGAATAAAAAAGGTTACGCCCCCAAGTGCGGCAGGTGCAACGGCCATTTTTCCTATTTCTTTCCAGAAAAGCGGTATATCAATCGCTTGTTTTTTGAAATAATAAATATTCATTATTAACACATGCCCAATCACCAGAGCAGAACCGATGGCAAAAGCACATCCAACTCCACCGTATTTTTTTACCAGTAAGAGTTGCATTACCAAACTTAAAACGGCGATGGCTATATATAGTAGTGCCCTGAATTTAATCTGATTACGTGCCTGAAGAATGGTTATACCCACATTCTGGATCAGCGGAATGATGAGTGGAATAAAAAAGCATAAAGTAATTAAATAGGTGTCTTCGTATCCTTTTCCTGCCCACAAATCAATAAACTGTCGGCCAAATAAAATAAAACCGGTTAAAATAAATGCCATTACCACAAACTGAATTCTGCCGGTACGAATAAAAAGGTCTGAGATTTCCTTTTCTGATTTTTCGCGAGTAGCCATTGCAGTAACTTTCGGTAAAAAAACGCCTTGAATAGCGGTTGAAAATCCCATGTACATTTGCTCCAACTGAATGGCTACAGCAAAAACGGCTACCGCTGCAGTTCCGGCAAAGGCTCCCAGCACTAACTGCCCCGAACTCCAGTAAAGCCGATCGATTATGGCCCCAAGGAAAATATAAAAGGAATAACCGGCTAATTCTCCCATAAACTTCCAGTTAAATTTTACATATCTGATTTTAATGCGGAGTTTACTTCGGCAATACCAAAAGTTTAGCAGCTGTGTGCTAACATTAAAAACGGTAATAAGTACCACCATTCCAATGGCTCTAAAACCAAGTTCCAGCAATACAACCATTATTAGTGTATTTAACAAAATACGGCCAATCTGAACTACTTTTAGAAATACAAATTTCTCGTGCGCAGTAATTATGGAGCCAAAAATGCTAAACGGGAAAGTGAAGGTGAGGTTAAAAACCATTAACAGCATTAGTATGCGCGTGGTTTTTAATTCAGCAGGTGTTAAAGTAGCGCCAAAAAGTGTTTCTACATTGGCATACAAAATCATACCTGCGCCAAAGGCAATAACCCCGATTAAAGAATACAGCATAACAAACATGCCATACATAGCCTGCAGTTCGCGCTGTTTTCCTTCGGCTCTGAATTTTGCAGTATAGCGTACAATGGTATTTCCAAAACCCAAATCAAGAATGGTGAGATAAGCAACAACCGAAGCTACGAGCGAATACATTCCATATTCGCTTTGTCCCATCATTCGTAGCATGTACGGTGTATAAACCAAGCCAACCACGTTGCTTAGTCCCATAACAACGTAGGATAATAAAGCCCCTGATTTTAACTGATTAACCTTCATTTTATCGTCCCTGTAACTTAATGGCTACCTAATCACCCAGTTAGGATTCGCTTTCAGAATCCAGGCTTTTGATTCCGGATCGACCTGCAAATATTTTTGCAAAATTGCATTTGCTTCCTGATGTGAATCAAATTCTCCGATGAGCACGGTAAAAAGGTCAGCATTTCGTTTTGCGCGAAGAGGTTTGTAGCCCAATTCGATTAACTGCTCCTGGTATTCCTGTGCATTTGTTTCTTTTGAAAAACTTCCGCCAACCACATAAAATTTTTCCGTGTTTTGCACCAGAGATTTTTGGGTTTGTATTTTTTGGTTTGCTTTTGCTGTTATATTAAAGTCATTATCCTTTATTGTAAGCGATTCAGCATGTTCCTCTTCCGGCATTTGGACTGCTGTTTCATCCGATTGTATTGTAACCACCGGAACAGTTACCAATGCAGGTTGTTTGCGTGCTTTTGCCCTGGCAATTGTATTACGCCCCAGAGTTAACGAAGTAAAAACCGAAAGCAAAACAAGTAGTAACCACAACATGGTGCGGTTGTTGCGCTTTTTCATTTTTCGCTTTCCTCTTTTCGAAAGCAAACTTCGTTTATTAAAAAACTGCAATTGAAAAATATCTTTCATTTTTTGGCGAAAGAACGAACGTTTACGAGGCAAATCGCCAATAACATCCTCCATTTGCTGAAACTCAACGCCATTCAGCCACACTTGTGTTTTTTTGTCGCCACACTGCTCAAGAATATCACTCAATGCATATTTATCAGCTTTTGTCCAGGCCCGGTTAGCACGGGTTACCAGAAAGGAATGATCGGTATTTTTAAATAAATTTATGGGATACGAATGTGTACGAATGCCCGGCAGTTCGATAAAAACATAATCGAACATGCTGGTTGATACCGGGCCAGAATCGGTATGAAGCCCCTCAAGGTTTTCGGTTTTATGAAAACTATTATCAATAGTGTATTTTTTCAGTTCAACGCCCTCAACACCTTCTACATCGTTATAGGTGTAAAACAGCACCTTATACCCTATTTTCGATAATTCTTTAACCAGCAACATTATTAATGTTGTTTTGCCTTCACCTTCAAGATTACTAAAAATGATATTCGTTTCGGGGCCCTTAGGCTGTTCTTTATTTTCGGCGTTCAGAATTAAACGACGTGCAATAATTTGCAGACTTTTTTCCTTTACTGCCGCTATATCAATTTTACCACTGTTTCGGGCCAGGTTTGGAAAAATAGCCGCTACTTTTAAGCCCATAAATTGTTCGGCACGTACCTGCGATTTGATATTACGGTCTAAAAATTCAAGTACAATAATTACAAAAGCAGGAATAAAAACACCGATAATAAAAGCAATGGCCAATAAAAATTTTCGTTTACTTGGTTTGGCAACTATCGGGAAAAGCGGTAGGGCAACAATCTTCAAATTTGAATTCAGCTCTACATTTTGTTGTTTTAGTTTGGCAACTCCAAGGCTGTACAACAACGAGAGGTATTCCTTTTCTGCCACATCAATTTTACGTTCCAAACGTTTCATGGTGGCGCCCAGCGGAGCATAGCTTTCAAACAAGCGATCGAATTCAAGGTTTTGAGCCTCGGCAACAACCAGTTGTGCTTTGGTGGATTCGTATTCAGCCACGCGGTCAACCCATTCGGCTAAAACATTATCGGTAGGCACTCCCTGTGTGCTGTTATCAATGTAATATTGTTCGCCAACTGATGTTCGCAATTGCTGCTCAATTTCAAAAGCCCTGGTGCGCAGGTTGCCAATTTCTTCAATCAATTGCTGTTCATTAACCTCTGACGTCTGGTCTTCAAAGGTTTTCATTGCTATATCAAGGTTTACCTGGGCCAGTTCTTTTCGCAAATCGTAAATACGCTGGTTGGTAATGCGCTGTTTTTCACGGGTTGACATCTTATTTTCGAGTACCTCGATAACTCTTGCTGCACCGGCATTGGCCAGTTTAATATCCAGATGTTTATTATTAAACAGTTCTTTTTCGGCAGCAATATGCCGGGTTTGCTCGTAGTAGTTAATAATTGAATTTGAACGGTTAAATTCCAGCAACTCGTTTTCGGCTTCTTCCAGTTTATCGGTTGCCAAAGCAATTTGGGTTTCAAAATATTGAACAACAGCATCCGATTGATTTACTTTTATGTTGGTATAATTATGGATAAAGCGTTCGCATAAAATATCAAGTGTTCCCTTACATATTCCCGGATCGCTTGACTCGTAAATCAATTCAATTAAGTCTGAAGATTGTACTCTGCGAACCCTTAGTTTTGCTTCAATTTTATTGCTGCTGTAGTGTGGATGGTCATAATTCAGTAACTCATAAATAAAATTGTCATAACTTGAATTTTTAAAGTCATTCAGGTTCTTAATAGTTGCTTCTACATCATCTTTTACCACCAGGTCTTTTACCTTCTGGGGTACAATTTCCATTAAACTGCGGTACGATTTTGCTGAAATTATGGCAGGGTCGGGTTTTTCCAACATTAAGTGTTGGGCCAATAAACCAATCCCCACTTCTTCCATAGTTGTGCGCAACCGAATAATATTGATTAAATTATCAAAAGCCGCGTTGGTGGCAAAAAGATCAAGTTTAGAACTTTCCATTGATACGATTGAGGATCCAGTGGCAATTCCGGTGTAAACCCTGGTGCTGGTGCTGTATATTTTTGGTTGATCTTTGGTAACATAAAACACCATCGCTACAAGCAAAATAGGCAAAACTATCAATAGCCAGATATGTCGTAATAAAAGCCGTATAAAAAATAAAAGGTTCACCTGTTCTATTTTTTTAATTGTATTTTAGTTCCAACCGTTTCCTCGAGAATCATAAATGCCGTAATAAAATCTGTTTTTGCATCTTCCAAAGCCAATACAGCTTTCGACAGCATATCATCCAAACGTGCATAATCCGAGATATTTATTTTACCATTTTGGTAATCGTTTTGTGCCCGTAACATTTGCACCCTGTAATTTTCAACGGCATTATTTTTTATAATCATTCCGCGGTGTTCTTTCACCACATTGCCATACTGGATAATTATAAGCTGACGAAGTTCTTTTATTCTTGCTTCGCGCTGATAACTTAACTTTTCTTTTTCGGCTTTAGCAACTTTTACATTGCTTTTATCGGCTAACGACGAAATAGGCATTTTTAAAAACAGCCCCCCGTAATAGCGGGTTTGCTGTGTTTTAGCTGTTGACAGTTCAACATCACCAAGCTCTTCGCTCAACACAATATTATCGAATAAGCCATATTTTACTCCGCCTTCAAAACCCAGCCAACGCATCCATTCACGTCGTTCTTCTAGGATCATGTATTCTCCAATAGCCACATCGGCATCAAGAATTTTAAAAACGGGTGAATATAAAATCGCATTTTCCTGCAATTCTGCCAATGGAGGCAACATATCCACAATATCTTTCTCAAACGAACTGTTTTCGATAAGTTCGTTATAAGTTTGCGCATTAAGTGCTCCAAAATAGCAGCTAAAAACAAATATTGATGCAAATATTTTTACTAAATTCTTATACATTCTCTTTTTGAAATACAGCTTTAAATGTTCTGATAATAATCCAAATATCTTTCCAGAAAGAAAAACGGCTATTGGCAATTTCCGAATACGTATTATCCAACTGTTTTCTTTCTTCGGGCGACATTTTTGAGGTTTTACCTCTGGCCTCCACCTGCCAGAGTCCGGTTATTCCGGCCGGCCCGTTAAAACGGTCTGTCCAATCGTCAGTCGTTAACATTTCTGCTTCGTAAAGCGGCAAAGGCCTGTTTCCAACTATCGACATATCGCCTTTTAACACATTTATAAGTTGAGGCAATTCGTCGATACTTAATTTACGAATTATATGACCAACTTTTGTTATTCGCGGGTCGTTTTCGAATTTTACAAAAGCGCTTTCCTGCTGTTCCTTTTTTTGCTGAATATGGGAAGCTTCATCTACCTGAACATCGTCGCCAAAAAGAATGGTGCCCGAAGCTGTTTCATTGCTCGTTTCGGTTTCGGCAACCTGCTCCTCAATTGCAGCTTCTTCTTCCTCTGCATTTTTATATTGATTGAGGTGCTGAAATTCTTTAAGGCGCTGGTCAGCATCAGGATACATCGATCGTAGTTTCAGAAAATTAAAAATACGATAACCTGTTCCAACCCTTTTTGAAATGTAATAGACTTTTCCTTTTGACTCCAGACGAATAGCAATGACAAAAACAATTAAAAGCGGAGATAAAAGCAGTAATGCCAGTCCTGAGAAAAAAATATCGAAAGTACGCTTAAAAAAAGGTGTTTTATAAATATGTGTTTCCGGTTCGCTTTTTTCTTTTTTCATAAGTGCCATTCGCGGCTTTAAAACGGTAAGGGTTTTTAGCCGCTTATACACCATCTCTGCATCAACGGGTTTCTGAAAAAAATCGTCAACCTTTTTTTCAAATGCATTTTTTATGTCTTCTTTGGTTTTTTCGGCTGCTAAAACCACATAAGGAATCTGATTTACCCGATCAAACTCTTGAACAAAAGTTTCATGAAAATCGATACCATTAATTCCAGGCATTTCACGCTCACAAATAATACCATCGGCATGATTGCCTTGCTTTAACCAGTTAATGGCATTTAAAGCATTCGGAAACGATATTAATTTGGCATGTCCGGATTGTTCTTTAAACGATTCAGTAATTGTCTCATCTGATCCGATATAAAGAATGTCCAGCCTTCGTTTGTTTTTGATTGCCATAATAATTTTTTAGCGGTTCAGCACACGTTCAATTCTAATCAGTAATTCTTCCGGATTAAAAGGTTTTACGAGGTAATCTTCAGCTCCCATTTTCAAGCATTTAATCCGGTCGCTGCTACTGTCAAGGCTGCTAAGTACAATCATTGGCACATCTTTAAAATAGCCGCTTGATTTAACGTGTTCAATCAGCTCAAATCCATCAAGGTTGGGCATTTGCAAATCGGTAAGAATTAAATCAGGGATGTTACCTTCCTGCAACCAGGTTAAGGCTTGCAGACCATCTTCTTTGGTTTCAACATCAAAATCGGTGCTAAGAAATTGTACGATTAGCTTGCTTATCGACGATTTATCGTCAACAACTAAAATCTTTTTCATTGCTTTTAATTAATGGTTTGTAAAATGTCCTCATAACAAATATATGATACTGAATAAAATAACAGCTATAATCTCTAAGAATTTGCTATATTTTGAGCAAAACGCCCATTGATTCCTTCCAATTTTCCTAGTGTTTTCTAGGAAAAAAGAAAAAACGAACGTACAAATAGCCAAGCCCCTCGCTTAAAACAGTGCGAAGCCCCCTGCTGGTTTGCCACCATCGTTTACCATTATAGCCCATATCTTCCACTGCCACTACTCCTACAGCTATGTGCTCATCAAGAGCTCTATCAAATAAATATTTACTTCTTGCCGCATGGCAACCCACTGCCAGCACATCAATTTTTGTTATATTAAGTTTATTATCCTTTATCCAACTATTTAACTTCAGGGCTGAAGTAAAAGTTCTGTTACGAACTACATTTCCTGTTGGCAAACTGGTAATATTGTCCGCTTCAAACCCCAGTTCAATAAATGTAGCGTAACTAAGTCCGGCCATAGTTTTTATATCAGCAATTGCATACCCAACCGACAGAATTTCGCCGGTTACAACCACCTGTTCATAATTTCCGGATTCGTACAAATCAATTGCAGCTTTAATTGCGTAGTCGGGCATTAAGCCATCGAGAACAAGAATTTGTCCGTTAACCGGATTCGACTGGCTCAGAAATTTGGGGATGAACAGGGCTAAAAAGAACAAAAATGCAGTAAAAAACAGCAGAACCAAAACACGCCCTATCCATGTAAGACGGTAACATTCAGACTTCTTAACAAGCTTCAATTTAGCAGGCATATTGTTCAATTCGGTTTCAACCAAATCTACACAATATTTTAAGAGGAAGCAATAATTTCAAGCACCAAATCTTTTGTTAAATTGCGGCCGGCAGCCTTTTGTCTTATCGCCTCGAAAGAATAACGAAAATCACACCCTTGTTTCCAGTTACTGCAACCATAAGCAGTTTTTCCTTTTACCAGGTGTCCTTTTCCACACTTTGGACACAAGGGCATTCCAGTGTCAGCAAGCTTTTTACCGGGTGATTTATTTTCAAAACTTACGTTAAAATCGCTGGTGAGTTTAAGTATACCTTCCACCATTTTTTCGCCCATTTTAAAACCTTTCAATTTTGTGGTAGCACCTTTTTTTAGCAGCCGTTCAACTTGTTTATCGCTTAGCTTTTTACCCATAAAAACAAATGGCAGCCTAAAATCACAACCTTCCTTCCACCGGTTGCAGCCATAAGCGTTTTTACCTTTCAGCACTTTTCCCTCCGAACATTTTGGGCAAGTCATTACTGCATTGGCGTTGTCAACTGCCTTTTTCCCTTTTCCTGTTTTACTTTTCCCTTTTGCCTTCCTTTCCGGTTCAGGAGCTGCAAGTTTTACCGAGCTCCGATCTCGTAGCACTTCAACAACCAAATCATAAACCATACGTTTCATCTCGTAGATAAACTTCGATGCACTGTACTCTCCCTGCTCAATTTCGCGTAATCGTTTTTCCCATTGCCCCGTTAATTCGGCCGATTTTAACAGTTCGTTTTGAATGGTATCAATTAACTGAATTCCCATTTTTGTTGGATGTATCTGCTTTTTTTGCCGCTCGATATATTTGCGGCGAAACAAGGTTTCTATAATGGCTGCACGTGTTGATGGACGACCAATACCGTTGGCTTTCATCAGGTCGCGCAACTCCTCGTCGTCCACGTTTTTACCGGCAGTTTCCATGGCCCGTAACAACGAAGCTTCGGTGTAATAACGCGGCGGCTTGGTTTCCTTTTCGGTAAACGACGGCTCGTGCGGACCATGTTCTCCTTTCTCAAAAACAGGAAGAATGGTATCGCCATCGCCACTCCTGGAATTCTCATCCTGAAAAACTACACGCCAACCGGGTTGCAGAATTTGTTTCCCCGTAGCCACAAATTGCACCGTATCCACCTCTGCTTTTACCTGTGTTTTTGCCACCTTACAATCGGGATAAAAAGCCGCCAGAAAGCGTCTGGCAATGGCGTCATATACCTTTTTCTCGCTTCCACCCAACAATTTCTCTTCACCAGTTGGAATAATCGCATGGTGATCGGTAACTTTTTTATCATTAAAAACCTTCGTCGATTTTCGGATTTTCTTTGCCAGCAACGGCTGCGCCAATTCGCTGTAACTTTTTAATCCCTTTAAAATTCCAGGTATTTTGGGATACTGATCGTTAGGCAAAAAAGTGGTATCAACACGCGGATAAGTAACCACTTTCATTTCGTACAAGCGTTGTACTGTTTTTAAAGTTTCATCGGCAGTTAGTCCAAAACGCGTGTTACAATGCACCTGCAAACTGGTGAGGTCGAAAAGTTTCGGGGCATATTCTTTTCCGTCTTTCTTTTCAACATCCGTAATATACAAGTCTTTACCCAAAACCTGGTTCAGCAGTTTTTCACCGTCTTCCTTTTTAAAAAATTTCCCTTCGGTATTGCTAAAAACCGTTTCGCGGTATGTGGTCTGCAGCTCCCAGTATGTTTGCGGTTTAAAGTTTTCTATTTCGTAATGACGGCTAACCAACATGGCCAGCGTAGGTGTTTGTACTCTCCCTATTGATAAAACCTGCTTATATCCACCGTATTTTAGTGTGTACAAACGGGTCGCATTCATGCCAAGCAGCCAATCGCCAATGGCCCTTGAGCTTCCGGCATAATACAGTTGATCAAAATCGGTGGCAGCTTTAAGGTTTTTAAAGCCATTTTTAATGGCCTCGTTGGTAAGCGATGATATCCAGAGCCGTTGCACAGGGCCTTTATAGCCGGCTTCTTTCATTACCCAGCGTTGAATAAGTTCTCCCTCCTGCCCGGCATCACCACAGTTGATAACGCTACTAGCGTTATCTAGCAATTTTTTAATGGTATTAAATTGTTTGGTAACGCCTCCGTCGCCTGTCATAACCTTGGTTTCAAAACGATCGGGCAACATAGGCAAAGTCTGAAGGTCCCACTTTTTCCAACTGGCCTTATAGTCCTCGGGAGGCCACAGCGTACAGAAATGGCCAAAGGTCCAGGTTACCTGATAACCGTTTCCCTCGTAATAACCATCTTTTCGCGAACCTGCACCAATTACCTGGGCAATTTCTTTGGCAACACTTGGTTTCTCTGCTATACAAACAATCATAAGTGCTGCAAATATACAACGAATGCGTTGCGCTAAAAAAGGGAGTTATTAACAAGCTTTTAAGAAAGATGGATGCGAAGATTGAATTCAATTGTTAAATTGTAAAACTGTTAGATTGTTAAATTGCAATCTACGACTGAGACTGAAAACTGCGACTGAAACTTTTCCTCCTCTCGGTGAAACTCCGTGTCTCCTTGATGCAACTCTGTGGTAAAAATTAATTATTGAATGGTTAAATTGATAAATTGCAAAACCTAAGATCACTCGCTCCGTAACTTGTGGTCAATAAACGTTTCATCGCAACAGATCTCTCGCTTTGCTTCGAGATGACAGAGCGCCGAAAGTTCTTCCTTTTTACTTTTGCCTTGAAACGCTACCAAACCAAATCACAGGCATCGGCAGGCATCCAGTGTTTATGTTTACCATCCCATTTTACGTTGCAACCAATTGGGTTGGTAACCGGTACCGAAATTTCTTTCCCTCTGGTCAATTCCTCAAGAGCATTATCCAAATCGTTTACTGTGATTTTTGAAGCATCGCGCGGACTGTCAACTCCCCTTCCGGTGTAAACCAGTTCACGATTTTCATTAAACACATAAAAATGTGGTGTTCGCAAAGCTCCGTATGCCAATGCAATTTCCTGCGACTCGTCGTGCAAATACTTCCAGGGGAACCGGTGTTCCTTCATTCGCTCTACCATGTGTTCAAAATCATCTTCCTTGTAAGTGTGTTTACTGTTGGAGTTAATTCCTACAAACTCTACACCCAGCGGTTTAAACCTTTCTGCTGTTTTTCGGGTAATCTCGTCGCTGTTAATCACATAAGGACAGTGGTTGCAGGTAAAAAACACAACAAGGTATTTCGATTCCTTAAAGCTGTCCAAAGTGTAGTTGTTTCCATCGGTTGCCGGAAGATTAAAACCAATTGCTTTTTTTCCTATTTCAAGTGTAAATGCCATAATTCTATTTCTTTTTACTACTTAAAGTATTTCGCGTGAAAATTGTTTAATCGCACCAATTGTAAATTTGGCATGAAAAATTTTATGCTCGTTTCGTCCAACAAATTATCTTTGAAAAATCATCTTGAAACATTTACAATTAGTGTACAAATGAGCAGCGAACAGGACATCAAACGAATTAAAGAATTGCAAGCCGAACTGGCGGAACACAACTATAAATATTACGTTTTAGCGCAACCCTCAATCAGCGATTTTGATTTCGACATGAAGTTGAAAGAGCTGGAGCGCCTGGAAAAACAATACAAGATTAACGATCCGAACTCACCAACACAGCGCGTGGGAAGCGATTTGAGCACGGATTTCAGGCAGGTTACGCACAAATACAATATGCTGTCGTTATCGAATGCTTACTCGCAGGAAGAGCTGAAGGATTTCGACAACCGCATTCAGAAAATTATTGGCACCGACGATTTTGATTATGTGTGTGAACTGAAATTCGATGGTTCATCAATTAGCCTGACTTACGAAAATGGAGAACTGGTGCGTGCGGTAACCCGTGGCGATGGGGTGAAAGGCGACGATGTAACGACCAACGTACGTACCATTCAATCGGTACCCTTAAAGTTGCGAGGAAACGATTACCCCGAAAATTTTGAGATACGTGGCGAAATTTTAATGCCATTCGACGTTTTTAACAAACTGAATGCGGACTTAGAAAAAGCCGGAGAACCTTTATTGGCCAATCCTAGAAACACAGCAGCCGGAACGTTAAAAATGAAAAATTCGTCGGTGGTAGCATCCCGGCAACTGGATGCCTACCTGTATTACCTTTTGGGAGAAAAACTACCGGAAGACGGGCACTACCAAAACCTGCAGAAAGCGCGCGAATGGGGTTTTAAAATTTCGGAACATACGCAGCTGTGTAAAAATATTGATGAAGTGTTTGCTTTTATTGAAAAATGGGACAGCGAACGTTTTAACCTGCCCGTTGCTACCGATGGTGTAGTTATAAAAGTAAACTCCAGGAAACTGCAAAACAACCTTGGTTTTACCGCTAAATCGCCCCGCTGGGCCATTGCCTATAAATTTAAGGCCGAGAGCGTTTCAACAATATTAAAATCGGTTTCGTACCAGGTAGGCCGCACGGGCGCTGTAACACCTGTTGCCAACCTCGAGCCGGTGCACATTGCCGGAACAATTGTTAAACGTGCCTCCTTACACAATGCCGATATTATAAATAACCTTGACCTGCACCTTGACGACACGGTTTTTGTGGAAAAAGGTGGTGAGATCATTCCGAAAATTACAGGTGTTGATCCGGCAAAACGAAATCCGAATGCTCAGCGAGTTAAGTTTATTGAATTCTGCCCAGAGCCTGAATGTAAGACGAGACTAATCAGAAAAGAAGGGGAAGCCGCTCATTACTGTCCGAACGAAGACGGCTGTCCGCCGCAAATAAAAGGCAAGATGGAACACTTCGTCAGTAGAAAAGCAATGGATCTCGAAGGACTTGGTAAAGAAACTTTGAGTTTGTTATTTGATAAACACTTAGTTAAAGATGTATCTGACATTTATAACATACCGAATAACGAAGATCAAATTGTTGGATTAGAGTCATTAAAAGAACCTGAGAATGGACTTTTACTTGGAGAAAATCGTATTCCTGTTGATCGATTATTGTTTTGTGTAAAAGGGGCACCTGCATTGAAACATATACAGTCGTTACTCGAAACTTATTCTAAATCTCAGTTATTTGATTTAGATACAGAATCAATTAAAAACTCGTTAAATATAAAAACTGATTTAGCTGAAAATATTCAAAAGTATTTCAAAAAAATACAACGAGTTAAAAGAGTAGTGCTTAAAATGTCTGAAAATGAAAATTCAGTTTTCCCTTCTGTTGTACTCAATGAAATAGGAGGAATATCAAAAGAGAAAGCCGAACTTCTAGAAGAAAAGTACATTTATTACTATTTTATTAGTCAATTAAAACAGAAAGAAATAGAAGAAATCAGCTTTTTGGATTTCTTTGAGAAAGCACGATTAAACGATTTTTTAAATGATAAAAACATTCAACATCAAAAGCTTAATCATTTAGGGAAAAATAGCATCCAACAAAAAACCTTTGACAATATCGTTCAAGGAATTGAAAAAAGTAAAGAGGTCCCATTTGAACGTGTTTTATATGGTCTTGGAATTCGATTCGCTGGAGAAACAGTAGCGAAAAAGCTTGTCAAAGAATTCAAAAGTATTGAAAGGCTTCAAACAGCTACTATTGAGGAGATGGTTGAAGTTGAAGATATCGGAGAGAGAATCGCTGAAAGTGTGAAAGTTTATTTTCAAAATGAAAAGCATTTGCAGCTCATTGGCAAACTTAAAATAGCTGGTCTTCAATTCGAGGCTCAAGAAAAGGAATCAAGTTCAGACCAAATATTGAATGGTCTAACTTTCGTTGTTACTGGAAACTTTGGTTCAAAAGTTATCAGGGAAAATCTCAAGTTGAAGATTGAAGAACTTGGTGGTAAAGTTTCTTCAAGCATCTCAAAAAACACTGATTACTTAATTGCTGGAGAAAAAGCTGGACCAGAGAAATTGAAAAAAGCAGAAACGATAGGCGTAAAAGTTAGAACTAAAGACCAATTCGAAGAAGAATTTAACATCAACCAATAAAATATGAATCCTCTAAATTTCACTGCTTTAGATTTTGAAACTGCGACATCAGCACACAATAGTGTGTGTCAAGTTGGATTGGTAATCGTAAATCAAGGAGTAATTGAAAAGAAATTTTCTGCATTGATTAAGCCACCAGATAATGATTTTGCATATCATAACATTAGAGTGCATAAGATTGAACCTTTCATGACTCAAAACGCTCCAACATTCGATCTTATTTGGAAAGACATTTCAAAATATTTTGAAAATCAACTCATTGTCTGTCACAATGCAAATTTCGATTTATTAAAACTTCAATCAACTTTAGATTTCTACAGTCTGCCAATTCCAAAATATACTTATGCGTGCACTATGGAACTATTTGGAGGTAAGCTTGATAAATGTTGTGATGAACACAACATTGTCTTTAATAACCATCACGATGCGCTAGCTGATGCCGAAGCTTGTGCTCAGCTTTTTCTTAAATTTCAAGAAATTAAAGGTACATATAAGAAACCTGAAAAGGGAAATATACCTTTTGCCCAAAAACGAATTGAAAAAACTGATCTTCGGCCAGATTTTGAAGTAGAAAATAAAGACAATCCATTTTATATGAAAAAAGTGGTTTTCACCGGGGATCTTATATCATTTTCAAGAAAAGAAGCTGCTCACAAAATAAAACTTTTAGGTGCAGACGTTAATACAAGTATTAGCAGAAAGACTGACTTTGTAATTCTTGGAGCGAAACCAGGTCCTTCCAAAATAAAAAAGATTGAAGAATTAGGAATTCAAACTTATTCAGAGGACGAATTCTTAAAAATGATCAAATAGATTATTTTAATTACTACAACAAAGAATTACATTTGAAACGAAATACGCGGTTATTAAAATGACAAAAATATTTCTTTTTATATCATTGGCGCTAATGGTTTCGGTGCATGCAGGAGCTCAGAATCTTATACAATGGTCGGCCGATTATAAACTTACCAAGGATGATTTTCAGGCGCAGGCGCCTAACAGCGGACAAATGCAAACAGCATTGGGTAGTTTTTACGTGGAATACGAAACAGGTGGTTTAAACCTAATGATGAATCGAAATTTGAATGAAAACGTTTCGTGCTACTTTCAAAAAGATGCATCGTATATTGATGAAGGAACAGAAGCAGCTACATCCCGCCTGCTACGTTACCAACAGTTAATTTTTAACCTTTACGAAATTCAGGCCCGAAATCTGCGTAAAAAGTTTTTTGAAGAGCGAAAAACGATGCTCACAAAAGGCCCCTCGGAGTTGCATCAACAGGTTTATGCCGAACATGCAAAATTGCTTTCGCAAGTAGAAAGCGATACTTTTAACGGCACACTGGATTCGGAAATTGATAAGTGGATGAACTGGTCGTTAACAGAACTGGAAAAACTTGGTGAGTTTTGTAAAACCTGCACACCCACAAAAAAGAAGAAAAAGTAACGAACCATCATGGGATTTAAACAAAAATACGCGTATCGGAAGCTTCAAAAATTAATGCAGGCACAAAACCGCAAACCTGTAATTCCTGAGCTTTCGCTGCATCTTAAAGTTGGCGTTATTTGGCAACCTTGCGAAAAACCTGCTGTACAATATTTGCGCGATTATTTTAACCAGCATGGTGCCATATTTCGCGATTATTGTATTTTCGATAAAGACTCCAACCCATCGGCCGAAGCCAATTCGTTAACAATTAACGACCTCAACTGGTGGGGAATTCCGAAACCCGATAAGGTTGGCGATTTTATGACAATGCAACTGGATCTCTTGTTATGTTTGGCTGCCGAGAAGAACTTCGCCGTTGACTACATCACTGCACTATCAAAGGCCAAATTTAAAATTGGCAGTTCTGAAACAGACAATTCTTATTTCGATTTAAATATTAAGATTGGCCAAAATAAGGATGCAATGTATCTGGCCAAACAACAAATTTTCTATCTTGCGCAGCTAAACAATAAGACAGGTAAATGACTCGATATTTCACAGGCGCAGGAGTAGCTTTAATCACTCCTTTCACAACAAATAACCAGGTAGATTACAAAGCTCTTGAAACCGTAATTGACAACCAGGTAAAGGGCGGCATGGATTATTTGGTAGCACTGGGCACAACTGCCGAAACAGCTACTTTAACCAACGATGAAAAAGCACAGGTTGTGGAGCTTGTAAAAGAAAAAGCAAGCGGATTACCTGTGGTAGTTGGAATGGGCGGAAATGACACACGTACCATTTGCAACCAGATTGACTCATTTAATTTTGAAGGCATTGATGGTATTTTGGTGGTTACTCCGTACTACAACAAGCCATCGCAGGAAGGGATGTACCACCACTACCTTGAAGTGGCCAAAGCAAGTCCGGTGCCGGTTATTTTGTACAATGTACCATCGCGCACAGGAGTAAACCTTGAGGCAACAACTGTGGGCCGGCTGGCAGAAGCTTCAGACAATATTGTTGCTGTAAAAGAAGCATCAGGCGAACACTCGCAAATGACCAAGATCGGTAAATATACCCCTGATGATTTTACTGTAATTTCAGGAGACGATTTACTGGCTATAACCATCACGGCTATTGGCGGACAAGGTGTTATATCGGTTGCTGCCAATGCCTATCCCGAAAAAATAAGTAAGTTAATTAAGTGTGCAATGGCCAACGATTTTGCTGCTGCCCGCAAAATTCACTTCGAACTTATAGAACTTTTTCAGCTGCTCTTCAGAGAAGGAAACCCGGGAGGCATTAAGGCACTAATGAACATACAGGGAACAATTGAAAATGTTTTGCGATCGCCTTTATACAAAATCAGCGATGGCTTGTACGAAGAAATCAAACAACGGCATCAGCTAATTTACGGTTAAGGCTTTTTAACTTCGCATTTTTGATAGCTCTTATAAATGGTGCTATTTTTGTATAGCAGCATAAAAATCAAGGCTATGCGTATAATCATAACCATATTTGTTTTGCTTACCGGCATGCAGTTGTTTGCCCAGCAGGGCTTACAAATGGATTTTGGAGAAGTTGACTCAAGCGAAATTGCATTACAACGCCAGCTAGAGTATTACAACCTGGTTAACGGCAGCCTAAATAACAATGCACTTTTACAGGAACTTCAATTACCTGATTTCAACATCAACAATGTTTACCAAAGTCGTTATACTCTGGCCTTATCATCATTTCCACAGTTTAATACTACCGACCTCTCGCTGCATGGTTCCAACATTGTTTCTCCCCTGTTTTACAATGCTGAAATGTTAAGTTCGGCAGCTTACCAGTTGGGCGATAAATTTGTGTTTGGAGGTTATAGCTACGGTGCCAACCATGTTTTATCGGCCCCCACCCCCAATCCAAACTCCAGCTATTTTGATGCTTATGGCTCCACCATGTTTTTGCAATACAAAGTTTCAAAAAAATTTAAAATTGAAACCAGTATCAGCATTCAGCAAAACAGGCAGGGTCCAGCGGGAATATTACCTTGATTACTGCCCGCAAAACATTATCTTTAACTCCTGAAACTTTAACTCAATCGCTTCCATGCTTACTGTTTACAAAGCTTCCGCCGGATCAGGAAAAACCTTTCAGTTGGTTGTTGAATACCTTAAAATAATTCTTAACAACCCATACGACTACAAACACATTCTGGCGGTAACTTTTACCAACAAGGCTACCAACGAAATGAAAAGCAGAATTTTAGAACAGCTGCACCTCCTGGCCACTGAAGAAAAATCTGCCTATATTGAGCCACTGCAACAAGACAACAACCACACCGAACAGTTCATCAGGCAACGTGCCCGCCAGGTTTTAAAAAATATTCTTCACGATTACAATCATTTCTCCATAAATACAATTGATTCGTTTACGCAAAAAGTAATTAAGGCCTTTAACCGCGAGCTGGGGATTTCGCCAAATTTTACGGTTGAACTCGATAATGACATTCTTTTGCAGGAAGCCGCCGATCGTTTGCTGGCCAAAATTAACGACGACAAAAACCTCTTACAATGGTTGCGCGATTTCAGTAAAGAAAAGATAGAATCAAATCGAAGCCAACGAATTGATGACGACATTAAAAACCTGGGACAGGAACTTTTTAAAGAGTCTTTCCAGGTGTTTTTCCCTGATGAAGGCGAATCGGTATACAACCGCCAAAGTCTGAATGAGTTTAGCAAAGAATTGCAAAGTATGATTCGGCGCTTTGAAAGTGAACTAAAAGCCAAGGGTAAAAATGCAGTAGCCAGCATGGAAAGCTTTAGTCTTGGACCAGCCGATTTTTCGGGGGGAGCCCAAAGAAGCATTGGCAATTTTTTTGTAAAGCTTGCCAATGGCCAACTGCCTAATTTTACGCAAACCATACGAACATGTGCCGAAGAGGTGGAAAAATGGAGTTCGAAAAGCAGCAAACGACGCGATGAGATTTTGCACGCTGCCGAAACCCGACTTATGCCAATTCTTGTTGAAATTGTAAACTATTACGATTCAAACTGGCAAAGCTACAACACTGCTTTGGCCGCGATGAGCCAGCTTCGAATGCTGGGTATTCTCACCGATTTAAAAGAAGAGATACAAAAAATTCAACAGGAAAAAGGAGCTTTACAACTTTCTGATTCCAACCTCTTGCTCAGCAAGATTATCGGGCAAAGCGATTCGCCATTTGTTTACGAGAAAATTGGCAACCACTACAAACATTTTATGCTCGACGAGTTTCAGGATACCTCGGGGCTTCAATGGCGTAACTTTAAGCCATTGCTCGACAACTCGTTGGCCGAAGGCAATGCCAACCTTATTGTTGGCGACGTGAAACAATCGATTTACCGCTGGCGAAACAGCGACTGGAGTATTTTGGCAGAACAGTTGGATGCCCAGTTTTCGCCTAACCAAAAGCAAGACTTTACCTTGCAAAAAAACTGGCGTAGCGACAAAAATATTATTGCGTTTAACAATGCCGTGTTTGGCGAGTTAAAACAGGCTTTTGACCAATATTTATTAGGCGGTTTGGAAGAACATGATGCCTACAAAGCCAAATTCGACCATATTTACGCTTCTTATACCCAGGAACCCGGAAAAACTACTGACCCGGCAAAGGGCTTGGTGCAAGTTAATTTTTTACCTGAAGATGATTTTGAAGAGAATGCCACCGAGCAGTTATTAAAGCAAGTAAAATACCTTCAGGACCAAGGTATTAAAGCCGAAGAAATTGCTATTCTAATCAGAAAAAACAAAGAAGGAGGCCCCATTATTGATGCGTTTTTGGCTGCAGCCAGGCTGCCTGAAAACGAAGCATATAACTTGTCGGTTTTGTCAAATGAATCTTTATTTCTTCATGCCTCCAAGGCCGTCTTATTTGTCATTTACACCATCGAGCTGCTGATAGATCCGGAGAATTTGATAACCAAAGCCAGCCTACTTCAGCTTTGGCAGAACTGGCTTAAACCCGGATTAAAAGATAAAGGAATTCCGGTTTATTCGAACCAGGCACAGCCAATGCTTGATTTTAACGACTATAACGGCTGGCATTTGCAATCCGATTTTATTGAAGAATTTGAGACCGAACTTGTTGAAAAACTACAAGTGGTAAAAAGCAAGGTATTGCTAACCTCTCTTGATGAAACGATTACACATATTTCTTCCTTGTTTGGCCTATTTAATTTTGAGTCGGAACTTCCTTTTCTGCAAACATTAATCGACAAAGCCGGCGAATTAAAAACATCGCTTTCCAACGATTTATCCAACTTTATTTTTTGGTGGAACGATAAAGGCAGCAACACATCGGTAAATGTTAACGAAGAAATTAACTCCATTCGTTTAATGACCGTGCATAAATCAAAGGGGCTGGAGTTTAAAGCGGTGCTTATCCCCTACCTGAATTGGGAAACCGCCTGGCGCGGCAACACGGCGCCTTTACTTTGGTGCAAACCAATAAGCCAGCCATTCAACAAATTTCCTTTACTCCCCATTCAGGCCGGAAAACAAATGGAAGCGTCGGAATTTTCCCCTGTTTATTACCAGGAAAAAATGAATTACTACATCGACTCCTTAAACCTGGTTTATGTGGCCTTTACCCGTGCCGAATCAGTTTTAATGATTAACTGCCCGGCTCCGAAAGAAAGCCAAAGTGGCTCAAGCTCGGGAAAACCAACCAATTACCTCTTAAACAAGGCCTTAATTAACCAAAGCACTCACGAAACTTTTTCGGCCTGTTTTAATGAAGATCAAAATTGCTTTGAGTTTGGAAGCCTTTCTCCGGTAGCTAAAGTTACCGACAGCCAACAGGCTGTTCCTATAAAAAAATATAATTTCAATGATTTTTCAACAAAAATAAAATTACGATTAAGTGGTGAGGATTTCTTAATTGAAAACGAACACCATCACTCCGTTAAAAATACCGGAAAAATTATTCACGATATTCTTTCGGCCATTACCACCACGGCCGATACCGAAAATGCGTGTATGCAAGCATTTTATGACGGAAAAATATCGGAGCAGGAATTAAGCGACATTCGTAAAAACATTGAACAAAACCTAAACCAACCCGAAGTTAAGCCCTGGTTTGATGGCACTTACCACGTATTAAACGAGCGGGATTTGCTTACATCAACAAAACTGTTACGCCCAGACCGTGTAATGTATTCTGGTAACGAAGCCATTGTTGTTGATTACAAAACGGGCGATAAACAAACAAAATATAATTACCAGGTACAGGAATATGCCCAGGTCTTGCTTCAATCAGGATTTAAAACAGTAAGTGGCTATCTTTGGTACCTGCACACCGGAGTACTTGAAAAAGTTTGTTAATGGTATAGTTGCATAAAAATACTTCTGCCCCGAACAATAAAATACCTTTAGGTGTTTTATTACAAATAACATTCATTAAACTGTCATGGAAAGAATCGATTTTATTAAGAAGTTTGCTTTGGGTGGAAGTATTCTTTTAACAGCTCCCGTAATTTTCAGTTCCTGCTCTGATGATGATGAGGACCTGGAACCTAATCCTCCAGGAAATTCAGGAAACGATATTACAATTAATTTAACAAGTAGCACATACGCCAGTCTGGGCACAGTTGGAGGTTATGCCTACACAGGCGATATTATCGTGTTCAGAACCGGCCAAAGTACCTACCTGGCGTTATCAAAAGTATGTACCCATCAGGGGTGCACAGTTGCGTACAGCCATTCGGATGGTAACGTACTTTGCCCTTGTCACTCATCGCGTTTTTCAACAGGAGGTGCCGTATTAAACGGTCCGGCAACAAGTAGTCTAAAAAAATATGATGTTGAAAAAGATGGCGACACGCTCACCATCAGTTAAATTTCTTATTAGTTACTCTCAATTACCTGCCCTTGTTCGCGGTAAAGGTCTACCTTACCATCGAGCAAAACGGCAATAACCGTAACCTGTTCGTCAAGTATTTTTTCCGGCACATCAATGTAAACAATTCCGGGAACAGCACTCCAATATTGTTTCATCTTTACCTCCCAGTTTAGTTTGGTTCCGTTTCCAACCACCCACATTCGGTTAATTTTGTTTTTAAGCCCTTTAATCATTAACGGCCCATTTGGGGTATGAGGAACAAATAAATAGAGGATATCCCCTTTTTTGTTTAAAGCAGTAGGTCCGTAATAATGTTCGTAGGGTATTCCGGCCTGTGTTTCGTATATGGCTTCAGCATGTTTACCGGTCCAACGCCCTAACTCTTTTAAAATATGTTTTTGCTCTTCGGGAATTGAACCATCGGCTTTCGGGCCAATGTCGAGCAACAAGTTTCCTCCTTTGTTAATACAGTCTACCAGAATTCGAATCACCTGGTTGGGTGTTTTGTAGTTGTCATCGTTGTGCTGAAAGCCCCAACTATCGTTCATGGTCATACAAAGTTCCCAGTAGGTATCGTTGGGCTGTGTAACCGGCAAGCCTTGCTCGGGTGTTGCATAATCTCCGTAACCTTGTATACGACTGTTGAGAATTACATTCTTATTCCATCCCCTTAAGGCCTCGCTCAGCTCTTGTGCTTTCCATTTCTCTGCCGATTGTTCCCAGTCGCCATCAAACCAAAATAAATCGGGTTTGTACCTGGTACTCAACTCCTCCAGTTGGCAAAAATTAAAATCAACAAATCTCGACCAACGAAGCGAATCCGCTTCATACCGTTTTATTTTTCTGGTTTTGTTCGGATAATCAGGATGCGACCAGTCGAGTAAGGAATAATATATTCCGACTTTTAAATTGTTTTTACGAAGTGCTTTAACATAGGGGGCAACCAAATCCTTTCCGGCGGGTGTTTGCTCCACCACATTTAAATCGCCACATTTGGTATCCCACAGGGCAACCCCATCATGATGTTTTGAAGTAAGCACCGCATATTTTGCTCCGCTTTGAGCGATTAAATGTGCCCACTCATCAGCATTGTAGTTGTCAGCGGTAAAACCGTCAAGTTGCTTCATGTAATCATCATACGTAATGTAATCGTTAAAAAACGACCAGCTTTCATCGATTCCATTTACTGCGTAAATTCCCCAATGAATAAAAATACCCAGCCTGGCATTACCAAACCATTCCATTCGGTTTTTACTTTGCTTGTTAAGATCCTGAGAATAAACCGAACTAACCAGTATACCGGCCAATAAAAGTAAAACTATCTTTCGCATAGACTTTAAAATAAGATTTAATACCTATGCAAACTTCCAAAATATTTTTAAAAACTCAAATGATTATTCAAAAGAATAATGTTTTTTTATGGCATCGTGAATATCCCATACACATTCCAGTCCTTTTGGAAAAGTAACAAAATAGCCTGCTCTAATGGTAATCGCCTCAAATTCGGTAGTTATTGTTGCTTCTCCTTCTGTAATATAACACAACTCAGTCTGGTCGTAATACCAATCAAATTTGGCTTCTTCGTGTTCCCAAACCGGCCATTCAAAAACTCCTTCTTCCTGTAATTCTTCTTCAGAATACTGATCAACTGAAATTTTCATACAAATTGAATTTATAGCGGACTAAATTTAAGAATTTATGATGATAAATATATCAACGAAAAAAGTATAAATCATTAACTGTATATTGTTAATACCAGCCTGCGAGCTCCCCCATAATTTCGAAATTCGCAAAAATAAATTCCCTGCCAGGTTCCTAAATTTAAACGATGCCTTGTTATTGGAATGGTTATTTCTGCCCCAATAACCGAGCTTTTTAAATGGGCAGGCATATCATAGTTCATGTATTTTAATACATATCAGTTCTGATTCAACTTAGATCCTTTGTGAACCTCTGTGTATTCTTCTTCGTGTGGCTTTGTGATACAGCAAAAGTTATTACACAGAGTTCCACAGAGTTTGCGCAAAGTTTCACAAAGGATTAGTTCAAATCGTTCCCATGATGAACCATTTATAAATGCATTTCAAAATTGTAAAGCCATCGAATTGGTGCTAACTTAAAATAGTTAAAACAACCTTTCTACTACCCCCATAATCCCGAAATTCACAAAAATAAATCCCCTGCCAGGTGCCTAAATTTAAACGGTGATTCGTTATGGGAATGGTTATTTCAGCACCAATTACCGAGCTTTTTAAATGTGCGGGCATATCATCAGATCCCTCGTAGGTATGTATATAAACCGGATCGTTTTCCGGTATCATTTTATTGATAAAAGATTCAAAATCGCTACGTACGGTCGGGTCAGCATTTTCGTTAAGGGTAATTCCGGCCGAAGTATGTTTTACCAAAATATGCAGCAAACCTTTTTCCGGCAGTTCAGGAAGTTGTTTTTCAATTAAACGGGTTATTAAATGATACCCTCTGCTAAAAGCTGGTAGCGTTATTTCAATCTGTTCAACCATAGCTTAAAATATTCTTTAGTTTTAAAGTAAAAACATCTGTATGCGCCATCAAAATTAATCGTTTTCGGAGCTTTTTGTATAACACTTATCTCTTATTTTCGGCCGTTTACCTTTTATCAGCGTATAAAACCTGATGGATTGTGTACATTCGGACTCTTGTTTAGTTCACAGAAAATATAATTTAAATATTGTGATTATGAAATTTCTGGGTAATTTGATTTGGTTAATTTTTGGCGGTTTTGCCATATTTTTAGAATACATGTTGGCCGGTTTGGCGCTCTGTATTACCATTATTGGAATCCCCTTCGGACTTCAATCGTTTAAACTTGGCGTATTGGCTTTATGGCCATTTGGGCAAAAAATTGAGTATATGGATTATGCCCCGGGCTGCCTGTCAACCATTATGAATATTTTGTGGTTATTAATTGGTGGCATCTGGATTATGCTAACCCACGTGTTTTTCGGGCTGTTGCTGGGAATTACTATAATAGGAATCCCGTGGGCAAAACAGCATTTTAAAATGGCATCGCTGGCACTTACGCCATTTGGCCGAAGAATTGGGTAAAACCGCAGGATAAAAACCAAAATTGGGTAAACCGGAAAACACAATCTATTGTTTTAGTTAAAAAAATAAAAACGATTGGTGTTGTTAAAAAAAGGAAGGCCTTGCCCTATTTTTTAATTACATCATTTATCAGGAATAAAAAATTGATACTTTAGTATATCAAATAGTGACAATGGAAAAATTATCGATATACGGGAAGAAACAGTTAGAGCCGGGGAAGCAGAGTTTTATCGACTGCAACAATTTTATTCTTGGCGTAAAACGCAATACCGAAGGATGGTACCTTAAATCTTTTGAACGTAATGCCGACGAATCAGTAACTAATCCGGAAGAAATTGAGGAAGGCATGTATTACCACACCGGAAAATCAAACACCCTTATTCTGGCACCTGCACTTCCGGTAAAACCAATGGTTTTTAAAGGCAAGCGCATAACCATATCTCCGCACCAACGATTAACGTTCTTTGTAAAAATTCCGCTTTTAATGCAAGTTTATTACGCAAAAAAACAGGATGAAAACCTGCTGGCCGAGTTTCCATTTCATAAAATTTCGGACACCTGGTTTGGCGAACCCGTTAACGGAGAAGCTGCCTATGCCCTCGATGCCGAACATTTCCTTGATATAAATGCTATTGAAAGGGATGAAAACAGTGCTATCTGCCCCATAAATATTTTTAATAACAACGATGCTCCGCTTGAACTTGAACGGCTCATTTTACGAGTTGACCAAATGAATTTATTGCGGTTTAAAGAGCAGATTGTCACCAGCTTGGTAAAACTCGAATACAAAGGAAAAGATCATTTAAGCGCTGTAAATTATGGCTTTTCAAAAGCCTTGCATGGCGAAAATCACGAAATTCTTGCCAAAGCCAGAAATCCGGAGAACAAAAGCCTGCTAAAAATTAACTTTCATTTTATTAAAAACATTTATCGTACTGAATAATGGAATTTGAATGGTCGAAATATTTTAACGCCGACAACTTTGAGAAGTTATTGCGCACACTAATTATTCTGGCAATAGGTATTGCCTTCATCTACCTGTTGGCATTTACGGTAAAAAAACTCTTGCCAAAATCCTTGTCGCAGCAACGCAAAATGATTATCCAGCGACTTATTTATTACTCCGGCTTCCTGGCTCTTGCTTTTATAATTATTGCCGAATTAAAAATAAACCTTGCACCATTTTTTGGGGCAGCAGGCGTTATCGGGCTTGTAATTGGTGTGGCCTCGCAAACCAGCATTGGCAACATTGTCAGCGGATTCTTCCTGGTTTCAGAAAAATCGTTTGAAATTGGCGATGTTATTAAAGTTGGTGACAAGGCAGGGGTTGTTTTTAGCATCGACCTGTTATCCATTAAAATCCGCACTTTTGATAATCAATTGTTGCGCATCCCTAATCAAACCATTATTTCTACGGAATTGATAAACGTGACCCGTTTCCCCATCAGGCGCCTCGATTTTTTAGTTAGTGTGGCCTACAAAGAAGATCTGGCACGTGTAAAAACAATATTGGAAGAAGTTGCCAAAGCCAATCCATTAAGCTTAGATGAACCCGAGCCACTGATTGTTTTTAAAGATTTTGGCGCAAGCGGAATCGATATTTTACTTGGCGTTTGGTTTGAAAAAACCAATTACCTCAAGGTAAAAAATTCCATTTTTCAGGAAATAAAACAACGTTTTGATGAAGAAGGAATAGAAATTCCGTTCCCGCATGTTACCTTGTACACCGGCGAAGCAACCAAACCATTTCCGGTTACAACTACTTCAGCAAAAAAGCAACAATCTTAAAGTTTATATAAAATCCGGGTTAAAATATTGCGGTGGATACCCAGATAAGAAGCAATATGCTGGCGTTGTAATTTTTGTGCCAATTCGGGGTATTCTTCCAGGAATTTACGAATACGCTGTTCGGCATTTAGCGATTGGAAAGAGTGAATACGATCCATGGCCTGTATGTAACTTTCTTCGGCCAGAATTCGCACGGTACGCTCAAATTTATGATTGGAATCGAGTAGATTCTTAAACTCATCCTTTTCAATAAATATCAGCCTCGAATCTTCGTAAGCTCGAATTGCCTCGGATGAATCTTTTCCTAGTACAAAGCCACGGTGGTTGCTAACAATAAAATTATTAGGTGGAAAAAAGAATCGCGACACCCATTCAGTACCACTATCCGACAGATAGGAGGCGTAAAGCAATCCATCAATTAAAATGCCGAGCTTTTTATTCTTCTCGCCATAATTAATAAATAACTCCCCTTTTTTCAACACTACCGGTTGGTTCTTCAAATCAAAAGAATCAATCAGGCTCAGGGTGTGCTCAAATCGGGATATTATTTTTTTTCTATCCATAATTTTTCTATCAACAACCTCTTATCAAAAAAGGTAAAAAACCGAAGGCTATTTTTATTTTGAAAAATGCGTGTTAAACAACTTTAATCGTTTCTCGAGATCAGGAAACTGATTCGGCAGTACAAAGGATACGCAGGCCCTGACTCCTTCTTCTTCACTCCCCGTATTATCAAGGGCAATGGCGCTTATGCCGTAAAACAGCAGGTTGGCTACCAGTTGGTTACCCGTCATTCCCGGGTAGGCGATGGTAAAATAAAAGCCATCAGCAATAGGCACTCCTAAATCATTCTGATAAACTATTCGGAAACCATTTTCAAGAAACAGGCGTTTCATTTCTTTGGCACGTTCGCCATAAGCTTTTACCCCATCAACAAAATTAAACTCGCCATTATTAGCTGCTTTTAGCATGGCGGTTAAAGCCCACTGCGCCGAATGACTGGTTCCGGAAGATAAAGAATAAAGTAAACGAAGCGTGATTGTAGCACCAAAAGTTGTTCCTTTAAAACGTTCCTGTAAATCGGGGTAATCGCGATTAAACAGTTTATCGGAGATGGCCATGATACCAATTCGCTGACCGGCGTATGAAAATATTTTTGAGCTTGAAATAAAGAGTACATAGTTATCGGTGTAATTGGCAACCGATGGTTGAAAAGGTGCTTGTCCCGGTTTTGAGAAATCCGTTCTGAAATCCATTCCGAAATACGCCAGGTCTTCCATTACAATTACATCGTATTTGTTGGCCAATTCACCAATTATCTGCAATTCGGTATCGTTAAAGCAAATCCACGATGGGTTGTTTGGATTGGAGTAAACAATGGAATTAATGTTCCCTTTTTCAAGAAACGCCTCCAATTTGGCTTTTAGTTTTTCGCCTCTGAAATTAAAAACATCAAAAGTTTCGAATTTTTGCCCCAGCACCATCATTTGCTGCTTTTGTACCGGAAAACCAGGGTCGATAAAAAGCACCGTATCTTTTTTCTTATCGCAGTTTCCGGCTGCCATAAATGCGGCATAGGTTCCCTGCATCGATCCGGTAGTGGGAATACAACCGGCAGAAGCCACATCAACATCCATAAAATTTTTAATGAATTTTGATGCTTCTTCTTTTAAGGGTTTAATCCCGTCAACCATCGGATAAATAGCCGAAACGCCACGGTCAAGAGCTTCTTTTTCGGCCTCAACGCCCACCTTGGCCGGAGGCAAACCCGGCACCCCCATTTCCATGCGGATGTATTTAAAATCACTGGCTTCTTCAACCAGGTTTACTAAAGCAACAACTTCACGAATTGATGCTTTTCCGATATCAGGAATACGCAGTTGTGCTATTTTTTCTTCAACAAGCTTTTTATCCAAAGGAGAGTTATTCATACTTAACAGGTTAAACCTTTTTAGTTAGTAAAATGGTGCTCAAATATCACAGTCGCAATAGTAAGCTGAAAAAAAGAAACCAGTTATTCTTACCGGTTTCTTTTACAAATTATGATCGTTAATTTTTTCTGCAATGGAAATTAGAATCCAAAATCTGGTTTTATTTGTTCAACCCAGGCAGCAACACGTTCTTCAGTCATTTCCGGCTCAAAATCTTCATCAATTGGCAGGCCGATAAATTTACCGTCAACCACTGCTTCCGATTCTTCAAACTCGTATCCTTCGGTATCAACAGGGCCCACCAAAACAGCACCATTCTTCATTAATTCTTTGCCAAGCAAGCCAATGTGGTCAACAAAAGCGTGGGCATAAGTAACATGGTCGCCAAGACCGAAAACGGCAATCGTTTTATTGCTGTAATCTACTTTTGATATTTCTGGCAGAAATTTTCCCCAATCGTTGTTGGAGTAGTTCGAATCCCAGGTGTCTTTACCAACTGTTGACAAGCCAAAAATTATTTTGTCGAATTTCTCTAAATCAGCCGATGAAGCGCTTTTTACTTCAACCATTTCCACTTTATCAGCACCAATTAATTCTTTTATTTTGTCTGCTACACGGTTTACCGATCCTCCAACCGGACCATAAAAAATTGCTATTTTACTCATATCTTTCGTTTTAGTTTTTACTGATTATGTAAATTCCCTTTTTGGTATTCTCCCAATATTGATAAACTCGATGCACTCTTTAATACCTGATGAATCGCTTTATCGTAATTTTCGCCTTTTTCCCATTCAATATCCACATGAAAAGTGTACTCATTGGGCTTTCCTATTTTTGGCACCGATTGAATTTTCGTCAGGTTAATTTCGTTTTCGGCAAAAGTATTTAGCACAGCCGCCAGAGCGCCATAAAAGTGCCCAACTTCGAAACACACAGAAGCTTTATTTGTTCCTTGTGTTGGATTACCATGTTTTGAAAGAATCCAAAAGCGGGTGTAATTTTTCTTGTTGGTTTCAATGCCGGTTTCCAATACCTGCAAATCGTACAGTTCAGCCGACCGCAAATTAGCGATTGACGCTGCATCTTTTAAGTTATTATCGGCCACCAGTTTCGATGATGCTGCCGTATCCAGCTTTTCATGTAATTGAGCATTGGGAAAATGATGTTCGATATATTCCATACATTGCCTTAAGGCAATCGGATGCGAATGAATATCCTTAATATCCTCTGGCTTAACACCTTCATTCACCAACAAATTCATCTGAATGTGTAAATAAATTTCACCGATTACCCGCAAATGATAATCGCGAATTAACTGATAATTATTGAGCAAACTGCCGGCAATAGAATTTTCGATTGCCATAACTGCAAAGTCCACCTCGTCATTATCCATTAATTCACATACGGTTTTAAAGGTCTTGCATTCAACCACCTCGATGTCATCTTCAAAATATCTCCTGGCCGCATCTTCATGAAAAGAGCCGGCTATTCCCTGTATTGCTATCCGTTTCATTTAAAATTTTTAAAGCGTATCAAATATACGAATTATGCGCTAAGTGAGCTGTTTCATTGGCAGATTGCGATTAAAATTAAAGTTTGTATTATGTGGCTGCAGTTTTTTTTATAAAAAAGGGCTGGAGCTTCGCAGAACACCAACCCTTTTTTTCTTCTATTTTTAAGCGCACCTAAAACTGGTAGAGTTCGTCGGCTTTTAGCAATTCGGTTTTATGTTTTTGAAGCATCTCGACGGCACGTTTTACGCGGGTTGGCCGAATAACTGTTACGGCTCCTTCATCTTGCATTGAGAAAGCATACATGTATTCAATAAATACTTCTTCCTGCTGCAAAATATCGAGCAACTTGCTTAAGCTTCCCGGCTTGTTGGGTGTTTTAGCCAAAACAACTTCGGTTGTTTGCACTGAAAAGTCGTTGTCTTTTAAAACCAGGCAAGCCTTATCCGGATCGGAAACAATCATGCGTAGAATTCCAAAATCAGAGGTATCAGCAATGGTAAATGCTGATATATTTATACCGGCCTCGCCCATAATTTTTGTTACATCGTTCAATCTTCCCGATTTATTTTCTAAAAAAACAGAAACTTGTTTTATGATCATGGTTCTCAGATTTTTCGGTTATCAATTACTCGTTTTGCTTTACCTGCTGTGCGCTCAATAGTTTTTGGTTCAACCAATTTAACATCAACAGAAATACCCAGCGTACTTTGAATATTATGCATAATTTTCTTTTTCAGTTTTTCGAGTTCGCGTATCTCATCCGAGAAGAATTGCTCCTGCACCTCCACCATCAGTTTTAGTACATCAAGCGTGCCTTCGCGCTCAACAATTAGCAGGTAGTGCGGTTCTGTTTCGCTCATTTCAAGCAGCACACTCTCAATTTGCGATGGGAAAACATTTACGCCCCTAATAATTAGCATGTCGTCGGATCTGCCGGTGCATTTTTCCATTCGCACCAGCGTACGGCCGCATTCGCACTTGTCGTATATTAAGCGGGTTAAATCGCGAGTACGGTAGCGGATAATAGGGATACCCTCTTTTGTTACTGTTGTAAATACCAACTCCCCTATTTCACCGGGCTCAACAGGCTGCAGTGTTTCCGGATGAATAATCTCCGGAATAAAATGATCTTCATTTACATGCATCCCAACCTGGTGTTCGCACTCGCACGATACGCCGGGTCCAATTACCTCGCTCAAACCGTAAATATCTATTGCCTTAAGTTTTAGTTTGGTCTCAATTTCTTTGCGCATGCTTTCGCTCCAGGGTTCGGCGCCAAAAATACCCACGCGCAGTTTCAATTCTTCAGGTGCGATGCCCATATCGGCCATCACTTCGGCTAAAAACAAGGCGTACGATGGCGTACAGGCAATTACCGATGAGCCGAAGTCTTGCATTAACTGAATTTGTTTTTGCGTGTTTCCTCCGGAAATTGGAATTACTGTTGCCCCCAGGTTTTCGGTACCGTAATGCATGCCCAAACCTCCGGTAAACAAGCCGTAACCGTAGGCTACCTGCACGATATCGTTTCGCGTAACTCCGGCCATACATAGCGTGCGGGTTACCACTTCGGCCCACATATTTAAATCGTTGCGGGTATAGCCCACCACGGTTGGTTTTCCGGTTGTTCCCGAACTGGCGTGTACTCTAACAATTTCGCTCATGGGTACAGTAAACATCCCGAAGGGGTAGTTATCGCGCAAATCGGTTTTATTGGTAAAAGGTAGGTTTTTCAGGTCTTCAATCGAACGTACATCACCGGGCAGCATTCCTATTTCCTGCATTTTGGCCCGGTAACTGGGTATGTTATGGTAAATACGCTGAACTGTTTGTTTTAAGCGCTCTCCCTGCAGGGCTGCCATTTCGTCTCGGGAGGCACATTCTATCTTTTCATTCCAAATCATAAATTTGTTGATCTTTGGTTTTTGTTTGTATTATCCGGGTTTTTCAATAAACTATTTTATGAGCTTATTTCCCGTAAACAATTTTATCATCTAATATTTTAACATGATTGATTTCCAATCTGCGCACTGCTTCAAGAATATCGGGAACTTCAAGCAGCAGAATTGCCTGGTTGCTTTGTGCAATCAAGCGGGTGTAAGCACTTTCAATATGTATTCCGGCCCGGGCAATTTTTATCAGCAACTCGTCCAGTCCCCCGGCTTCGTCTTTCATCTCCAGGGCAATTACTTCTTTCATTGCAACAGCATTGCCTTTATCCGACAATACTTTGTATGCCTTATCCGGCTGATCAACAAGAAGGCTTAATACTCCCCACCCATGCGACATATTATTTAATGTTAGCGAGCGGATATCAATTGCTTCTTTTTTCAGCAGTGCAGTTATTGCTTCAAAATGTGTGATTTTATTTTCAAGAAATACCGAAATCTCAAATGCCATAATTTTCGTTTTTTGGTTTATTTAAGCTATCGTGTAAATTTATAAGTATTCTTTTAAACATTCTCATTTTTTGTCAGCAATGTAACGGCCACCAAAACAATTATCGACACGGGCAATGCAAATACCAGAGGGTCTACAATCATCCATGGAAATTTGGCTATTAAAAAATCCTTTCCGAAGATGGCATTGCATATTCCCAGTGGCTCTGCCTCTTTTTGGTGCAAAAATGCCAGGGCAAAAGCGCTGCTTAAAAAACCTGCAAGCATGCTCCATTTCGCAGCGGTGCGTGTAACACTTTTCCAGTAAAGGGCGGCAATGTAAACCGGCAAAAAGGTGGCCGCACAAATTCCAAAGAAAATGGCCGTGCCACGCGCTACAATGCTACCGGGCAGCTGGTAACCAATAATTATGCTGATTAAGATGGCCACCACAATGCCGAGGCGGGTAATCAGCATTGTATTCCATTTTTTTGATGGACTGAGCTGTTCGACAAAATCGCGGCCAATGGAAGTTCCCATGGCATGAAATTGCGAACTCAGGGTTGACATTCCGGCCGATAACAAGGCCAGCATAAACAAGTAAACAAACCACTCGGGCATTGCAGAGTTAATAAATTCGGGAATAATTAAATCTATATTTCCTTTGGCAACTTCAATGGATAGCTGTCCTTTTTCGTTAAAAAAATACAGGTTCGAAAGTGCCCCTACCGTGTAGATAAAACCGGTAACCACAAAAATAAAAAGTCCTCCGGGAAGAATGGCCCGGTTTAACTCGCGATTGCTTTTAACGGTCATAAAACGCACAATTAGCTGTGGCTGCGCCAATACACCAATTCCTACACCCAAAATAATATTGGTAACCAACACCCACCACCAGGCCGAGTTCATTTTGGGGAAAGCCGTCCAACCCTCGTGTCCTTTGGCCTGTAAACTTTCCGGAACCAGGTTGGCCATATTGGTTAGCGCTTCGTGTGCCGACCCTACACCTCCCAGTTTCGAATAAGTTACTATCAGCAAGAAGAACATACTCATAAACATGATGGTTCCCTGAAGGGCATCAGTATACATAACTCCCTTTAGGCCACCGGCAATTACATAGGCTGCAATTATTACTGAGAAAAAGGTAAGGGCCACCGAAAAATCAATTTCAAAAATATTTTCGATAAAACGGGCGCCACCTATTAAAACCACAGCGGCATAAAGTGGCATGGCTACAAAAATCATTAATCCGCTAACCATTTGAATGGTTTTCGAATTAAATCGTTTACCCAGAAACTCTGGAAAAGTATGCGCATCGAGTTGGCGTCCCATCGACCGGGTTTTTCGGCCAAAGAAGATAAAGGCAATAAATACCCCTATCAGAATATTCAGAAAGGTAAGCCAAATAAGTCCCATACCATAAACAGCCGAAATCCCGCCAAAACCAATTATTGCCGAAGTTGAGATAAAAGTTGCTCCATACGACATGGCCATAACAAAGGGATGAATTTCGCGCCCTCCGAGCAAATAATCTTTTGCAGTTTTTGTTCCTTTGTAGCCCCGATAACCCAGGTATGCAATTACCAAAAGATAGGCTACCAGCACTATTCCGAGCGTAAAAGTATTCATAATAATAGCTTTATTGATAAAAAATGAAGACCTGAAAAATAACCATCGTCCAACGCTTCATTTTTACTTATGAGTTGATTTAATTGATTCCCTTGAAACACTTTGCCAGGTGCTCGTCGGATGTTTTTGGCGTGGCCAGCGATACTGCCACAAGCACAATTATAGAAATCGGCATGGCAATAATAATGGGGTCCATAATCATCCACGGAAATTTTGTGGCCAAGGTTGGCTGACCAAAAATAGCCTGACAAATACCAAGTGGTTCCGATTCTTTTACGTGCATAAAAGCCAGGGCAAAAACACTGGCCAGCAAACCCGACAGAATACTCCACATGGCAGCAGTTTTGCTTACTCGTTTCCAATACAACGATGCAAAATATACCGGTAAGAACGCCGCCGCACAAACACCAAAAAAGATGGCTGTTCCGCGTGCTACAATACTTCCGGGAAGCTGATATCCGATAAGAATACTTATTGCAATTCCTACAATTATACCGATACGCGTTACAAACATGGTATCGAATTTTTTATTCGGAAAGACATTTTCAAAGAAATCGCGTCCGAGCGAGGTACCCATGGCATGAAACTGCGAACTAAGCGTTGACATACCAGCCGAAAGTAGCGCCAGCATAAACAAATATACAAACCACTCGGGCATAGCAGCATTTATGTATTCCGGAATAATTAAATCCACATTTCCTTTAGCCACCTGAATAGCCAGCTGCCCCGATTCGTTGTAAAAAAACAGGTTGGTTAGTCCGCCTACGGTAAAAATAAATCCGGTAGCTACAAAAATAAATACGCCGCCAATCAGCACTGCGCGGTTTAACTCACGATTACTTTTTACGGTCATAAACCGAACCACCAGTTGGGGCTGTGCCAAAACACCAATTCCAACGCCCAGAATTATATTGGTTACCAGCACCCACCACCAGGCTGAATTCATTTTCGGAAAAGCCGTCCAGCCCTCGTGCCCCTTGGCTTGCAAACTCTCGGGAACCAGGTTGGCCATATTGGTTAAGGCCTCGTGGGCGGCCGATACTCCTCCAAGTTTTATATAGCTCACAATCAGCAAAAAGAAGAGGCTTAAAAACATAATTGTTCCCTGCAAGGCATCGGTATACATTACCCCCTTTAACCCGCCGGCAATTACATATGCTGCAATTATTAACGAGAAAAAGGTAAGCGCAATAGAGAAGTCGATTTCAAAAATACTTTCGATAAAGCGGGCGCCGCCAATTAAAACAACGGCAGCATAAAGTGGCATGGCTATAAAAATTACCGCACCACTGATAATTTGTATTTTTTTAGATTGAAAACGATTGCCCAAAAACTCGGGAAAGGTATGTGCATCGAGGTTGTGCCCCATTTTTCGGGTTATTCGGCCAAAAAAGATAAAGGCAATAAATACTCCCACAAAAATATTTAATACGGTAAGCCAAATAAGCCCCATACCATACACGCCTGCCACCCCGCCAAAACCAATAATTGCCGAGGTAGAAATAAAGGTTGCGCCGTACGACATGGCCATCACAAAAGGATGTATTTCGCGTCCGGCCAAAAGATAATCTTTTGCTGATTTGGTGGTTTTATACCCTTTGTAGCCGAGGTAACCAATAACCAACAAATAAATAACAACTACAAATCCAAGAGTAAAAGTATTCATATCGTAGGTTTTTAAATCTCACTTTGCATTTGTTCGTCTTTCTCCTCCCAATCCAAATCTTTTTGAATTTCTTCGGTATTGGTTTCCATTCCTTTGTTCCAGTTTTTTATGCCATAAACTATACAGGCAACTAAACTTAAAACAGCCAGCAAATAGCCGATATAAATTACAGGGTCATTAATTCCAAGCATAAGTTTTATTTTTATTGGTTTTTATTTTTTAGCTCTTTCCGTATACCGTTTGGTCGTCCAGTATTTTCACTCCTTGCTTGCTGAGTTTATCTATCGATTCCTGGTAGTCTTCTATATTCAGAATTAAAATTGCGGTTTGGGTTTCCTGAATAATCCGGCCAACGGCATTGTTAAAATTTACGCCTGCCTGCGCTACCTGCATGAGAAGGTCATCAAGTCCTCCGGCTTCATCGCGCATTTCGAGTGCAATTACCGGGCGCAAGGCAACTGAAATGCCTTTTGCTGATAATTTCTCGAATGCTTTTTGCGGTTCGTTAACAATCAGGTTTAAAATACCCCAGCCATTAGCGGTATCATTTATCGCCATCGATCGGATGTTAATTTGGGCTTCTTTCAGCACATGCGTAATCCGTTCGAAATGACCGATTTTATTCTCCAGAAATATTGATACTTCGTAAGCCATAGTTTTTAGTTTAAGTTTTAATTTCCTGCAGTAGCACAATTAGTTAAGCCCGTTTTTTCGGTTGTCTGTAACCCGAATGGCTTTCCCTTCTGATTTTGGAATAGAGCCCGCCTCAACAAGCTTAACAATAGGCTTCGCCAACACTTCGTCGCGTATCTGGTGCGTTATGGTTTTGCTCAGCTTATCAAGCCGCCTGATGTCTCCCTGAAACCAATCATTTCGCACCTCCACTTCAACAACCATTTCATCAACACCATTCATGGTTTCCAGTGTAATCATGTAATCCGAACCCACTTCCGGGATTTTCATCAACACCCCTTCAATTTGCATAGGAAATACATTACATCCTTTAATAATAAACATGTCATCGGTACGGCCAGTAATCCGGTCTATTCGGCGGTGAGTTCTGCCACATTCGCATTGGCCCGGCAGAATTCGGGTAATGTCGCGGGTACGGTAGCGGATAAGCGGCATGGCCTGACGGTCGAGCGTTGTCATTACCAACTCTCCGTATTCGCCATCGGGCACTGCCTGCAGTGTATCGGGATTTACAATTTCAACTACATAGGCATCTTCCCAGATGTGCAGACCATTCTGGTAGGTACACTCAAAGGCTACACCCGGGCCATTCATTTCCGACAAACCAAATGAGTTATAGGCTTTTACCCCAAACATCTCTTCAATTCGTTTGCGTTGTCCATCGGTATGTGGTTCGGCGCCAATTACCAGGGTTTTAAGCTGGGTATCTTTTTTCGGATCCAGTCCTTCAGCCTCAAAAACTTCGTACAAACGCCCCAGGTAACTGGGTATGGCATGAGCCGCCGTAGTACCATAATCGCGCATAAGTTTTATCTGGCGCAAACTGTTACCAGCACCTGCCGGAATACTTAAAGCCCCCAGGGTTTCAATTCCGTACTGAAATCCCAGGCCTCCGGTAAACAGGCCATAGCCACAAATATTCTGAAAAACATCGGTATCGCGCACTCCGGCGCAAAACAGCGAGCGAGCCATTAGGTTTGCCCACGAATTTAGATCGTGCCGGTTATGAAAAATTACAGTTGGATTTCCGGTGGTACCGCTTGAACTGTGCAGGCGGATAATATCCTTTTTCGGTAGGGTTAAAAAACCATACGGAAAATGATTGCGTAAATCCTGTTTGGTTGTAAATGGCAATTCTGCAATCTGGGCAATATCTGTGATTGCCCCGGGCTGAATATTTTTTTTACCAAAAAGCTTGCTGTAAAAGGATGAACGGCTTGCATTTGTAATTGTGGCATTTAACCGTTCAACCTGTAGTTTTTGCAGGTCTTTCTTCCCCAGCGTCTCAAACTCCTCCTGCCAGAAATGTTTCGTCATTGCCTAAAAGTTATAGGTCAGCATTAACAAAATACGATGATTGGTTGCTGTTACCGTATCATCATAAAGACCATCGGAGAAATCAAAAGTGCCTGTACCGTAATCCGCCGAATCGATTTCATATTCGGCTACAAAACGCAGGTTTTTATAGTTGTAGGCAAAGTACGGAGCCACACGATATACTTGTTTCATGGTAGGCATAAGTCCTTTTGTTTGGGCAGCTCCATCAAAATTATGAAGTGCATCTTTTGTTCCGAAATTGTTGGTCATTCCGGCAAAAAAGCCAAGCTGGTGTTTAGTTCCGTACACTACATTTACCAGGGTTGATGAAGTGGTATAATTGGTGTAGGTCATGGCTCCGGTGGCTGCATCGTATGATTTTACGCCATAGCCACCAATCATAAGCATATTGGTAAGGTTCTGCCCCACTAACTCTTTCAATAAAAAGAACCATTTGTCTTTTCGGTAACCAATGTACGACATCACCGCATAACTTGTATTCAGCTCATCGCTTTTATATTTACCGGCTGTTCCTTCGGTAACATCAATAGGCTTAATGGCATTAAACTGCCCGGCAAGTCCAAGGCTCATTCCATCGTTATTGTAGTATAATCCGGCAACCAGTTCAGGTATTCCGGCATTACGTTTTGCCAGGTTTTTATCGTTGGTGTCATCCACTTTATAAAATCCGGGCGATGTATATTGCTGCTCGTAAAGGGCCGTAAGCGAAAGTGTGGTTTTCGCTCCTAATTTGTAATCAAAATCAATTTGTGGCGAACGGTTAAAAGGATTGTACGGGCTACCGGTATTTAAACCACCCACCTGTGGAAAAAATGCGCCACTGCCATTCCACAGCGGGTGCCAGGTTTGCCCCACAAGCAGCGATGATTTTTCCCAATCGAATTTTACATAGGCTTTTCTTAAACGAAGTACTTCTGGGTATTCAGCAACAATACCGGCAAAGTCGGTTTCGAAATTGGCAGAGGTTTTTGCCCCCAGAATTTCAGGACCCGAAATATTAAAACCAAAACGCGTGGCCATGGCCGTGTAACCATGAATACCCTGTTTGTTAAGGTGTTCACCATCGGCATCAAGGCCTTTGTACAAGGGGAACAGGTAAAAATTATCCTGGGCGGCATTTAGTCCTTTGTACGTATCGTAGTAATACTCGCTGCGGATAAAACCGTAGAGCTGAATTGACGATTTTTTAGCTGATACTTTGTTGTTTTCCTGCGCTTTTCCGAAGATGGAAAGCAAACACAGTACAAAAATTAATGATAAATATTTTTTCATTGCGGAAATGATTAGTTGTTTTTTGTTGATTGAATATAATGATTAACCCGAAGCTCCGTATCAGGCCTTCGGGTACAAACAGAAGTAATCTAATAAGAAATAATATGTTGCTGTCTTAAACACGAGCATCAAAAATAACAATTTTGCAGGTGCACCCAAGAATGCAGTTACAATTTGCCCGAAAAACAAGCTTATTTATTTTGATTTCAAACTATACATAAATCCGGTTTCGCGATTCATCAAATTATTGAATAAACAATTCACCGAATTTTATGCAGTTGAGTAGGAGTGCTATGGCAGTAAAATACAACAAGTACATTGTTTGTGCGCCTGTCAATCTATTGCTTTTCAATTACTAACTTTCGAGGTTAAGGCAGGTACTCCGGATTTAATTGTTCAGGCACAGCAGCCCCGGTGAGTTTGCGCCACTTATCGAGCATGATTGTTAACTCCTGCACTTTGTCCGAATTATGGCTGGCAAGGTTATTTTTTTCGCCAACATCGTTTTTCAGGTTATACAATTCAATATCATTATTCTCGAAATATTGAATGAGTTTCCATTCGCCCAAACGAATTGCCGAGCCCGGCCGGGTTCTGAAAAGAGAATCTTGTGTGGTGGTGTCGTTTTTTACAAAAGCTTCCAGGCAGATAGGAAACGGACAGAAACAGGTCGTCGCACCAGGTTCCCAATCGGTGCTGTTCATCGCTGGCAACCAAGCAGTATTTACCATCGAGTTTTATAATGTGCGCACCGGAAGTGCCCACTTTATCCAGAACCGGGTACTCGCCCCATCCCTTTGGGGAGTAAATTTCAGGAATAACCTGGCGCGGACTTTCAGCCAATTCTTTTAAATCTTCTGATAACCGGGCAATTATGCCTCCGTTCCAACTCAGGAATACTTTGCCCAGCTCCTGCCAATCTTTTAAATCTTTCGATTTCCACAGGTAAATACCATCGTTTTCGAAATGGTTATTTTGTTCGCAATGGTTCCTGCTAAAAAGTACCAACCATTTGGAGCCACACAAACATGTGGATGCGTTAATCCTTCAACTAAAGGTGAAATTGTTTTTCATCGTAATCGGGATGTATTAAAAACTGGGCAGTAGACGTACAAATTAACCCCAAACCAAGAATGAAGATAATGAGCAGTTTTTGCTTCATCGTTATTAGTTCGAATAGTTATTTGTTTAGAAGCAAAACTATGGTATTTGCTGATTTTGTACTTTTCCTGGGGGACGCAAGTTTAACACATCTGTACAGGACGGCAAAAAAAAGAGGAGCAGTTATTAAACTACCCCTCAACTATTTACTAATTAAAAATATACCATTAATGCCTACGCAGAAGTATTACCCAGTCTTTATTTTCATCCGAAGGAGCACCCGCTAATTCGTGTTTGCTTCCGGCCGTAATTTTTTTGATTTTACCATATTGAAGTTTCCCTCCGTTCCGGGGATCAAACCATTGCAGCGTAAACTCTCCACTTATGTTTTCAAGGTTTAATGTTCCCTTTCCATTCCGAAGAAAAACAATGTACAATTCGCCTTCGCTGGCCAGGCAGTAATCACCCTCCGCAACCAGTTCGTCGTGGTTTTTGGTTGTTTCAACCGGTATGTTATTTCCCTCGAAGAAATCGCGAAGGTATTTGCACTGATTCCAGAATAAATCGCGGGAACGGTAATCCTGACATGTTAAGTCGGAATGGGCATGTTTGTAACCAAAGTACCATTCGGTTCCCCATCCTCCGGCCATAAAAGTGCCCCACAATCCGTTAATGCGTGCATTGTCGTGGCTTGGGTCTTCAGCATCAGGCACCAACGAATGTTGTGCATCTCCGGGCTCGTCGCAGGCAACCGCCCACTGTTTCCCTGCCTTTTCCGACTCGTTTAACCAATGCAGCACCTGGGCGTGCACACGGCTAAAATCGGCCTTGTTGGTTTGTAAGGAAATTCCTGAATAATGACTTTCGCTGCCTAAAATATCGTAAAACGGAACACCGTTATGAATAACCACATGATGATGATAAGGATCGTGCTCGTAAAAATATTCTGCAGCCGCCACGCGCTGCGCAGTTTCCATTGGTGGCGTTGGAGGATTTGCCCAGTCACCAATTTCCTCACCGATGTTCCAGTTAAGTGCCAAATGATGCCCAAAACGTGCCATTAGCTCTCGGTAGTATAATTTGGTTTTGGCGCCAATTGCCCCATTGTCCAACAGTCCCTGGTTTTCAAACTCAAGCGTTTTGAAATGCAAAAACATACCCAGTTTATCAGCATGTTCAAAAACCAGTTCCCACTGGTCGAGCTTCGAGCAATCAAAACGGTCGTAGGTATCATAATCAACATAAGGATATACATTTTGATCGTCGCCTGCAATGTTGTTGGTTAAAAACGAAAATACATTTAATCCTTTTGATGCCAGGTAGTTTACCGCCCCAACTATTGCTTTTCCTTTGTTGCCTTGCCAAACTGGATCGCCCTCTTTCCAATCTTTTTCGTGCGCGTCCCACGTTTTCATGAGGTTATCTTTATGGCCATCGCTTGCAGCATCGCCATCAAAATCAACATAAGCCAGAAAGTTTTCCGGGGCATCAGGCCCCACTTTAAACATTGGTTTGCCTGTTTCTGCATATTTCAGGTAGCGGGTTCCGTCGTACTGCAACCTGCCTTTTGCACGGTTATCGTTCCCGGTTTTATCCGACTCTGCAATGGTGAACTCTCCTTCCGAAGTATCCATAAATCCTCCGCTTTGGCCTTTGTCCTTTTTGTAGGCAATAGCGGCAAAGTTTCCTTTTCTGAAATCAACTTTATAGCTCCATTTTCCGGTTTTGGGAGGTGCAAAATGCACCCGCCATTTGTTACCTGCTTTTGCCGAAGTTTCAGCAGCATTACCGTCGGCGGCAAAATACCCCGGCACCTTGTATTCATCTCCTGATTCGGCATGTGTAAAAAGCACATTAAACCGATAGTTCACAAAAGGATTAAATTGGGCATCCTCCGCCGTTTCAGGGCCATCAAAAGTAAGCGTTACTTTGTGCCATTTTTTCAACTCGCCTGTAATTTCAGGAGTTACATTGGGCAGTTTACTATTTTTGTTTGCCATAGGCCCGGCATTACCAATTGATCCGGCATCGCCAATGGCAACCATTGCAGCCGCGCCCTGACCTACCGGAGCAAAAGCCACACCACTCCAACGGCCACGACTAAATTCCTGGCCATCGTTACTGCCAACTTCTGCAACAACGGTTATTTTATCTTCTTTTTTTAAGGCTATATTTCCAAACAGGCCCATGTACCGTGCTCCTTCTTCAAACGAGTTTTTACTTGGCGGAGCAGTAAAATTTCCTACTTCTTTATCGTTAACAAGAATGGTATAGGTAGAGTTACCATCGTTCTCGCCCACGGCTAAAAACAATATGTCTCTATTTCCTTCGGGGCCGTTGTACCTTACAGTTGACGTTGCTTTCTTGTGTTCTTCGGGGTTTACAGCCAGCCATTGTCCGTTTTTGTCGGAATAAAAATCAGTTCCTTCAAGTGGAAATGCTGATGCACGAATAAGTTTTACTCCTTTAACAGCTGTTTCAACCGCGTATAAAAATGATTTTTTTGAAACCGGGTTTTCGCTTACCTCCGGATAGGGTTCCGGTAGTTTTCCGGCAGCAATTTTAACAGCAGGGCCAATACCCTGAGGTATGTATTCTTTTTCATTGGTAAGCAAGAAGCGATCAAATTCAAAACCATCCTCACGCATGCTAAACATTATTTCGTGCTCACCAGCTTCGTCAATATCAAGGTAAATTTTGTAGGCCTCGCCGCAATGATTTTTTTCAGTTCGTTGTTTACTTTCCCAACGCCAGTTGTTTTTCCCCTCGCACCATTGCATCCTTTGGCCTGTTTCGGGCCATGTGCCGTTTATTCCTACATGAATCCCATTGTCTTCGCTACCCGAGCTATAGGCACGTACCCACACGTAATAACGCCCGGGGTTATTAATTTTTACTTTATAATGCAAAATTGCCATTTCGCCGGCTGTGTTACTAAAATTCTCGCCGGCAGTTAATTTGTCGCCGTGGGTAACACGGGTATCGGGCAAAATCTCAACATAGGCATTATTACCTGCATCTTTACAGTGCGAAGCATCCTCGTCGCGGCCAACTTTTGCCTGTTCGTTTTTCGAAGTCCGGTACCATTGTCTGACATCAGTTTTTGATTGCTTAAAATAATATTCAGCTTCAACGGCCATCATGCCCTTTTCTTCTTCGAAAACAACATTGTTTTCTACAATTGGATTTGAGAAGTTTTGAGCAAAACCTGAAAAAACCTGCCAACAAATACATGTCAGCAGTATTGTTAATTTTACTTTCATCTGTTTTTGTTTAGCTTATTTTTGAAGGTAAAGCAGCCAATCCTGTTCTGATGGGCATTGGAGCTTAATTTCTTCGTTTGCTGTACTTTCGGTTATTTGCAAGCTTGTTCCATTTCTTGGATTAAACCAGGTAGCAGTGTAACCTACATCGGGTAAGTTAATTTCGATATCCTCGCCGGTTTTACTGTAAACAAGGTACACCTGTCCGGTTTTTGCAAACACATAATCATTCTCGGTGGCGGTAAGTTCGTTGGCATTTACCATGGTTTCAACCGGAATTTCGTTATCGTTAAAGAAATCGAGCGCAATTTTACACTGGTCCCAAAACAGGTCGCGCGAACGCCACGATTCGCAGGTAAGGTCGGAATGCGGGTGTTTGTATCCGAAATACCATTCGGTGCCACAACCGCCTGCCATAAAAGTTCCCCACACCCCGTTAATTCGGGCGTCGTTATGTTCAGGGTCTTCTTCGTCGGTAATTAAGGCATGCGAGGCATCGCCCGGCTCGTCAACTGCAACTACCCATTTTTTTCCGGTTTCAGCTGATGCTTTCACCCATTTATTAACGGCACTGTGTACCAGTGAAAAGTCGGCTTTATTGGTTTGAACCGACAAGCCGGTAAGCGCTGAATTCTCACCAATTAGTGGCGCATAATATTTGTCGTGTTGATCGGGATAAGTATGCAAAACAACCAGACTTTTATAGGGATCATTGGCTTCAAAATAGCTGGCCATATCCTTCACCTGTTCAACGGTTTGTGTCATTTCTTCCCCCAGATTCCAGTTTAAAGCCAGGTGATGACCGTATCTTGCAATTAATTCGCGGTAGTACAATTTTCGCTCGGGTCCAACATCGCCACCATCCATTTTCTGGTCGTTTTCGTTTTCCTGTGTTTTAAAATGCAGAAACATCCCTTTCATTTCGCCATAGGCAAAAATTTGTTCCCACTGGTCCATTTTCGACACATCAAAACGATCGTGGATGGTAAGTTCTTCCCACTGTTTCGGATTCTTTTTAACGTTGGCAGCCTTCTCGTATTCTTCGTTGCTTACTTTCAGCAAATAAGGGTAAACATTGCGGTCGTCGCCATCGGTATTAAAAGTTAAAAACGAAAATGCGTTCATTCCTTTTCCGGACAGATAATTTATGGCACCCAAAATATTTTTTCCTTTTTGTTTTTCGGGTCCCCATAAAAATGCATCGGCATCGCTGTCGTAGTCAACGCCGTGCGCTTCCCATTTCTTCAATCGATCGCCAACATTGGGAGTGTTATCAATTTCGTAGTAAGCCAGAAAGTTTTCAGGAGCATCGGCTCCACATTTTAAAAAATACTGTCCGGTTTCAGCAAACTGCTGGTAATGCTCTCCCACATATTGTAATCGGCCATGTGCGCGCAAATCTCTTCCTGACTTGTCTGTTTTTTCAACGGTAAACGAACCTTTAGCGCCATCCATAAATCTGGCGCTTTCACCTTCGTCTTCGCTAACAGCAATTCCGGCACCTTTTTTAAACGAAACCTCGTAATTCCACTGCCCGGTTTTGTTGGGCGAAAAATGTACACGCCATTTGTTTCCTGCATCGGCCGAGGTAAAGGCCGCCTCACCATCGGCGGCAAAATAACCCGGAACCACAAACTGCTGTTCGTTTTGCGAGAAGGTAACTTCAAGGCGGTAGTCGGTAAACGGGTTTGGCGTTGCCGTTTCAGACGACTCAGGACCGTCAAAAGTTAAAGTAATTTTATGCCAGGTTTTTAATTCGCCTGTAATTTCTGGTTGAGTAGGCGAACACGAAAAAAGCACCAGCCCTGTCAATAAAATGATTAGAATTTGTTTCATGATTTATTAATTTTTACGATTTAGTTGTGGTCTTATTTTATATGCGGTAAATTTCCTTGTTTACCATTTTCATTAAACCGTTGTAATCTTCTGCTTTCATCATTTCGCTAATTTGTTCACGGTTTAGTTTTTTTGCCAACTGGTAAACACCTTGCGTTACTTCTGAATGACGATTGAAGAATTCGAGCACATCAAAGATACGTGGCGAGGCATCGGTGGTAAAATACTTGTTATAACCGTATTCCTGCGCCCAATACATTAGTTCAACGTAATGCAAAAAATGACGGCTTGCACCAATTAAATCCCAATCGGCTTTGGTGTCGTTATCGTTGGTGTGGATGTATGCATCAAAACCATTTTCGTAGATAAGCGACAGGGCCTGGGCAGGATTTTCCTGGCTTTGCAGCGAGTGTCCCATATCAAGCGTTATGCCTGTATTTTTGCATTGTACATCTTTTAACAACAGTACGCCTTTTGCAGTTGAGTCGATTTGACAATGCACACGTGTTTCGGAGAATTTGGGTTCGAGAAAAAGGGGCACTTCCGGCAAATAATCGGCAGCTTCGGCAAAGGTTTCCACCATAAAGTTCCAGGCTGTTTTATAGTTGATCTGGAAAAGCACATCGTATCCGTCGCTTAATGGGCAACAAGTTACATGTGGCGCACCCACAGCTTTCGCAAAGTCTTTGGCTTTTTTTATCATGGCCACCGCGCGGTCGCGTATTCCTTTATCGGGGCGCGAAAGGGCTCCGGGCACCCACTCGGCTTCTTTTTTAATGTTTACGTTAATGGCGGCAAATTCCAGTTTGTATTTATCCATTAATGCCTTGGTTGCCTCTGGTCCTTCATTTTCGTACGGAAAAACCATTTCAACTCCTGAAAAGCCTTCAATTTTCGATACAAATTCTAATTTTTGTTCGGTTGTAACCGGTGCCTGATATTCTGAGAAACGGTCCTGGGTTTTTCCCAAAAAACCGATTATAACTCCTTGTTTTATTTCTGACATATTTTTTAAATTGGTAGTTGGAGCCATGAGATGTTTTTCCTCATCTGTCTCCAATCCTTGATTAATACTTTATTTTAACAATTGTGTTGATGTATCTGCCAATGTTTCCAGAAGCAGGCAGCATGAGGTTGCTCCGGCATCCAGTACTCCGCGCGAACGTTCGCCTAAACGGCTTGCCCTCCCCAATTGCGCCACCATATTTTTTGTTGAATCGCGACCTACCTTTGCAGCCGATTTCATGGCTTGCAAAGCTGTAACGAAGTCGTTGTTTTCGGCAGTCGATTTCTGATAGGCTTCAATGGCTGGCACAAGCGTATCGAGCAGGGTTTTGTCGCCAGGTTTTGCCGGCGAAATGGTTTGAATTTGAGAAAGCATTGCTTCCAGTGCTGCACCCATCTCCTTGATACCAATTTCTTCAATTCCGCTTAATTCTTTGGCAAAACCGCGGTATAACTTTCCGTACAAAGGCCCCATGGAGCCGCCAATTTTCATCATTAGTATTTTTGACAGCGTTTTGGCTGAATGGGCAAGATCGCCCGGATTTTTTTCCAGCTCCGTTTTGCATAGCTGAAAACCCTTGTTCATGTTAATTCCATGATCGCCGTCGCCAATTAAACCGTCGATATCGCTTAAATACTGCTTGTTCTCGTAAATAGCCTGAATCATATTCTCAATGATCAGCGCCCCATCTTTATTTGAAAATGTCTTCATTTTTTTCTGAGTTTACCGTTGAAACTGACGCATACCTACTGAGTCACATTCGTAATCCATGCAAGCCTTTAACTCATCATCTAATTTCATTAATGTACAGGTTACTCCGGCCATTTCCAGCGATGTAAAGTAGTTACCCACATACGAAATGTAAACTTTAATTCCTTTTTCTTCCAGAATTTTGGCCACATCGTTGTAAACAATGTATTGCTCCATTACGGGAGTTGATCCAAGACCAGAGATCAATACAACCACTTCGTCGCCATTGGCAAAAGGCAAATCGGGTAAAATTACATCGCAAAACCGCTGAGCCACTTTAGCAGAAGGTTCCAGATCGCACACCTCAATGCCTGGTTCGCCGTGGTGACCAATTCCAACTTCCATTTTGCCCTCTTCAATGGTAAAGTTGGGGTGACCAACCTCTGGAATGGCGCAAGGTGCCAGGCCAATTCCCATGCTTCGGGTATTGTTAATGGCTTTTTGTGCTACGGCAATAACTTCGTCAAGCGATCCACCCATGGCGGCTTTGGCTCCACCCACTTTCCACATTAAAATTTCGCCGGCTACGCCTCTGCGTTTTTCTTCCTGCCCTTTGGGTGCCGATGGAACATCGTCGTTGGCCACAACTTTTTTTACCAGGATGTCATCGTCTTCGGCTTCATCCATCGCCATGGTAACGTTCATATTATCGCCGGCATAATTTCCATACAAAATGGCCACACCCTTGCCACCATCGGCGGCCTTTATGGCATCGTAAAACATTTGCGCCGGTGGCGACGAGAAAATCTCGCCACAGGCAACTGCATCAACCATATTTCGGCCAACATAACCCACAAAGGCAGGTTTATGCCCCGAGCCTCCGCCGGTTACTATTCCTACCTTGCCCTCAATTGGGGCATCTTTATATTTTATTACACGTTCGTTATCGGTTGTGGCAACCAGGTCGGAATGCACTTTCACATAGGCTTCCAGCATTTCGTCAACCACTTTCGACGGGTCGTTTACAAATTTTTGCATGATTATATAATGTTATTGATTTTTTGGATGAAATGATTCTTTTTCCAGTTCGCGCATTTGCTTCACTTTAGGTACTGAACCACCGCCTGCAAATTCAGATACCAGCCATGCATCGATAATGGTTTTTGCCAGCTCCGGACCGATTACACGTTCGCCCATGGTTATTACCTGTGCGTCGTTACTTTTACGCAGTCGTTCGGCAGAAAACACATCGTGACAAACGCCGGCATAAACACCTTCTACCTTGTTGGCAATCATTGCCATTCCCAGTCCGGTTCCGCAAATGCTAATTCCGCGGTCGTAGTTTCCAACCTGAATTTCTTTGGCAAGATTGAAGCCAATTTCAGGATACATTGGATTTTCTTTTCCTTCTGAATAATTCAGGTCGGTAATATCAATTCCTTTACTTTTCAAGTGGTCGAAAAGTACTTTCTTCAGGTTTACTGCTGCGTCGTCGCAATCAATACAAATTTTCATCTGTTTAAAATTTTTTGTTTTAATGGTCATTTACGAAACGGATACCATACTTATCTGCTCTTTTTCTATTACAATGTTTTGTGCCCGTTTCGTATCCAAATTTTTTTCAACTCGTCACATCCAACAAGCATACTTCATACTGTATACATTTTGTGACAAAAAAATTTTTCCTAGCGCGTAACGTGAGGCAGTTCTTTTTCCAAAAACTTCAGGCTTTCTTCAACCCAGAAATCCGGATTCTCAACAAAGCCCCCACTGGCTTCACTTCCCATTTCAATACCGGCTACACATGGTTCGCCAAGTTTTGCGCAGTTTTCTTCAATACCCAGTTCAATACATTTATCAACATATTGTCTGAAAGGCACTGCCCCTGTTCCGAGTATGCTGTTGGTATGTGCAAAGCTTTCCGTCTCGCTAAGGTGAACGTGAATCATACGACTCTTTAACTTTTCAAGCTGTTCCGGTTCTTCACGGGTAATTACCAGGTGGCCCACATCAATATTCGGATACACATTAGGCAAGCCAATGTCTTCAACTGCTTTGGCCAGTTTGTACGTATTGTTGCAAATAAAATAAACGTGCGGATCGAGTTCAATACCTACGAACAGGTTTTTATCGAGGCACCAGTCGGCAAATCGGCCTACATTCTCGAGCATGTACAACCATGATTGCTCGGGAGTTACTCCCAGCTCGTACAAACCTCCTCCCCAGCAAACTAAAAGCTGACGACCACCCAATTCCATCTGAAATTCGGCGCAGGTTTTCATGTAGTCAAAAACCGCATCACGTTTTTTCTTGTCGGGATGAGCAGTATCCTTGGTAGCTACCAGCAACATTTGTGTACTGTGGATATCGTTATCTTTAACAATTCTGATGGCTTCGCGTTTTTGCGCTGCTGTCATCGTTTGCGGGTTTCCTTTTCGTATGCCCGCATATTCAATGTACTTAAAGCCATACTTTGCCGCCGAACGCAGCGACTCTTCCGGTCCCTTGTTTCCCACTTCGTAAACCAGGGTGTTTAATGCTAACTTCATCTATTTCTTTTTATGCTTTGTTACTGTTAAAATCCGGCGAGAACCTACTTTGCTTCAATACTTTTATTAGGGTTCATTAAAAACCAGGCTACAATCGACACCATACTTAATCCGGCGCAGATATAGAAAAACATATCGTTTCCGGCCAGGGCCAGTTTGGCATCTACGCCCGATTTTATAAGGCCATCGGCTAAGTATCCAAAAGCTAAAATAGAGGTAAAAGCGCCGAGGTTACCAGCCATATTCATGGTTCCGGATACTGCACCGGCATTTTCCTTACCAATGTCGATGCAGAAGGCCCACGATGGACTCAAGGTCATATCGGCACCAAAAATTGCCAGTGTTAAAAACAACACTTTATTGATATCGGTGCTTGCGTTGGTCATTAAAACTACACCAAGCGCAGCAAGTGAAAACCCAACAATTGCAGGCAGTCGTCTTGACAAACTTAGATTACCTGACTTGTAAATCTTATCAACTAAAATACCTGAAACCCAATTACCAACAGCACCTCCGAGCAATGGTGCCATGGCCCAAAAACTTGCTGCTGTACCCGAACTTTGCAAGGCTTCTTTCAAATATGGGAACATCCAGGTTAGGGTAAAATAAAAGGTAAAGTTACTGCCAATATATTGTACCATGGCCAGTAACATATTTTTCGATTTCAGTGTTTGAAAAAAAGTAAGATTACCTTTTTTTACACCATCGTCCTGCTGACGTGTTTCTAAAATGTATTGCTTTTCTTCTGCACTTACCAGTTTCGACTCCTCAGGCGTATTGCGGAAATACAACCACCACACTAAAGCAAAAACAAGCCCAACTGCTCCGAAAATGAAAAAACTTCCACGCCAACCCAATGCTAAAATCAAAGCAACCACAATTGGATAAGCCACAGCTCCGCCTATTCGCGAACCGGAAAAGTTGATTCCCTGAATAATACCGCGTTCTTTAACCGGGTACCATTTGTACACCACTTTGGCCAGGGTAGGAAAAGCTCCTGCTTCGCCGCCTCCAAATAAGAAACGGATTACCACCATGGATACAAAATTCCAGGCAGCACCGGTAAGCGCAGTAAGTATCGACCAAACCGTAATTATGGTTGTCATTGCCAGGCGTGGCCCTTTTTTATCGGCAAAGCGCCCTCCCGGATTTTGCATTAAAGCATAACCAAGCGTAAAAGCCGCCATAACCCATGCCCATTGGATATTACTTAGCCCGAATTCGTCGCTAACACTCCCCTTTGCTGCTCCTATACATGCACGATCGACGTACATCAAAACAGAAATTAAAAAGGTAAAAGTTACAAGGATAAATCGTTGAGGAATGATAGTTCGTTTCATTGGTTTCTAATTAATTTGGTTATTCATTCTTTATTTTTTCACGAATGAGTTCCTGAGTTTTTACGGAGTGTTGGCGCATTAATTTTTCGGCCAGCGCTGCATCTTTGCTCGCAATAGCCGCTATAATAGCCAGGTGTTCGGGTAAGGTTTCTTCCGGTTCGCGAATTAAACCTCCGCGATAGGTTTGCGAAGTAATGTTTTTAACCACTTCAAATTTCTGCAGAATCTGGTTTCCGCTAATCTGCAATACTGCATTGTGAAATGCCTGGTCTGCTTCAATGTATTTTTTGAAATCTATTCTTTTCTTCCCCACAAAAGGCTTAAACAATGCATTTAAATCTTCGAGTTCGCGCGCTGAAATAATTTGTGCTGTGCGCCGTGCTGCAATACCCTCAAGAGCTTCTCTGCACTCAAAAGCATCAAGCAATTTTGCATTGTCTATTTCGGTAACATAAAATCCTCTGCGGGGCAAATTTTCCACGAGCATCTCATTTTCAAGCATTTGAAATGCTTTATGCAAGGGCATGCGACTTACCCCAAACATGGCAGCAATTTGTTCCTGAACCAGTTTTTCTCCCGGCTCAAATTCATTCGCCAATATCATGGTTTTTAGCCTTTTGTAAACTTCAAAGCTTAAATCAGTATGCTTAATTTTCATCGTTATGTTGTTTTTTGTATACAAAAGCTAAAAGTACTATTAATTACCAACTTTAATGATAGTTCATTGTTTTTCTACGGTTTTTCAAAGATATATATTTTTGTATACAATATTCATTATACCACTCACTTTTTATTTAATTGAAAATACGGAGTCGGAATCTACTATACCAAAACACTGATAAACAAACTGATAGAAAGTCAAAAAAAATACTTAAAAAAAAGGAAACACAAAAGTTGTGCGATACGATTAATGCATACCGCTAATTTTTAAGAAAGTGTTTTAACACAAAAAAACATTTGTTAGCCCAGATTTTATCCTTTAAAAACTTTATGAGTTTTAATATAATCCGGATCAATACGAATACCCAAACCGGCACCCAATGGTGCTTTAATTATTCCATTTTCGCACTTAAACGCTCCGTTCTTACTTTCTATTGGAATAATATTTCCATTAGCATCGGGGGTTTGGAACATTTTAAATTCGTGGTATTTGTATATTGAAGGACAAACCGAAACCATATGAAGCATGTATAAAAACCCAAAACCTCCGCGTGAAATATGTGGCGTTATTTTTAAACCTGCTGCTTTCACCATATTGGCTACCTGCATGGTTCGAATCATGCCGCCGTAGTAAAATAAATCGGGCTGCAGAATTTGAAACACCTGGTTACCAATCAGATATCTAAATGCATGCACTCCTATTTCCTCCTCGCCTCCAGCCATTTTTATATCAAGCGCACGTTCTACCTGTTTTTGCTCTTCGTACCAGTCCCAGGGCACCGGTTCTTCCCAGAAATCGTAATTATATTCCTCCAGAATTTTTCCAAGCCGGATGGCCTCTTTTACTCCATATGAGCCGTTTCCGTCAATGGCCAATACCATTTCGTCGCCCCAGAATTCGCGAGCCATACGAATGAGTTTCTCTGTTCTTCCGGGCGCATTATCCCTGTCTAAGCCAAGATTATCGCCGGTTCCGGCTCTGAGCTTAATAGCTTTTGCCTGAGTTTCCACTACATCTTTATGCATGAGTTCGATTGAAACTTCAGGTTCTTTTTGCCTGAAATCGGCCAAATGATGGCCGAGGTAAATATGAATCTCAGGATTTATTACATCTCCTATTAATTGCCCGGCCGGTTTATCAGCAATATTCCCTAACATATCGAGAATAGCAAACTCAATACCAGCTACATGAACATTTAATGGAATACCTTGTCGCTTTACATTTTTTTCAACGGCGTTAAAAATCAGCTGGTCGAGATGGCGTGCATCCTGGCCTACAAAATGTCGGGCAAGTACTTTGGGTACCATCGGATAACTTACCTGTGCGATAAACGGATGACCTGCGGAAAGGCCTTCAGCACCATCGGTTGACCTTACCCGATACAAACAATTGTCTTTTAACAACAAAAGCTCAACAGATTCGATAATAACCGGATGCGAAAAAAGTTCGCGTTTTAATACGGGTAGTTTTAATGCTTCATCCAGCAAAGAATAATCGGTGATTTTGCCTGCCCAACTGTTCTGTGTTTTGCAAGACGATGGTAATATGGAAGCTGCACCTGCCAGGGCAGCGCCTGCAATAAAATTTCTTCTGTTGGTTTTCATAGTTTCGCTTACTCAACGTTAATTACAATTCTGCGGTAATCAAACAAGGAAGCAATTTCATTTTTATCCTGCACTTCCAGAATAATATGAATCTCTTTTTCCTTGGCATCTTTCGGCACAACGAAATTAAAGGTCTGATTCTCTGCATTTTTTAGTTCCAGCTTCTCGGGATAGGTACCAGCTTCAGCATAACACCACCACAAAAACTCCAGCTCATCGCCATCGGGATCAGAAGAAGCAGAGCCATCCAATAAAATTTGCTCGCCCGGTTTCGCATTCAAAAACACAATCCGATTAGACCTGTCGCCATTTACTGCTGCATTCGGATTATGATTTGCCTTTTCAAAAGGTTGTAAACACCAGTCCATGCGGCACTGAAAGTCGTTAAAAAAGGCCCTTCTGAATCGCCAAACAGGTGTAAACCAGTCGTTAAATTCCTTACCGGTTTCAGGATTCACCCATTGGTCTTCAGCTTCGATAAACATATAAAAATCGCCATATTCTTTCTCATCAACATTTACACTGGTATGTTTCGACCAGAAATTCTTCACTTTCTCTTTGGTGAATCTACCACTCCAGCCTCCCCAATGCGGATGTTCAATATCATATAATCCTTTGTTGCACAAGCCTAACCAGGGAATGGTTCCTCCACCTTCAAGAAATGTAACGTGTCCGTTATCGAACTGCCGAAGCGGAAAATACCTGCCAAAAGCACCATGGTTGGCAATAATGTGTTGTAAGGCCCACTGGTGCTGTCCAATAGAACTGTATTCGTATTCGCCCCAGGTGTGCGGACCTAAACGACTTCGGTCACCTTTATTATCGGCAATGCCATCGTTAGCTGGCCCACCGTAGCAATAGGTTTGATAGTTGCTTCTAATCCAATTAATTTCAGGGTATTGAGCACATATCCAGGCTCCGGCATTATCTTGTGCACCATTTTCATAAACCCGTAGTTTTGAAATAAACCGAGCGAGCTCGGCGGCAGAATGCGCCTTTTCGTAGTCTTTTATGGCCTGTGCCAAGGTATTTGACCCTGCATTTACCACAATATAGACCGGGCGCGGGTCGTCTTTTTCAACAACTCTGATAATTAAATCGGAACCCGGAGAAGACAATCCTTCGCCGGTACTTTCAATACCATAACCGGGTTGCCCGGTGCGCACCAGATTTGTCAGAAATTCGGGTTCGGGATAACCATCGGCATGTTTTTGCAGATTCTTATAAACTTTTGAATACCCTTGTATCAGGTGATGAAATAACTCGGGATGCAGCACCTGCCTGTACGGATTTTTTGATGCCGGTTGCAGGTATTTTCCGGAAACCGCCACCAGTCCCTCCAAATCAAACTCGTTGCAATACATTAGCATGTGCATCATTTGCTGTTCTTCGTCGGGTTCGTTACCCATATCAGCAAGAATAAGCAAGCGAGTTTTTTCAGAAGAATTCTGTTGGGCATGTGCAATAACTGTAAATAAGAACAAGAAAATTAGTATGGTTTTGATTTTCATTGGAATTAGAATTTTAGTTGAAAAACATAAGCACCCAGTCCGTGTCTCTCCACCAATGAAGCAGGAACGTGGGTGCCGCAAGGATGATTTATTTTTCGAAATAAACGCCGCCTTTTTCAAGGGCTTTTCGGAGAGTTTTATAAGGTAAAGTCCGCGAGTTAAAGCCATTTAAAGCACACAGCGCGGCAGCTGTACCACTGGCTTGCCCTTGCCCCATACAGCTAACCGTATTGCGTGTAGACATGTGTGCCCGGTGGTCTGAAGTAATCATCATTCCCGATACATACAAATTATCAAGACCTTTTACACAAAGTGCACGGTAAGGAATTCCGTAGCTGCCACCATTGGCCACCTGCAAGCGCGGTGCCATATCGTGAAAACCATAAACAAACACATCATCATCAAAATGAACGCCATTAATTACATCTTCGTGTGAAATATCGTAATCGCAACTTATTAATCGGCCGCGCCGGATAACAAGTGAGGGAGCGGTGCGGGTCATAAATGTTTTTTCGAATCCGGGAATATGCTCGCGGAAAAGCTCTACCCCTTTTTTCATTCGTTTGCGCAACTCCAACTCTGCTTTAGCTACGGTATCGCGGTCGGTAGGACTTTTATCAAGCTTCATGTTCATTTTAATAAACATGAGGTAGTTGTCTTGAGTGGTAGTGGAAATTGCTGACAGTCCGATTTTACGCGCCCCTTTAATAAACTCCTCAGGATAGCCCTGCGAGCCTTCAGCTCCTATCCGGATAATTCTTCCCGGCTCTCCGCTGCGCACACCATAAGCCAGTTGATGCACAGCATCCCTATCGGCCAGAAATTTATAGTATTTTTCAATGTCAACATTACCAAGGCCCATGCTATTTACCACAGCATAATCGTTGGGTTCGGTAAAATCGGCTCCGGCGTGGGCTGCTAAATCAGCATATCCGGTACAATCCACAAACGATTTTGCAAAAATTACTTCGCGGCCCGAGCGACTTTCCAGAATAGCTCCTTTTACCACGCTTCCTTCAACAACTGCAGCGGCCAACAAGGTATTTACACAAACATAAACACCCGCTTCGTCGAGCATTTCATGGGCATTTAGTTTATACAGTTCCGTATCAATTGCGGTACATACCGAGTCGTATTCAAAATGTTTTTCCATTTCTGCATAACCCGTTGCGCCGCCCATTGCCGTTAAACGGTCGACCATTTCAGCCGGGATACCGCGCACCAGCTGGCGTTTCTCAACACCCGGAAAAGCTTTCCACAGGTTGTAAAAGCTGTGTAAAGCAGTTCCGCCTTCAACGGCAATACCTCCAACATAGCCTTTGTTTTCTACCAGAATTGTTTTGGCGCCCTGGCGTGCAGCAGCAATGGCACAAATTACTCCGGCCGTACCACCACCGGCCACCAGCACATCAAACTCACGTGCCGGAAGTTTTTTAGCTTCTTCGTTAAAAAATCCGGGTTCAGGAATTGCTCCCTGGTTATTCGACCATGCTGGTTTCCCTGCTAGAAGGCCCAAACCAAGGGCTCCGGTAGTTTTGTAAAAGTCTCTTCGTTTCATTTTAGTTTAGATTGATTTTTTGAATATTGTATACAATGACAAGATACAAAACTTAAACGAAAATAAATTGAGACAAACAAATTTGAAATGATTTTAGATTACCACTCAACCACTTGCGGGGTATAAGTTGGCCCAGAGGAATGGATGTTTCCCGCTTCGTCAAACCAAATGGGGTCGATTACCAATTTAGGCACACCATCTTCCTGAATACCGTGACACGAAAGCCAGCAACGCACAAATTTTGCCATCGTCGTCTTCAAAAAATGTAAGGTCATTGCCGTTACAAAGTGGCTTATTTTCCGTAACAACCGTATTAGGGCCTTAAATATTATCAGCGACTACATAGCCTGTATGCTGACCATACAAAACACAAACTATCGTTTCTGCAATTAAACAGAGCATAGTATTTTACTCCTATTTTTTGTATTTCAGGTGCCCATAAAAGGCGATGTTATCATTTATCTATCGCAGAACGTTTAAGCATATAGTCCATAAACACCCAATTCAGTAAGTCTTTTTATTTATACAAAACCATGCCCGGGTTCAGGTTTCCGTCAGTTTCCTGCCGTGGTCAATGCGGATGTGATGTTCCGGTTAAATACCACCAATCGCCATCGCGCAGTACCTGGCAATCGTGCAGCCCGTTTGGGTCGATACCGTTTGAAATTGGATTTTGGTATTCGAAAGTTTGTTTTTTTTTTGATTGCAGGCAAAAAGCACAACCACCATTGTTCTATCAGTATTACGTTCCGTTTAAAATTTTCAAGTTAACAATAGTTTACTTTAAAATTTGAGAATGGATGGAATCGCTCCGCTCTTATGTCTACTTTTTTAATCAAACTTGTTTTTTAATCTATGATTTAAAAAGTTCATGTTCATTTCATCTGTTTAAAATTTTTTGATTTCTGAATGTTCAAAATCCCGATACATCGGGACAGGAACTCACATAAATTTTAATCATTCTCTTTTGTGAATTTAGAATGAGGAAAGTTCATGTTCGCTTCATCTGATTATTGTTAATAGTTTTTAAAGGTATCTGATGTAACTCGCGATGAATTAAACTTTGTTTCAGATATAGATTCACAAAATAAAATCCATGCTTGTTTTAGCAGTAACAGTTTTAATCTGCACCAAAAATAACCTGACACGTTGCCGAGCTTTTGTTTTGGGGTGTTTTTGTTTTGTTTAAATGCACATCAGCGACAAACAGAAAAATTTTGTTTGTCGCTGATATAAGTACAAGTTGCTATTTCAACTTCAGGTTTTGTACATTGGAGTATTCTTTTCCGCGAATGCGCTCAAATTCAGCAATAAGTTCTTCCAATATTTCAGGGTTTTCGTCTGCTACGTTTTTTTGCTGGCTAATGTCGCTGCTTAAATCGTACAATTGCCATTCCATTTCGTTGCCCAATTCAATATTAACCTGGGTATTTATTTTGGCACCTTTGTAGGGAGGAATCAGGGCCCAGTTTCCGCTGCGCATGGCGGTGCGGCTTGTGGCTTCCAATATCAACGATTGACGACCTTCGTCGCTGTTACCCATCATTACATCAAGCAAAGGCTCGCTGTCCATTGATTGTGCATCGCTACCTACCAATTCTGCTAAGGAGGCTAAAATATCCACCTGACAAACCAAGGCATCTGATACTTTTGGTTGTATTTTACCTTTCCAGTAAGTTATAAACGGTACACGGGTTCCGGCTTGAAACAAGCTGTATTTACCTCCGCGCAATGCACCGGCAGGTTTATGATCGCCTAATTTCTCAACAGCATCATCATAGTAACCGTCATTAAGTACAGGGCCGTTGTCGCTCGAAAAAATAATCAAAGTATTCTCCAACACTCCTTCTTCTTCCAATGTTTTCATAAATTCACCCAAACACCAGTCGGCTTCAACAATTACATCGCCTCGCGGACCCATTCCGGATGTTCCTTCAAATCGTGGATGTGGCGTACGCGGAACATGAGGCTGTTGCATAGTGTAAACCAAGAAGAATGGCTCATTTTTATGTGCTTTTACATACGCCTGAGCTTTAGCAAGAAAATGATCGGCCATATCAACATCTTTCCAACGTGCCGCTTCGCCGCCTTTCATGTAACCAATGCGCGGAATACCGTTAATAATGGTATTGTTATGGCCATGATGCCACATCTGGTATGTACACAATTCGGGATTTTCTTTACCTGTCGGCTGTCCCTCAAAGTTATTTTGATAATCAATTTCAATCGGATCATTTTTATCCAGGCCATCAACATATCCGTTATCGATGTACACTGTTGGTACGCGGTCTTGGGTAGCTGCCATAATGTAGGCATCATCAAAACCAACTTCGTTTGGCCCGGGTTTTACATGTTCATTCCAGTCGACCACGCCTGAACCTAAACCAAGGTGCCATTTCCCTACAATACCGGTATGGTAGCCTTTTTCTTTAAATATTTTTGGAATGGTTACCTGCGCGGTATCGATAATTAGAGGTGCTGTTCCGGGTAAAATTTTAGCCTGGTCGTTTCTCCACGGATAAACACCGGTTAGCAGGCCATATCGACTGGGCGTGCAGGTAGCCGACGTGGCATGTCCATCGGTAAAACGTACTCCGCCTTCTGCCAATTTATCGAAATTTGGTGTTTTTAATTCGGTTGCTCCGTATGCGCCCATGTCTCCGTACCCCAAATCATCCATATAAATAATCACCACATTTGGTTTTTCGTCTGACTGCGCATCGGTTTTCTGCGTTTTGCTCTGGCATCCTACCAACAGGCCAATTCCCACAAGTAATGATGCAATAATACCGGTTCTTTTCATTCGTATAAATTTTATTAAGTTGATTTTGATTTTACGCTGCCAAAATTACCGCTTTTTTGAAAAGTTTAAGTGGTAAAATTATTCATAAAAAGGGTGCTATTTAATTAAAATCGGTATTATTTGCAGTAAAACTACCTATTTTGTTTAAAACGTAAATAAGCTGGCATGTCTATTTCAAGCTTCAAATTCATCCAATTTATTAGATGAATTAAAGCAATGGGAACATGGATTTCACAGGCGCTATCGTCCCTGTAAACTTCTATTCCTTTCAATCCCCATCTAAGTCTGACTTATTTAACCAACCGGCATCCATTTTTTCGCCACTCCTATATCCGTTATAGAAATCGTGGTTGCCTTCTTTGTATTTATGGCTGAAGGTATTTGGTATTTGCTCTTAGTAAATGGATAATGTTCCCGTGGCGAGAAACCAACATCGATCGCTTGATTTATTATCGTCCTCAGATTTCGAAGATAAATTCCTGATGTTGCAATAGACTTTTTATTTGCCACCATCCAGGCCACAACCAAGTACTAAACGCCTGATATTCGTTCTAAAGCCAACATTAAAGCGTGAGTACCCAGCTTTCCATGGCCCTGCGCCTGAACAGCAAGATACAGTTGTTTTACCAATGCAAGCCCCGGCAAGGAAAGTCCCATTTGCTCGGCTTCCTTTAACGCAATACCCATATCTTTAATAAAATGTTCTACAAAAAATCCGGGGTCGAAATTTCGATTTACCATACGTGGAGCGAGATTATCCAGGGTCCAACATCCGGCTGCCCCGCCACTTATAGATGATAACATCGTTGGCAAATCAAGACCGGCTTTATGGCCATATAACAACGATTCGCAAACGCCAATCATTGTTCCGGCAATAGTTATCTGATTGCACATTTTTGTGTGCTGTCCCGATCCGGCTTTTCCCTGGAAAACAATTTGTTTCCCCATTAGTTCAAGTAAAGGCAGCACTTTATCAAAAGTTGCTTTATCGCCTCCTGCCATTATTGAAAGGGTTGCATTTTTTGCCCCCACATCGCCTCCCGAAACCGGAGCATCAAGGGCATTGGCTCCACGGGCTTTTGCTGCTTTGTATATTTCAACGGCCAAACTCGGTTCTGTTGTTGTCATATCAACAAGTATGGCAGCAGGTTTTGCCTGTTCCAGTATTCCTTTTTCGCCGAAATATACTTCGTGTACATCTTTCGGAAAGCCAACAATTGTAAATACCACATCTGAAACTGCCGCAACATCAGCCGGGCTATCAGCCCAATTCACACCACTTTTTAGCAGTTTTTCAGCCTTGCTTTTTGTACGGGAAAAAACTGTGCACTTATAACCGGCACTATTTAAGTGGCCCAACATTGAGGTACCCATAACCCCGGTACCAATCCAACCAATCGACAGATTCTGTTTCATAACGATGCTTTAAGTGCAGCCAAAACTACAGCTTTACAAACATTTGACAAAATTCAAAAAGCCAAAATTACGATGTTCTAACCTTCTATGAACTATGTAAAACGGTAACAGACTCCAGCACCAGAAGACCATCTTATGTTAACTATTGATTAATTTTTCTGAATGTGAAATACCTTATTCAAAACCAGACCTCACCATTTTTATTCTTATAAACTGGTTCTATAAAAGCTTGTTTGCCGATAAACAGAGCCCTGATAACTTTTTAAAATACATAAACAACTGCTACTCAAAACACTCAATTACAACACTTAGCAAACAATTAGTTTTTAAACAATTCAGATAATTAGTTATATTTAGCCCGAATCTTTCGCATAGATTTATTATTAAAAACGGGGAACAGATGCTGACTGGACTCCGTTTTTTTTGCCTAAACAATCACAATTTTTCAAAATCTCAGGTATTGGGAAGGAAAAAAAAACCTTCAGATTAACTCCGAAGGTTCCTTTTTTTAAACGTACAAATAGTTTATAATTCTTTAAAGAAATCGTTGCCTTTATCATCAACTATAATAAATGCGGGGAAATTCTCGACTCGAATTTTGCGAACGGCTTCCATTCCCAAATCTTCAAAATCAACTACTTCAACCGATTTGATGCTGTTTTTTGCCAAAATAGCTGCTGGTCCGCCAATCGATCCTAAATAGAACCCGCCATGTTTTTTACACGCATCGGTTACGGCCTGCGAGCGGTTTCCTTTTGCCAGCATAATCATCGAGCCACCATGGCTTTGGAACTCGTCAACATAAGGATCCATACGCCCGGCAGTGGTTGGACCAAAACTACCTGATGCCATTCCTTTTGGTGTTTTTGCAGGGCCGGCATAATAAACCGGGTGATTTTTAAAATACTCGGGCATTGGCTTGCCCTCATCGAGCATTTGCTTTATTTGAGCATGTGCAATATCGCGTGCAACAATTAATGTTCCACTTAAGTTAAGCCGGGTTTTTGTTGGATATTTCGTTAATTCGGCCAATACCTTATCCATTCCCTGGTCCAGATCAATATCAATTGCCGGACTCATTGATGGCGCCTTCGCTGGTAGGAAGCGGGCCGGATTTTTTTCCAGTTGCTCAAGGAAAATACCTTCTTTTGTAATTTTGGCTTTAATGTTACGGTCGGCACTGCAGCTAACACCCAAACCTACCGGGCACGACGCTGCGTGACGTGGTAAGCGAATAACACGCACATCGTGAACAAAGTATTTACCACCAAACTGAGCTCCAACACCACTCTCCTGGCAAATTTTTGTAACTTTTTCTTCCCATTCCAAATCACGGAAAGCCTGGCCGCCTTCGTTACCTTCGGTTGGTAGGTTATCGTAATAACCTGCCGATGCTTTTTTTACTGTTGCCAGAGTTGCCTCGGCTGAAGTTCCGCCAATTACCAAAGCCAGGTGATAAGGAGGACATGCTGATGTTCCTAAATCCATAATCTTTTCCTGAACAAATTTGGTAAGGTTTTCTTCGGTTAAAAGCGACTTCGTTTGTTGATATAAAAATGTTTTATTTCCGGAGCCACCACCTTTGGTAATAAACAAGAATTCGTACTTATTTCCCTGCTCAGCATAAATATCAATTTGCGCAGGTAGGTTTGTTCCGGTATTCTTTTCTTTGGTCATGGTAAACGGAACCACTTGCGAGTAGCGCAAATTCTTATCGGCGTAGGTTGAAAAAATCCCTTTTGACAGCATTTCGGCATCGTTTGCTCCGGTATACACATCTTCACCTTTTTTACCAATAACTATTGCTGTACCGGTATCCTGGCAAGTGGGCAGTTCTCCTTCGGCCGAAACTGCCTGGTTCATCAACATGGTATGAGCCACAAACTTATCGTTATCTGTTGCTTCCGGGTCTTCCAGAATTTTAGCCAGTTTTTCGAGGTGAGCAGCCCTAAGGTAAAACGACACATCGTTAAAAGCTTCTTTTGCCAGCTCTTCAAGTCCCTGTGGATCTACTTTCAGCAATTCGCGCCCATCAACCTCTACTGTCGACACATAATCTTTGGTTATACAACGATATTCGGTATCGTCTTTTAAAATTGGAAATGGTTTTTGATATTTAAATTCTGCCATTGTAAAATCGGTTAAATTAATTTTCGATCAAAGATAAAACTATTCGCTGGTTTCTATTTTTTTTTACCTGCAATCCTTAAAAATTTTAAATTCAATACAGATTGGTTTATTAAAAAATCGTTGTTAATATCATTCACTAATTTAAAATCATTCTATCATTTTTGAATACGACAAACCATTACATTTGCCGCCAGATATAAAAACAAGATGAAGGTTATGGGTTTTGGGGTTTTGTGCACATTGGCACATGGCCTCCTGTGGGTATTAACTTTAATGCCTGTCAATTTACAAGCTTCTTGTTATCCCTTCGTCTCCCAGTCATTTCAGAATGAAGCAGCTATGCCTGCCGCAGCAAACGATACTTTTTTGCTGGCCGCAGGTTGTGGCAACAACCAGGTTTCGGGCAACTTGCTTATCAACGATAGTTTTTTACCCGATTCGGCATGGATAAGTCACATCGAATATCCTGAAACAGGTAATTTCTCGTGTGGCCCCCTGGGTGATTTTATCTATAAAAATACAATTAATTTTCGGGGAGAAATTACCTTAAACTACCGCCTAAGCTGCATCAGTAACCCGGAATATTACGCTGAGGCACAATTAACCATTTTTGTTGAAGACGATAACGATTGCGACAATGTTGTAAACAGTATTGACGTGGATGACGACAATGATGGAATTCTGGATGTTCATGAAGGTGACCAATCAGTAGATTCGGACAACGACGGTATTCCGGATTGTTATGATATAGATTCGGACAACGATGGTATTACCGATTTTACTGAATGGCAGACCGAAGGGCAATGCGCAAGTTTATTACTATGCGATAACAATTGCGATGGCTGGGACGACGCATTTGACCCTGCCGAAGGAGGAATGTACTACGAACAGGTTGATACCGACAGGGATGGAATCCCTGATTTTTTAGATACAGACTCGGATAACGACGGCATTTCAGATTTTATTGAAGCTTTTGATGTGCTAAACAATGGCGAGCCGGAGCTAAAAATGCAAAACCTCGATTACGACGGTGATGGCCTTGATAACAGCTGCGACACGTTAAACCGCGAACTATCGATGCGCAATCCAATGGGAAGCTGTAGCCCCTTACCCGACCATAACCAGAACAATATTAGAGATTGGCGCGACCCCATAAACTACCGGGCCGAAACTGACCCCCAGGATGCTAAAACCGCAGAAAACGGATTGCTCATTTTCCCCAACCCTGTATTAGATTACTGTACAATAAAAATACCAGCAGAAGCACACCATTCCGAAGTGCCTTATTCCTTAAAAATATTTGACTCGAAAGGCACGCTTATTCAACTTGAATTGCTATACCAGGAAGAACACCACTTGCCACTATCGCACTTAAAAGGAGGCATTTATATTATTCGAGTAAAAGCAGGTGCCACAAGCTGGACTACACGCATCAGCAAAATCAATTAGTTAATGCCAAACCTCTCGAAGCCACAATTATTTTGCACAAGTATTTGGTTTGTATTACATACTTGTTTAATTTTACAACCAAATTAAACCACATGAAATCAAGTACTTTAAACCAGGAAATGAGTGACAGCGAACTACTAAAAACACTAAAAACTGCTGTCACTACCTCAAAACGTTCGTTGTACCAGGATGGAATTCTGCTCATTCTCTGGGGAGCAAATTTTACCATTGGTTTTTTACTGAATTATTACAAATCAGCTCACCTGCTTGTTTGGTGGGAAAGAAATATTATTGACACCTTAAACATTTTGGCTGGCATTGGTTTAATAGGGTTTACCGCTTATTATTTATTTTTGCGCAAACCTAAATACCGCACCTATACAGCTATTTCAACACGTTTTGTTTGGCTGGGCATAATTATCGCCCATAACTTAAATGTTATTGTTACCAAAAGCTATTTACAAGAAGTTAGTTTTGCACTAATTCATCCGCTTCAGATGGTGTTAATTGGTTTTGCCCTATTTGTTACCGGCGGAATTTACAGATACACTTTACTTTCCATAAGTGGCGCTGCAATGTGGATTGCCGCCGTGTTGTGTGCCCATGTAGAACTGACCGACCAATACCTGATTCGAGCTATCGCAAACTTCATTTGTTTTGTGATTCCGGGGATTTTAATGTATATGCAAAGTAAAAAAACGGTTCATGTTTAAAGCGCTCGACCCTTTACTTCATTCGCAAGTTAGGCTGGCCATAACCACTATCCTCATTAATGTTAAATCGGCCGAATTTTCGTATTTACTCGAAAACATCGAAACCTCTAAAGGAAATCTCAGTTTCCAGATTACAAAGCTAAAAGAGGAGGGCTACATCAGGGTTAAAAAATCCTTCAGAAAAAATTACCCGCTTACAACCGTAAGTATTACTCCCAAAGGAATTGAAGCCTATGAAAACTACATTGATGCCATTTCTGAATATTTCAAAAAATCAGGAAAAATATAACCACCTGTCCTTTTGCCAATTCGTAAATACCTGAACAAACTTTGTGGTTTTTCATTAGAATCAGAGTAGGTAAAAAGGTCAATTTAGAGAAATGCAGCCGCTAATGCCGGAATTTGGTCAGGATTAACTATTTTGGCTTATTCGCTAAATAGTCAAAAAAAATGAAAACAAAACAATTCCTCGTTTCTCTGCTACTTTTTGCGTATATTTTTCCAACGCAGGCTGAAGTTAAGCTTCCCAAAATTTTCAGTTCTAACATGGTTTTGCAACAGGGTATGGAAGTTCCGGTTTGGGGCTGGGCAACCGCAGGCGAAACGGTTACAATTCAACTAACTACATCAGCATCATCTGACAATGAGAATTCCGGAGAGGCCGTGAAACAAACCATACTGATTGCCCATAACAACGCCATTGCCGACAGTAACGGAAAATGGACAACCAAACTGCCGGCACAAGCATACGGTGGGCCTTACACGCTAAGTATAAAAGGCGAAAACACGATTAATTTTACAAATGTAATGATTGGTGAAGTTTGGGTATGCTCGGGCCAGTCGAACATGGAATGGCCACTGGCACAGGCCAAAAATGCTGAAAAAGAAATAGCTGCAGCCAAAAACTCTAACATTCGCTTGTTTTCGGTACCCAAGCGTGTGGCACAGTTTCCGGAAGAGGATTTGGAAGCCGGAGAATGGATGGAATGCACACCTCAAACGGCACATAATTTTTCGGCCGTCGGGTATTTCTTTGGCCGTTCGTTAGCTGAACAGCTTAACGTGCCTATTGGTTTAATTCACACCTCGTGGGGCGGCACGGTTGCCGAAACCTGGACCAGCGCAAAAACCATTGCCAACGATCCGGATTTTAAAGCTCCGCTTACCGAGTTGCAGCAACTAAACGTGGAAGAATACAAAAAAAACAAGGAGGCTGAAATTCGAAAAATTCTGGGTGGAGAAATTCCTTTGGAAGACGAAGGAATGGTGAATGGACAACCTATTTACTCAGCACCGGAGTTAAACGACGAAACCTGGAGCTCGATAAAATCACCCGGATTATGGGAAGAACAAGGATATGTAAATATTGATGGAATTGGCTGGTACCGTAAGGAATTAAACCTCAACCAGGAACAAACACAGGTGAACCTCAATCTGCATTTAGGTAAAATTGACGATTCGGATATTACTTTCCTTAACGGAATAGAAGTTGGAAAAACAGAAAACCAATACAACAAAGACCGGGTGTATACCATTGATAAAAAATATTTAAAGCCCGGAAAAAACATGATTGTGGTGCGGGTAAACGATACCGGTGGCGGTGGCGGTATGTGGGGAGCACCTGAAGATCAGTACGTGGCAATTGGGAAAGAAAAAATAGATCTTTCGGGTAACTGGAAATTTAAAATTTCAAAAGCAGTTATGCAAGGTTTTGATTTAGGCCCCAACGCCTATCCTACTCTGCTGTTTAACGGCATGATACACCCCATAATTCCGTATGGTATAAAAGGAGCAATCTGGTACCAGGGTGAGTCAAATGCCAGCCGGGCCCTACAATACCGGCGTGTTTTTCCGAACCTTATAAACGATTGGCGAACGCAGTGGAATCAGGGCCAATTTCCTTTTCTTTTTGTGCAACTGGCCAACTACATGAAAGCCACACAACAGCCCGAAGAAAGTGAATGGGCCGAGTTACGCGAAGCCCAGAGTTTGACCTTAGAACTACCCAATACAGGAATGGCATCGGCCATTGATATTGGTGAAGCCGACGACATCCACCCCCGCAACAAACAAGACGTAGGCAATAGGCTGGCCTTAAACGCCTTAAAAACGGCTTATAATAAAGAACTGGTGCACACGGGCCCTACCTATCAATCGGTTGAATTTAAAGATGGAAAAGCCTATATTTCTTTTAAAGATACCGGCGATGGGCTTGCTGTAAAAGACAAATACGGCTATGTAAAAGCTTTCACAATTGCAGGGGATGATCGGAAGTTTTACTGGGCCAAAGCAGAAATTATAAATAAAAATACGGTGGTTGTTTATTCTTATGCCGTAAAAAATCCGGTTGCAGTGCGGTTTGGCTGGGCCAATAATCCTGATGATATTAACCTGTATAACCTCAACGAATTACCGGCGAATCCTTTCAGAACAGATAGCTGGCCAGGAATTACAAAGTAAATTGAGAATTAAATTGTTTTGAGCACACAATTAATTTATCAATATAAAGTTGATTATAAAACGTGTTTGCCTAGCTTTGTGCCAATTATGAGAAACTTTACCATTCTATTTTTTTTACTGCTTACCGAGCTAATAACTTTTGCTCAAAGCAACAATGCAACCTTAAAGGGTATTATTAAAGACCAAAATGGAATACCGGTTGATATGGTAAATGTGGTACTGAAAGAATACCCAACCCTTGGAACCACAACAAATGCAAAAGGTGAATTCTTATTGCGAATTCCGGCCCGTAAAAACCTAACTGTTATCTTCACCTCACTGGGGTACCAAACATTTCAAGATTCGGTTTTTGCCCAGCGCGAAGAAACAATTATAAAAAACATCGAACTTCCGGAGAAGAACCTTGAATTGGCAGAAATAATTGTACGCGAACAACGCCGCAATGGAGGTAGCATTGTTAGTCTCGATCCTAAAATTATTAATTCTATTTCAAGCGCATCAGGTGGTATCGAGGCGGGATTAAAAACACTGCCCGGTGTTTCGTCCAATAACGAATTAAGCTCGCAATACACCGTTCGAGGTGGTAATTTCGACGAAAACCTGGTTTACGTAAACGATGTGGAGGTATACCGCCCTTTTCTTATTCGGTCGGGGCAACAAGAAGGCCTGAGCTTTGTAAACAGCGATATGGTTTCAACCATCGATTTTTCAGCCGGCGGTTTTAACGCAAAATATGGCGATAAAATGTCGTCGGTTCTTGATATTAAATACCGGAAACCCAGCGATTTTCAGGGCTCCGCATCCGTAAGTATGCTCGGGGCAACTGCCCATTTCGAAGATGTAGCATTAAACGGCAAACTCTCGCACATTTCAGGCATCCGTTATAAAACCAACCGATACATCCTGGGCAGCCTCGACGAACAAGGGGAGTACGATCCGCGTTTTCTCGATTTCCAAACTTATATTACCTATCAATTCAACGAGAAACTCGACTTGTCGTTTTTGGGTAACGTGGCACAAAACGAATATAATTTTATACCACAAACACGCGAAACAACATTTGGCACCTGGCAAAATCCGTTAAACACCAAAATTTATTTCGACGGACAGGAACAAGACGATTTTCAGACCTATTTAGGAGCAATTACGGCCAACTACCACCCCAATCCAAACTTGAACTTAAAATTTATCGTTTCGGCCTACCACGCCAAAGAAAACGAAACTTACGATATTCAGGGGCAATATTACCTCAACCAATTGGAAAGAAATATGGGTTCTGAAGAATTTGGCGACAGTTCGTTAAACCTGGGTGTAGGCACTTTTATCAACCACACCAGAAACACGCTGGATGCCACCGTTTACAGTATTTCGCACAAAGGTGCCTGGAATTCCGAAAATCACCTGATGAACTGGGGGCTTAAATTTCAACACGAAAAAATAAACGACGAACTGAACGAATGGATCTACCGCGATTCGGCCGGTTATTCCATTCCTTATTCTGATGAGCAAGTTCTGCTGTATTACACATTGAACGCCAAAAATAAAATAAGTTCGAACCGGGTAACAGCATTTTTGCAGGACAGCTGGAGTGTGCCGGTAAACAGTGGCGATTTGTATTTAACTGGTGGTGTTCGTTTTAATTTCTGGGATTTCAACAACGAGTTGCTGATAAGCCCTCGCGCCACCTTAAGTTATTTTCCACAGTGGGAAAAGAAAATGTCCTTTCGCTTGTCGGCAGGAATGTACCACCAGTCGCCATTTTTCAAAGAATTAAAAAAGAGCGACGGCTATATTAATTACGATTCAAAAGCCCAACGATCATTTCAATTGGTTGGAGGTACTGATCTGCTTTTTACGGCCTGGGACCGCCCATTCCGATTTACCACCGAAGCTTATTACAAACACATGAGCCGACTTGTACCCTACCAGGTTGACAATGTTAGAATACGCTACCTTGCCGAACAGGAAGCAACCGGTTATGCAACCGGCATTGATTTGAAAATAAACGGCGAATTTGTAAGTGGCTTGCAATCGTGGGCAAGTTTATCGTTTCTTCAAACTGAAGAAGATATTAAGGGAGACGGACATGGGATGATTCCGCGCCCAACCGACCAGTGGATGAATTTCAGCTTGTTTTTTCAGGATTACCTGCCCGGCAACCCCACCTATAAAATGCAGCTATCAGGCTTTTACGGCGCACGACTGCCTACCGGCCCACCAAATGGAGAACGCTACCAGGATGTTTTTCGCATGCCCTCGTACCGTCGTATCGACCTTGGCTTTTCAAAAGTTTTTATTAGCCCTGCAAATCGCTCCAACTCGGCGCTATTCAAGCACATTACCGATATGTGGCTGAGTTTGGAGGTTTTCAATATTCTCAACATTAACAACACCATTTCGTACTTTTGGGTGTCGAGTATTTATGGCGACCAATATGCCGTACCTAATTACCTCACTTCCAGAAAATTCAACTTAAAACTTACAATTAAATTTTAAGCTATAATTTTCTAAAATAATGTTTTGAATGTTTAAACATTATTAAAACTGCCGCCTTGCACAAGTTGCTTTCCAGATGTTGATTGGTAAACAATTACCTTTGCGATACAATTTAATTGCTATTTATGATGCTAACAATTTACCAGGTTGACGCTTTTGCTGAAAAAGTTTTTGAAGGAAACCCGGCGGCCGTTATTCCCTTAAGCGAATGGTTACCCGATGCTACCATGCAAAAAATTGCGATGGAACACAACCTTTCTGAAACGGCCTTTTTTGTTCAGCAAAACGAATGCTTCCATATCCGCTGGTTTACGCCGGAGTCGGAAGTAGATTTGTGCGGCCACGCTACCCTGGCTGCTGCACATGTTTTGTTCGAGCATTTGCAGCATACTTCATCAAGCATTTGTTTTCAATCAAGAAGCGGAAACTTAAGCGTAAAAAAAGAAGGAGACTTATTGGTTTTAAATTTCCCTGTATCGGAAGTAGAGGCAAAATACATTCCAACAGGTTTGAAAACAGCCTTTAATATTCATCCTATCGAGTGTTTTAAAGGCCGCGAAGACCTGATGCTGGTGTTTAAAAATGAAAATGACATAAGACAACTGCAAGCCGATTTTCAGAAAATACTTGAAGCCAGCAAACGGGGAATAATCTGCACCGCAAAATCTGATGACGTTGATTTTGTTTCGCGCTTTTTTGCTCCGGCAGTTGGCATAAATGAAGATCCGGTTACTGGCTCGGCACACACCATGCTTATTCCGTACTGGGCCAAACAACTTAATAAAACTACCCTTGTGGCCAAACAATTATCAAAAAGGGGTGGCATTTTATATTGCAAACACCTCGACAACCGCGTTGAAATTGGCGGAAAAGCGGTTACTTACCTTGTAGGCAAAATCAATATTCAGTAAACGCTTCATTCGAAACAAATCAATTTTTCAACCGATAATAATAATTTGATCAATATCAGGTTTTATAAAGAATTACCGTTGATTATTGAGATTTTGATTTATTATAGTCGTATATTTTAAAAAAGAAAACAGTAACCCACATTATTAATAACTTCATTTTATATGAACGATCCTTTTGGTTTAGCCATTAAAGAATTTTATGAACGGGGAAAAGCTCCTCAAATAAATGTTGATTCGAACTACACCGAAGGCGAAGAAATTGCGCCATCCTATTTTTTCAGAAATGAAAAAGAACTGCCACGAATTGAAAAAACAGCATTAAAAAATTGCAAAGGAAAAATTTTGGATGTAGGCGCTGCAGCTGGATGCCACTCGCTTATTCTGCAAAAAAAAGGATACAATGTAACTGCGCTGGAAAAATCGGAACTGGCAGCTGAGGTGATGAAAAAACAAGGCATTGTTAAAGTTGTTCATGCCGATATTTTCGATTACCATGAAAAACAGTTTAATACCATTCTTTTGCTGATGAACGGAACGGGTATTGGTGGAAACATTAGTGGATTAAAAAAGCTGCTGGCTCATTTAAAAAGTCTTTTGCTCGATGGTGGTCAGATTTTAATCGATTCGTCGGATATAAAATACCTTTTTGAAGAAGAAGACGGCTCGAAATGGGTTGATCTGGGATCTACCAGCTATTACGGCGAGATGCAATACGAAGTTAGCTTCCGGAAATCATCGGTAAAATTCGACTGGTTGTTTGTTGACTTCAACACCCTGCAATTAGTTGCCAATGAAACAGGATTAAGTTGCAAACTAGTTGAAAAAGGCGACCACTTTGATTATTTAGCTCAGCTAAAACTGCAATAGGCGGCTGTTTAAACAAAAAAATGACCAAAGCTGTAGCCTGTAATCCAATCTCTGAATGTTAGTGAAATCACAAAAGACCATTCGCAAATCGAGCGAGTAATTTCGCAGAGTATTTTATGCCGTTTGCAGAATAATTCCGATGGTTTACAGATATAATTTCGGTATTTTCTGTCGTTTACATAATTTGGGGAAAGATTTAAACAGAAAACAACATGAAAGCTCTTATCCTCATCTCTTCCATTTTTTACATTCTTGGTTTAAAAATCAGTAACAAAATCGACATCGTAAAAAAAAGTAATCCGGTTGATAAAATCATCTCGCACAAAGTTCAGTCTTCAGAGCCCGACAAAACTGCAAAGTTTGAGCAGGAAGAAAAAGAAGCGGATGAAAACGAAGAAAAACAACCGGCAGTTAACAACACGATGGAATAGCAGTACAACCATCGCTACTGGTTAAGCGTATAAAATTATTAAGCAGAAAAACAGGAAATCATTTTTATGGTTTCCTGTTTTTGTTTTTTGTACATTCGGTGAAAAGTTGCTAAAGATTGCTTTTAAATGAATTGCCAAATTACATCCAACGATATTCGTGTAAAAAGCTGGGAAGAATTAACTCAGGAAGTATACCATGACTCGTGGAAACCCAGCCTCGGCCGTTTCAGGTCGGATTTTGCCTTTCGGGGATTGTCAGATTGCAACTACCGATTAGAGAATAGTTTCCTTCGCAATTGCGGCAATCGCCCGGAGCTGGAATACCATATGCTTCGGAATTTTAGAAAATATGCCCGAATCGATGATTTTTCGTTAGCCAACACGCAGCTGCGAGCCTTGGTACTGGCGCAACATCATGGCCTGGCAACCCGCCTGCTCGACTGGACTTACTCGCCATTTATTGCCATGCACTTTGCCACATCAAACACCGAAAAATACCACATTGACGGTGTGATTTGGAAAGTAGACTTTGTGCAGGTAAACCGCCTGATACCGGAACCCTTAAACGCTTTGCTTACGCTCGAAAAATGCAATGCTTTTACCGTTGAAATGCTTGAGTCGGTTTTTCCATCGCTGCAAAAACTCGATGAAACCATTGGAAGCGGCCACGCTTTGTTTTTTGAGCCACCTTCAATCGATGACCGTATTGTAAACCAGTTTGCACTGTTCTCGGTAATGACCAGTGCCACCGCTGTTCTCGACAAATGGCTAAACAAACACCCTGAAGTGTACCGTCGGATTATTATTCCGGCCAGTTTAAAATGGGAAATTCGCGATAAGCTGGATCAGGCAAACATCACCGAACGAGTACTTTTCCCCGGACTTGATGGGCTGGCCAGCTGGCTAAAAAGACACTATCGCCCGAAAATCTGATTTTTCGTTTTCAATCTCCGCATATATTTTGTATACATTTTTATATCTTTAGAACTGAATTTCAACAATTCTTTCTGTTTGCTGTTTTTAACTTGAACCAATCCATAAGATCTGATATCATGTCGAAATTTCAATTAAATCGTCGAAAATTTTTAGCTGCTCTCGGAATGGGAACAGCACATGTAATGTTCTCAAATCCTTTATATGCCAGAACTTATCCATCACGAAGTTTAAATCCTTTTCAACTGGTTAATCTTGGTAAATCGGGCATTAAAACTACGCTGTTAGGCATGGGCACCGGTGTACATGCCACCAACCGCACAAGTTTTCTTACACGACAAGATAAAACAAGCAGTATAGACTTGCTTTTGCATGCTTATGAAAAAGGCATCCGGTATTTTGATTTAGCCGACACCTACGGAACACACGGTTTATTTGCCGAGGCCATGTCAAAAATGAAGCGCGAAGAACTCACCATTACAACTAAAATATGGACGCGATCAGGTGGCATTCCCGAAAAAGAACGCCCCAACGCTGACCTCGTTGTTGACCGTTTCAGAAAGGAATTAAAAACCGATTATATCGATCTTGTTCAAATTCATTGTATGGTTGATGAAGACTGGACAGAAACCCTGAAACCCCAAATGGAAATCCTGTCGAAACTAAAAGACCAGGGAATAATAAAAGCTCATGGTGTTTCAGTACATTCACTCGATGCCATGAAAGCGGTGGTAAAAAGCCCCTGGGTTGATGTATTGCATGCCCGAATAAATCCTTACGGAATTGCCATGGACAAACCTGATCCGCAGGAAGTAGTTGAAGTAATACAGCAGCTACACCAGGCAGGAAAAGGTGTTATTGGCATGAAACTGGTTGGCAATGGAAAATTACGCGACGATAGCGAAAAAATTGATAACACCCTGCGCTTTGTTTTGGGGCTGGGATGTGTTGACAATATGATAATTGGCTTTGAAAACAAAGAACAGATTGACAATTACATTTTGCGCGTTGAAAAGGCACTAAAGGAATTGTAAGGCGAACTTAAAAACACCTCTTTAGCTATAACTTGATGAGCTTTTTACCGATGAAACGATATTACTTGCCCCTAAAACAAACCAATGTTAAGAAATTAAAAACTGACAATACCTTTAATTTCAACAACTTACACCCCAAGGCTTTTAAATAACCAATGTTCAGAACAATTGGAAGAGATTCGGCTTACTTTTGCACGACATTTCTTTAATACAATGAATTCAGTTTTTAAGCCCAAACTATTTACATTGCTGCGTGCCGGTGTAAGTAGTAAACAAATTAGTTCAGATGTTTTGGCCGGAATTGTGGTTGGAATTGTTGCCCTACCGCTGGCCATTGCATTTGCCGTTGCCTCAGGTGTTTCGCCCGACAAAGGCCTTATTACAGCCGTAGTGGCCGGGTTCCTTATTTCGTTTTTTGGAGGCAGTAGGGTTCAGATTGGCGGACCAACAGGCGCTTTTATTATAATTGTGTACGGCATTGTTGAACATTACGGTATTAATGGTTTAATAATTTCTACCATTATGGCCGGCATTTTACTAGTTCTTTTTGGTTTATTAAAACTGGGTACACTTCTGAAATTTATTCCTCATCCGCTTATTGTTGGATTTACCAGTGGCATTGCTCTTGTTATTTTTTCTACACAAATAAAAGATGCATTGGGTTTGACAATTTCAGAACTACCGTCTGACTTTATTGGCAAGTGGAACGTTTATTTCAACCAGTTAAGCACAATAAATCTGACGGCATTTTTTGTTACTGCTGTCACCATATTCATTACACTTTTTACGGGTAAAATAACCAAAAAAGTACCTGGCTCATTTGTTGCAATTATCCTTGTTACCGTTGTTGTTCAGCTCTTTCACCTACCTGTAGCAACAATTGAAACCTATTTTGGAGAAATCAGTAACTCCTTTCAGTTTTGCATCCCAACAGTAAAGCTCTCCGAACTACAAAATTACCTTGAACCTGCCCTTACTATAGCCTTGCTCGGAGGCATCGAGTCTTTACTCTCTGCAGTTGTTGCCGATGGTATGATAAGTGGAAAACACCGTTCGAACACCGAATTAATAGCGCAGGGCATTGCTAATATTGTTACTCCATTTTTTGGAGGCATTCCTGCAACCGGAGCCATTGCCCGTACAGCCACCAATATTAAAAACGGGGGGCGCACTCCCATTGCCGGCATAACCCACGCAATTACCTTGTTGCTTATTATGCTATTTCTGGGAAAATGGGCCAAATTAATTCCAATGTCGTGCCTCGCCGGAATATTAATAATTGTAGCTTATAACATGAGTGAATGGCGTTCGTTTGTTGCCATACTTAAAGGTTCTGTTTTTGATATTATTGTACTGGTAACCACTTTCCTTCTTACAGTTTTGGTTGACCTTACTGTTGCCATTGAAATTGGGGTAGTTTTGTCGGCCGTTTTATTTATGAAACGTATGTCGGACATTAGCGAAAAACGCATCAACAATGTAGTTGATACCGATGTAATTGAAGATTACTCGCTGTTGCCCAAAGGGGTTTCGGTATACGAAATTAGTGGCCCAATGTTTTTTGCCTCTGCACGTCGTTATTCCGAAGTTATCCTGGAAATTGGACAAAGTTGCTCGATATTAATTTTACGAATGCGCCATGTTTCCTTTATTGATGAAACCGGAATGCAAAACCTGCAAAGTTCGCTACGCATCCTGCAGGACCGTGGGGTAAGAATTATTCTATCGGGTGTTAACAAAGAGTTACAGTCAAATCTCGAGAAACGAATAAAAGCAAAAATACTATCTAAAACAGAAATTGAAGATTCCTTCGAAAATGCACTAAAAAGGGCTACTCCAACTAAAAAAAGTTAAAGAAAAACAGTTCGCTTTTCAGCATTACTTTTTACACATGCCTCCATTATTTTCAGTACCTCCAATGCTTCTTCAGGTTTAACAAGCAGCTCCTTATTTTTGCGTAGCGCATCAAAAATATTGGTGTAAAAAATGCGGTAATCGCCCGGAAGAGTCTCAACTAATTCTTCAACCTGTTCATCATTTTCATTGTACACCAGGGTACCCCACCAATCGGCATCTTCTTTGCCCCAATCCTCTCCTTCAGGCAAATTTCCGGCTTTAAGCAAATCTTCCTGCCCGTCTAATCCCGATTTATAAAAGGTACCGTATTCTCCGTGAATGGTGTATCGTGGACCAGGATCCAAAACGAGGTAAGAGCATTTTAAAAGTGCAGAAAAATTATCGTAATCGAGACGAATATCATAATAATCAGTTACTTTACCGGCGGTACGTACAACTTTAAGATGTGCCGTCACAGCTTTGGGGATACCAAACAAAACAAAAGCCTGATCGATCATATGCGAGCCCAGGTTATACAAAACCCCACTAAACTCATCTGGCTCTTCCTTCCAGGTATCAGCTGTTATCTCCGTTCGGTAACGATCGTAATGCGACTCAAACTCTACCAAGCGGCCAAAACGGGCTTCTTTAATTACTTTTTGTACGGTTCTGAAATCGCCGTCCCACCTTCGGTTCTGATAAACTGTAAACAGTAAATTTTGTGATTTTGCCAGGTTAATTAATTCTTGCAGCTGACTGCTTTTCTGAGCTGCAGGTTTTTCCACAACCACATGTTTTCCTGCATTAAAAGCCTGTTTTACCATTTCATAATGAAACTCATCGGGTGTATTTACCACAACAAGTTCAACCTCCTCGTCAGCTAATAATTCTTCATAAGTACGCACAATTCGGGCATTGGGAAACATACTCTGCGACAAAGTCTTGCTGCGTTCCAGTATTAATTTTACCCTAAAATTGCTATCTACTTTTAACGTTGGCCCATGAAACACCTGCCCCGACATGCCGAACGATGCTATTGCTACTACTACCTGCTTTTCCACTTCGTTATTTTATTAATTATTCGATAAAACCGGTTTTTACGTGTACCTATAAAATAAAAACCTAACACTATTTAAAGATACATATGTATTTATGAATTCAACAATTTCTCCTGTGTATCTTTAAAATTTTTCATTTAAAAATAAACAAATAGGCCTCATTCTCAAAAGTTGCTGAAAAACATCTGAGAATCATTGTATTGTATAACACATTAACTTCTATTCCACAAAATTTGATTGTAAATTGCTAAAGCAAAAAGGCATCAAGAGCGGCTGAACTGAACCAGTTGACAAAACAAATCCACCATAATGGAGAACAGTATACATCATTTCAAAATATGGCATTTAAACTTACAATCCTAATCGTATGAAAAATTTCCTGCAAAGCTATTTACTAAACAACAAATGTGTAAACCTGGAAACCGGGGATTATCCGGGGCCGTTTTTAACCATATCTCGTCAGGCGGGCTGCTCGGCCAAGCGCATTGCCATTAAGCTTTCAAAAATTTTAACCGGTTACAGTTACATGGCAGAAACAAAAACCGACGTAGAATGGAGATGGGTTGACAAAGATTTATTCTCAGCAGTTGTAAACGAAATGATTCAGGAAATAAATGCAGATGAGTTTGAAGACGCGGAAGAAGCCATACTTTTTTTAAAAGAAGTAGGAAGAGCCTTTTCTGATGAAACTATTTATGATATTTCTGATCAGAAACTAATTGAAACTCTGAAAGGTATTATTTGCAGACTCGCCTACCAGGGACGAACAATAATTGTTGGTCGCTCATCGGGTGCCATTTTAAAAGATGTCCCGAACAAACTGAATATTAGACTTGAAGCCCCAACCGACTGGCGAATAAACCGGATGATGCAAATAAAAGAAATGACCCGGTTAGAGGCAACAAATTACATTAACGAGGCCGATAAAAAACGTGATGCTTTTATTGAAAAAATTATTGGAAGAAAAGCTGAAAACAATGATTTTGATGTAATTTTCAACTATGCCTCGCTGGAAGACGACCAGATTGTGGATGCAGTGATAAATATTTTAAGAAATAAAAAAATAATAGCCCAGCACCACGAAATTTAATTTATTAACTATTTTTGATACCATTAGAATGATTAAAAACGTCTTCTGAAATACAGAAAGACATAAATTAAATCTCACCTTACCAAGGCCTTTCAATTGAAGGGTCTTGTTTTTTTTCGGTTTTTAATAAAAAAACAACATCTTTTTAGTGATAATCTAATAATTAGTACGTTACTTTGAACAAAGATTTTAATTCGTATGCAAACATATTTTGTGATTTTCCGTTTTAAACTCTGAAGCGTTCTTTATTTTAAACAAAAATTATTGGATAAAACAAGCGGCTAATGCCGCCAATTTTACATTTATACATTTATTTTTTTCTATTTTTTTATGAATTTATTTGTTGCAAGGTTAGATTCATCGATTACCGGTGACGACCTAAATGAACTCTTCTCTGCTCATGGAGAAGTTGCATCTGCCAAAGTTATTTTTGACAGAGAAACGGGAAACTCAAAATGTTTTGGTTTTGTTGAAATGCCAAACGACGAAGAAGCTAATGCTGCTATTGCTGCGTTAAACGAAAGCGAATTAGAAGGTAAAGAGATTGTAGTAAAGGAAGCCAATCCTCCACAGGAACGTCCACGTCGTGATTTTAATCGTGGCGGCGGCGGTGGCTACAACCGCGGTGGCGGTGGTGGTTACAACCGTGGCGGCGGTGGTGGTGGCGACCGCAGAGGCGGCGGTGGTTACGACCGTCGGGGCGGCGGCGACCGCAGAGGCGGTGGCGGTGGTTACAACCGCGACCGTAACGATCGCTGGTAAGCTTCCGGAAAGATATTCAAAAGAGGGTGTTCGTTTTTTACGAACACCTTTTTTTATAATTTCTTAAACCAGGCCTCGGCCTCTACCAATTCTGTTTTTTCGGCGGTTTTTACAGCATAATTAAATCCCGGCTGCATACAAAACGATCCGTATTCTCCTTTGGTGTTTAAGGCAATGTAACCAATCTGATGTTTCTCGTAATCAGGTATTTTTCGGGCAATACGCCGAACTGATTCTTCACAGGCTTTTTTAGGTGATTTTCCCTGACGCATAAATTCCACCACTAAAAACGAACCCAGCGTTTTCATTACCAGTTCGCCCGATCCGGTTGCTGTAGCACCTCCTACTTCTCCATCAACAAACAAACCGGCTCCAATAATCGGAGAGTCTCCTACCCTGCCAGGCATTTTATACCCCATGCCGCTGGTAGTGCAAGCACCTGAAATTCGTCCTTCTTCGTCAATAGCCAGCATACCAATGGTGTCGTGGTTATCTTCTGTTACATTTTCAATATTAATTCTATTACTGAATTCGCTTTGTTCTTTTTTCCACTTTTTCCACTCTGCTTTACGTGCTTTGGTTAAGAGTTTTTCTTTTTCAAAACCATTATCAAGGGCAAATTTAAGTGCTCCTTTTCCGCTTAACATTACATGTGGTGTTTTCTCCATTACCAAGCGCGCCACCGATACTGGATGTTTAATATGCTGCAGATAAGTAACACTTCCGGCACGTCCTTTTTCATCCATAATACAGGCATCCAGGGTAACTTTACCGCTTGCGTCAGGAATTCCGCCCTTGCCAACGGTAATTACATTCGGATCCGCTTCAGGAACACGAACGCCAGCTTCAACTGCATCAAGCGAGTGGCCTCCCTTTTTTAATATGTTCCAGGCAGCTTCGTTAGCCGCCATCCCATGGTTCCAGGTTGATATTACAAGTGGAAATTTATTGGCATTACTAAAAACAGTGGTTGCAGACACACGCGAACAGAGACCTGCTCCGCACAACAACACCGAACCTTTTGCCAAAAACGAGCGTCGAGAAATCATAGCTACACAACTTTTATATTTTTTTCAAAAGTAAAAAAATATAAGCGGAAGCCCACGATCGATGGTATTAGGATTTAAAAGATATGAACACAACTAATCGTTGGAAAAATACTCCAATGTTTTTCTGTAGTTTGAAAAAACAACGGCTCGTGAAATAAATCCAAGATATTTACCATCGTCAATAACTGCCAGGTTATAACGGTTGGATGTTTCAAATTTTTCAGCCACCCTTTCCATATTATCGTTTGATGAGATATAAAACTCTGGCATAAACATCAGGTCTTTAACCATCACTTTGTCGTATAGTTCATGCTCGAAAATAAGGTTCTTAACTTTTGATAATTTCACCATGCCTTTTAAATAACCTTCGTTATCTACAATTGGGAAAAGATTACGGTTTGAACGGGAAATGGCCTTAACCAGATCGCGCAAACTGGCATCAGGAGAAAGAACCTCAAAATCGTTTTCAATCAGCTTCTTCACTTCCATCGAACGTAATACAGCTTTGTCTTTATGATGGGTAATCAGTTCTCCGGCTTGTGCCAAACGTTTGGTGTAAATCGAATGCGGTTCAAAACGCATAATGGTAACATAGGCCACCGTTGAGGTTATGAGTAAGGGAATAAACATACCATACCCACCGGTAAGTTCTGCAGTTAAAAATATTCCGGTTAATGGCGCATGCATTACCGCTGCCATCATTCCGGCCATTCCGGCCAATGCAAAGTTATTCTCCGGAACTCCCAATTCAAAAAATGTATTTAACAATTTTACCAAAAAATAGCCGCCAATGGCACCAGTAAACAAAGTTGGAGCAAAAATTCCTCCGTTACCTCCGGACCCCGTTGTGGCCGACATGGCAAACACCTTAAAAATAAGTATGCCGGCTAATACCAACAATACAACATAAGGATTATCTTTCCATTGAAAGAAAATTGAATTATTGAGTAAATCCGCTCCCTGATTATTAAAAACCGAGTTTATACTGCTGTAGCCTTCTCCCCATAAAGGAGGAAAAACAAATATTAATACCCCAAGAGTAAACGCTCCCACCAACAAACGAACAAACCAGTTTTTTAAGGCCGAAAACCGACTTTCAAGCAGCATAGTTCCCCAGGTAAAATAAATGCCCAGCAAGCCGGTAAAAATGCCAACCAGAATATAAATCCAAATGGTATTAATTTCGAAAGGTGCCATTTGGGTAAAGCGCAACATTACCCCTTCGCCCATAAAAAAATACGACAAAACTGCTGCCGACACCGATGAGATTAACAAGGGAATTAGAAAGGCCATGGTAAGGTCAAGCATAAGCACTTCGAGCGTAAAAACAATCCCTGCCATAGGCGCATTAAAAATCCCTGCAATGGCTCCGGCTGCTCCGCATCCAACCATTAATGTAATGTATTTGTAGCGCAGTTTAAAAATCCGGGCTAAATTCGACCCGATTGAAGCACCGGTAAGAACAATGGGTGCCTCTGCACCTACCGATCCGCCAAAACCAATGGTTAAGGAACTGGCAATCATCGAGGAATAGGTTTTATGAGGTTTTAGCTTACTTCCTTTTTTTGAAATTGAATAAAGTATTTTTGAAACCCCATGACCGATATCGTCGCGTATTATGTAACGCACAAACAAAACCGTTAACAAAATTCCAATAAACGGATACAACAAATACAGGTAGCTGAAACTATCAACATGAATCATTTGTGTTAATTCTTCAGCCACAAAATGAATGAGGTTTTTTAACAAAAGTGCCGCTAAACCACTCAATAGCCCAACAACCAAACTTAGCAAATACAAAAAGTTCTTTTCAGAAATAGTGGCAATACGCCAGGCAACAAGTTTGTTAATAAACTTATCTATTCGAAAAAATTTAAACATGCGAAACATCAATTATCTGTTTACGATAACGGGTAAAAACACGGGCCCGGGAAATAAAACCAATATATTTTCCATCTTCGATGACAGCCAGATTATAGCGCCCCGACGATTCAAATTTACTGGTTACCACCTCCATACTGTCATCCGGATCAATATGGTACTCAGGCATATACATCAGCTCTCTTATTTTTACCGTATCATACAATTCATGGTTAAAAATCATTTCTCTCACATCATCCATCTTCACCATTCCAACCATTGTTCCATCCGCCTCAACCACCGGAAATAAGTTTCGGTGATTACGCGAAATGGCCATAGTAAGATCACGCAATGTTGCATCGGGCGCCAATACCTCAAAATCAGTTTCAATTAATTTTTTTACTTCCATCAATTGCAACACATTGGCATCTTTATCGTGCGTAAGCAGTTCTTTTCGTTTTGCCAGCTGAATATGATAAACAGAGTTGGGGGTAAAGGTTCTTACAATCAGATAAGCAAAAGTTGCGGTAATCATTAAGGGAACAAAAAGTTGATACCCGCCCGAGATATCGGCAATTAAAAATATACCGGTTAGCGGTGCATGCAAAACACCTGCAATTAAACCAGCCATACCAATTAAGGCAAAGTTATTCTCGTTAATATCCTTTATTCCCATACGTTTTACCAGCAAGGCAAAGAGCATACCCGTATTTACCCCCATAAACAAAGTTGGCGCAAAAATGCCGCCTACTCCACCAGCACCAAAAGTTAGTGAGGTTGCAACAATTTTAAGCAATATTACGGCTACAATCAGAGCCAAAGCGGCCCACATTTCCTCTCGTAACGAATAGAATAAACTATTATCAAAAAGGTAATTTAAATCGCCCGACAAACATTCGTTAATCGACTCATATCCTTCGCCATAGAGAGCAGGAAAAAAGAAAATAAGGGCACCAAGCCCAGTTCCTCCAATCAATAATCGTATTCGATTGTTTTTAAGTTTTTCAAAAATATCGCCAACAAATAAATATACTTTGGTAAAATAAACCGACACAAAACCGGATACGATCCCCAGTAGAATATAAAAAGGTAGATCTACCAGGGTAAAAGTTTCGATGACCTTGAATGGATAAAGTACATTCTGTCCTAAAAACAAATACGAAGTTACCACTGCTGTTGATGATGCAAGCAAAAGTGGCACCAATGAAAATACAGTAAGATCAATCATGATAACTTCTACGGCAAAAACAATTGCAGCAATGGGGGCTTTAAAAATAGCGGCCATAGCGCCCGCACAGGCACAGGCCAGCATTAATATGGTGTTTTTATAATTAAGTCGGAATACTTTGGCCATCCACGAGCCCCAGGCCGTACCCGTGGCAACAGTAGGCCCTTCTAATCCAACCGAACCACCAAAGCCAACAGTAAGTGAGGCGGTTACAACCGACGAAAATAGATTATGGGTACTAACTTTTCCTTTTCGTTTGGAGATGCTGTGTAGTACATTGGGTATTCCGTGGCGTACTTGCGAACGAACAACAAATTTTATGAATAAAATAGCCAGCAGGATGCCAACTACAGGTAATGCAAAATAAATATAGTTTTGTACTTCGTTGGAAATAAGGTGGTGCACCAATTGTTCGGTAATACGAACAGTGTTTTTTATAATTACGGCTGCTATACCGGCCAACAAACCAACAACAATGCTGAGTACCGTTATAAATCCCCGTTCTCCGAGGTGTTTAAGTCTCCACCGGTGCATTCGAACCAAAATATGTTGCCTTACCTTACTCATTTAACGGAGTAAAAGTAACAATAAGCTTTAGCTATTAACTATTTTTAAGGAACTAAAAAGCCAAACTTTTTGTTTAACTAACAAAATCAATTTAATGGATATAAAACTAACAGGTAGCAATGGTTACGTAGGTCGACTCATTACATCGGAATTAGCGAAAAAAGGGCACTCTGCCTCAGGTATACAACGACCATTATTGTACGGGCCAGCAGATGCTTTAAGCGAAGAACTGCGCAAAACAGATGTAGTTATTAATTTGGCAGGTGCATCAATTTTACAGCGCTGGACCGAAAAGAACCGGGAAATTATATACAATAGCCGGGTGCACACAACGCAAAACCTGGTAAAAGCAATTAAGGCCTTACCTGCAACCGAGCGCCCCAAAAAGCTTATATCGGCATCGGCCATCGGAATTTATTCGGCCAATCAAATGCATACAGAAGAAAGCCAAAACTTTGATGATGGTTTTCTTGGGCAGGTGGTGAAAGACTGGGAGAATGCACTCAGCGATTTACCCACAGAGGTGCGGCAAGTAATTTTTCGTTTGGGAGTGGTAATAGGCAGCAATGCTAAAACCATTAAAAATATGTTACTACCATTTCGCCTGGGTTTGGGAGCTAAAGTTGCTTCCGGAAAGCAGGCATTTCCTTTTATTCACGAACAAGATGTTGTAAATGCATTTACCTGTGCGACAGAGCAAAATTCAATCAACGGAATATACAATCTTACTGCTCCAGCTACTATTACAAATAAAGAATTTACGCAAAGCCTGGCAGAAGTGCTAAAGCGACCGGCATTTTTTACCCTACCTGCTTTTGTGTTAAAAGCTGCTTTAGGAGAGGCTGCCCTGCTTCTTTTGGAATCACCATCCGTATCATCGGAAAAACTGTTGCAGGCAGGATTTAAATTCACCTACCCCTCGATTGACAAAGCCCTGCAAGCTATTATTTCTGAAGGCTAAGAATTTGGTAACGTTTGATACATTCACAATCATTAGCTTTGTACTAAATTCGAGTTATTATCTATGACAAATCAGAACAAAGGGCATCTTCGCTCCGGGAATAAACTTTTTAGGGAAACATTTTTGCTTCACCCCTATCGTTTATTTTCTTTACGGGCAACTGTTTCAATGGCAATTCTGGCAATTCCATTTATTGTTGCCGGAATGCCTTTCTATGGCGTTACCCTGGCATTGGGTGCAGTTGCCGGAGCACTCTCCGAAACTGACGACCACCCCAAAGGGCGAATTAAATCTCTTTCTATTACAATTGTAAGTTTTTTTATTTCAAGCTTTTGCGTAGGCTTGTTGCAAAACTACCCCTGGCTTTTGGGGGCAGGATTTGTTCTTTCCACCATTCTTTTTATCCTTGTTGGAGGAATTGGAGAGCGCTATCGAGCCATAACTTTTGGTTCAATACTGGTTGGTATTTATGCCATGTTAGGGCTTGAGATAAGTTCTAATTGGTATTACCAGGCGCTGTTATTACCTGCCGGCGCCCTTTTTCATGGAGTTCTTTCCTTAGTATTAATAGTTAAACATCCGTGGCGATTACTTGATGAACAAATGGCAAACGGTTTCAAAGAACTATCGAAATACCTGGAAAAAAAGGCGATGCTATTCCCAAGTAATTTGCAGGAACAGGCCGGAATAAATAAAGATCTGGCTTTGCTGAATATTAATGTAGTAAATGCATTGGAACGAATCAAAAACGTTCTAAACAATTACGAGAGAGAAGTACGCGACCCGCAGATGCTAAACACCTACCTTCAGCGCTTTATGTTACTCCAGAGCTTACACGAAAGGGCAGCTTCAACACACGACCGACACGATAAACTTGGCAACAGCACTGAACAGCTCGAAGTTATGACAGGCTTTGGTGAAATGTTGCGCCAACTGGCTGCTGCCTTGCACCGTGTTGAAGAAAATATGCTTACCGGTAAGCCTTATCATCATCCTCAAACTCTGGAATGGATATCGTCGGCAATTGAAACCAAATTGCAGCAAATGCCGGCCAAAGAGGCACAAGACCTTATTTTGCTTCATCACAATCTTCATCGATCGCATATTTCCTTAAAATTTCTCGATAATTTAAAAACAGGTACCGCTATTCCCCGCTTGCGAAGAGATGAAAGAACACTTTTTCAGCGTTTTAAAACACAACTTTCGCTGCGCCACCCTCGAATGCGGTATGCGATTCGTTTAAGTCTCACCTTTGCCCTGGGTTTTATTTTAGAACGTTCAATGCAGCTCGACAAAGGAGAATGGGTAATGCTAACCAGTTTATTTGTAAGTCAAATTACCTACAGCGATACCCGCCGTCGTCTTTTTGAACGCGTTTTGGGAACAACAACCGGAATTATCATTGGAGCCGTTCTATTGCAGATATTTACAACAACGGCAGCACAGGTTTTATTAATGCTGGGGTCCTCAATGGCATTTTTTTATTGGTTACGGCGGAAATATTCTATTGCCGTAATTTTTGTAACCACTTTTGTTCTTAGTGCCTTAAACCTTATTTCAAACGATGGAGGCATAAACATACTACTCCCCCGCTTAATCGATACTGTTTTGGGGGCGGTCTTATCTTTTCTTACCATACGTTTTATTTGGCCCGGCTGGCAATACCGACGTTTCCCTGGTCTGGTTGAAAAAGCATTAGAAAAAAACAAAAGCTACATACAAGCTATTGCTAAAGAATATCAGAAACTTAGCGCCGATGATTTAAACTACCGCATTGCCAGAAGAGAGGCACACCTTGCCGATAATGATTTGGCACAAGCCTGGAACAGCATGCGTCAGGAACCTAAAAGCAAACAGCAAAAGATTAGTAATGCACTGGAAATAACCTACCTAAACCATGCTTTGCTGTCCCACATTTCGGCCTTGGGAGCACATCGTGAAACAAACATCCTCGACTACGAAGAGAACTATGTATTTTTCGAACAAATAACAAAAAAACTGGCTGAGGCTGGAAATAGCAAACAGGAGAATACCACTGACTTGTCGGCATTGTTAATGATGTTGCAACATCAAATAAAACAAAGCGAAACAGGTTTAAAAAGACAACAGCTACGCTTATTCTACAACATTGCAGCCACCTCCTCTAAAATTATTGAAGAGTTGAATTACAGCACTAATCAACTTCATGAACGGGCATAAAAAAACCTTCTACCAAAAGGCAGAAGGTTTATTATCTATTATTCAACAACTATTTCGTCAAGTTGAGGACCTGCAGCAACCAATGCTTTTCCTTCGTCATTATCAGTGTACTTAACGAAGTTATTAATAAAGCGGCTACCCAAATCTTTTGCTTTTTCATCCCACTCAGCTGCATCAGCATAAGTATCACGAGGATCAAGAATGTTAGTATCAACGCCTTTTAATTCAGTAGGAATTTCAAGGTTGAAGATAGGAAGGTTTTTAGTTGGTGCACCTTCGATAGAACCATCAAGAATAGCAGTAATAATGCCCCGGGTATCTTGAATAGAGATACGTTTTCCTGTTCCGTTCCAACCTGTGTTTACAAGGTAAGCTTCAGCACCATGCTCTTCCATTTTTTTCACTAACTCTTCACCGTATTTAGTGGGGTGCAATGATAGGAAAGCAGCACCAAAACAAGCTGAGAAAGTAGGCTGAGGAGTAGTTACTCCACGCTCAGTTCCGGCCAATTTTGCAGTAAATCCTGAAAGGAAATGATATTTGGTTTGTTCCGGAGTAAGTTTGGCAACCGGAGGCAATACACCAAATGCATCAGCAGTTAAGAAAATAACTTTTTTTGCATGACCAGCTTTTGATACTGGCTTAACAATATTATCGATGTGATAAATTGGGTAAGAAACACGTGTATTTGCAGTTACCGAACCATCGTTAAAATCGATTTTACCATTCTCGTCAACCGTTACATTTTCAAGCAAGGCATTACGCTTGATAGCTCCGTAAATTTCCGGCTCAGCTTCTTTGTCAAGGTTAATTGTTTTTGCATAACATCCACCTTCGAAATTGAAGATACCATCATCATCCCATCCGTGCTCATCGTCGCCAATTAACTGGCGATTTGGATCGGTTGAAAGCGTTGTTTTTCCAGTACCTGAAAGACCAAAAAAGATAGCAACATCACCTTCTTTACCAACGTTAGCAGAACAGTGCATTGAAGCCATTCCTGCTTTTGGCAAATAGTAGTTCATCATTGCGAACATTCCTTTTTTCATCTCGCCACCATACCAGCTACCACCAATAACCTGCATTTTTTCTTTTAAGTTGAATACAGTGTACACTTCTGAATTCATACCAAACTCTTCCCAGCGGCTGTTGGTTGTTTTTGAAGCATTCATGGCAACAAAATCAGGTTCGCCATAATTTTCCAATTCCTCTTTAGAAGGACGGATGAACATGTTAGTTACAAAATGCGCCTGCCATGCTACTTCCATTATGAAACGAATTTTCAAACGTGAATTTTCATTGGCACCAAGGAAGGTATCAACTACAAATAAGCGTTTACCTGAAAGCTGCTTTGTTGTAATATCTTTTAAGTGTGCCCAGGCTTCTTCTGAAACTTTTTTGTTATCGTTAGGAGACTCAGGAGATGTCCACCAAATATCTTGTGAAGCTTCGTTGTCTACTAAAAATTTATCCTTAGGAGAACGTCCTGTAAATTCGCCAGTCATTACGTTAACTGCGTCAAGCTCTGTTAACTGGCCTTTTTCGAATCCTTCCAAGGCAGGATTCATTTCTTCTTCAAAAAGTTGTTCATAAGAAGGGTTGTGTACGACCTCTTGTATGTCCACAATGCCGTACTTAGTTAAATCTAATTTTGTCATAACTACCTAATAATTAACTTAATAATACAATTTTTCGTCTACTTAATCGGTTCACAAAAATATCATTTTTTTCCAATCAGAGGGGGTATCACCAGTCTTTTAGTTTTTTTTGGGTACCAATTAAACATTTGCTTAACAAAAGATTTCGCACCAATTCTTTTGAATTTCATCGTAATGTTATGATAAAAAAAGCGCTACAAAAAAATGTAACGCTTTGATTTATTTTAAATCGATAAAACTACGACCTTGGATGAAACTGATGTATAGTCGACTTCAAATAATCTCTGTCGAGATGTGTATAAATTTCCGTAGTTAAAATCGATTCGTGTCCCAGCATTTCCTGAACTGCGCGCAAATCGGCTCCACCGTTAATTAGGTGAGTGGCAAATGAATGCCTGAATGTATGGGGACTGATTTTTTTATCGAGTTTTACTTTTGCTGCCAGATTTTTAATTATGGTAAATATCATGACACGGCTCAATTTTCTTCCTCTGCGGTTTAAGAACAGAATATTTTCACTGTCTTTATTAACCCGCAAATTTTTTCGATAGTTGCTTAAGTACTTGTTTATTTCTTCTATTGCCCGCCCGCTTACAGGCACTAGTCGTTCCTTATCTGCTTTTCCTTCAATTTTTATAAACCCCTGCTCAAAGAATAAGTTGGTAATTTTAAGATTAACTAATTCCGAAACCCGCAAGCCGCAGCTGTAAAGGGTTTCCAACATCGCTTTATTTCGCTGTCCCTCAGATTTTTTTAGGTCGATAGCGTTGATAAGGGTATCAATCTCTTCCATCGATAAAATATCCGGCAGCTTACGTCCTATTTTTGGCGATTCAAGCAAGGCTGTAGGATCGCTTGTTATTTTTTCTTCGATTAACAGGTACTTATAAAAGGATTTTATCCCGGAAATGGTTCTGGCTTGTGTTCTCGGACTTACCCCTCTATCGTTTAACCATTCCACAAAACTTTTTAGCTGCTTTAAAACAACTTTATCCGGATTAACACCTTTAAAATTATTATTAAAGAAATCTTCCAGCTTGTTTATGTCGTTGATGTAGGCCGCAATTGAGTTCTGCGATAATGATTTCTCCAACTTTAAATAATTCTCGTATCCTTGTTTACATTCCTCCCATTTCATAATCTTCCAAATTAAGGTTAATTTTATGACTGTTTAAACCGCTTGTTATGTTCTCAATACTAGATTTGAACTATTTTAACAAAAAAATATTACGTTGCATCTCGAATAAAGTTACTATAAAATAAATTAAAATTGAAATAATGAAGCTCTTGATTATCAATGGACCAAATTTAAACCTGCTGGGTGTTCGGGAAAAGTCGATTTATGGAACAGAAAGTTTTAAAAGTTACTATGAACAACTAAAAAAAAGTTTCCCTGAGGCAGACTTAGGCTATTTTCAATCGAATGTTGAAGGAGAGATTATTAACACCCTACACGAGCATGGATTTTCAAGCGACGGCATAATAATCAATGCCGGTGCTTACACCCACACTTCTGTGGCTATACGCGATGCTATTGCCGGCATTAAAACACCGGTTATAGAGGTACATATATCCAACACCCTAACACGCGAAGATTTCAGGCATAAATCATTAATAGGCCCGGTATGTCAAGGATGTATTATGGGTTTTGGTCTGGAATCATATCGATTGGCAATTCAAAGTTTTGTAAATTGCTGAAATCTGAGTTCTCTATTAAATTTAATTTGAGTTTAAATTTTATTTAACCATAGAATCGTGTTTTATTATACTTTTGCCGCCTTAAAATTTTAAAGGAATGAGACAGACCAAAATTGTTGCAACAATATCCGATCAGCGATGTGATGTTGATTTTATTCAATCGCTATTTGATGCGGGAATGAACGTAGCCCGCATAAACACCGCTCATGTTACTACTGAAAGCGGTAAAATGATGGTTGATAATGTGCGTGCAGTATCAGATAAAATTGCCATTCTTGTTGACACCAAAGGCCCCGAAATCAGAACATGCCAAACCTTGTCTGATACAGTAGTTGAACAAGGAGAATATGTAACCTTGTCCTACTCAACCGGAGTGCTGGATAATGTGAAAAACATTTGTGTAAACTACAAAGGCTTTGTTAACGATTTAAAAGTTGGAAATAAAATTCTGGTAGACGATGGAGACATTGAATTTGTTGTTGAAGAAAAACATATTCAGTATTTACTATGCAAAGTAGGCAACTCTGGTGTGGTAAAAAAACGCAAGAGTATAAATGTTCCGGGAGTAGAAATTAAATTGCCATCGTTAACTGAACGCGATATTGAGTTTATCCGCTTTGCTGTTGAAAACAAACTTGATTTTATTGCCCATTCATTTGTTCGAAATAAAGAAGATGTTAGTGAGGTTCAAAAAATTCTGGATGATTTGAACAGTCCAATAAAAATTATCGCCAAAATTGAGAACCTGGAAGGAGTGAACAAAATTGATGAGATATTAGAACACGCCTATGGAATAATGGTAGCTCGTGGAGACCTTGGAATTGAGTTACCGGAAGAAAAAATTCCGGCTGTTCAGCGTAACCTTGTTCGTCGCGCCATACTTCATCAGAAGCCGGTAATTATTGCCACACAAATGCTTCATACGATGATTGAACACCCACGACCAACCCGTGCGGAGGTAAGCGATGTTGCCAGTGCAATTTATATGGGTACCGACGCGGTGATGCTTAGTGGAGAAACAGCTTACGGGAAGTATCCTGTAGAAGCCATTAAAGCGATGGCCAAAATTGCCCAGGAGGTTGAACCAGATCGCGACCGACGCGAACTCACTGTTCCCTTAAAAGCTGATATTCCGGCGTACCTGGCTCAATCAGCCATTAGGGCAGCCCGCGAATTAAAACCCGATGCCATTATCACATCAACTACAACAGGCAAAACCGGACGATATCTGTCTTCGCACCGTTCTATCTTTCCGGTATTTGTAAAATGCCATTCGCAGCGTGTTGTGCGAGAACTGGCGCTTTCTTTTGGCGTACACCCGTCATACCTGGAAACCAAAAAGAATAAAATGAAAATCCAGAAAGCGGCTGTTCAGGAACTTGTGAACGAAGGAACAATTAATCTTGACGACCTGGTTATATATGTGGGCGGACGATTTGGTGAGGATGCCGGAGCTTCATTCATCGAAATCTCAACTGCCGATAAACTATTTTTAAAACCGCAGGAACTGCGTTAGATTAACAATACTAAAAAAAGCCTTGTTTTAGAATTTAAAACAAGGCTTTTTTTTAAATACTTTTGTTTAACGAAAATCAATCACCTCAACATCATCGTATTTTGATGCATCAAAAATAAAATCAGTATCCGCCAAATCAATGTTGGTATCCATTTGCTTCACCTGTATGCCATATAAATTTCCATCGGTGCTATACAAAGTTGCGGCATAAATCATCATTGTGGCTTTATCAATGGTAACTTCTATTTTTGTTACATCATATTCATCAGTATCAGGAAACAGGTTTAGCTGATATAAACTTTTTCCTTCGGCTGTTTTTTCTGCGACAAATTCAGAGCGAAAACCCCGTTCATAAATGCTAAACAACGACGAGGGATCCATAAGCTCGCTGCCTTCATCATCAATATTCGAAATTGTTACCTGATTTCCGTCTTCCATATAATTCCATATGGTTTTGCCATCAGAAAATACTTTTACGCCTAAATCGGGCAGCTGAACGGTGTATTTCTGTCCTTTAATTTTTATGGTACCGGCATTTGTTTCGTCAATTTCCATTTCTTCGTTTACCATTGAAAAAATAAAACTTGCCGACATGGCAGTTATGTTTTTTGTTTTTGCGCTAACCTCATCCAGAATTTTTTTTGCTTTTGCATCTTGTTGCGCCCACCCCATGGTTGCTGCCAAAAACAATGCAACCATTAACAATACTCTTTTATTCATCTGCTTTTTGTTTTACCTATAAGTTATTCAATAACTGTTCCAAACTGTATTCATCCTGTAGTAATACTTGCCGTGCTTTGCTTCCTTCGCTTGGGCCAACAATACCGGCTGCTTCCAGCTGATCCATCAATCGTCCGGCCCGGTTATAGCCTATCGAGAATTTACGTTGTATCATCGAGGTTGATCCCATTTGATTTAAAACCACAACACGTGCGGCATCATCAAACAATTCGTCTCTGTTTTTTAAATCTACATCTCCAGGTGCTACTTCTTCTTCGCCCACGTACTCTGGCAGCAAAAATGCGGTTGGGTATCCTCTTTGTTCAGAAATAAAATCACAAATATTTTCCACTTCAGGTGTGTCAACAAATGCACATTGTACACGCGTCATTTCGCTTCCCTGTGCTATTAACATATCTCCCCGGCCAATTAACTGGTTTGCTCCCGGGCTATCCAAAATGGTACGCGAATCGATCATTGAAGCAACTTTAAAAGCAATTCGTGCCGGAAAGTTAGCCTTAATAACCCCGGTAATAATATTTGTTGATGGCCGTTGTGTAGCAATTACCATGTGAATTCCAACCGCCCTGGCCAACTGGGCAATTCGCGCAATTGGCAATTCTATTTCTTTACCGGCTGTCATTATTAAATCGGCAAACTCATCAATAATAACAACAATATACGGCATATAACGGTGTCCTTTATCCGGATTCAAGCGTCGTGAAATAAACTTTTTGTTGTACTCTTTTATATTTCGCGCCTGTGCTGCCTTAAGCAAATCGTAACGTGCATCCATTTCCACGTTTATAGAATTCAGCGTATTCTTTACTTTCTGAATATCAGTAATTACCGGCTCTTCCGCATCGGGCAGTTTGGCCAGATAATGTTTTTCAAGCACCGAATAAATATTGAGTTCAACTTTTTTCGGATCGATAAAAACAAACTTCAATTGCGAAGGATGCTTTTTGTAGAGCAACGAAGTAATAATAACATTTATACCCACCGACTTACCTTGACCTGTTGCACCGGCCACCAGGATGTGCGGCATTTTAACCAGGTCGAACATAAAGGTTTCGTTTGATATGGTTTTACCCAAGGCTACCGGTAATTCGGCCGAACTTTCCTGAAATCTTTTTGACCGGATTATCGAGTGCATTGATACAGTCTCCGGGTTCTGATTGGGCACTTCAATACCAATGGTTCCGCGCCCCGGTATTGGCGCAATAATACGTATTCCGAGTGCCGCGAGGCTTAAAGCAATATCATCTTCCAGGTTTTTAATTTTAGATATGCGTACCCCGGGTGCCGGAACTATTTCGTACAAAGTAATTGTTGGACCTATGGTTGCCCTGATTTTTGTAATTTCAATTTTATAGTGTCGCAGCGTTTCAACAATTTTATTTTTATTGGCCACTAACTCTTCATTTTTTACTTCGGCATTTCCAAACTTATGGTCCTCGAGTAAATCGAGTGTTGGAAATTTAAAACTTGCCAAATCAAGTGTTGGGTCGTAATCTTCCAGCTCATCGGGTTTAATTTCATCCGATTCTTCTTCCTGGTGCTTGGGTTCTACCGTAAGTGCCAGGTCTTCCTTCTCTTTTTCCGCGAGTACCTCCACATTTCCAGCTACTTCTTCTTCCGGCTCAGGGTCGTCAATTTCAAGAATATCCTCTACAGGCTCATCCAATGGCAGGTCATCTTCTTCATCCGATTCAAAAATGGCTTTTACCACATCGTCATCGTCTTCAATAATTTTTGTTATGGCTTCTTCTCCGGCCAACTGTTCGTCAGTTTCCTGTTCAACTTCTGAATCACCAGAATCTATTGTCCCGGTTGTTTCCTGTTTACGTTTTATAAGTTGCGACAAACGAGCATACACACCATCAAAACGCACAACCACAATGGCTAATCCTGAAATAAACAACAGGAAAACAAGCCCTACAACACCAATAAGCGAACGTAGCCAGTTACTTAAAACAAAGCCATAATGCCCCCCCCAATAAATGGCCGATCCGGCATCGGTTTTATTAAAAAATAAGCCTAATGCCACCGAAAACCAAACTATGCATACCAGGCTGTATAAAATACTTTTAAAGAAATTGCCGGTTTTACGGCCAAGAATACGTAAGCCCGTGATGGCCAATAAATAAACAAATGCAAACGACGCCAATCCGAAACCGCCGTTCATAAGAACCTCTGAAAGATAAGCTCCCAGTTTCATTCCCTTGTTTTGTGCCTTTACCCCGGTATTAAATAAAAACTCGGACCAGCTGGAATCCATCAGGCTTTGATCGGCAGCACCATAAAATAAAAACGACACAAAGGAAATAAGCAAATAAGCAGCCAATAACAACACAAACAAACCAAACAGAAAATACAATTTTTCATTCCTGATTAGTGAAAAACGTTTTTTTGTACGTTTCTTTTTTGCTTTAGCAGGCTTTTTCTTTGTTCTAAATGCCATGGAGATATTTTTTGATCCGGATTTTTATTTAAAATGTATTTTTCGTTACCAATAAACTTGTAGTATCTGAGCAAATTTTCGCTAAAATCAGATTATGGCAAGTTAAATTGAACGCAAATCTAACTAAAAAAAATCAGGTAGATGTTATGCCTTCACGCTTAATACTGCAATACTTTCAAGAATAAACTGTTAACAAACCAACATATTTTTCTTGCAAATCGAAAGAAAATTAAAAAACTGTTTTTCGATTTAATAATTCAATGCAAAAAGCCTGTTTTATAATAGCTTAAACAACAGCAAATCAGCACTGAACACATTTCTTTTTTTAAGTTGTTTTTCTAAGTTTGTTAACTGACATAAGAACTACATTTTACCAGTAAAACGTACACGAACCAAAACTTAGTGTGTTGTTTAAACATTACCAAAGTACCACAAGTTGCGTGCACGCATTGTTTAACTATTAATTCTGAACCGATGAAAAAAAGAGCCGTTGTTGCTTTAGGCGGAAACGCCATCCTTCGTGGTGACGAAGAGGGCACTATTGTGCAACAGGAAAAAAATGTTACCGAAACCCTTGAAAACCTCATACATTTAATAAAAGATGGCTACGAGCTGGTACTAACACATGGCAACGGACCGCAGGTTGGCAATATTTTAATGCGCAACGATGCCGGCGAGCAAATGTATGGCATAGCCCCCATGCCACTAAATATTTGTGTGGCCGACTCGCAAGGAGGAATTGGTTTTATGATTGAACGTATGATGCGTAATGTGTTAAACAAACATGGCATCAACAAAAACGTAATTTCGATGGTTACCCTGGTTGAAATACAGGAAAACGACCCAGCCTTTGAGGCTCCATCAAAACGTGTTGGAAAAGTATACAGCCAAGAAGAAGCCGATAAATTAAATGCTCAGAAAGGCTGGCTTTTTAAATCAACTACAAAAGGCAAAGGAGGCTTCCGCAGGGTTGTACCTTCGCCCACACCGGTTGATATTGTGAACAAAGAAATTATCAGGCAGTTGCTGGAAAACGGTAATATTGTAATTGCAGCCGGCGGTGGTGGCATCCCGGTTTACTTTGATGAAAACAAAGATGTAAGAACACTGGATGCGGTAATTGACAAGGATATGGCCTCGAGCCTGCTGGCCACAAATATTGAGGCTGATGAGCTTTACATTTTAACTGACGTAGCCTTTATTTACAAAGATTACGGACTTGAAACGCAAGAAAAACTGGAGTTTTTAAATTATGCCGATACGCAAAAACACCTTGAAAATGGTACATTTGCTGAAGGCACAATGGAACCCAAAATAAGGGCTTGCCTGAATTTTATAAAAAACGGGGGCACTAAGAGTATTATTACTGAAGCAAAAAAGCTTGAAGACAAAAGTTACGGATCAAAAATTACCATGCATTACGAAGATTAACAAAATAAATACAACTATGGCTTACAACGTAAAAAACAGGAACTTTTTAAAATTACTGGATTTTTCTACTCAAGAAATCAATCACCTGCTTGAGCTTTCAGAAAGTTTAAAAAAAGCAAAATACGCCGGTACAGAACAAGCATTGCTTTGTGGTAAAAATATTGCCCTTATTTTCGAAAAAGCGTCTACCCGAACTCGCTGTGCGTTTGAGGTAGCCGCCTACGACCAGGGTGCAAAAGTTACTTACCTGGGACCGTCGGGCTCGCAAATCGGACAAAAAGAATCGATGAAAGATACTGCTCGTGTTTTAGGACGGATGTACGACGGCATTGAATACCGCGGTTTTGGACAGGATATTGTTGAAGAATTAGGAAAATATGCCGGAGTACCGGTATGGAACGGCCTGACCAATGAGTTTCACCCAACACAAATTCTGGCCGATTTTTTAACCATGAAGGAACACAGCAACAAACCGCTATCGGAAGTTAAATTCTGTTACCTTGGCGATGCCCGTAACAATATGGGAAACTCGTTAATGGTGGGAGCTGCCAAATTAGGAATGGACTTTAGGGCAGCAGCGCCAAAAGCCTGCCAACCAACCGAAGAACTACAGGCTCAATGCCGTAAAATTGCGGCCCAAACCGGTGGTAAAATTACAATTACTGCAGACGTAGCTACTGCGGTAAAAGATTGTGATTTTTTGTATACCGACGTGTGGGTTTCAATGGGCGAACCAGACGAAGTATGGGAAGAACGAATTAATCTGCTACTGCCCTACCAGGTAAATAAAAAGGTCGTGGAACTTACCGGAAATCCTCAGGTAAAGTTTCTGCACTGCCTGCCTGCATTTCATAACCGCGAAACAAAAATTGGCGAGCAGATCTATCAAAAATTTGGGCTTGAAGCAATGGAAGTTACCGATGAAGTTTTTGAAAGCGAAGCCTCCCTGGTTTTTGATGAAGCCGAAAATCGGATGCATACCATTAAAGCTGTTATGGTAGCTACCCTTGCTTAAACTGAGAAGATTTATAACCGAGGCTGTTAAAACGAATGCTTTTATTGTTTATAATAAAACCCTGATCTTTCGTTTTTACAGCCTTTTTTAGCTCTTCTTTTAAAACACATTTGCAATAATCCACCACAAAAAGAAAGGTAATGAAACCATACCTCAAGTCATACAGGCTCTTACTTACGAGCCAAATATTTCCCAATAATAACACCAATTACCACTACCCCATAAAAATATCCTAACAGACCAAACAGCAAGGCTGTTTTTTGGGCTATTTGGGTTGCTGGTGTTATATCGCCGTAGCCAATTGATAAAATTGTTATAAAACTAAAATATATAAGGTCTGAAACATAGGCCACCCCCACTGCAATATTATTAAACGAATGGGGCTGCAGGTATTCTATCATTGAAAAAATGAACCCACCGGTTAATCCTAAAATAATAAAACCACAAAGTACGGCAGCTATCATTCCAATATTCACTTCTTTCGAAAAAAGTACCTGTCGGTACACGTTTACCGAAAGAAATGTAAAGTACACAATATAAGTAAGAAAGAATGCCAGTTTAGTATTGGGTATGTTCACAACCGAACTACATAATTCGAGTGCAACAAGTAAAATAATTACCAACAAAAAGAACAGTTTTTTCCTTAGGCGGTTATGAAAAATTAGCAAACTGGCAACAACATTTTGTGCTACCAAAAACGGAAATAAATCTAACTTGTTAACTATAAACAGATCGCCGAACAGCAAAATAAAAAAACTAAACAGTAATATTTCGAACCTGCGCAAATGTACGAGATCATAAAAGTTGTTGTGATTAGATTTAAGCATAAAATACTGCTGCCTTGGTTTTAAATGTAATTATAGCAAGATACAAAATTGATTATGAACCCAATAAATACGATCGGAAAAAGCGGCAACAAAATGACTATTCCTTCTGAATTTTTATCTTTTAGGAAAACAGGACCATTTTTTTTTGGGGGGGATGCTGGTAAAAAAAATCAGTCTGAAAATTACATTGAATCTTCAGACTGACTTAATTATTTCGGACAATAAAACAATCTACAAACAATTATTTTATGCCGGAATTCCTCTGCTATTATTCACACAATATCAAGTGTTTGTACTCCTGCATCATATGAAAAATTGTTTACGCATTACAATCCTTTAAGGCTCCATGGCGAACGGTAATCTCTGGCCAGCATAGCATTTGCCTCGCTGGATGCGCCAATAAGTTTTTCCGCTTTTGGATCCCATTTTAGTTTCTCATCGGCAAGGTATGCTATTTCGCCAAGCAAGGCTACTGAAACAGCACGGTGCGCTGCCTCAACATTTGCAATAGGTTGTTGGCGAGTACGCACTCCGTTGATGAAATCGGCCCAATGGGTGCCATTGCCCGATCTGAATTTAGTTACACTTTCAGGAATTGTTACAGAAAGCAGTTTCTCGTCGCTGGCTGCCAACTTGTTGCCGCGGTTCACATGTATCCAACCTTTTTCGCCATACCAGCACACACCCATTCCGTGTTTTAATTTGTCAGCATTGGCAATATTCATATAAAGGCCATTTTCAAATTTGGCATCAATATCAAACTCATGCGGCACATCAAAATAATCGCCTTTAGCAAACTTGGCATCAGCTTTTATTTCTGTTGGCCCGGTATGGCTCAAATCCATCGACCACATTGCAATATCGCAATGGTGACCAATCCAGTCGGTAAGTTGTCCTCCCGAATAATCCATAATCCACCGCCAGTTCCAATGACTTACGCCACGATATGGCTTTTTAGGTGCAGGCCCCAGCCATAAGTCCCAGTTCAGGCCATCGGGGACATCAATTTTTGGTGGCATACCTACTTTTTTATCAAAATTAGGTAGTCCAACTTCAATTTTTTCAATCTCTCCAAGTACCCCACTCTGAACCAATTCGCAAGCTTTTGCAAAGTTTTCCGTACTCCGCTGCCAGCTACCGGTTTGCCAAATAATATTGTTCTCTTTAACAGCATCGGCAACAATGCGGCCTTCGCGCAACTTGCGTACCAACGGTTTTTCGCCATAAACATCTTTTTTATGATTGGCAAAGGTGCTGTACAAAATCGCATGCCAGTGGTCGGGTACAGCAATAACTGCTGCATCAAAAGCATTCCAGGCCAACAATTCGCGATAATCTTCAAATTCTTTTTGCGAGCTTGCATGCCCCTTTTCAGTTAATTTTGCTTTTTGCTTCGCAATACGAGTAGAATCCACATCGCAAAGTGCCACACATTCAACACCTTTATCTTTCAATAAATTTAAAAGATTAGCACTTCCCATTCCGGCACATCCCACCAAAACAAGTTCAATTCTGTCGTTTGCAGCAACCGAGCCATTTCTGCCAAGGGCAGAGGCTTTAACTATAGTTGGTACCATAATAGCACCGGAAGCACTTAACGAAAGATTTCGAATAAAATTTCTTCTTTTCATTTGAAGCTTTATTAGATTAATAATGATTTAGGTAATATCTGGCTTCAAATATAACAAGGTTTTTTCGAATGTCCTATTCTTGTCTGTTCTGCATTAGCATAAACCAAAAAATTTCGTTTAGGGCCGATTTTAGAATAGAATCTGAGGTAGTGTTTTTATAAAGAATTTTGAATCGTTAAGTTCGTATAGCTCGGATTTCTTTTTCCAGTCAATTTCCATTTTTAACACCGGATTTACCGTTAGTATTTGAACTTGCTCTGCACTTAAAAGAGTAGCCACACCAAACATTTTTGTTAAGTTATATTGGTCCATGCCTTCAATTTCTACATCAACACTGGTATAAAACTCGAGTTGCTGTCCTTCAAGTAAGTGCAGAGTTATTTTTGTTCCTTTTTTTAGATAACCAAAATAGCGCTCACCATCAGCAACTCTTATATCAAAATGGTAAAGTATTTTAAGTTCGCCCAAGTGGTTTACACATTTTACTTTACAACGAATACGGCCTTGTTCTTCGCCAAAATAGCGCGAGAGCCTTTTACTCTCGGCATAAAACAGCTCCGTTTCTTCTGTTGATAATTCTTTGAGCGAATCGATTTTTAAGACTGGCTGAATTTCCGGAGAAACAGCAGCAATTTCAGTTACCGAAGATGTTAGCTTCTTTTCTTCATACTTCCAGGTACCATCATCAAATAACAACACTTTATTACCTGATTCTGTTGTAGCCCGAACTTGCGATTTGGCAACATTTGTAAAGAAGAGTAGGAGAATGATTAAGTGTAAACGATTCATGAGTTTTCGACTTTGTTTTTAATATTGGCAGAACTAACTAATTATAACTATTTTTAATACCTTTTTAGAATCGGGAGTTAATTTAAACCGATTATCGAGACGATACCCCATTATCCAGACAATTTTTTTCCCACTACATAAAAGCCATGTGTTTTCCTTTTTGTGCAGGGGCATTTTCTGATCAATAAAAAAGTCGCTAACTTTTTTAAATCCCGTCATCCCCAAAGGCTGAAAATAATCTCCCTGCTCCCATTTTCGGATTAACAAGGGAAACTCTACCTTATCAAAATCGATGCAAGCAACGTTATTGTCTTTCACAATAGAAAACGCCTCATAATCCATTTGTTCAACCGAAATACTCAGAGGAGCGAATAATTCGATATCGTTCTCTTCAATGTAATAAACATGCTTGTTCTCGTTTTGAATTTCAGAAACAAATAAAGCATCGCGATCTTTTACCAAACGATGCGTTTTAGAAAAAAACTGTTTCCCCGATAAGGTTCCCAGGCTTTGATATACATCATCAACAACGCTTGCATTAAACCCAAAAACGGTTAGTATTTCCAACAAAACAGTTTTTGCGTGTCCCGATTTCTGTAGAGCTGGTATTGAAATTACTGATTGTTCGTTTTCTTTCCTCAGAATATTATCGATTTCAGAGTTAATGGTGGCCTCATATACTTCGTAAGCAGCTTTCAAATTCTCGACGCTGGCAATAAAATTCTTATTAAAAGCCGGATTTAGCTCCGAAAATAATGGTAGAATTTTATGTCGGAGGAAATTACGCTGATAAACCACCTCGCTATTTGATGAATCTTCGCGATAATCAATATAATTTTCGGCAGCGTATTTTTCAATGTCTTCGCGACTTGCAAACAACAGCGGACGTATGAGTTTCCCTTTTTTCTCTTTAATTCCGGTAAGTCCTTTAATTCCGGTTTTTCGTGTCAGGTTTAAAAAAAAAGTTTCAATCAAATCGTCTTGATGATGAGCAGTGGCAACCAAATCGTACTCATATTCTTTTCGAATTTGTTCAAAGAAATTATACCGCAGTTCACGTGCGGCCATTTCTATTGAAATACCTTTTAGGGCGGCATATTCCCTGGTGTCAAAAGATTTAAAATGAGCACTTATGCCATACTTTTCAATTTCGCTGCGCACAAAGGTTTCATCTCCGTCCGATTCTGCATCCCGCAGTTTAAAATTACAATGAGCAATACCATAATTAATTCCCGAACGCTCGAACAGATGCAGTAAAACCATGCTATCAATTCCACCACTAACTGCCAGCAGCACTTTTTGCCCTTGCTTAACCAGCTTCTTATCGTTTATATTTTGGGTGAATAAATTGAACATGAAATTGCTCTTTCTTCAATTGTTAATAGTCTATGTTTTGTTTCCAGTAATATTTGGCAAACCTCACCACAACTTTAATTTGCATTTTGTTTTTTCAGTTTTCCCACAGCTTTTGCAATATTCAGGATAACCTCTACTGATTTTAGCATAGATGGAATAGGCACAAATTCAAATGGCCCGTGAAAATTATGGCCGCCTGCAAAAATATTTGGGCAAGGCAGTCCGTCGTACGAAAGACGAGCACCATCCGTTCCTCCACGAATGGCTTTTATTTTAGGTTTAACTCCTGCATCAATCATGGCCTGTCGCGCAATATCAACAATATGCATTACCGGCTTAATTTTTTCGTGCATGTTGTAATACTGGTCTTTAAGTTCAATCTCCACAATATTTTCTTCGTATTCCGAATTCACCAGCTTAACTACTTCCAACAAGAGTCTTTTCTTTTCCTCAAACTTTTTGGCACAATGGTCGCGAATAAGGTAGTACAACTCGGCCGACTCCACCCCTCCATTTAATGATAACAGGTGAAAAAATCCTTCATATTTTTCGGTATGTTCCGGACGCTGCGTTGGAGGTAACATTCCAACAAGCTTGTGCGCCACCAACAAGGCATTTATCATTTTATTTTTGGCAGCTCCGGGATGCACACTTCGCCCCTTAATTTTAATGGTAGCCCCTGCTGCATTGAAATTTTCGAATTCCAACTCTCCAATCTCTCCGCCATCAAGCGTATAGGCAAAATCGGCTCCAAATTTTTTCACATCAAAATGGTCGGTCCCCTTTCCTATTTCCTCATCAGGCGTAAATGCCAGACGTATTTTGCCATGTTCAAATTCATTACTATTCAGAAGAATTTCTGCAGCAGTAACAATTTCGGCTACACCAGCTTTATCATCCGCGCCTAAAAGGGTTGTACCATCTGCGGTTATAAGGTCTTGTCCTTTATAATTAAGCAATTCCGGAAACTGTTTTGGATCTATGCAAACCTTGTTTTTTAAAAATACGGTTGAACCATCATATTTTTCAATTATTTGCGGTTCAACATTTTCTCCTGAAAAATCAGGACTGGTATCCACATGGGCAATAAAGCCTACAACAGGACAATGCTTTTTACCTTTGGCCGGAATGGTTGCAGTTACGTAACCATATTCGTCCATTTCCACTTCTTTTAATCCAATTTGCGTCAACTCGTCAACTAATTTTCGCATAAAAACCAACTGACGGTCGGTGCTTGGGTATGTTTTACTTTTTGGATCAGAGGTGGTGTATTGTTTGGCGTAATTTATAAATCGTTCTACTACTTTTTCCATTGTTTATTTTTTGTGCTTTACCAGGCAGCAACAAAGAATTGGGTTCTTTGTTTGCCGCTTTATTCATTCATTATTGTATCTCCTCCATACTTTGGAGCTACAAAATTAATTTTTTTGTATGCGAAAAAAACCTTGCTCTCTATTAAATATCATCAGAATTAAAGGCAAAGCCTAAACGTTTGCCGGTAACCATTTTCGAGTGGCTTATTTTTTGCCTCATTTGATCAACAGTTGCCATTTTTACCTGGTCGTAAACCGGCATCAGCAGGTCAAATTCGATACTGTACTGAATTGCAGTTTCAACAATTTGGCGAATAAATCCAGGTGAAATGGTGTCGTTGGCAAAATCCTTAACCACTTCGGCTGATTGCCTTTTACCTTCAACAAAAAAATGTTTGTCTTTATTTACAAATATCCGGGCTACCAGGTAACCCAGGTCGTTCACACGGTTGTACTTAAATGAATCGGCCAAAAAGTTATAAATATTGATGACGCCACAATATGACCGCATAGAGTCTTCTTCGATGTATTTTGTTTTCCACACGGGGTGCTTGTCATCAAATTCAAACACATTGGAGTGCATACTAAAAATAAGCAAATCGCCACCTACTTTAAACTCTACCTCAAACGGTCCCCTGTCGCGGTATTCGGGTAAAGCAGCAACCGGCAGCTTCCCTTTCACCTTGGCCAGGTAATCTTTTTCAAGCCGATTAAGAACCTTTTTTAAAATAGTAAACGTTTGACGTGTATTATCGTAAACCGTTTGCTTTACTGTTGATTTTATTACCAGTGCCTCAAGAAACGAGGCTCTAACTTCTTTTTCTGTCATTGTGTACAATTATAAACATTTAAATGTACACAAATACTCAAAAAAAAGAAAGCAGCCCTGTTGGGCTGCTTTTATATTTTTTTTGTCATTTCGACGAGCTTGCAAGGAGAAATCATTTTCAAGGCAGCAGATTAAGCTCCGTTAATTTTTAATTCTCATTGCATTCGAAATGACATTAGTAGGCTAATGCAAACAATACTCTGCGCTTTGAAGGTTTACCGGAGTAAATACAAACACCTTCCTCCGCTTCGTATTCCAGCGGCAAACATCTAATGGTTGCCTTGGTTTCGTTTTTAATGGCTTCCTCTGTTTCTGAAGTTCCATCCCAGTGCGCCGATATGAAACCACCTTTTGTGGTAAGAATTTCTTTAAACTCTTCCCAGGTATCAGCTTTTCGTGTATTTTCAGCCCTGTAGTCCCATGCCTTCTGGAAAATATTTTTTTGAATAGTTTCAAGCAAGTCTTCCACATATTGGTCAATATTTTCAATTGGGGTCACCTCTTTCTCCAGCGTATCACGGCGAGCCACTTCAACAGTACCATTTTCCAGGTCGCGAGGTCCCAAGGCCAAACGTACAGGTACACCTTTTAATTCGTACTCTGCAAATTTCCATCCGGGTTTACGGGTATCCCTGTCGTCGTATTTTACCGAAATACCACGGCTTTTTAGTTTGGCAATAATTTCGTCCACTTTTTCGGTAATGGCAGCCAATTGTTCTTCCTTACGGTAAATTGGTACAATAACCACCTGGTAAGGTGCCAATTTTGGAGGCAAAACTAATCCATTGTCATCAGAGTGCGCCATAATTAACGCTCCCATTAAACGGGTTGAAACACCCCACGATGTTGCCCAAACGTAATCTTCTTTCCCCTCTTTATTAGCAAAAGTTACATCAAAAGCCTTTGCAAAATTTTGTCCTAAAAAGTGAGAAGTTCCCGATTGCAATGCTTTTCCGTCTTGCATTAAAGCTTCAATTGAATAGGTTTCGAGGGCGCCAGCGAAACGTTCGTTCGGCGACTTTAAACCTTTAACAACAGGAACAGCCATAAAATTCTCGGCGAAATTGGCATAAACATTACACATCTTCTCTGTTTCTTCAATGGCCTCTTCTTTTGTTGCGTGTGCGGTGTGTCCTTCCTGCCACAAAAACTCAGCTGTACGAAGGAATAGACGTGTACGCATTTCCCAACGCACAACGTTTGCCCACTGGTTACAAAGAATTGGTAGATCGCGGTACGACTGAATCCAATTTTTATAGGTGTTCCAGATTATAGTTTCAGAAGTTGGTCGTACAATTAATTCTTCCTCAAGTTTTGCGTCGGGATCAACCACAACACCGCCATTTTCCTCATCGTTTTTTAAACGATAATGCGTTACAACTGCACATTCTTTTGCAAATCCTTCAACATGGTCGGCTTCTTTACTAAAAAAGGATTTTGGAATAAAAAGCGGAAAGTAGGCATTTACGTGTCCGGTTTCTTTAAACATGCGGTCAAGCTCGGCTTGCATTTTTTCCCAAATTGCGTAGCCATAAGGCTTAATAACCATACATCCTCTAACAGCTGAATTCTCTGCAAGGTCTGCTTTAATTACCAAATCCTGGTACCATTGTGAATAATTCTCGCTGCGCGAAGTCAATTCTTTAGCCATAATCTAATATTTGGTATAGATTTTGTTTTAATAATTTTAAATTTTGAGCTTACAAAGAAAGTAATTATTATTGACATTAAATAAACGGAGGATACCTTATGAAATCAAGATTAACATTATTAGGATTACTGGCCATTTTGCTGGGAGCCTGTACGACGGGAGGATATGTGTCAGGTACTTATTCCGACGACATCTATTTCAATCCGGGTGAAGTTCCTCCTCCAATTGCAGTTGAGCAAGTTGTTGAACAGGAACCGGTTGAAAAATCGGCTAACACCATGATCATTAGCAACATTGAGAAAAATGATGATGGCAGCAACACCATGAACAACTACATTTTTGAAGGCACGGAAGAAGACGCTGATGTATTGCGCTACAACATGGACCAGATGGAAATGGAAGCCAGCGATACAACAGTTTATTACAACGACGATGAGATGAAATATGTAATTAACAATTACTACGATGGCGACGAGCTGGATTACGCTTATCGTATTCGACGTTTTCATCGTCCGTATTTTTACGACCCGTTTTATTGGGATAGCTGGTCGTATTACGATCCGTTTTACTACGACCCGTACTACTATTCATCCTGGTACTCTCCAGGTTGGAGTTTTAGCATGAGCTGGGGATGGGGATGGCCTTATTACAATTGGGGTTATCGTTATCCGTATTACAGCTGGGGATGGGGATATTACCCACCATATTACGGAGGTGGCTGGTGGGGCTACCCGGGCTACCCAAGTCATCCCATTTATCCGGGCTACCCTAATTATGGCAGAGATTATACCTACGGACAACGACGCTCTACCGGAACCAATGTATACAGGGGAGATTCCAACCGCAGATCGGGTTCAGCAGCAGCAGCTTCTGCAAGTAACTCCCGTAGAAGTTCAGGTGTTTCAACCAAATCGGGTAATGTATCCGACAGAAGTGCCAACAGCTCAACCCGCAGATCTACCGGAACGGCTACTACAACACGTTCTGCTACAAATAATGCCAAAGTATTAACCGAAAGACGAAGAACAACGAGCACTACCGGTACACGTCAGGCCAGTTCTGCAAAATCGGCCACAACGCGTACACAAAGTTATACACGCCCGGGTTCGGTAAGTAGCAACAGAAGTTACACGCGTCCGAGCACCAGTACAAGTTCAAGCTATACAAAACCACGTGTGGTAAGTTCAGGAAGCAGTAGTCGCTCGTCAGGTTCGAGTTATTCTGCCCCAAAATCAACTTCCAATTATAACAGGTCATACCGTTCGAGCTCTACCTACAATCGCAGCTCGAGTTCGGGAAGCTCATCAAGATCTTACCGTGCTCCGTCGTCGACCAAATCGGGCAGTACTTACAAAAGTAGTTCTCCATCAAGAAGCAGTAGTAGCTACAGAAGCAGCGGCAGCAGCAGTAGTTACCGCAGCAGTGGTTCGTCAAGTGTTTCTCGCAGTTCCGGCTCTTCGTCGTCCGGTTCACGAAGCTCGGGCAGTTCTTCAAGAAGCTCAGGCGGAAGAAGATAAAAACAGAAACAGTTACAAAGATCATTAACGACAAAAACTATTTGCCATGAAGAAAAATATTAGCATTGTTTTACTGGTCCTTTTTATGCCTTTTTTTATGCAAGCTCAGGACCTGCTTGATGCACTTCGTTATTCTAATATCCAGGTCTCGGGAACAGCACGTGCAGGCGCAATGGGAAATGCATTTGGCGCATTGGGTGGCGATTTTACATCAATAAGCATAAATCCGGCAGGACTGGGTGTTTACCGCTCATCAGAATTAACAGTAACTCCGAAATTTACCTACGGTAACATTGAAGGGAATTACATGAACACCATGATGGAAGACACCAAGTACAATTTCGCCTTAAATAATTTAAGCTATGTTACAACCATACCAACTGCTTCACGCAGCGAAGTTGGATTGATTAGCATAAACCTGGGCATAGGTTACAATCGGCTGAAAGATTTTAACAGCAATTCGCTTTTGGGGGCATCGGGTGTAACAAGTTCTATTTTAGATTCATGGATTGAAAACTCTAATGGAGAAAATCCATATGTTGATCCAGGTACATATCCGTTTTATGATGACTTGGCAATTGCCGAGTTTGGAGGTGTTGATTTAATATACCAAGAAGAAAATTCAGAAACTTGGAGAAGCGATATACAAATTAATCCCTACGATGACAATATTCAGAATCACCCGGTGGCACAACGCAAAAGTATTTCACGTGAAGGATCGATTGATGAATACAGTTTTGCTGTTGGCTTAAATTTTAATCACAAAGTTTATATGGGAGCCACACTGGGTGTAACAGATATTTATTACCGTGAATCGAGCACTTACGAAGAATGGGATGATCAAAATATAATTCCGAATTTTGAAAGTTTGCAATTTGACGAATACCTGAGAACAACAGGAACGGGATATAATTTCAAATTTGGGATAATCTACAAACCAATAAACGAGATACGTTTGGGAGCATCAATCCACACACCAACATTCTACGACTTGCACGATTTTTATCATACTGAAATGTATGCAACAATTAATTATACTGATGGGACACAAGATCAAGAAGCATTATCACCTTTAAGCAATTTCGACTACCGATTAAATACGCCCTTTCGCGCAACACTTAGTGGAGCCTTTGTTATTGCAAAAAAAGGTTTAATTAGTATTGATTATGAATACGTAGATTATACTTCTGCAAAACTAAGAGATGGTAATTTTATTGATGCCAACCAGGAAATTAAGGATGTATTCAAATCAGTTGGCAACATTCGGGTTGGAGGTGAATTACGCGCTACCAACAATTTAAGTTTACGGGCCGGCTACGAATACTACCCCAGTGCCTATAATAGCAATGCTTTGGGTAACGACCAATTTAAAGCAGATGACAAACTAAGCGTTTACTCAACAGGTTTAGGCTATCGTTTTGGAAGTTTTACTTTTGACCTGGCTTATCGTATAACCGATATGTTACAATACGAGCTTCCATACGCAGCACCGGCATCAGGTATTTATCCTGTTCCGGAACCGGCTGAATACAGCGGACTTACGCACGATGTAATGTTTACTTTAGGATTTAAGTTCTAAGGTAAACTATATAATATTTTTGCAGAGACACATTCCCTTAGGTTTGTGTCTTTTCTTATGTATGCAATTTTGCCAGAAATTCATCTTTAAAACTAAGGCTTACCGGCAGTTTAATTTCGCCCAAACTAACCTGATTTCCCTCGAGGTACACCACTTTTGATAACGACACCACATATGATTTATGAATACGGCCAAATTGTTTCTCGGGAAGAGCTGCAAGAAAATCTTTTAAACGACCGTGTACCATAAGCGATTGACTTTCTGTAATAAAACGAACATAATCGCCCTGCGCTTCAAGGTAAATAATTTCGTTAAAATTTAGGCGATAGTCTTTTTTATTGGCTCTAACCATCAGGTGTTGCGGATTATTCTCTTTGCGCATTGAAAATCGCTCGATGGCCCTGTTTAATGCCGTTCGGAAACGTTCAAACGATACCGGCTTAAGCAGGTAATCTACTGCATCTACCTCGAAGCCTTCTAAGGCAAACTCGGGATAAGCCGTAACCAATATAAACAAAGGTGGTTCTTTTAAACTTTTTATAAAACCAATGCCACTTAATTTGGGCATGTTAATATCCAGAAAAAGCAAATCTACTTTCTCGTCCTTCAATATTTGTCCGGCCTCAAGCGCATCGCTGCAAACCGCAACCAATTGCAGTTCGGGGCAAGCGTTTACATAATCGCCCAATACATCCTGCGATAAAGGTTCATCGTCGACAATAATACAGTTTAAAACCATGCTTAATAATTTTACTTCATTCAATACTAATTTAACTGTACCTGCAAAAGCACTTTAAAGGTTTCTTTATGGTTGCTTATTTTTAACAAATGCTGGTTCGGATAAATCAAATCAAGTCTCTTTTTTACATTCTCAATTCCGATTCCTCGGTATTTTAAATCGAAAGTACTACTGGCCTGGCCCTTACTATTTTCAATCTCAAAATACAGAACCTCACCCGACACTTCCAGTTTAAGTTTTACAAAGGCATTTTTACTACCTCCTTTTAACCCGTGTTTAAAGCTATTTTCAACAAAAGGCAGAAACAAAAGCGGGGCAATTTTTTTGCCGTCAATTTGTCCAATCGTTTCAAAAACAATTTGCTGATTTTTATTAACACGTAAGTTTTGCAACTCGATGTAGTTCTTTATCATTTCCACCTCTTTGTTTAACGATACAAGTTCGGCATCCGAATCGTAAATAATATGTCGCATTAAATCGCTTAATTGAATTATTTTTGCGGGCACGTCTTTCGATTCTTTTCGGGCCATACTGTAAATACTGTTCAACGAGTTAAACAAAAAATGTGGATTAATTTGTGATTTTAAGGCTTTCAGCTCGGCCTGCGACTTTTCCTTTTCAAGCTCTTCGGCTCTAAACCAGCTCCGGGCCAGATGAAGCAAACTTGAAATAAAAAGATAAATGGCAAAAAACAAGGAGATATCCCAAAAACTGTAATAAGCTATAAAATAATACCCCCTAAAAATATAATCGATAAGTTGATCGAACAATAGCAAATAAAAACCCGAACCGAGAGCAGCTATTGCGAGTACAGCAAAAGCGTAGGCAAAATACCTGGTACGTTCCCACAGCACCGGAAAAAGCACATTCAGGTTAAGATATACCACAGGAACTATTGGCAAATGAAAAACGGCCGTATAAATTAAATCAATCTGCTTTATTTCAGCCGAAACTTTTAACACGTTCATTAAAATTAAAAACGACAGACACCAAAACAGGATATGTTGCAATACCCTGTCTTTTATTAAACGAACCAGAATTATTTTAATATACCTGTTCATCGTTTTCTTAGCAATTCAACTTCCAGGCCATCCTCAAATGCATCTTCAGAGTTAACGTATTTACTCACAAACTTTTGTAACTCTTTAGGCTTGGCAGTAAGTAAAATAAAATCGCCGTTATCTTCATGATGGATTCTAATCTTGTTTTCCTTTATCAGGTCCTCCAGCCATTCCGGGTCAAACCAATGAATGGCCAGTTTGTCATCTTTAACGGTTAACCGGGCAAAAGTATGCACCGGAATTAAATGCAAAGTTGCAAGGGATATGTCATCTTCTCCGCCATAATCTTCAATATAAAAATCCAGAAAATATTCGTTGGCAAGTTTTATCACATGAACTTCAAATTTTGATTCGCGAACCTCTCCATCTTCATTCGAGCTTATTGTGAGTGTATACCTGGTTTTGTCCCTGACTCCGTTCTTTTTATCGCCAATAAAAGGATGCGTAAATTTCCATAAGTCTTCGGAATTGCTAAATGATATATTATTGTCATCATCCTCAAACCAATCGCCCAACAAAATATCGTTTTCAAACAAGTCCTTTTCGGTATATAAAGGATAAAACGAATATACAACGCAGCCCGACAATAAAATTGTGATGGTAGTTACAAAAAGAATATTACGTGTTTTCATTTTTTGATTGTTTTTGATTTTATATACCAAAACTAAGTGACACGTATGAGCTAAACCAATTTTTTCGCTAAGATGTTGGTTTTTATCGTTGTGCTTGAAGCGTGCGTAAAATAATTATTCGGCACCAATTAAAACAAATAATTTAAACCAATGTAAATTCCCGACTCACCATCCCGCTCGTCAGCTGCCATACCATAATCACAACGAATGATAAAATTTTCATTCATCGCTACGCGCAAGCCCAATCCAAACGAATAATGTATGGCTTCTGCATCATTATCAAAATAATCATCATGATTATACACTCCAGGTGAATCTAATTCCACATAATAGTCAGGTTTTTCAAAATCAATTTTATCAGTTACCCTACCAAAATCGGCAAAAGCGTTCAGGCCTAAATAAAAGTTGTTATTGATAAACTGAAAACGGGCAAATTTCCAACGGGCTTCAACGTTACCTAAAAAATAAGAATCGCCAACCACCCTGTTTCTTCGTATCCCACGTAAGGAGCTGGCTCCTCCAAGTCCCTCTGAGGTAGCTCCTTTCATTACCGTTGTAATCATTTGTGTTTGGTAATAAAAGGGGGCATTACCGGTAAGTGTAGCCTGGTAGGCGAGCCGGTAAACAAACGACAGGTTGTTTGGTACCAAAGTAAAATACTGACGATGAATGACACTTAATTTGGTAAAACTATTTTCGCCACCTAAAAATTCGGGAGACCCCATTAAAACAGCTTCTGTCCATATTCCTTTCATCGGGTTGGGATGATTATCGCGCGTATCGTACACTATCCCTGCCTTTAACGTAGGAACAAAACCTCCATCGGCATCCTCATCTGAAATAATACCCCACTCCTGGTATTTTTGGTAAAGTCCGGGTTGTTCGTCGTGCCCCGGTAAAAGGTCGTCTTGGTCCTTATTTTTATTCAATTTATCAACATCCACTAAATCCAGTTTAAAGTTCAATAGGTTTACGCCGCCAACCCATTTTACACTTTCGCCGGCCAAATCGCCTTGCAAATCAACTTTAAAACGAAACAATTTACGATCGTACTTGTAAAACATTCGTGTGCGGTAATCGGCTGTTTCATCATCAAACCAATCTTTATTCACCACAGCATCATACCCGTTAAAGCCATAAAAATCGTAGGCCCTGTCGCTCAAGTAACTAATATCAACCGAGGTTTGAAGTCCTTCAATCAGCTTATCCGAGTCATAATAAAACCGGTTTATACCACTGCCCTTTGTAAACCTCGATACTTCAAGATAAATGGAATGGTCGTATTTTGGATACCGGCTTCCATCGCCATAATGATAAAGATTTATTAAACCTCCATACTGAAAGCCCAAATCGGTATCGAAAGTAATGGTTGGAAGCGCACCAAAGTTCCACCCCTGTTTGGTTAAATCATCTTGTGCTATTAATCCAAAACTCAGGATTAAAAACATACAAATAAGCCAAATACGTTTCATGTTGTTTGATTTTAGTTAGACGAAGAAAGTATTTCCAAAAGAAATGTCATTGAATGTTTTAGTATAAGAATACATAACGAATATAATTATTTTTATACGGAAATTTACAATCCTGTTTGTAATCTGGTGACAGCACCAAACTTTTCATATTTTTTTATTTTGTTTTAGCAATCTATATTAATATTTTTAAAACAAATGAATTAATCAAATCAACATGAAATCAAACCGCAGAGATTTTTTTAAAATAGGTGGACTCACGGGAGCCGGCATTTTGGCCGGTGGCTTAACATCATGTAAGCAATCGCCAAGTGCCCAGTCGGCCATGCAACACATAAAAGATGCAGCTATAAATAACAATCCTCAACAATTTAATATGTGCGGGTATGCTGCTCCAAAACTTAACAAAATTAGGGTTGGTTTTGTAGGAATTGGTGATCGAGGCGCAGGAGCGGTAAAACGTATGACCTATATTGAAGGCGTAGAAATAACGGCGTTATGCGATATTCGTCAGGCAGCAGTTGATGGTGCCCAAAAAATACTTGATGAAGCAGGTTTGCCAAAGGCAAAAGAATTTGTTGGCGACGAACAGGAATTTAAAAATCTTTGCGCGAGTGGACTTTGCGATCTGGTTTACACTGCAACCCCCTGGCAATGGCATGTGCCGGTTGGTTTGGCTGCTATGGAAGGCGGAGCACACACTGCACTCGAGGTATCGGCTGCAAAAACAATGGATGAATGCTGGCAAATGGTGGAAACATCAGAACGCACCAAAAAACATTGTGTTATCCTTGAAAACTGTTGTTACGATTTTTTTGAACTGCTGACTTTAAATATGGTTCGTCAGGGTATTTTTGGCGATCTTATTCATGGCGAAGGTGCCTACATTCACGATCTCGACTACTGGCATTTTAACAAGCCTCAAGACGAAAAAATGACCGATGGAGCGTATACCAAAATGTGGCGTTTGCACGAAAATCAGCGTAAAGCAAATGTATATCCAACACATGGACTTGGACCCATTTGTCAGGCAATGAACATCAATCGTGGCGACAAAATGGACTACCTGACAGCCATGATGTCTGAAGATTTTACTTTAAAACATCGCATTAAAGAAAAAGCAAAAGAAGACCCGTTTTTTGAACAGTTTGTAGGAATGAACTTGCGCGGCAACATGGACATGCAAATGATTCGTACCAACAAAGGCCGCACAATTTTAATTCAGCACGATGTATCTTCGCCACGCCCTTATTCACGTATACATATGCTTAGCGGCACCAAATGTTTTGCACAAAAATGGCCACTAAAACACATTGCTTTTGGGCACGACATTGTTGACGAGGCCGGCATGAACGAGCTAAAAGAAAAATATGAACCGGAAATTATAAAACGTGTGGGAGAAATGGCCAAACAGGTTGGCGGACACGGCGGAATGGATTTTATGATGGACTGGCGACTGATTGATTGTTTGCGAAACGGATTACCTGTTGATATGGATGTGTACGATGCAGCCACCTGGAGCTGCATTACTCCACTTAGCGAATGGTCGATTGCTAACGGATCGCAACCTATTGAAGTGCCTGATTTTACGCGGGGAGCCTGGCGAACCAACAATCCGGTTGATTTATCGCTTATTGAGGGTGGAACAACAGGGGTTAGAAATGTAAAAAATGCAAATTCATCAGTACAGCTAAACGTTGAATAACTATAAATGAGAAAGGGCTGAATATTCTGCCCTTTCTTTTTACTCACTCCACTACTTCGTGTAAGAAAATAAAGTAGTTTTCTTTTTATTGTTTAATTGTTGGTAGTTTTCTTTTACTCTGAAATGTCAAAAACCGCCGACTCGGATACCGACGGTTTCGCTCTAATCAAACTAAATAAAGTATGAAAAAAAATACAAACTTTACTTAACGACAAGCGAGGAATAATTTACCCCTAATCAAAAACAAAAAAAAACCGCCACCCATTAAAATGAGCGACGGTTGATCTAACCAAACTAATTATGGTTTAAACAGTTTTACTGTTTTGCCCACCATAAAGGAGTAGTTACTAAATCTTCTCTACCCAAAAATTGTAATGCCTGATCATAGCTGTCAGGATTAGTGTTCTGTAATGAAATTGGACCACGTAATCGATGTGGAAAAAACTCTCGTTTGCTAATGAGTAAACCAGTCGGCGTTGCTCCAGGCAAATTTGGCAGAATATTTTCTACAGCAGGATTAACAAAGAAAGGTAACCCCAGCCTTCTATGATCATTCCATGCCTCAAGCGGTTGCCTTGGGCTGTTAGCAATATACTTTTGAGTAATTATCTTTGATAAAACATCGTTATTGGTTGCTGCTCCAAAATTCTCCGAAAATACGTTAGTAACGTTTCCTGTGGTTTTATCATAAATATGGTAATTATTAATTGAATAGCTTAAAGCTTGGTCTGTATGATCAATTTACGAATATTGCTCTTTAAAGATGTATGAAACGAACATGAATTTTCCTCATTCTAAATTCACAAAAAAGAATGATTAAAATTTATGTGAGTTCCTGTCCCGATGTATCGGGATTTTGAACATTCAGAAATCGAAAAATTTTAAACAGATGAAATGACAGAAACAAAAAAAACCGTTGATTATAAAAATCAACGGTTTTAATCTAACCAAATTTATCTATGAAAAAGATCACTATTTTGTACGACCTGTCCACCAAACAGGTGTATCGTGATTATTCTTATGAGCCACTTCCTGGAAATTATCAGGGTTAGTAGTTTCTTCGCTCGATGGGTAATAGAATCTTTCCATCCACACCCATTTTTGCGAAACCGGGGCCAATATGCCATATTCTTTTTGCAGGCGCCTGGTTTCACTCCAAATTTCCCAGTAGTTAAGTACATTCAGGTGAGCGAATTTCTGGTAAAAAATCTCTTTAATTTTTTCATCATTGCTCATTCCTGTAAAGCTTGCGGCTTTTCCGTCTAAAAATGCGTCGGCAACTGGTTGAGCTGCATACGATCCATCCATAATATTTGCGGGGATAGCCGGGTTTGTTGTTACATCAAACGTATTTGATTTGTTCACCTGGTAATACCAGTTGATTGACTCTTCAATTGCTTTACGGTATGCTTCAACCGGATTAATACCCGTTGCAGATTCAGGAAAGCGAACGGCAGCTTCAGCAAGCAGCAAATGTGTTTCTGATGGTGTGAAGGCCGGATATTCCATATCAAAATTATAGTAGGTAATCTTGTTATAGAATGAGAAGTAAGGCTCCAGATGGTCGTCATAAACCCAATCTTTTGCTCCGTTAATTCGGTCTTGTTCGTATCCCAATGCTCCCATATCGGCCTCAATATTTGGAAACTGATCTGCTCCCCAAATGTCAACACCAACATAATCGCCCCATTGATTCGGCTGAAATACGGTATATAACCTTGGGTCGATTTGGTCTTCAGGCGTTGTTGGTCCTTCGTATCCAAAAATATCGCGAACCATAAAACGTGGAGCATGGAAATTATACCACATCTCTTTCATTGCACGTGGCCAGTACCACTCCATAACGTGCGCATAATCTTTTTCGGCCATACCAATAAAGTCATCGGCTTCTGACACTACCGGCAGGTTATTTTTAACAATGTCGGCTATTACTTCCCTGGCTTTATCAGGGGCTACAACCGAGATGCGCATGGCCATTCTTAAACGCATTGAGTTGGCAAACTTACGCCATTTAAGCACATCGCCATTGTTTAAGATATCATGTACCCTAAATTTTTCGTGCGCCAACGAGTTGTTTAACTCAAAACCATTCAACGCATTATCAATTTCTTTTAGCTCATCTAAAAGCGACATATAAATTGACTCCTGAGTATCGTACTTGGCCCAGAATTTTTTCTCGTAAGCGCCGTTCGCTTCGGTGTAAGGCACATCGTCGTAAATATCAGTTAACCGTTGAAACATATATGCTTTCACCACATTAATGCAGTGTACATATATTTCGTAATTCGGCTTTTCTTCTTCTGATAAGCCATTCAACATCAGGTTTAGTACCGGGATGTTTTTGTTAAAATCAACGTAAGTTTTATTAAACTGAGTATTACGCAAGGTAGCACCCGACCAGCCGGTCCAGGCTGTTACACTGTTATCCGGAACATTGTTGTAATAAGCATACGGGAAAGTTCCCAGGCCTAAAACACGGTTGAACGCACGTGCCTGATGATAGCCAGGTCCATACTCCAGACGAAACAGTTCGGTTGGTTGCAATGCCCCGGTAAATAGCATTTCAAAACTAGGTTCGGTTTGCCTTTCCGGATCGTAGAACTGGTCTTCCAACTCGCTCTGACATGATGAAAAGGTCAGTAACAGTGAGACAAAAACAATTACTCCTGTCTTTATATTTAATATGTTTTTATATGGAATCTTCATGATTGATAAGTATTAAAATCCAAGTTTAATTTCACATCCAAAGCTTCTCACACCGGGCATACCTGAATACTCGGTAAATTCATTTGTTCCTGCATATGATTCAGGAGTTACGTTTGGCGCATCTTTATAAATGTAAGCAATGTTGTTACCAAATACAGAAATACGGGCACGGTTAAAGAAAGTATTGTTAATCCAACGTTTTGGAAGTTCGTAACCGAGTGTAATTCTACGTAATGCTACGTAATCACTTTTATAAATGGCGTCTTCGGTAATATCCATATAACCCTGCCAGTACGTTCTTTCGTAGTACTCCTGCGCGGCAATTAGCGTATTGTTCTCCGATCCATCTTCTTTAACACCCGGAAGAATTACACCATCATGCAGAATGAAATCGTATTTTGAATCGGAAGGTGCTGCTGCGGAATGCGACTCAAGCAGTATTTTTTGATTATCAGTATTTACATAATATGGCAAACCACCACGGGCTTCATCGCGATACTTTAACGATTCTTTACCTGTTCCGTTTCCTTTCAGGTACATATTGGTTTGCGAAATAAGAGTTCCACCAAACTGAAAATCGAAATCAAAATCGAGGTAAATACTTTTGTACGAAAGACTGTTGTTTAATCCACCGGTTAGATCAGGAATTTGTTTTCCAACCTTCACCTGCTGCTCGGTATCGAACTGGTAAACACCATTTGAACCTACAACAAGATTACCATTCTCATCGCGTTTCCAGGGATTAATGAAAAACTCGCCATACTCGCCACCAACGCGGGCTTCCATGCTGGCTCCGGTAACACCCCACAAAGGCAATACATCAACACCGTCAGAAAGTTCTTTAATTTCGGTATTGTATTTTGCCAGGTTTAAAGTGGTGTTCCAGTTAAAATTACGCCCCATTACCGGCTTTCCGGTAAGCTGCAACTCTACACCGCTGTTTTGAACATCGCCGGCATTTACTTTAATTTTATTTACACCCGATGATTTTGGCACATCCAATGCAATAATTTGGTCGTAAATATTGGCTTGAAACCACGAGAAATCAACTCCCAATCGGTTTCCCTGGAAGAAATTCATTTCAAAACCAAATTCAAATTCACGCTTACGTTCCGGCTTCAGGTTTTCCGGTGGCAATTTTCCTTCTGCAATTCCCGTTTCAAAATCGGCAGGAGGCATATCGCTTGATGCAGTAGCATAAGCTATACCACCATAACTGTTTACATTAAATGCCAGGTTACCAAAATAAATTGGGCCCGGACGACCAACATCGGCAAACGATGCACGTGCTTTGGCGTACTGAATTACCTCGGGTAAATCGAGCGTTTCACTTGCAATCCACGACAAACTTGCACCGGGATAGAAATAACTGTTATTTTGCGGCGGCAATATCGACGACCAGTCGTTACGCCCTTGTATTTCAAGGAATAACTGATCTTTGTAGGCCAATTGTGCCGATGCAAGCACACCGTATAGAACACTTGATCTGCGTGATCCTGAACCTTCTGATTTTACATCTTTACTACTATTTGATAGCGAGAACCAGTTTTCCACAAGGAAATCCTGAGTTAAAGACTTCACGTAACGATCACTAAAATCTTCGTATACAAAGCCAATTAAACCACTGATATTTAAATCGTCGTTGATTTTTTTATCGAAATTCAAATAAGCATTGTTATAAAAGTTAAAGATGTTACGCTCTTCAACCGAGTAATACCCTTGCTGCGAGTTTTCGCTAAGCGGACGTGTAACTTTTTTCTTTACTTCGTTTAGTTTTCTGGTCATATCAAAACCAGAACGCAAGGTAAGCGACAGCCAGTCGGTAAAATCAATATTCAGGTTAACCGACTGAATTAAGTGATGACGGGTTTCATCAAAATCGTTTTGTGTTTGATTCCAGAAATAACTGCTTCCCAACTTACCTACCAGGCTTCCGGCAGCCTCGCTTCTTTCTTTATCTCTGAAATACCAGTATACACCTGTATCATCAACAATATTATCTTTCCATAGCTGGGTTTTCATATCGCGGTTTACACCATAGGTAACCAAACCGTCTTGCATTCTGAAAGGAGCATTGTGGTTAAACGTGTAATAATAGTTACTGATGTAATTTACCGAAATATTTTTCGAGATATCCAGGCTTCCGTTAAAACTAAATATGTGGTTATCCTGATCGGCACCAATTACCGTGCTGGTAAATTTTTTGTTGGTGTATCCAAAACGTACATTTCCCATGTCGCCGGCATTCGACAGGGCAAAACCATTGGTTCTTAAGTGTCCAGTTTGAAATAATTCTTTAAAGTTGTCTTCCTGAGGACTGTATTCTCTCATTTGTCCATCCCACCAAAGAATTTCGCGTCCGTCCATGCGCGGGCCAAAACCTGCTGCACCACCCGATCCGTAGTAAACCGGAGTTTTAACGCCGTTAACATCTTTATACCTGAATCCGTTAGCATCGGTATCTTCAGCATTTGGCAATGCGGCACCAATACTCGAACCGGTACCAAACTCATCTTGCAACTCGGGGTAGTAGGCCACCTTATCCCAGGTAAAGCTTGAATTCACTTCAACACCTAAACCCTTTTTCTTGGTACCTGATTTAGTTGTGATTAATACCACACCGTTTGCACCTGCATAACCATATAAAACCGAAGCTTTTGCACCTTTCAGAATCTCTATAGATTCGATGTCTTCAGCATTTATATCGTTAATACCTGTACCCTTGTCACGACCATCTCTGTCGTTGCGGTTCATTCCGGTGTTTTCGTCGAAAATAGGAATACCATCAACCACAAACAAAGGCCTGGTTGATGATGATGAAGTTAACGATACCGAGTTACGGATGTTAATAATCATACCACCAGTAGGGCCGTTTGCCGTGCTCGAGATACGAACACCTGCTGCCTTTCCGTAGAGCGATGTTAAGGGGTTAACCGGCACACCACTTTTTACCAGGTCGTCAGCCTTAATCGAACTCATTGAATAACCAAGCGCTTTTTTTTCGCGCTTGATACCCAACGCTGTTACAACTACCTCGTCGATTCCTACTGCGTCGGTAAGCAGTGTTATATCAACTGAAGGTCGGTTATTCACTTCTTCTTCCAATGTTTTCATTCCAACAAAAGAAAAAACCAAAACCGCGTCTCCCGGAACCTTAATAGTGTAATTACCATCAACATCGGTAATTGTACCATTATTTGTTCCTTTCTGAACTATTGAGACACCGGGTATTCCAATGCCTTCCTCATCGATAACCGTCCCGGTTACCGATTGTTGTGCTATTGCACTACCAAGTAACGCAAAGCACATACCTAAAACCAGAAAAATCTTTCGCATAGATTTTAATTTAAATGATTTTTAATAGATTGTACTAGATTAATTATTCATCTCACTAAATAATTTTTGAAATAATTTTGCTGTAATCCCCAATAATCCTGAATGCCGCCAGTTATTGGAAATTACTATTTTAGTATTACCAGAAATTTGCTCCAGACAGTACTGATTTATCGATTGCTGAATGGGCGTTAAAACATATTGATTGGCCTCTGAAACCAATCCTCCCAAAACGATAATGTCCGGATTTAATAACTGGATAGTATTTGACAATGCTTTTCCGAGTGCCTGACCAACACTATTAAGCAATGAAATGGAAAATTCGTCACCCATCTTTGCTGCTGATATGATATCCTGCACCCGAATATCATCGGTGCAGTGTTTAAACTTATGAGTAAGTTGCGAGATGCGGTTAGTATTTACAGCCTCGATGGCTTTTTTTATTATTACATAAGCTGAAATTTCGGTTTCCAGGCAGCCTCTTTTTCCGCAGATACACAAATCGCCATCATCAACAAATTTGATATGCGATAATTCGCCGGCAAAACCACTTCCCCCGTTATAAAGTTTGCCGTTTAAAACCATACCTAAACCTACACCCCAGTTCCAGTTTATAATCATGGCATTTTGGTAACCTTTGGCTTCACCAAAAACAAATTCACCGTAGGCTTCCATTCGGGCGTCATTATTTATATAAACTAATTTCCCGAATTTTTCCTTTAATCGTTCGCCAATATTCTGGTAGGCTTCTTCTTTAATGGTAAAATTTATTCCGGCAGCACTGTCTACCAAACCCGGCATAGCCATACCCACACCATATACGCTGCTGTATCGGATATAATTTTCTGATAGAATTTGGCGGGCCGTATTGTAAACCTTATCAACCAGTTCCTTGTCGTCAATTGAAGTAGTAATAAGCTCAACCGGAGCAACTAACTGATTATGTGAATCGTAAACAGCTACCTTGCCTTTAAATCTGCCCAGCTCAATTGAAATTACAAAAATGCTGCTGTTATTTAATCCAAACAAAGTAGGCCGACGTCCACCTTTTGATTCTCCACTTCCTTTAACCTCTACAAGTTTCAGTTGCGTTAAATCCTTTAACAAAGCAAGTGCTGTAGGCAAACTTACACCAATACTTTTGGCAATAAATGTGGCTGATAAGGTATCGTGCCGGTACAAAAGATCTAAAATCCTTTTTCGTCTTCGATACTTCTTAAGCTCATTTCCGGAAAGTGTAGTATTCTCGATATCCTCTAAAAGAACCATATAAGACAGTTTGGCTAATAAATTCGATGCAATTTAAATATTATTTTATAAATAATTAAACTATTAGTTAATTTTTTTAATAAGTATTTTTTATTAATCAATTTTATTTTGCTAAACCCATACTAAATAAAGTATTAATGTAAAACATACAATAACTCCATACATTTTTGAAGTAAAAACTTTTAAGAAAGAAGAAACACCAAAACGAAAGTCAGAAGTAGTTATGATCAGCGGTTAAATAGCCTCAGATTTTTTCACTAATATTGTAAACACCTATTATTAACTATAATCTAAAAATTCAAGATGATCAAAAAAATTCAACTTCTTTGCAAACTTATTATCCTTTGCATTTTCTTTTCTTCATGTGGAAATTTATCGAAAACAGATTCGGACAAGCCCAACATTTTATTTATTATGAGCGACGACCATGCGTACCAGGCGATTAGTGCGTATGGCTGCGGGCTTAACGAAACTCCAAACATCGACCGAATTGCTGATGAAGGTGCATTATTTACAAGGGCTTGTGTAACGAACTCAATTTGCGCACCAAGCCGTGCAGTACTTTTAACCGGAAAGCACAGTTTTATTAATGGAAAAGTGGACAACGTGCAACCTTTTGACTGGAACCAACCAAATTTCCCGAAACTAATGCAGGCCAATGGCTACCAAACAGCCATGATTGGAAAAATTCACCTTGATGGAGAACCTCAGGGTTTTGATTTTTCGATGGTACTGCGCGGACAAGGACATTATTACAACCCTGAATTTATGGTAAATGGCAGTGGCAAATGGGAGCAGATTGAAGGTTATTGTACCGATATTATTACCGACAGCATGCTTGATTGGTTAAAAAACAAACGCGACCCCAATAAACCATTTTGCGCACTTTACCATCAAAAAGCCCCACACCGCAACTGGAAACCGGCACAAGAGTACTTGAATCTGTATGACAATAAGACCTTCGATCCACCGGCAAATTATTTTGATGATTACGAAGGCAGAGGAAGCGCCGCCAAAGAACAGGAAATGCAAATTGACGGGCATGCCCGATGGGGGCACGACTTTAAACTATTAATCGATCCGGATGGGAATCCTACCGGTTTTGAAAATGAATTAAAGCGTTTTAACGAACAGCAACGAAAGGACTGGCTGGCAGCTTATACGCCAAAGAATGACGCCATGAAAGCTCAGCAGCTGGAAGGCAAAGAACTTGGAAAATGGAAGTTTAACCGTTACATTAAAGACTACTTGCGTACCATAAAATCGGTTGACGATGGCGTTGGTGAAGTACTCGATTACCTGAAAGAAGCGGGTTTGGAAGAAAATACGATAGTTGTTTATACTTCTGACCAGGGATTTTACCTTGGTGAGCATGGCTGGTTTGATAAACGTTTTATGTACGAGGAATCATTTCGAACGCCTTTATTGGTGCGCTTTCCAAAAGAGATTCAGCCGGGAACAAAAATCAACAAATTGGTTCAGAATCTGGATTTTGCCCCTACTTTTCTTGATTATGCCGGAATTACAGCACCTGAGGAAATGCAGGGAGAATCGTTTAGAGACCTGGTTAGCGGCAAAAACTCAGAGTGGCGCGATGCAGTCTATTATACCTACTACGAATACCCATCGGTGCACATGGTAAAAAGGCATTATGGCGTAGCCACCGAACGCTACAAACTGATGCATTTTTATTACGATATTGACGAATGGGAAATGTACGATTTGGAAACCGATCCCAGCGAGATGAAGAACATTTATAATGATCCGGCTTATGCCCAGGTGCAAAAAGATCTTCACACAAAACTTCAGGAATTAAGAAGTTATTACGGCGACAGCGATGAAAACGACCAACGGTTTTTAAAAGCTTATCTCGACCACCAGGAAAAATTAAGAAAAAAAAGAGCAGCTCAATAGTAAACAAACTCATATAAAATAGAAATCAACAGGAAAACCACCTGCCCACCTGGCAAGTGGTTTTTTATTTACGGCCAGTACTGTTTAACGTAAATTAACAGAAAGAATTAAAAATTATGAATAATAAAATTGTTACATTCAAAACACCTAATTATAAAGAGGGTTCAATTTTTTATCGAAAGCGAAAAAATGGTACAAAATCAAATACAGATATACCTTACTTTCCTGTTAGTTATAGCAGCAGGCCTGGCAGGATATGCACAAGTACCAAATACCGACACCATTCAAATTGAGAAACAACGTATACTAAAACAGGAACATTTTTACGACAGCTTAGAAAACAGGGCCAACCAACGTAAGCTTACCGGATGGCTTTACGATGCATTAATCTCTCCCCCACGCCCTTATGTGGATAAAAAGGCATTGGCGCTTGACTATTTTAACAAATACGAAGGAAAAATAATTGCCAGTATTAACATTAACGCACTCGATGTTTTTGGCCCCTCGTGTACTGATACCACAAAAAAAGCCGATAACTGGGCCGAAAAAGCGGCCAACGCCATTCATACCAAATCCAACCTGAAAACCATCCGCAAGCTTTTGCTTTTTAAAATTGGCGACATGCTCGATCCCGAAGTAATGTACGAAAACGAACGGATTATCAGAGACTTGCCCTACATTCGCGATGTAAGAATTTATGTAGAGCAAGATAGCGTGTATGTGGGATTGGTTAACGTTACCGTATTAACCAAAGACAGATTTTCTTTTGGGGTATCAGGCGGAGTAAACGGTACCAGCTCGGGAGATATTGAATTATACAACCGAAATATCTTTGGTGTGGGACACGAGGTTTCGGTGAAATTTGTTGGACACATTGAACGCGAACCCTACCTGGGTGTGGAAACTTACTATAACATAAAAAACATTGGCGGTCGTTTTCTCGATATCAAATTGGGCTACCTGAATACCTACAAGCGAGAAGGGTATGTTTTTGATCTCAGGAAACCTTTTCTTACACAAAATGTGAAATGGGGATACGGTGGATTTTCGGCTCGAATGTACCGCACCGACAGAATTAGAAACACCGACCCGGTTAAAGTGGAAGAACCGCTTGACTTGTGGGTAAACAGTTTTTGGGGTGGACGAAGCTTTAATATCAGTCCGCGACACGAGAATATTACTGAACTAACCCTGTTAAGCGGAATAAATAACTGGAACTATTTTGAAGAGCCGGTGGTGGATCCGGAAAACAGCCATTTCTTTGCTAATCGCACCTTGTATATGCTTGGGTTAACCGTTTCACAACGAAGATACATTCAGGACCAGTTAATTTACAGCTACGGAATTACCGAAAATATTCCTGAAGGGTTTAAAAACGAGTTGATTTATGGCTACGATGCCAATGAGCACGGCGACAGGCATTACCTCCATTTTTTTACTTCAAACGGGAATCTCTTATTAAGCAGGCGAGGCTATTTGTTTACATCGGCCGGTGTGGGTGGCTACCTAAAAAATAGTAAGTTTGAGGAGGGCATCATTCATGGCGAAGTGAATTTTATTTCGAAACTTGCAACTGCCGGTAGAAAAAGGGTGAGAACATTTGCCAATTTAAATTACACGCTTGGTGTCAGGCGTTTTGAAATAGAAAATCTCACACTTGGCGAGAACGACCATATTCGCGGTTTCGACAGCGATATTGCCATTGGCAAACAACGTTTAAACGTAAAGCTGGAACATGTAGTTTTCCTTCCACACGAATTTTATAAGTTTAACATAGCCGTATTTGGTTTTGTTGATGTGGGCGCAATTGGCTCAAACAAACAATTAATTTTTAAGCAAGACTACTACAGTGGCATTGGCCTCGGCATACGTTTTCACAACGAAAACCTGGTTTTTGAAACCTTCCGGCTTCGCCTGGCCTTTTATCCGTTTCCGCCGGCTGACATGAGTTTTGTTGGATTTTCTCTCGACGAACAATCAAAACAACGCTTTATTTCGTTTGAACCTATTGGTCCGGCTCCGATGAACTTTGAATAAAAAAAGCAAGCGAACCTTTTCCTCTACCTTAGAACTGGAAATATATAAAAGGCTGCATATCAGCTGATATAGATTGATAAACAAATACTACAACAATAGCTGCAATTATTGCTTTAACCCAAATCGGCGAACTAATAAACCAGTTTTTAACCCGCTCTTTTAAAGCATAGCTCAACCAGTGGGTAATAAAGCCAAACAACATTACCAAAAACACCCATTTGTAAGCCACAAGAATTTCAGGGATAATTGCAAGTTGCATATCAGTACCAATTTGGCGTAACATTCCATTTACCACCTCCATCGATTCGGAGCGAAAAAACACACGGGTAAAAGTTATAAAAGTGAAAGTAAAAGCAATTCTCCAGATCGTAACAAAACGGTTGTTCAGGTTTTCCCACGGACTAATTTTTCGCCAGAATTTGTAAACCACCAGTCCAACACCATTTAAACCACCCCAAATAATAAACTGCCACGATGCACCATGCCACAAACCACCCAAAAGCATAGTTAGCATTAAGTTTATATTGGTATTAATGCTGCGTTTTACCTTTGGCGAAAACTTTGCCAGCAACGCAAAAACCAATACCAAAGCTGCAAAAATGGGAACCAGAATTAACTTGCCGGCCAGCAAAACCACAATAGCCAAAATAATACCCAAACTAATGTAACTAAATACCGAGCCCTCGCGGTTACCTCCAATAGGAATATACAGGTAATCTTTTAACCACGATGAAAGCGACATGTGCCAGCGTTTCCAGAACTCGGCAACACTTTTGGCCTTATACGGCGAATTAAAGTTTTGTGGCAAACGGTAGCCCATTAACAAAGCCACGCCAATGGCAATATCGGTATACCCCGAAAAATCGACATATACCTGCAAAGAGTAACCAAACAATGCCATCAGGTTTTCGAACCCGGAGTGTGTTATTGGATCGGCAAAAACCCGATCGACAAAGTTTACTGCGATGTAATCGCCAATAAATATCTTTTTTATTAATCCTTTCAGTATGATAAAAACGGCCCATCCAAACTCCTCTTTCGACAGGCGGTAATCTTCGTAAATTTGCTTTACAAAACCCGATGCACGAACAATTGGCCCTGCCACCAGCTGCGGAAAAAACGAAACATAAAAGCCAAAATCAACCAGGTTATTTACCGGCTTAGTTTCTCCCCTGTACACATCAACCGAATAACTTATGGTTTGAAATGTAAAAAAGGAAATACCCACCGGAAGTAATATTTGGTTTACCTCGAAATGCGTGCCGGTTGCTTCGTTGGCCCACAATGCAAGGTGGTTAATTACCTGCAAATCGGTACTAAACATGATGTTTATACTATCGATAAAAAAGTAGGCATATTTAAAATAAGCCAGTAGCCCCAGGTTGATAACTACGCTGGCTGCGATAAGAAATTTACGAAACAGTTCATTTTTTGATTTATAAATGCTTTTGCCTATAAAAAAATCGGTTAGGGTGCTAAATAGCAGAATAAAAAAGAAGAACCCGCTTGATTTGTAATAGAAAAACAAACTAACCAGGAAAAGATACCCTGCCCGAACACTTCGGTTTTTATTTTTGTACACCAAAGAATATCCGGCCAAAACAAAAGCAAAAAAGGCCCAAAAGAAAAAGCGTGTAAAAATAAGAGGTGCCGTTTTATCGTACAGAAAAATATTCCGTAAAAGTTCGTTTAATTCTATTTGTTGTAATAAATCCAAGTATTGTAGTTTTCGTTTTAGTTTATCGTATTTTCCGTAGCGGCCGGTTGTACAATACCACCCTCGCCGGTTGAATTATTGCCCGGCTTACTTGTAGCTGTCATTTTATTCCGCCTGATAACAAAGGCCTCAAAATCTTTTATCAGCGCCCCAAAAAACAAATCAGCAACCATCAGGTAACCTTCGCGTGTAAAATGAATTTTATCGGCCTGAGCCAGGCCATTATTCTGCCAAAGCACCACGGAATTAAGCCCACCCATAACTGAATACATATCCCAAACTCCGGCATTGTATTTTTTTGCCATTTTAAACATGCTATCCTTAACCTTTTCGCCATTTTTATTTACATACCTTCGGTACAGGTAACTGTCGTTATTTGTGGTAAATACAATGAGGGCATTGGGTGCAGCTGCCTTAATTTTATCAATAAGCTGTCCGTAATTATCTTCAAACCGGCTGCTTGAAAAGCGGCGGCCATAGGCGTCGTTTATACCTAACCCAAGAATTACCAAATCAGGGTGAAGCCCGGACAACTGTTCCTGAAAAAGCTGGCAACGCAAAAAGGCCGGAACATGCGCTCCATTCACTCCAATGCTGTGGTAAAGTACTCCATTTGGATTCGATTCTGTTGACAATCCCAACAAGGTAAAAGTTCCGTCTGCACCAGCTTGCTTCACTAAAGTTATTTTTAGGCTGTCAACCCATTGGTTTAATTCAAAATCGATATAACCGTTGTACTCTGATTTTTTTGTCACAACAGCAGAGTCGATAACAAGCGAATAATTCTGCTCTGCATTTTCGTAATAAATGCGCAACTTGTTAAAACTGTAATCCAGCTCGTTTTCTTCTTCCAGTAAAATAGTAAGTTCGGCTTTTGGCGACTGTGTTGATGCCGACATACCACCTACCCCAAGCATACCGCTTTTTTTACGTTCAACATTTCTGAAACTTTTCCAGTAGCCGTTATAACGGATGTAGTAACCAAATGGAGAGTTTGTGCGCGAAATTCGGTAAGGAAACATATAACCCCAACCGGCATTTATTTCGCCGTTAAGTTGCTGAAAACGGTTGCGCATTTGCCCCGAAAACGATCCGGCCTGAATATGTGAACCGCCGATATGAACCACATTCACTCGTCCTTCACCGGTGGTGATTAATTTTTCGAGTTTCGAATAAAAACGTTCTGCATTTTCGGTGGTTCCCGGGTAATGCATTTCATTTAAATCGTAACGAATAAAATTATATTGGTTAACATGGTAAAAGTAGTTTCCCTGCTGCGCAAAAGTCGAAAGGCCAAGCAGAAAAAATCCGATAAAAAAAGGTATTGAAAAAACCCGGCTAGCAAGTATCAGTCTTTTAGTTTTTTCGTGTTCTTTGCTGAATGTTATTTTCCGGTACACCTTCATTAAATCTCCTCCTCCAGGTAATTGTTGTACTCCAAAATCAGTGCGTTATAAAACATGTTTGCCACCAAACGTGCGCCTCGTGGCGAAAAGTGTACGTAATCGGGCCGAGCCAGTTCGGGTTGAGCATTTACCCACGAAGGCATGCTATTGTGCCCGCCCATTGCCTGGTACATATCCCAATACGCGCAATTATTAGCCAGCGAAACCTCTTTAAGCTTATCTACCACACGCGGCAAATGTTTATAAGTAAGGTATTTATCCTTCTTTTTTGTCGACATATCGCTTGGCCCAATTACCAGAATAGCCGCATCGGGGCACAGTGCATTAATGCGTTTAATCTGGCTCGAAAACCAGCGGCCATAGCGGTCAATCGCTTTCTGGTCTTTTATGTACGGAATTACATTTCCGCCAAACTGTAGTATAAAGAATTTCGGGTTCAAGTCCTTGTACATTTTCAGGCTATGCTGAAAATCGGCTTTTGTAAAAATGGTTCCTGAACTACCGCGTAAGGCAATGTTGTCAACAATAATTCCTTTGGTCGAAGCCAGTTCAATACCGTACACATCAGGGCCATCGTATCCCGAGAACCGCAATGTAACACTCGAAGTTGAATCGGGTAAGCTGCACTCGAGCACAGCATAATCAATATCGGGTGCCAACGTATCGGCGAGCACGGTATCTCCCTTTGCCAAAACCTGCACCGCTACCGGGCGTTTGGCATGCCCGTAAAACAGTCGCATCTGTTCATATTCGCGAGTGCGTTTATACGAAATGGCCGATTTCGACACATTCATTTCAGCTTCAAACAATACCGAATCTACAAATGATAAAGTATCGGTTGCCAATGGTGCATAACGCGAAAAAGCCCCCATAACTCCGTAACGACTGTGTTCGACAGTTGAATCGACTTTCCCGTAAATCGGATAACGTTTCCAATTGTCGGAGTTTTGCTGATGCGCACTAAAAACATAATCGTAAGGTTGTAAAGCCGGACGCAAGCCAACACCTGTACCTCCGAATTTAACCTGCAGTTTATTTCGTATAAAAGCCGTTATCCGGTCGCCTTCAATCTGGCTGTCGCCGTAATGCATTATCCGAACCAGCGTATCATTTTTCAGATGTTCAAAAAAACGGTAGAGGTTTTCTCTCCCCTGCTGATTCATTTCAACCCGATGCACGGTTTGCACAAGCGAATCGTAGCTGGCCCGATGCACAACTTCAATCACTGTATCGCCGGCTACAGTATCCAGCTCAATGTCTACCAGCGAGTCTATTTCGAATTGCTGCGCAATTATTGTCGACACATCGGTGTATTCCACATCATCAGCCACCAGCATTTCAGCAAAAGTTGGCATATGAAATGTAAAATCACCAACTTCAATACCGTCATCTGGTATTAACCACATTACCCCGGCTAACAAAGTAATAACGCTAAGTGTATAAATAAGAGTTTGAACCGGTTTCATTGCACGTAGATTATTAATTTCTGACCAATCTGAATTTTGCGGGCGTCTGAAATGTTATTCCATTCCAATATCTTCTCAGGAGTTACTCCCTGGTATTTTTTTGCAATAACATAAGGCGATTCTCCACTTTTTACAACATGCTCTACCTTGTTTGCTGTTTGGAGAATGGCCGTGCCCGGCAATGTACCTGCTGAAAAATCGGGGATTGCAGTTATCGGTTTATCCTTTTTCTCCTTTTTTTGTTGTAGCGCTAAATAATAAGCTGCCTTATCATTGTCAACAAAAATATCGAGCGTTTTCCCGGCCTGAATTTTTCGCTCGTTGTAAATATTATTCCAATACTTTAAATCGGCAACCCTAACATCATAATCTTCGGCAATAAATCCGAGCACATCGCCCGATTTTATGCTGTACTTTATTTTTGTTTTCCCCGCTATTTCAAGGTCTTTCACCGGTTCGCCAATAAACTGACGATTGGGTGCCGGCGGATATTCTATTTTTTGCGCAACTACCTCAAACATAGCCGAGTCCACCGTATTGTATATCGAATCCTGCTGTACCAGAAAATCATTTTTAAACTTTGCAGGCAGGCAAAGCGAAGCATTTTCAGGTAATATGGAATACGGATATTGTGGATTATAAAACTGTACTTCAGCAAGCGTTACAGGAAGCACCAAACAAATTTGCGAAAAATGCATTTGAGTCCTAACCGGTATTATCACCGTTTCTATTTTCGATTCATCAGGAACAAAAGCCACTGAACTCAAAAAAGCAACACAAGCCTGGTAGGCTGCCATAAATTCCACAATATCATTTGATGCCACAGCCATAAAATCCTGAAAACTTGCATTCTGGCCGGTACGATGCTGCAGGTTTTTCACTTTTGTTTTTCCGAAAACATAGGCCAACATGGCCAGCCTGGTATCTTCAAATAGCTTTTTATTGTTTTTCAGCTCATTAACAGCAGCCACTGTTGCTTTTTCGTACTGTAAACGTTCATCATACAACTTTTCAAGCCTCAAACCATTCATCACCGACTGAAAATGGGTCAACTGCCAGATTCCTGCTCGTTTAAAAGAGCTGGAATAAAGTGCATTGCCAGCCGACAGAACTGCGGGTAGATACTGCAATTCCAAACTTAATCCGGCTGTATTTAATGCGTTTTTCACCTCCTGGTTGTAATAAGCGAATGCTTTTACAAAAGCGGTCTTTTGCTTTTCGTCGAGCGAATTTAGAATTGAATAGTAGACCTCGAATTTTTGAGGATGGTACACCGATGAATTCGGCAAATAAGTCCCATTTTCTTTGTTTAATGTGCTTAACTGCCCGGAATAAAAACTTTCGTCGTTCCAGGGGTATTGCCCCGACAAACTACTCACCATTTGCTGAAAACGATAAGCATAACTTTTGGTATCGATACTATCCTGCCCAAACGTAAATTGCGTGGCCAATAAAAGAGCAGCAATAACAATCCCAAAAACAATCCCCTGCTTATTTTGCAACAATGGTTTCAAATACAATTCGAATAAAAAATGATACGCAAAAATAGGATTTCATTTAAAACAGGATGCCTGCCAATACAATTAAATGCAAAAAGTTGTTAGGCCTTAAAACAATTCGCGGGGTAACTTTATAATTGCAAACATCGTCACCCCGCGAATCATGGACTGTAGGCATTTTTATAAATTCTCGAAAAAGTACAAACTAACCTTTTCCATTAAATGAACACGGTCTTTTCCGCGAACATTATGCGGGTGAACCGGATAGGCAAAAAAATCGACCTGTTTGTTTTGTTTTACACACTCGCGTAAAAATTTCATGCTATGTTGCATTACAACTGTTGCATCTTGCACCCCATGAATTAGCATCAGTTTCCCATCCAGATTCTCCACATAATTTGACATGTCCGAATTTTTATAGCCTTCCGGATTTTCATAGGGTCTGTCCATATAGCGTTCGCCATACATAATTTCATACATACTCCAGTCCACCACAGGTCCACCGGCAACGGCCACTTTAAATACATCCGGATGTTTAAGTTTAAGGTTTAAGGTCATAAAGCCTCCGTAGCTCCAGCCGTGTACTCCAATTCTTTCAGTATCAACGTAAGGTAACGTTTTAAGATACTCAATACCCTGCATTTGGTCTTCGGTTTCCAACACGCCCAACTGACGGTGAATGGCAGTTTCAAAATCGCGTCCGCGGTTGTTTGTTCCGCGGTTGTCAAGTGTAAAAGCGATGTAACCTTTTGATGCCATGTAGTATTGCCACCAGCGCGCCTGGTTGTGCCAGCCTTTATTAACCAACTGGCTGTGTGGCCCTCCATAAACGTACACCACCACCGGGTATTTCTTAGCCGGATCAAAATCAACGGGAAGAATAATCCTGCCGTGCAAATCGTGTTTCCCGTTTTTTGTTTTTATCGACACCAGGCGGTTTTCGCCCAACTCATAGTCTTTTAGAGGATCATCTGCTTCAAAAACTGTTCGCAGCACATCGCCTTTTACCGATAGCAAATCAACCTTACCCGGCACGTTGGTTCCCGACCACCGATCTAAAATGTAATTAGCACCGGGACTTAAAACACCTGCATGCATGCCACTTTCGCTGGTCAGCTTTTCAACAGCTCCGGTTTTTACATTTACTTTGCACACTTTCTTTTGCAACGGATCGTCGATTGTTGCTTCAATAAAAAGGGTATTTTCTTTGCTATCGAAGCCAAGTATATTTGTTACCTCCCACTCTCCTTTTGTGAGCTGCTTCAGCAAAGTGCCATCAGTGTTGTATTTGTATACATGAAACCAACCATCGCGTCGGCTCAGGTAGTAAAACTCGTTTGTATTTACTGATGAAAAGCGTATTGGATGCAACGGTTCAACGTAAGTTTCTGCCTGCTCTTCAAACAAGGTCTTAACCTTTTCGCCGGTAAAGGCATCGTAACAATTAAGTTGCATATGGTTTTGGGCACGGTTTAATTCTGCCAGGTAAATATATTTTTCGTCGGGCGACCAGGCTACATTAGTCAAATAATGATCGAACGGTTCGCCTGTTTTTAAAAACACAGTACTTTGAGTTGCAATGTTGTAAACCCCCAATGTAACATGGTGACTGTTCATACCTGCCATGGGATATTTAACCGGTTTGTGTTCAGCCTGGCGGGCCATATAATCCACCAATGGATAGTCTTTTACCATGCTTTCATCTTTGCGGTAAAATGCCACAAAACTACCTTTGGGCGAATTAAAGAGGCCACCGGAAATGCCAAACTCGTTGCGGTGAACCGACTGCCCGTTCACAATGCCACTGCCGCCATCGGTAGTAATTTGTTTATAGTTGCCATTTTCGAAAGCTATCCATACATCATTTTCGCGGGTAAAGCTGGCAAACTTACCTTCGGCATTAAAAACAGCATTTTCGGCATTTTCAATTAAATCAACCGAATAGGCTGTTTTTTCAACAGGATTAACCACATAAAAATTCATGGCTGTAGTTAGCAGCAACTCCGACGGATTTAACCAGCGATAAGCAGGAATCCTACTCATTTCGTCACCTGTTATGGCATTCAACTCATCTAAAGAAATAAGCGTGCTTTTGTCTCCTGTTTTCACCTGTTCTGCCAGCAATTCGCGGTTTTCAATGTAAGTAAACTGTTTATCGTTTTGCCATTGCAAGCCCGATAAACCTGCAGGTCGTAAATAGGTATAACGGCCATACACCGCATCCTCGAGGCTCATTTGTTTGGTTTGGGCAAAAACAACTGTGCTTATAAAAAGAAAAATTAAAACAATTAGGTGACGCATTTTTTCGTGATTAAAATTAAACGACGAAAGTAGCAAAACTTCTTTTTATCCGAACATGAGAAATAACAGGGATTCCATTCTCGAAAAGCGAAATCCCTGTTAATTATTGCAATCCACCTAATCCGTTTCGTTTATTGAAAGCAGTTGCAAATCGCCTACTGTTTTAATTAAACGAATCATTTCGCTCCGGTAACCTTCGTGGTCGGCACCTTTTGCTCCTTCAGCCAGTTCAATTACCGAATGAATGTTTGATGTTCCCACAAATTCAGACTTGCGGAGCAACATCCCAAAAGATGCAACAGCTGCCGAAAAGCGAAAATCATCAGATGTTTTTTCGGTTAACTGACTGATTACGGGAACTTCCAACAAATTGCTTTTTTTCTCGTCAGGCATTTTGTAGCGCAATTTTACGGTTAACAAATCATTGCTCAAAGCACCTTCTGCCGGCATTCTGTTTTTCTGATATTTTAATGCATCAACCGGAGGTGCATCGGTTTCAGCTCCAACCGGAACAATTTCGTAAAGCGCGGTAACGGTGTGTCCTGCTCCTATCTCGCCGGCATCCTTTTTATCGTCATTAAAATCTTCATCGTTTAACAAACGGTTTTCGTAACCCACCAGCCGATAGGCTTTTACCTGTTCAGGATTAAATTCCAACTGAAATTTTACATCACTGGCAATAGTAAAAAGCGTTCCGCCAAACTCGCTCACAAATACTTTGCGTGCTTCCTGAATATTATCGATATAAGCATAGTTTCCATTTCCTTTATCGGCGATGGTTTCCATTTTATCGTCTTTAATATTTCCGGTTCCAAAACCGAGTACCGACATAAAAATGCCACTTTCGCGTTGATCTTCCACCAGGCGTTCCATTTCTGAAGTGCTTGAAACACCAACATTAAAATCACCGTCAGTAGCCAGAATTATTCGGTTATTACCACCTTCCATAAAATTTTGAGCAGCTATTTTATAGGCCAGCTTCAAACCTGCTCCACCGGCAGTTGAGCCACCTGCACTAAGTTTTTCAAGGGCAGTAAGTATTTTCGTTTTTTCGTTTCCGGGTGTAGAATCGAGCACCTTACCAGCTGCTCCCGCATAAACAACAATGGCTACCCTGTCGTTTGGGCGTAACTCGTTTACCAACATTTTAAAAGCCCGTTTCAGCAAGGGTAACTTATTGGGTGCATTCATCGAGCCGGAAACATCAAATAAAAACACCAGGTTTGATGGTGGCAATTCACTTTTGTCAATGCTTTTTCCTTTTAATCCAATTTGCATCAGGTAATGTTCATTGTTCCACGGGCATAGCGCCACTTCTGTATTTACACTAAAAGGATGCTCTCCTTTTGGCTCGGCATAATCATAACTGAAATAATTAATCATTTCCTCGATACGTACTGCATCAATGGGTGGTAAGGTTCCCGAATTAAGGTAACGCCGCACATTGGCATACGAAGCATTATCAACATCTACCGAAAAGGTTGATAGTGGATTTATCTGCACATTTTTAAAACCATTTTCACTTATGCCTGCGTAATTTTCGGTATTCCATTCGGGCTCTATCATTGAAAATGCAGGAGAAATAAAACTTTTTTTAAGCCTTGTTACTGCCCCCATTGTTTCGCGATGTTTGCTTTTACCAAAACCTACTACCACAACCTCGTCGCATGAAACAGCAGAGTTAAGCATTTGCACATTTACAATGGCCTCATTGCTTATCCGAACTTTTTGGGTTTCCATGCCCACAAACGAAAACACCAGTTTTCTATCTCCGGGATTCACCAAAATACTGTAATAACCGTTAATATCGCTAACTGTTCCGCGTTGGGTGTTTTCAACTGTTACCGTAACACCGGGTAAAGGACTTCCCATCTGGTCGCTAATTGTTCCTGATATTGTTCGTTGTTCTGTTGCCAGTGCTATTCCCGAGAAGGCAAAAAGCAAGGCCAGTGTTAAAATAATTTGTCTCATGATTTTGAGTTTTAAATTTTGAATTCATTTACAGGATGCTCAACGCAGATGAATTCCATAAAAAATTTTTAATAAAACTGAATTATCTTACTTTTAGGTGATTTTTAAACCAACATGCGGCTTACCTTTTTTTACCGAAATATACAGAAGCTGAGCGACGAAGAATTGCTTATACTGTTTCAGAAAAAACAGGAAACAGACTACCTTGGCGAGTTGTACAAAAGGTACATGCACCTGGTTCACGGGGTTTGTTTAAAATACCTAAAAACACCCGACATGGCAGAAGATGCCGTAATTTCGATTTATGAAAAGCTGCAGACAGAAATTAGCAATCACAACATAAAAAACTTTAAAAGCTGGCTATACGTAGTTACCAAAAATTACTGTTTAATGCAGCTGCGCAAAACAAAGCCGGGCCAAATTATTTTAAGCGACAGCGAGGCTGAACTTTCGGCTTTTATGGAAAATGAAACAGAATTGCATCCTATAGATAGCGATGACAACAGCGGAGAGACAGAAAAAGCACTGGCCGCCTGCATAGAGCGACTAAAAGCGGAGCAAAAAAAATGTATTCGTTTGTTTTATTTTGAGCAGAAAAGCTACCGTGAAATTGCTGAGGAATTAAAAACAGAAATCAAAAAAATTAAAAGCCTGATACAAAACGGAAAACGCAACCTGAAGATTTGTTTGGAAGCTAAAAAATGAGCAACAGAAAAACACATATCGACAAAAAAATAATCAACCGCTATCTGCAAGATAAGATGAGCGACAAAGAGCGCAATGCATTTGAAAAAGAAATGCAAAAAGATGCGTTTTTAGCTGATGCTGTTGATGGTTTTATGGCACATGCCGCAACTACTTCCGACACCGGTTTAATTGAAGACAGAATTAAACAAAAACCAAAAAAAACCATGCCTTATTTTGCAGCTGCGGCCTCGGTGCTCCTACTGCTGACTTCGGGTATAATTTGGATGCAGCTTAAGCAAGAGGAACCTGCTCCAAAGTTAAGCGAAACGCGTATTGAGGAAAATTTTGAAAACAAGCCAGGCCCTGCCGAACAACCCACCGAACCTGAAATAATGGTTCGAAAGAAAGCCACTGAAGCTGAACAACCAAAAGGCAAAGCTGCAAAACCTATCCAAACTGAAAAAGCTACTTTGCCTGTAGCAGCTGAGCGTAAAGATGCCGATGATGCTGGTAAACCAACGCCCCCAATTACCGAAGCAAAAGCTTTAAAAAGCACTCCTGAAAAAGAGGTACCCAAGGCTAAAATTACTGCAGCTCCCAAGCTCCCGGAGTCAAACGAAATCACACTGGAGATGAGCGACAAAGAAGAAAACCCGGAGCTTATTGCAAAGCCAGGTGCAGCAGCTCAAAAAACCAAAGAAGCAACACAAGTGCATGGTACGGTGGTTTCGGCTGACGATAGAATGCCACTGCCCGGGGTTACGCTTGTTGAGAAGGGCACCGATAACGGAACAATCAGCGATATAGAAGGTCGTTTCAACTTAAAGCTAAAAAACGACAGCAACCCGGTAATTGCCAGTTTTATTGGAATGGAAACACAGGAGTTTAACCTGACCACAGATTCCGCACATATTGTTGCACTGCAGGCCAACGAAGTAGCACTTAACGAAGTAGTAGTGGTGGGCTTTGGCAAGCAAGAGAAAAAAGCAGCAAACATAACTGGAAGCCAGGTGGCAGACTCCCGGGAAACAATAGAAGCAACACCGGTTTGCGGCATGAAAGAATACAATACCTACCTTAAAACAAAAGCAATTTTATCCGCCAATAGCGATGCTAAAAAAGTAATTGTTAAACTGAGTTTCAGGGTTGAAAAAGATGGACAAATAACTTCGTTTGAAAATCTGAACAAAGCCGAAGCGCACTACTTCAACCTGGCAAAAAATATGGTTAAAAACGGCCCCAAATGGACACCTCGCTATCAGAATAATAAAAAAACTGCATCAACTGTTACACTGCGAATTGTTTTTAAAAACCAGTCAAATTAATGCACATGCGAAAAAGCTTGCTTTTTTTAGGTCTCCTTCTCACTATTTTTAGCTCGGCGCAAAACCGCGAGAAAGCATATTTAATTAACGAACAACTGGGGAAAGGCATTAATTTTGGCAATATGTTTGAAGCTCCCGGCGAAACCGACTGGGGCAATCCCTGGCGTCCACATTATCCGCAATTGGTAGCCGAACTCGGATTCAACCATGTGCGTATTCCCATTCGCTGGGAGCCCGAAAGCCGAAGTTCAGCCACAGCTCCCTACACCATCAATGAGGCCTTTTTGGAGCGAATAAAACAGGTGGTTGACTCAACACTAAATAATGGTTTGTTCGCCATTATAAACATGCATCATCACGAGGCCTTGTATGAAAACCCTGAAGCCCAAAAGGCACGATTCCTGGCCCAGTGGAAACAGATTTCGGAATATTTTTCTCATTATCCGGATTCGCTGCTTTTTGAAGTGTTAAATGAGCCACACGGCAACCTTACTGCTGAAAAGTGGAATACTTTTCTGACCGATGCTTTAAGAACCATCAGAACAAGCAATCCCGAACGCGTTGTTCTTATTGGCACTGCCGAATACGGCGGATTGGGAGGCTTGCAAAAATTGCAACTCCCCGATGATGAAAATATTATTCTTACCGCCCATTACTACAATCCTTTTACGTTTACCCACCAGGGGGCAGAATGGAGTGAAGGAGCAGAAGCATGGCTCGGAACTGAATGGAACGACACGGAAACCGAACGTCGGGTGGTACAAAATGATTTTGCCCCTTTAAAAGCAATTGAATTGCAAAAAAGTATTCCGGTGCACATTGGCGAATTTGGCGCGTACAACAAAGCTGATTTGGCCTCGCGTGTTCGCTGGACCACCTACCTTGCACGCTTTATTGAGTCGCAGGGATGGAGCTGGGCCTACTGGGAATTTAGTGCCGGTTTTGGCATTTACAACCCTGCAAGCTCAAGCTTTAACCCGGAACTTATTGATGCTTTGCTTACCCGGCAACTGCCCAACCCCACCAGCTATGTAGGCACGCCGGTTTATTCTTCAGAATTTATAAAAACCATAAGCGACTGGCAGCTACATGCCAACAACGGAGCGCTTGCTGAAGCCTCCCTGAGCGCTGGTGCGCTGGAAATTAACATTAGCGAAAAAGGCACCGAAGGCTGGCACATTCAACTCGCCAAAAACAATTTAGCCTTACAGGCCGGAGAAAAATACCGCTTAACCTTTAAGGCAAAAGCCAAACAAAACAGAAACGCCACTTCGTATGTGGGTATGAGTGTATCGCCGTGGAACTCGTATAGTGGCTATAACAACATAAGCCTTAGCGATACCTTTAAAGTGTATTCATTTATTTTTGATATGACAACCACCGACAATACAGCCCGTATAGTTTTTGATCTTGGAACTGACATACCTGATGTAAGCATTGAATACGTTCTACTTGAAAAGGTAGCGTTGCAGTATCCTACAGCGGTTGATAACGAACAGCTTTCATCAAGCCTGGTTTTTCCTAATCCGCTTAACGAAAAGCTAAATATTATGAACCTTAATAATTTTGAACAGCTTACTATTCTGAATACAAACGGCCAAACGCTACTCCAAACACGGCTTGCTCCGCAACTCAATACAATTCAATTGAATAAGATTCCATCTGGCATGTACTTTGTTATTCTGAGCAGTCAGAATAAACGAGAAAGCATAAAAATCATAAAAAAATAACGAGATGAAAAAAACAATTTTAAGCATTGTACTACTTGCATTTGTTGCACTTGGGTTTGCACAAAACAGTCACACCGGAGTTATTACTGTTGAAGGAAAATCATCAGTAAAACTTTTTCCCGAAGAACTTTCGTTTACCGTAAATTTCAGTGTTAAAGATGAGAACTATACCAGATGTGCCGAACTATCGGTAGAAAAAATGGATAAAATAAAAAAACTATTTGCAAAAAATGGCATTGACAATGACCTTATTACAGCCGGCAGCTATTCCATCCGGGAGGTGCAGAAATACAGTCAGGAGTTGCGAAAATCGGTTTTCGACGGCTACGAGGCAAACATTCCGATTACCATTCGTACCAAAAAAGATTATAAAAAGAACGATAAGATATTCGAACTGATTAAGGATAACCTGCAATCGAATTTCAATCTGAGCTTCGAACTATCGGAAGAACAAATGGAGGCGGTAAAAGAAAAACTAATTGCCCTGGCGGTTAAGGATGCCCGACAAAAAGCGGATGTTATTGCAGCAACTACACAGGTTGAATTGGGCAAAATAAAAGCAATAGAATATGGCGAACCACGCATGATTGGCCCTTACAATAAAAACATGGAACTGATGAGTGGCGGTATGATGCCAATGGCGCGCGAAGCCGATGCCGGAATTACCTCGGTGCTCTCGCCCGACGAAAAAGAAATGCGCACCAACATTGTTATTTCGTGGTATATTAATGAATAAATAGTTGGGAAGCTTTTTTATCAGTTAATTAAATTTTGCAAGATGAGGTGTTGAACTTTCCGCCTGTTTTTTGGTTGTGTTACTTTTATCGGCAAATAAATTAAACAATGGCAATTACAGTACATCCTGAAGCAAAAGCGCTTATTTTCGACCTGGACGGAACACTTTCCGATTCTCTTCCGGTACACATTAAAACCTGGAAAATGATAGGTGATAAATTTGGTTTTGATTTCGATCCACAGATTATTCATGATATGACAGGTCGTCCAACCATTGAATTTGCAAAACACGTTATTGAGCGTTATGGCGTAAGTGAAACTCCTGAAAATTTGGTAAAAATGAAACAGGAGTCGTTTTGGGAACTCGACCATTTGCTTGAACCCGTTGAGGAGGTAATGGCTATTGTAAAAAACTACCACGGCAAATTACCGATGGCGGTTGGAACAGGTGCCAGCAGGCGCAGTGCCGAAGTACAACTGGGCGCCCATAAAATCACCCATCTTTTTGATGCCATTGTATCGGCCGACGATGTAACAAAACACAAACCTGAGCCTGAAACCTTTTTGGAGTGTGCCCGCTTAATGGGTGTTGAACCAAAATACTGCCAGGTTTTTGAAGATGGCGACCTGGGAATTGAAGCAGCTAAAAAAGCCGGCATGTTTGTTACCGATGTTCGCGAACATATTGCTTACGGCGAATGGGCACATTAATAGTTGCACTTAAAACGGTTGCACCCTTGTTCCTGGTTATTGCTATGGGAACCGTTTTTTCACGATCGAAAGTTTGCACTCCTGCCTGGATTGAAGTTTTAAACAAATATGCACTTTACATTGGCTTTCCGGCACTTGTTATTGCCTCGTTAATGACACTTGAAACGGGTGAGAATTCGTTTATCCAGCTTATTATTCACACTTCGGTTTACAACATTTGTTGCATGCTTCTGGCGTTTCCGGTGGCAAAGTTGCTAAAGTTAAAACAATCGATGCTACGCACCTTGTTTCTTATTTTGCCCTTTGGCAATATAGCTTACCTCGGTATTCCGGTGTTGCAAAATGCCTTTGGCGATGCTATTCTGCCGGTTGCAGCTATTATTTCGGCTATTTATCTGTTTTGGCTGCTTACGCTCGGAATTATTTTAGTGGAAGCCTATGGCGAAGAACAAACCAGCATAAAAAAACTAACACTAAGCCTGGCAAAAAACCCGTTGCTTTTATCCGTCTTTATTGGCATTGCCATTGTTATTTTTGGGATAAGACTCCCCCAAGTAGTGGAACAAACCATAACTATTTTCTCCAACTCGGTTACAGCAGTGGTGTTGTTTGCTCTTGGTATTTTCCTTGGGAAACAGGAAATCGGGAAACTACGCGATTGGTACACAGTAGCTCTTTTGGTATGTACAACAATGATCTTTTTCCCGTTCCTATTTTACATTTACCTGAAAGCAGTTGGGATGGATGGGGAACTGACAAAAGCCTCGATTATTGATGCCGCCATGCCACTTGGCCTAACACCATACGTGCTTACGGTTCAATATAAACTGGAGTCGAAATTAGCTGCGCGAATAGTCGTTTTAGGCACCATCCTTTCTGTATTTATTATTCCGCTGTGGATGGTTTGGATGAATAATTAAGGCTCAAATTCAAGCGGCAGGTTATCGAGTTTCCCAATAAAAACTACCTGGCTTTCAGCTGCATTCAGCAACAATTCTCCTTCTTCCAGCTGAAAACGCCCACCCACTCCCTGTAAAATGTATTCAAAAGGTTCATTCTCAAAACACAAATAACCTTTACATCGGTATATTTTATTTTTATAAATATCAAGCGTGTATTCCAGCCAATAAACAAAATCGGCCTTATTTATGGCTTGTTTAAATGTTAAAGTTTTTGTTTGAATTGTATTGTGGCTGTTTGCGTAAGTTAGCAAGGTATACTCGTTTAATATGCGCTGTTGTATATTGTCGAGATTTAACGGGCCGGCATTCCCAAAGCATGCTGCCTGAATTACAGATAAAGGAGCTAAACGATGAAGCTTTTTCATTATTTCATCCACATTGATGCGGTCTACTCCATCAGTTTTATTTAAAAGAATAAGATCGGCAACATTTAATTGTTTTATGCTTATTTCCTCCTCCGGGTGATTTGTAAAATTCAGGGCATCAACTAAACAAACAGTACCGTTATAACGATATATTTCCCGAAGCATTTTATCGGCAAAAAAGGGTTGAATTACCGGTGCCGGATCGGCTATTCCCGTAGTCTCAATCAACAGGTGTTCTACATTTGGGAATCGTTCTGCCAGTTCTTTTAAAACCAATTCATATTCATCCGTAATGGTACAACATATGCAGCCCTGTTTTAATTCAAACATCTGGCTGGCGTCTACTCCCTTTATCAGTCTGGTATCAATAGGTACGTCGCCAAATTCGTTTTCAACCAATGCAAACTGCAGCTCCTGATTCTGTTTCAGCAAATAATTAATAAAAGTAGTTTTTCCGGCTCCCAGGAAGCCTGTTATTATGGTTACCGGTATTTTGGTTTCTCTACTCAAAATAATTTAATGTAGTTTATTAATCAGCCTGCTTCCGGTTGAATTCTTTAAAGATTGAAAATTATTCTTTAGCATTATACAAATTTGCGATCTTTGCTACTACTCTATGCCCGGGGTCAGCTAGCCAAACACTCCCAAAAGGTTAAGAATAACAATTACCATGGCACCAATAAGTACATAACGTACATATTTTGCACCGCCTTTTACCTGGAAATGAACACCCAGCCAGGCACCAATCATATTTCCTACGGCAAGAATAAGCCCGGCTACCACATCAACCTGTTTATGGTAAAAGAATATCGCGAGCGCACAAATGGTATATAAAAGAGCGATAAATACTTTTATAGCGTTGGCTTTAACCAAATCAAAACCAGCCCCTAAAACCAATGCTGCCAGCATAAAAAAACCTATTCCCATTTGAATAAAACCACCATAAACACCTACAAAAAAGAAAATTACATACTGCAGCAGGCTTGGTTTTGCATGAACCTTACCGGCTTTTTCTTTTACCCAGGCTTCGGGTTTTAGCACTACCACAAAAAGCATGACTACCATTAATCCGGCAATTACATTTTTAAGCAGATCAACATTTATTTCTACAGCTATAAAAGCACCGGCTATAGCTCCAACTATTGCAGGCAAGGCTAGTCGGTAGTCGGTTTTCAAATCTATAATTTTCTTTTTTCTAAATGTGCTTACCGCAACTATATTCTGCAACACAATGGCAATACGGTTGGTTCCGTTTGCCACATTTGCCGGAAGCCCGATAAACATTAACAACGGAATGCTTAACATCGATCCGCCCCCTGCCGTAGTATTAATAAAACCGGCGGCTACGCCTGTTCCTACCAGCGCCAAAATAATATACCACTCTAATTCCAATTCTCTTGTATTTTAGTTAAGCGGCAAAGAAAACAAAATTCGATGAAAGAAAGTGCCATTGATTGGTCGGAACCTTTTTTGTTAAACAATGTTTTAATTAAAGACATTTATATCTTCTAATTTAAGTCTTCTCAAATGAAAAATAGTATTGAGTATTTGTTAATTGTAATAGCCCTTTTCTTTATGGCGTCGTGTAATGAATCGAACAACCAGTTACAAACAAATTTACCGGTTTTTCAGCTCGATAAATTTGAAGCCAACCTTGTTGATTATATCACAGCATCTGGCAAAGAACCTGTTGCCTGGGCTTATACCATCAGCCACAATGGTCAGTTAGAACGTTCATTCGCTTCAGGCAAAGCGCAAACAGCTGATGATAACAATATAAATTTCACTTTAAACAAAGAAATAAATATTGCAAGTGTTACCAAGTTTTATACAGCAATTGCTGTTATGCAATTACTAAAGATGAATGATTTAGACGAAAATGCGATTATTGATGACTGGCTTCCGGACTCATGGAATCCCGGACCTGCAATTAACAATCTGAGTTTTTCCGACCTTTTAAAACAACAATCAGGACTTCAAAGTGTAAATACCGATTTCGACAATACATTAAGCTACAATGGAATTAAAAACTGCATTGAAACCGGTGTGGTTAAACTAAAAACCTACGAGTATCTGAATGTTAATTTTGCCCTCTTCCGAATACTTATTCCTTCCTTGTTAAAAGGAGCGATACCTGCTTTAAATATAGATATTGAGAGTGATGCAGATACGCAGTACTGGTATCGTTTTTATATGCAAGAGTACATTTTTAATGTTACCGGATCTTCCAATGTTACATGCACGCCAGAAGACAGAAGTACTGCCACATTGTACTATCATGTTGATGATCCGGCTTTAAACAGACAAGGTGTTTATTATGCCGATTGGAATAAATGGTGTGGAGGTGGTGGTTATTTTATGACTGCCATTGAAATGGCAAAAGTTAATGCCTATTTCGAACATACAGAACTATTGGTAACCAAGGAGCAACGCGATATTATGAAAGCAAATCGTTTTGGTATGGATCGCGAAGATCCATCAAGAGAGATTAATGGCTCCTATTATGGGAAAAACGGATCTATTGGAAACAGCGACGATCCCAGTGAAACGCAAGGTGTACGAACACAAGTGGTAATTTTCCCGTCGACCGGTATTGATTGTGTTGTGGTTATGAATTGCCAGGGAGTTCAACTTAAAGATGGCGCATCCTTACGACAAACCATTTACAATGCCTATAATGATGCATGGGAATAAGCTAGCAGAAACTTAGATTAAAAAAAATGAAGCCGAAAAATCAAACAGTTTTTTCGGCTTCGTTTTTACTAATTTATTCAATACAACCAGATAAAAATACTGGCCCCATCAATAATTTATTTTCTATTATCTAATAGGCAAAAAGAGGGAAATCCTTCATCATGGCATGAACTTTTTCACCAACAGCTTTAATGTAAGCATCATTATCGATGTTGGCAATACAGTCGTCAATTAACTGAACAATTTCAGGCATAAGATCTTCTTTTACGCCACGGGTTGTAATGGCCGGTGTACCAACGCGTAATCCCGACGTTTGGAATGGTGAACGGCTATCAAACGGAACCATGTTTTTATTAATGGTTATTTCAGCATTCACGATCGTATTTTCAACAATTTTACCCGTAATTTCAGGATACTTGGTACGTAAGTCAATCAACATCGAGTGGTTGTCGGTTCCGCCCGAAATAACCTTGTACCCAAGGTCAACAAAAGCCTGCGCCATTACTGCCGCATTTTTTTTCACCTGCGCCTGATATTCCTTATACGATGGATCCAGCGCTTCGCCAAATGCAACTGCTTTTGCTGCTATTACATGCTCGAGTGGTCCGCCTTGCTGCCCCGGAAAAACTGCCGAATCAAGCAACGACGACATTTTTCGCACCACGCCTTTTGGGGTTGTAATTCCCCATGGGTTATCAAAATCTTCGCCCATAAGAATAATACCACCGCGCGGCCCACGCAAGGTTTTATGTGTAGTTGATGTTACAACGTGCGCGTATTTAACCGGATTATCTAACAAACCGGCAGCAATTAAACCAGCCGGATGTGCCATATCTACCATAAACAATGCACCAACGCTATCGGCAATTTCGCGCATACGTTTGTAGTCCCATTCGCGACTGTAGGCCGATGCACCACCAATAATCAGTTTTGGTTTGTGCTCGTTTGCCAGCGCTTCCATTTCTTCGTAATCAACCATTCCGGTATCTTCCTTCACCTTGTAGGCAACAGGCTTGTATAAAATACCCGACGAGTTTACATGCGAACCATGCGAAAGGTGGCCTCCATGCGACAAATCAAGCCCCAGAAAAGTATCACCCGGTTTTAGTATTACGCTTAACACCGCCGCGTTGGCCTGCGCACCCGAGTGTGGCTGCACATTAGCCCAAACAGCCCCGTATAATTCTTTAATACGGTCGATGGCCAATTGCTCGGTCATGTCAACAAACTGGCAACCACCATAATAACGTTTTCCGGGGTAACCTTCAGCATATTTATTGGTCATTACCGAACCCATTGCTTCCATAACCTGTTCGCTCACAAAGTTTTCCGAAGCAATCAATTCAATTCCGCCCAACTGGCGCTGGTGTTCTTTCTTGATAATATCAAAAACCAAAGTATCTCTCTTCATCGTGTAACTGAATTTATTTTAAATATGAATGCCAAAGTTAATACATTTTAATTCAGCGCCTTGTTCATTAAATATAGTTTTCAGGAGAATTTTAAAAGAATTAAGATAAAACGGTTTGGCTGGCTAACGGGCTTTCCGCTTAAGTTGCCAAACAGTTTGCGGTTCTGCCAACGCCACGCAGGTAGCTCTCCTGGTTCGCTCCTGTCCGTCGGGCATCACGTGCAAACTGTTTTTTGGCAAGCTGTCGCTGCAATCCCTGCCAGTCTGTAGCGAGGTTTTTAATTCTAAAAAAACTTTTACAGCCCATTAAACCTTTAGGGTAAAAAGCAATCCATTGGTAATAAAGTTAACTTGTAACAACAAAAAAATTAATTAGCAGATGAAGAAGTTTATATTTCCATTGATGTTAGCATTAATTACCTTGCTAAGCGCCTGTAAACAAGGCAATAACAATAACTCATCGGCACCACAGGGCCCCGGAAATTTTAACCCGGAAGAAATGGTAAACCGCCAATTAGAGGAGTTAAACAAAATACTTGTATTTATCGACGATCAGGAAGAAAAAATGCGCGAGGTACTTTCGGCAGGCATGAAAAACATGATGGATATGCGCGAAGAGATGCGCAACGGTGATGGCGACCGTGAGAGTATGCGCGAAGCAATGATGCAGGCCCGTGAAGAACAAAATGCAAAAGTGAAGGAAATTTTGTCGGATGAACAGTGGGAGAAATACCAAGCTTTTGAAGCAGAAAGGCGTTCGCGTCGCGGGCAAGGTGGTGGCCCCGGTGGACGACCACAATAAATCAAAAAAAAATGCCATCTGAATTATTTCAGATGGCATTTTTTTGAGGACTTTAAATTCCTAACAAAAGCTCGCCGGCATCTTTTCCGCCGGTAAACATCCGTTCCGGATTTTCAATCAACTCCTTCACTTTAACTAAAAATCCTACCGAATCTTTTCCATCAATAATACGGTGGTCGTATGATAATGCCACATACATCATCGGGCGAATTACCACCTGACCGTTAATCGCCACAGGGCGTTCAACAATATTGTGCATACCCAAAATACCTGATTGCGGAGGATTAATAATCGGCGTTGACAACAAGCTGCCAAATACACCTCCGTTGGTAATGGTAAAAGTACCACCGCTTAATTCTTCAACCGTAATTTTTTTATTTCGTGCTTTTTCGGCCAGTTGTTTGATTTCCAACTCTATTGCGGCAACCGATTTACTTTCGGCATTGCGCACTATTGGCACCATCAAACCTTTTGGTGTTGATACAGCAATACCTACATCAACAAACTTCGGCATTACAATTTCATCACCATCAATTTGCGCATTTACCATTGGGTGATAATCCATGGCAATGGCAACGGCTTTGGTAAAAAACGACATAAAGCCTACTTTAAACCCGTGTGCTTCAACAAATTTATTCTGATATTTTTTACGTAATTCCATTACGTAACTCATATCAATTTCGTTAAAAGTAGTAAGCATTGCTGTCTCGTTTTTCACCGAAACAAGGCGCGCACTTAACTTCCTTCTCAGGCTCGACATACGCTGACGTTCTTCGTCGCGTGTGGCTTCTTTTTGCGGTATAGCAGGCGATATAGCTTGCGGTGCATTAACCACGGCCTCCACTTCTTTTTTCCCGAGGCGCTTCAGACCATTAATCACATCATCAACCGATAAGCCATGCTCTTTCATTACCTCTTTGGCCACCGAGGTAACCTTTACCTTGTCGTGCTCAACCGACACCGACACCGCCGGTTTCTCTTCAGTTTTTGCTGCTGTGCTTTCCGGCTTCGCTTCTTCTTCAGCAGGCGCAGTTTTTGGTGCGGCAGCAGGGGCCTCAACGCTGGTATCTATGATACACACCACGGCACCCACTTCAACGGCTTCGCCTTCGGCCGCTTTAATTTCAATTTTTCCACCTTCGCTGGCAACGATGGTAAGTGTGGCTTTATCCGATTCTACTTCAGCTATTTCCTGATCTTTGGCAACTACAGCTCCATCTTCAACAAGCCAATTGCCAATTTCAACTTCGGTTATCGATTCTCCCGGACTGGGAACTTTGATTTCAATAAACATACTTTGGTTTTTTATGACGCTACAACTTCTTTTTCTTCAAATACTGATTGCAAAATCAGGTCGAGGCCCTTTTTGTGTTTATCCATCAGACCAACTGCAGGGCTGGCACTTTCAGGGCGAGCAACTACCCTAAATCCAACACAATCCAGTTTACGGTTAATAAATGGCCATGCCCCCATGTTTTCAGGTTCGTCTTGCGCCCAAATTAATTCTTTTGCATTCGAATATTTTTTCTGTATCGCTGCAATCTGTTTATTTGGGATCGGATATAACTGTTCCATTCGAACAATGGCTGCATTGTTTATTCCATTTTCGTTTTTGTGTTTTAACAAATCGTAGTACAACCTTCCGGAGGTAAAAACAATTTTCTCAATCAGTTCCGGCTCTGCCACCGGGTCATCAATAACTTCCTGGAAATACCCTTCAGCAAACTCCTCAATTTTTGAGGTAACCATAGGGTGGCGCAATAAACTCTTGGGTGTAAACACCACCAATGGCAGGCGCATTTTCATTTTTACCTGACGACGCAACAAATGGAACATATTAGCCGGCGTTGTTGGCAATACGATTTGAATATTGTTGTTGGCAGCCAATTCGAGGAAACGTTCAAGGCGAGCCGATGAATGTTCGGGCCCCTGCCCCTCGAAACCATGTGGCAAAAATAACACCAGGCCATTCATCAGTCCCCATTTCTCGAATGCAGAAGTTAGGTATTGATCGATAATTACCTGTGCCACATTGTGGAAATCACCGAACTGAGCCTCCCAAATCGTTAAACCATTAGGCTCTGATAACGCATAACCGTATTCAAACCCCATAACGGCATACTCCGATAAAGGAGAATTGTACACCTTAAACCTGGCCTGATTTTCAGCAATATGCTTCAACGGAAAGTATTTGTCTTCAGTTCCTTCAATAATAAAGGCGGCATGGCGGTGAGCAAAAGTTCCGCGCTCGCTGTCTTGCCCGCTTAAACGTACCGGGTGCCCCTCCGCAACCAATGTTCCGTAGGCGAGCAATTCGCCCATTGCCCAGTCCAAACGGTTGTCGTGCAGCATCATTTTCCGGTCGGAAATTATGCGATTTACCTTTTTGAAAAATGGCAGATCGTTAGGCAAAGTGTTTATTTTTTCGGCAATGCTTAAAATGGTTTCTTCACCAACACCTGTTTCAACAGGTTCGTTAAAAATGGCTTTTGACGGCATTTCATAATTTTCGAAATCTTTTACCAGGAACTTCCGAATCTGCAACTTTTCAATTTTCTCCGACTCCTTGTATTTTCCTTCCAAAAACTGATCAAATTCCCGAACTTTCTCCCTCGATTCTTCATGCGACTGAATTCCCATCTCGTTGAGCTTATCGGCATAAATGTCGCGTGGATTTTTATGGCGGGCAATGGCTTTGTATAACATGGGTTGGGTAAAACGCGGTTCGTCTCCTTCGTTGTGTCCGTATTTACGATAGCACAATATATCCACAAATACATCCGATTGAAATTTCTGACGAAACTCCATTGCCAGTTTTATGGTCCAGATCAAAGCCTCCACATCGTCGCCATTTACATGGAATACGGGCGAGCGTGTTACTTTTGCCACATCGGTGCAGTAAGTACTCGACCGTGCCTCAAGGTATGGCGTTGTAAATCCTACCTGGTTGTTAATAACAAGGTGAATGGTACCACCGGTTTTATAGCCCGGCAGCTGCGCCATTTGAACGGTTTCGTATACCACTCCCTGCGTGGCAATTGCAGCGTCGCCATGAATTACAATGGCCGCAGCTTTGCTGTAATCGCGCTGGTATTCGTATTCGATTTGCGAACGTACCATTCCCTGCACAATCGGGGCAACTGTTTCAAGATGCGATGGATTGGGCAATAATTTCAATTTTACTTTTTTGCCAAAATCGGTTACCACCTCATTCTCGTAGCCCAGGTGGTATTTTACATCACCCTGTGCAATATCATCCTCGTATTCGGTAGCATAAAATTCCTTAAAAATATTTTGGTAAGGTTTTTCAAGAATATTGGCAAGGACATTTAATCGGCCACGATGTGCCATTCCCAAAATAAACTCTTCCATTCCCAGTTCGGCACCGCGTTCAATAACCGCATCAAGTGCCGGAATTAGTGCTTCGGCTCCTTCAAGCGAGAAACGTTTCTGCCCCACAAACTTTTTATGGATAAAGTTCTCGAATCCAACCGCAAGTTTCAGGTGGTAATAAAAATGCTTGCGTTTTTCATCAGAGTAGGGTTCCGAATTTTTTGTACTTTCCATTCGCTCGCGCAACCACTTTACCACTTCGGGCTTTCGCATGTACACATACTCAACACCAACCGATCGGCAATAGGTATCTTCTAAATGAGCAACAATATCTTTTAATTTTGCAGGTCCGATGCCAATCTCATTACCTGCCTGAAAAGTCTTTTCCAGATCTGCTTTTTCCAATCCAAAGTTCTCAATATCCAGTGTTGGCGTATAAGTACGTCGAGCCCTAACAGGGTTTGTACGCGTAAACAAGTGTCCGCGCTGACGATAACCGTGAATAAGATTTAAAATGGCAAATTCCTTATCGATATTGTCTAATTTTACCCCTGTTGGTTTTTCGGGGTAATGTTTTCGGGCCAGTTCAAAACCCGAGAAAAACTGTTGCCAGCTCTTGTCTACCGATTCAGGATCATGAAGATAAGACTGGTAAAGGTTTTCGATCGCCTCGAGTTCCTGGTTTCCCACAGACGAAAATTTATCCATAGTTGATTTTTAATTAACTTTTATATGATACAGAAGAAACAATGCATTATTTTTATTGTTTAGCAGTATCACTGTTTTTTACAACCAAATTTAGTCTTTCCTGACGATTTTTAACCATCACTAAAGGATTTGATTTTGAGAAATAGTTGGATTGGCTATTTTTGCTGAAAATTTAAAACAATGATTCAACGAATACAGACTTTGTTTATTCTGGTTGCCGGTATGCTTATCGGCTCGCTATATGTTCAAAAATTTGCCGACATTATCGTTAACGACGAACTGCATATTTTTAATGCATTTGGCATTTTTAAAGACGAAGAATTGCTTCACAGCGGTTTACCTCTAATGATTCTGATTGGAATTATTGCAGTACTTCACCTGGTGGCACTGTTCTTATTCAAAAAGCGTATCCTTCAAATTCGAATTATAGGATTCAGCATGCTGCTAATGTTAGGGCTTTCCGGTCTGTTTTTTTACTTTACTTATGCCAGTTTTGAAGAAGCAAAAGTTGCTTTTAAAGTTGCAGTTGCACTGCCTGTTGTTGCCATAATTTTAGACTGGCTTGCCATTCGCGCCATTGGTAAAGATGAAGCCTTGGTGCGCAGCCTGGATCGAATAAGATAATTTCTATTATACACTGAGCTGGTGACTTCAGACTACCAGCTTAGTATTTTCAATACAAAATCAGTTGAAATGCAAGCAATGATTTTCGCCGCCGGGTTGGGAACACGTTTACAGCAAGAAACGGCTGGAAAACCAAAAGCTCTGGTTAATATTGGTGGAAAAACGTTGTTGCAAAGGGCTATTGAAAAACTTCAACACGAGGGAGTGAGCAAAATTGTTGTTAATGTTCACCATTTTGCCCCACAGGTAATCGCTTTTATTGAAAGTAAAGACTGGGGGATTCCGGTATTAATTTCAGACGAAAGCGAAAAACTACTGGAAACCGGTGGCGGATTAAAAAAGGCAGCGCCATTGTTTTCAAAAAATCAGCCCATATTAATTTATAACGTTGACATACTAAGCAACCTTGATTTAAATATTCTAAAGGCAGAGCATCAAGCATCTGGGGCATTGGCAACATTGGTTGTTCGAAAACGCGAAACACAACGGTATTTCAAATTCGACAAGCAAAAAAACCTGGTTGGCTGGTTTAATAAAAAAACCGGCGAAAGCAAGATATCAAGGTCTGAACATTTTAATGAAGCAACAGAAATGGCTTTCAGCGGCATACATATTGTTCAGCCTGAAATTTTTGATATGATGCCGGCCACTGATCGTTTTTCTATCGTTCAGGTGTACCTTGAAGCAGCAAAAACGCATCAAATAAAAGGTTTTTTTGATAAGTCGGCAATGTGGATGGATGTGGGCAAGCCGGCACAATTGGAGGACGCGAGGAAATTATTCAGCTAAAGCAATGATATCGGCATCTACCCAATTTAAAAAGGGCATAAACACCACCACAATCACCTCAACATCTTATAGTTACGATATTCAAACAAACGCATACCAAAAAGTTTTTCGAACCGATAGAGCAAACGGTATTTTAATTTCATGTTTATTTTGGTGGTATCGATATCGAGCTTCCAGTTTAAACGTTGAATACGCTTACGCATTACCATTGGATGCGTACCTTCAAATTTGGCCAGGGCATCGTATTCAGCATGGTAATTAAATTCATCTGCAGCTGCTTTTTCTTGCGCTTCATCCTCTGAGATGTCATCGTAAAAGGCTTTTACTGCATTTATTTTTTCCTGCATAAACTGGGGGTGGCGTACCCAACCATAGTGATAAATTTCTGCTTCTGCCGGTACAACTGTTAATTTCTGTCCGTTTTTGCGAAAGCCCTGGGCATCTTTATACGAGCGAATAGCTTTGTTATTTCGAATAATCCTGATTTCATTTCGGTACCAGTGCCTGCAATCGCCCACATAATCGTAGGTTCCGTAAAAATGTTGATAACCAAACAAAAAACCGTCAACCGCTTCATTTTTAAGATTGGCCTCCATCGCCTTTTTTACCCCCGACAAATATTTTTCGTGCAGCACCTCATCGCCCTGAATGTAAAAACACCAATCGTAAAAGCTGGGGATAGCATCAAAAGCCTTGTTGGTTTCGTCGGCATAGATAAAGCCTCCCTTTTGCAGTTGTTCGTTCCAAACCGTATCAACAATCGTAATTTTATCGGGCGCTATTTCTTCAATAATTTTTCGGGTATGATCATCCGAGTTACCAACGGCAACAACAAAATGATCGCAAATGGGTAAAACCGACGTAATTGCTTCAACAATTGGGAAGTCGAATTTCTCAGCATTTCTGATAAAGGTAAAACCACAAACTTTCATGCTTTTCTTTTTTCGATATAAAAATACAGCAGCAGTTCAATGGCTGAAATCAGCATTAGTGTATTTCCCATTAATTCAAGACCCTCTTCGGTTGCAGCTTTGGCCAGGCGGTAACTTTCGTCGTGATATAAGAGGCGCCAAAACTTCGAACGCCCCATCAGGCGACTAAAAACAAGGGTAACCGTAAAGCCGGCTAAAAACCAGTGGGCCGGTGGCAAGGAAAAAAAAGCGATGCTTGATTGTTTTATTTTTTTGAAGTCACGGATAACTAACCAAACCAAAAAAGCAAAAACGACCAACACGGGGTAAATCCAGCTTTCCAGCAGAAAATTAAATTCGCGAATAAAAGCCATCAGAAAAAACAAAGCAATAAAGTTAGCTACCGTTCGTATTTGCTTCCATTTAAACGCCATAAACAGGTAAAAAACAAACAGCACAAATAAAATTAGCTCCTGCCCTATTTCGGTAAGAGTAATTTCGCCAAAATAACCATCTTCCATCGGGTGTGCCGCATCAAAAAAAATGGCTTCGGCAATACCAAACATAATCAGTGCGTAAATAATAACACGTAGTATTACAAACAGTGGCGAGTAGATTTTCATCCCGTAATCGTTTTTTAATGGATGGCGCTAATTTAAGATAATAATACCTGTACTGAAAATGCAAAGGCATCATTTTCGTTGCTGGGCACTACCGGGTATTTCCCTTTTATTTCGTTGGGCGAGTTTTCTGTTAAAAACGAATGCATGGTATATTCCAGTAAATCAAAATCGTTATAATCGTTACCCAGCCCCATGGTTTCGTTTTTTAATATACCCAGCTGTTTACAAATTTTATTTACGCCGTTACCTTTTGATACAGAATGATGAAAAACTTCAATCCAAATAAAGCCGGGTGTAATTGGCGACGAAGCCCTAATTACCCTGATTTCAGGACACAAAGCCTCAATTTCCGATTTCATAAAAGCAAACCGTTCCTCGTTTTGCCTTATGATGATTAAAAACTGGCATAATTCGCCCTGAGGGAAAGCAGTTTTCTGCAGTGGTTCTGCATGTGCTGCATTAAAATTAAAGTAACGCTCAAACTCTTCGCAATCATTTGCACCTCGGTAATAAAAGTGTTTATGATTTTCGGGTACCGGATAAAAAGCATGAAAATTTATATCGTTGGATGTAAAATAACGAAGCAGCTTTTGGGCCGACGTCTTTTTTATGTTCTGGCTGGCCATGTGTGTTTTTTCTTGCCAGTTGTAAACACCGGCTCCCGACGAAAAAACCACATAATCAAAAGGTAAATCGGGATATAATACCTCCTTAACTTTCTTTAAATTACGACCTGTTGCTGCAACCCGCACTATGTTTTTTTCACCTAAACGGTGTAAGGCATCAATATTGGCCTGGCTAATGGTGCGGTCGTTTTTTAAAAAAGTTCCGTCTAAATCGGTTGCTACTAATCGTATATTCTTCATCATTACTAATCCGTTTCAAAGCTAAAATTAGATAAAATAAACATCACAGCATATTTGCGCCTTTAAATTTCTATTAATCATGTTTAACCTTAAGTTGACAGAGTTCATCGAAATTATTATATGTTTAAAACTACTATGGCTACATTTGAGTATTGTTTTATATTTGTGCCTTGTTTTAAGAATCTGAGGTCGTGAGCAAAATACTTACGCCCCACAAAAGGAAGATACAAAATGAAGATAGCACTAATTGGCTATGGGAGAATGGGCAGGGAAATTGAAAAAATTGCCTTGTCGCGCGGACACGAGATAGGTTTAACAATCGACCTCGACAACCAGAATGATTTAACTGCAGAAAATCTAAAAAAATGCGACGTTGCCATTGAATTTACCATTCCGGCATCGGCCGTTAATAACTACAAATTATGTTTTGAGGCCGGTATTCCGGTGGTTAGCGGAACAACGGGCTGGCTCGATAAAAAAGAGGAAGTATACCAGGCCTGTGCCGCAAACGATGGAACTTTTTTTTACGGAAGTAATTTTTCGGTTGGGGTAAACCTGTTTTTCGAATTAAACAAAAAGCTGGCAGAACTTATGGCGCCCCGTGCCGAATACGCTGTGGAGATGACTGAAGTGCACCATACCAAAAAACTTGATGCGCCAAGCGGCACTGCCATTAGCCTTGCCGAAGACATTATTGAGAACCTGCCGAAGACAAACAATTGGGTAAACGACCAAACTCCTGCCGAGTCAGAAATGAATATAAAATCGGAACGCGTAGGACAAGTACCGGGAATACATACGGTTAAATACGAATCGGATATAGATTTTATTGAAATTACCCACAGCGCAAAAAGCCGTACAGGTTTTGCATCAGGAGCTGTACTTGCGGCAGAATATTGCCTGGAAAACAAAGGCATTTTAACAATGAAAGACTTATTAAAATTATAAAATACAAATTAATGATACGTTCAATCCTTACCAATAAGTGGTTTAAGTTCATTACTATAGGAACACTGTACTCGTTATGGGTAATCTGGCTCGGAAGCTACCTGTGGTTCCTTGGTCTGGCCATAATTTTCGACATTTATATAACCGAGAAAGTACACTGGGCTTTCTGGAAAAAGAAAAATCCACCCAACGGAAAACAAACCAAAGTGGTGGAGTGGGTTGATGCTATCATTTTTGCCGTTATTGCGGCTACTTTTATTCGTATGTTTTTTATTGAAGCCTACACCATCCCCACCTCTTCAATGGAAAAATCGATGCTGGTTGGCGATTACCTTTTTGTAAGCAAAACAGCCTACGGGCCCAAAACACCAAATACTCCGCTATCGTTTCCTTTTGTACACAACACCATGCCTGTTGTTGGCGGAAAATCGTATTCTGAAGCCATTACCCGGCCTTACAAAAGATTAAAAGGATTTACCACCATTAAAAATAACGACGTAGTAGTATTTCATTTCCCGGAAGGCGATACCGTTGCTTTAGGAATTCCGAACCAAAGCTATTACCAGCTTACACGTACTTACGGGAAAAACAGGGTTTGGAGCGAGAAGCGGAATTTTGGCGAAATTATTGCCCGTCCGGTGGATAAACGAGAAAATTACATTAAACGTTGTGTGGGTATACCCGGCGATAAAATAGAAATAAAAAAAGGGCAGCTTTTTGTAAACGACCAGCCACAAGAGAAATATGATGGCATGCAGTTCGATTACCTGGTAAAAACCAACGGTACTGCTATTAATCCAAAAGCACTCGATAAACTTCATATTGCCGAAGACGACCGCAATACCTACTCAAGCCAGCAATACCTGTTTCCGTTAACACAAGACGCTGCTGAAAAAATTGAAGATTTTGCTAACGTTACTGCCGTTGAAAAACTGCTGGAAGAACCTGGAAACTGGGAACGTAACATTTTTCCAGCAGATAGCCGTTACCCTTGGAATGTAGACAATTTTGGACCTCTTACCATACCTGCCAAAGGAGAAACAGTTAGCCTTACCATCGACAACCTGCCGCTATACCGAAGAATAATTGATATTTATGAGGAAAACGACCTTGAGGTAAGCGGAAATGAAATAAAAATTAATGGCGAAGTGGCTACTTCGTACACCTTTAAAATGGATTATTACTGGATGATGGGTGATAACCGCCACAATTCTGCCGACTCGCGCTACTGGGGATTTGTACCGGAAGACCACGTGGTTGGAAAAGCTAAATTTATATGGCTTTCGCTTGACAAAGACAAAAGCTTTCCGGCAAATATCAGGTTTAAACGATTGTTTACCAGAGTTCGCTAAAAAAACAACTTGTGGGCAACTTTAATAAGAAGCACTAATCTTCTTTTTGTTCCACAATGTAAAAAGAAAATATTCGTTTAAGGATAATAGGTAACTGTTATCCTTTTTTTATAATTTAGGATTACATTTTGTAAATCACATCGTATGCAATTAGTTATTGTAATTCTTCTGATTCTGGCAGTACTCCTGGTAATTTTCACCTTACAAAACTCGATTGAAATAACCTTGAGTATCTTTTTCTGGGAAATAAAAGATGCCCCTTTGGTATTGGTACTCATCAGCTGCCTTTTTTTGGGCTACCTGTTAGCTGCTTTCTACTTTTATCCGAGGTTATGGAAACTGAAGCGCGAAAACAGGCAAATGCTTAAATTTCATACCGAATTGCAGGAACTGAAAAAAATGGAAGAAGACAGAAAAGCAGCTGAAGTAACAGACCCCGAAGGTATTGCCCTGGACGAAGATGATGATTCGGATGACACCTTTTTTAACGATTGACAATGGACAACAGCGCATTACTTTTAAGTACAGCTTATTTTGCACCTGTACATTTCTATTCGCGATACTTAAACCACAACAAGGTTTTTATTGAACAGCACGAAAACTTTTGCAAACAAACCTACCGTAACCGCTGCCAGATTCTTGCGGCAAATGGCCCCATCGCCTTGGTTATTCCGGTAGTAAAAGGCCGCGGCCCAAAAATCGTAATAAAAGACCTGCAAATTTCGTACGACGAGCAATGGCAGCGTAATCATTGGCAAACCATAGTTTCAGCTTACAATTCGTCGCCCTATTTTGAATTTTACCAGGATGAGTTGCTTCCTTTCTTCGAGAAAAAAACGAAGTACCTGTTTGACCATAACCTAAAAATTCATGAAACAATTTGCGATTTTTTTGAACTGGAGAACAAATTAATATGCACCCAGGATTTTGAGCAAATTCCGGCAGCTACACTTAACCTGCGCGATGCCATTTCGCCCAAACTAAAAAACAGTACAGACAAGGCATTTGTCCCACAGGAATACACGCAGGTTTTTACCGAAAAATATGGTTTTATTCCTAATCTCAGCATTCTCGATTTGTTATTTAATGAGGGGCCTAACGCTTATACCATTCTTCACAAGAGCATTAACTACTTATCTTAAAAAATGAGCTCCACCTGCTGCAAATGCAGATAAAAAGCATACAATTTTTTTCAATCATATATCTTCTTATTTTTACCAACTAAACCTAAAACCATTGAGATGAAAAAATTTGGCCTAATTAGTTTAATCGTATTTTTTTTATTTAACCTTTCCTGTGCACAACAAAACGAACAAGAGCAGGATCCTTTGCATATTCTTGTTTTTAGTAAAACTGCCGGTTTCCGACACAGCTCAATTTCATCGGGACTAAAAATGCTGTTTGACCAAAGTAAAAAGCAAAACTGGGTAATTACCGCTACAGAAGATGCCTCAATTCTTCGCAACGATTTGCTTTCGAAAATCGACGTAGCAGTATTTTTGAACCCGACCGGAGATGCAATATGTGACGAAGGTCAGGAAGCTTTTGAGCATTTTATGGCAAACGGAAAAGGTTTTGTTGGAATACACGCGGCTGCCGATTGCGAATATGCCTGGCCATTTTACGGGCAGCTTGTTGGTGCCTACTTCCTCACCCATCCGCCGGCACAAAAGGCAACCGTACTTTTCGAGAATTTCGATCATCCGGCAATGAAACCATTTGAAGGGATGAAAAGCTATACCACAACTGATGAGTGGTACTCGTTTAAAGAAAACCCAAGAGCCAGTGTTAATGTACTGGCAAGGTTAGACGAAACAAGCATTACCAAATCGAAAAACGACAAGTGGAGAATGAATGACCACCCGCTAATCTGGTGGAACGATGATGACGGCATTCGGTCATTTTATACCGTTTTTGGGCACACTCACGAAGCTTTTCAGGATAAACTAATAATAGAACACATTACCAACGCCATAAACTGGGCAGGTAAAAGAATTGATTAACAAAACAATAAGTTGTATGTGTTGTTCTTTTTTTCATGAAAAGAAAGAATGGAAAAATTAAACTTGGAATATTTTTAATGCTATTCTCAGGTGTTTTTTTTGCGGCAACTTTGGTTATTCCTTTTTTTGATTTACCCACAAAAACAAAAGTAGCAGCTTCAACCACAAGCTTTGTTTTAATGGAAGTTGTTTTTTGGGCCGGTGGATTATTGGTTGGAAAAGAATTGTTTACGAAATATAAAAAACAATTAAATCCGCTTAATTGGTTCAAAAAAAGCGAATTAAAATAAAAAAGGCTTTAAACAAAATTCAAAGCCTTTTTAACCTCTTTATTATAAAATTTTAAACCCTAGTGTAAGCATAAAAGTGGTTGACTTACCACTTATTAAATCAGGATCGTCATAAATTTTACTGGTATGTTCCACTCTTGCATCAAGGGTTAGAAATAACACATCAACCCCCAAACCGTATTGCACACCACATAAATGATTATTAAAAAAATCATCTTTCAAAAACTCATTCAGTTCATCCGGGTAATTCGAATCGGTAACAAAATTAAAAACGGGGCCGCCCATAATGTGTAGGTCTAAAACAGAGCTTTTTACAATTTTATAGCCTAAAAGTAGTGGCACATCAATGGTTTTATAATCGAATCCTCCGGTTAAAGTTATTATATCAAAAGGGTCGTCGTACGATAAATCACCACCCTTTTTACTAAAATACACTTCGGGCTGAATGTACAAGCGGTCAAATCCAACACGGCCAAATGCCCCCCAATGTAGTTTTGTAATTGCATCTGAGTTAAGGTCGAATTCCCCATCCAGACTCATATTTGAATAATTCACACCGGCTTTTAGTCCCAGGTCGAAAACAGGTTGGGCAAATCCAACTGTTGAAAATAGAATAAACAGAGACGCAAAAAAAAGACGTTTCATAACTTTAGTGTTTTTGTATTGTGTTTTGTTTAATAACGTTAAAATTCTATTTCAAGTATACGGAGATTTAATGAATGAACACGAACCTTTCCGCTGAAAATTCAGGCATGAAAATTGTTTGGTGTACACAAGAAAACAAAAACGCCATGAGAAAAAATCGAACTTTCCTGCTGATTATTTGCACAACACTTTTAATCACAGCCTGTTCCACTCCTGAATATATTCACGATACCTCAAGCTATGAACGCCAGAAAGAACTGCACAACAGTCGCGGTGGAAATGTTTTTGTTGATGTAATGTCTGGCATAGGATCTGTATTTGTTGCGGCCATGCTCGATTGCGAGGTCGATTATGTACCTTCCGATCAGGAATTTAAAAAGCTAAAACTGATAAATCCGACCAGCGATACTCTTTACGTAAATATGCTTACTGACCTGGTTTGGGACAATGAAAATTATTGCGATTTTATGGATATTCGAATTCCACCCAAATTGCATTGTAAAGTAGTGGTGCCTATGCATGCAGCCTATCATTTATATTTCAGTAATACGCCACAAAGCGATGATGACGAAATGATACAAATTTATACTACCGATGTAAAACGATTCACGCTTTATCCGGGAATGACACAATCTGCCGAGAACTAATTTCTTTTATAAAAAATATCAGGGACATAAATTTAATCATTGACATTGAAATTCCCTTTTTGTAAATTGTTGTATAAAAAAAGGGTAAGATGAAAAGAAGGAAGTATAGTATTTGGGCAGTCACAAGTGTGATTATTGTTTTAACTGCAACTGTTCTGCTCTTCCCCGTGGCATCAAATAATCATAAACTTTATAGCATTGTTCTGTACGCGTCTATAAGCATAGTAGTGTTTATGCTCCTATTTCTAATTTGGTTAAATATTTTCGCAACATCCAATAATAAAAAGCCTGTTCAAAAGTAGAGGGCTATTAATGTAAAGCTTAGCCCAGGTATTTTTTAAACTCACTTACATCTTTAACCACCTTAAAATTGCGCGGTAATTTGGGTTCCAGTTCACGCACCTGCCAACCGGTAATAAAAACTTTTTGCTGTTGATAAACATTTTTCAGTTTGGCCAGGTATTGTTCCAACTCCTCTTTTGGCAAAGGGCTTATAAAAGCTGTAAAAACAAAGTCAATTTTTACGTGCAACTGCATTTTTTCCAAATCGTTAAACGGCACAAACTGACCTAAATAAATAACGTTATAACCGGCTTTTCCGGCCAAATACGAGTAAAACAACAGGCTTAACTCATGCAATTCATTATCGGGCAAATAAAACAACATATTCTTGCCTTTGTGCATGGTAACTTCAAGCGAATCAATTGCTGCAATTAATTTCTGCCGGATCAAATGTGTTACATAATGCTCCTGTGCCGGAAAAATTGATCCAACCTGCCAGTAGGTACCAATGCGTTCAAATAGTCCGAAAAATATTTTTTGCATGGCATCTTCCAATCCATATTTTTCCAGAATTTCCTGAACTAAAGAATAAAAGTTAACATTGTCAAAATTTACCATGTAAAGCAACAGGCGGTCAACGTACGATGCATCGGTATTTTTCGATTGAGCAACATCCAGCACTGTTTCCTTAATAGTATCCTCTTCCCAAACGGCAACTTTCGATATTTTATAACCGTTGCGAACCAAAAGCGATATGTTTAACATTCGTTTTAAATCATTGTCGGTGTAATACCTTATGTTGGTATCCGTTCGTTCGGGTTTTAATAAATCGTATCTTTTCTCCCATATCCGTATGGTATGAGCTTTAATGCCTGATAACGTTTCCAGGTCTTTTATTGAATATCCCTCTGTTTTCATCTTAAAAATATTTTTGTCATTAATGGCGTTAATTATTGTGTTAACAACTGCAGGCTTTATTTTGTTTAACCTTGAAACTACAAATAATAAACAAAAATAAACAAAATGCTTTATTAAAATTAATTTTGAAAGATTATGGTCTCAATTCAGTAAGGTTCTGTTTTTTCTTTCATTTTTGTATTAAAATTTCATTTATGAAAAAACGAATATTGTTTTTTGTGGCACTGTTACTCGTTTTTATTCTGCCGGCGCACGGAAAGGAATATGCCATTGTTATTCATGGCGGTGCAGGAGTAATGGCTAAGGATAAAATGAATGAAGAAAGTAGATTGAGGTATAAAGAAAAACTTAATGAAGCGCTGATGCTAGGCGAAAAATTATTAAAAGAGGGGAAATCGGCTACTGACGTGGTGGTACAGGTGATTAATGTTTTAGAAGATTCGCCCTTGTTTAATGCCGGAAAAGGTGCAGTTTTCACACATGATGGTTTTAACGAACTTGACGCCTCAATTATGGAAGGAAAAACATTAAATGCCGGAGCCATTGCCGGTGTTCGCGATGTTAAAAATCCGATAAATGCAGCACGCGAAGTAATGCAAAACTCAGAACATGTGATGTTAAGCGGCGAGGGAGCTTCAGCATTTGCCCGGCAACAAGGGCTGGAGCTGGTTCCCAATAGCTATTTTTACACCGAACGGCGCTATAAATCGTTACAACAGATACTTAAACACGAGCGCCAGAATACACCAAATGATAAAACCGGCACGGTTGGCTGCGTTATTCTCGACAGCTATGGGAATTTATGTGCCGGAACTTCAACAGGTGGAATGACCAACAAAAAATATGGCCGAATTGGCGACTCTCCCATTATCGGAGCCGGTACCTATGCCAATAATAAAACATGTGCTGTATCCTGCACCGGACATGGCGAATACTACATTCGGCTGGGTTTTGCACGCGACATATCGGCCATGATGGAATACCAAAACCTTAGCGTTGGCGAAGCCTGTAAAAAGGAAATTGAAAAATTAAGCGAACTGAATGGTACCGGAGGTGTTATTGCTGTTGACGCTTACGGCAACGTGGCCATGGAGTTTAACACCAGCGGAATGTTTCGTGGATTTATTAAATCATCAGGCGAAAAAGAAATTGCTATTTTTAACGACGAAAATTAATAAAGCCCGTTAACCATTAGAAGGGGCAGACAGAACTGACATGAAATTTTTATACCCTACATTTTTATTCGCCTTACTGGCCATTGCCATTCCGGTAATCATTCATCTGTTTAGCTTTAAACGCTACAAAACGGTGTACTTTAGTAATGTTAGTTTTTTAAAAGACATTAAAAAAGAATCGAAAAAAAAATCGAGACTGAAACAATTGCTCATACTGGCCGCACGTATTCTTACCATTATTTTTTTAGTGTTTGCCTTTGCCCAGCCCTTTATTCCGGCTAATCGCGATTCGCAAAAAAGCAATCAGCAACTGGTAGCCGTTTATATTGACAATTCATTTTCGATGAATGCCCTGTCGGAGCATGGGCAATTGCTTGAGGTCGCGCGTAACAAGGCCCTGGAGATTTGTATGGCCTACCCTCCCGGCACCAAATTTCGGTTATTTACCAACGACTTGAATCCTAAGCACCAGCATATTTTTAACAAAGAGCAGTTTATCCAACAGGTTTCAGGCATTCAGTCCAGTCCAACGGTTGTTCCCTTATCGTTAATTTACAATCGTTTTGCCAACGAAATAGAAAACGGTGCAGATAAAAACCTATACCTGATTTCCGATTTTCAGCGCAGTATTTCCGACATTCATAATTTTTCCACTGCCGATATTTTTAGTTACTACCTGCCACTTGTGCCAAACGAGGTCGCGAACCTTTACATCGATTCATGCTGGGTTGAAATTCCATCGCACCGCCTGGGACAGGAAGAAAATATGTTTGTACGGATTAAAAATGTATCGAAGCAAAATTACCAGAATTTACCGCTTAAATTATTTCTAAACGACTCGATAAAATCGATTACCAACTTTTCGGTTGAAGCACAAAACGAAGTGGTTACAAACCTGAAATACAACAACACCAGCAGCGGCATTCAGTTAGGAAAAATTGAAATTACAGATTACCCTTTTACCCACGACAACAATTGGTACATTAGCTACTTTGTTGAACCCCGTTTAAAAGCACTTGCACTATACGATAACAATACGGAATCGAAAGAAGGATTAAGCTACCTAAAGGCACTTTTTGCTAACGACGAATATGTTCAGCTTGATGAAATGAACCGTCAAAACCTTCAGGTTAATAAACTTGGCGAGTACAATACTATTTTTCTGCTAAACATCGATAACTTTTCGAGCGGACTGTTAAACCAGCTCGAAACTGTTGTTTCCAACGGTACCTCAGTTACACTTTTCCCGGTTATGTTGAGGAACCCGGAGCCAATCAATAATTTTCTGTCCATTTTTAAAGCCAACCAAATCGTAAGTATCGATTCAACAAAACAGGATATCGCATCCATTGATTTTGAGAATAAATTTTACGCTGAAGTATTTAAAAAACGGGAGAAGAATCCTGTGCTTCCAAAAATTAACGGGCACTATAGGTTTGCCGGAAGCACACAATCTGATGAACAAACTTTACTGGCATTTCAGAATGGAGACAAAGCCCTGTCGCAAATTAATTATGGCGATGGAAAGGTTTGGGTTTTTGCCTTCCCCTTAGCTAAAACAAACGAATTGTTTGCGCGCGACATACTTTTTGTTCCTACCCTTTACAATATTGTTTTAAACAGTTTGGCAAAACAGGAAATTGCATTTACTGTAGGTAAAAACACTTTTTACACTATCCCAAGAAACCGGCAAATTGATTTAAATGCCACACTTGAAATTGCCCATTCTTCTTCTGAAGAAAACTTTATACCTGCTAAAAGTAACTTCGGCAGAACTGTTCGTTTAGAGTTCGACGATAAAATAAAAACCGATGGCCATTACCTGGTAAAAAATGGCATGCAAACCATTGCCTCTTTAGCGTTCAACTTTAACCGTTTAGAGTCGGATTTACGCTATTTTAACGCCACCGAACTTGAAAACCGTTTACAAGACGCGCAATTAACCAATGCCACACTTATTCGGGAGGTTCAGCGAAATTTTACCGAAATATTTGACGATTTGCAAAATGGAAAACAGTTGTGGAAATGGTGTATTTTGCTGGCCCTGCTGTTTATTGTTGCCGAAGTACTACTTTCGCGGTTTTGGAAATAAAGTAACTGTCATAAAATTATTGGGTTTTACCCATAAACCGGAAAATTAGATTCCGGCAGCCGGCTTCCCCTGTTCTTCAAAAAACTGACATTTCTCACTGCTATTTAACACCAGTATTTGAGTTGCTTTTTCAATTCAAAAGTCGTATTTCTGCATTAAAATTAAACAAGAGAACATGACTAAAATGACAACGGCAGATTACATGGCCAAAGAAGATAAATTTGGCGCACACAACTACCATCCGCTTCCGGTTGTACTTTCAAAAGGAGAAGGAGTATTTGTTTGGGATGTTGAAGGAAAAAAATATTTCGACTTTTTAGCTGCTTACTCAGCTGTAAACCAGGGACATTGTCACCCAAAAATTATTGATGCACTTACGCAGCAGGCCAAAACACTGGCATTAACATCGCGGGCATTTTACAACGATGTATTGGGCGAATGGGAAGAGTACATGACCAGGTTGTTTGGCTACGACAAAATGCTTCCGATGAACTCGGGTGCCGAAGCCGATGAAACAGCGCTGAAACTGGTAAGAAAATGGGCCTATAAGGTAAAAGGCATACCTGCTAACGAGGCAAAAATTGTGGTTTGCGATGGTAATTTCCACGGACGTACCATCACCATCATTTCCATGTCAAGCGATCCGGATGCTTACACCCATTACGGACCTTACACGCCAGGCTTTGTGAACATACCTTATAACGACATTGAACGACTGGAGAAAGAATTGCAAGACCCAAATGTAGCCGGATTTTTAGTGGAACCCATACAAGCTGAGGCCGGAGTTTATGTTCCGGAAGATGGCTACCTGAAAAAAGCCAGGGAGCTTTGTAAAAAATACAATGTTTTATTTGTTGCAGACGAAGTACAAACCGGACTGGCACGTACCGGTAAAATGTTGGCATGCGACCACGAAAATGTACGCCCGGATATCCTGGTACTTGGAAAAGCAGTTTCAGGTGGAATTTATCCGGTGTCGTGCGTACTTGCCGACGATGAAATTATGCTGACCATAAAACCGGGCGAGCACGGCAGCACCTACGGGGGCAACCCTATTGCCGGAAAAGTGGCCATGGCCGCTATTGATGTTATAAAAGATGAAGGCCTGGTAGAAAACGCTGAACGTCTTGGCGAAATTTTCAGAAAAGAAATGAAGTCAATCGACTCGCCACTTATTGAAGTGGTTCGCGGAAAAGGCTTACTAAATGCGGTTGCAATTAAACCAACCAACGGCAAAACGGCCTGGGATGTGTGCCTGGCATTAAAAGAAAACGGCTTAATAGCCAAACCAACGCACGAACACATTATCCGTTTTACGCCACCACTGGTTATTACCGAAGAACAAATGATGGAAGCCATTGCCATCATTAAAAAAACGATAAAACAATTTGAGGTTTAAAACACCTGCTAAATATTAAAAATGCCGCATGAAACAATTCATGCGGCATTTTTTTAAAAGTTGTTTTGTTTACAAACGTATGGTAAACTTTTTTAAACGTTCGTTTAGCATCCCCTCCGGAATAATTGTTTTAAATGCTTCCCCCACAATATTTAACAGTCGCTCTTTTACAAAGTTTTTATGAATAACAATTGAAACCTCGCGAATGGCCGGCGGATTATTAATCTCTCTAACATTTTGCCGTTGCCCTTCAGTTAGCAGGGGCAAGTGTAACTCCGGAATCAGTGTGTAACCGCCATTGATGTCAACAATGCGCACCAGTGTTTCAATACTGCCTGCTTCAAAAACATGAGTGTACGGAATACTAGCCGAACAGAAATTAAATACCTGGTCGCGTAAACAATGGCCTTCTTCCAATACCCACAATTTTTCCTGAGGCATATTTTCGGGGTGTAAAGGAACATCTTTAAGCGGATGATCTGCAGAAAAATAAGCATAGAAGCGCTCGTAAAAAAGCGGAATCTCCAAAAAATCGGGTTGATCGAGTGGAGTTGCCGCAATAAACATATCAACCGAATCTTTTTTTAATGCTTCAATCAACGTGGCTGTATTCATTTCCGACATGGTAAGCTTTACGGAGTCACACTTCTCTGAAAAAACCTGAATAAACCGGGGTACCAAATATGTCGCTAATGTTGGTATAACGCCAATATGCAACGAACCACTTAAGGTATCGGTCTCATTCAAAACAATTTCTCCTATTTTTCGAATCTCTGTCAGTGCGCGCTCAGCCTGTTCAATAATTTTTTCACCAATTGAGGTAGGAGCAACGGGATGTTTCGACCGATCGAAAATCTCAATATTCAATTCCGATTCCAGTTTCTGAATCATGGTACTAAGTGTTGGTTGCGTAACCCCGCATTTTTTTGAGGCTGTTACAAAATGCCGGTATTTATTAAGGGCCAGTATGTACTCTAATTGCTGCAGTGTCATAATATTGATTCTATCAATACAAATATACATTTTATCTGTTTGATTAATACGAAAACACACATTATGTTTGCAACAGAAATTATTGAAAAAGACAAATAATCAATTAAAAATTAAAATTAGAAACTATGTCACAAATTGGAAAACAAGTAGTAGATTTTGAGGTACAAGCGTTTGTAAATAACGATTTTAAAACCGTAAAAAAAGAAGACGTTCTGGGAAAATGGTCGGTATTTTTCTTTTATCCGGCGGATTTCACCTTCGTTTGCCCCACCGAATTAGAAGACCTGGCAAACAAATACGACGAATTTAAAGCTACCGGCGCTGAAATTTATTCGGTTTCAACCGATACTCATTTTGTTCATAAAGCATGGCACGACACTTCAGAAACCATCAAAAAAATCAACTACCCCATGTTGGCCGACCCAACGGGTGTTTTAACACGCGGATTTGATGTAATGATTGAAGAAGCAGGTTTGGCTGAGCGTGGAACCTTTATTGTAAATCCACAAGGCGAAATTGTTGCGTATGAAGTGGTTGCAGGCAACGTAGGAAGAAATGCCGACGAACTGCTTCGCCGCTTAAAAGCACTGCAGTTTGTTGCCGAACATCCGTCGGAAGTTTGTCCGGCAAAATGGGAAGAAGGCCAAAAAACATTAGAACCCAGCATTGATCTTGTTGGAGTGATTTAATCATACGCCATTTAAAGAAATCGAAAAAACCAGGAGCAGCATTTTCGGCTGCTCCTTCAAAAAACCAAAGTCATGTTACAACAAGCCATAAAAGATAAATTACAAGAAGTTTTCAGCCCGCTAAAAAACAATTACACCTTTCAGGTTGCAGTTGCTAACACTCATCCTGACAAAGCCCAGTTAACAGGTTTGTTGGAAGATGTAGCTGCTACCTCCGAAAAATTAACTGTAACTGTTGAAGACAAAGCAGGACTGGAATTCACCATTTTAAAAAATGGGCAAGCCACCAATATTGTATTTCGTGCGGTGCCCAACGGACACGAATTTCCATCCTTACTAACCGCAATTTTAAACCTCGATGGTATTGGCAAGAACCTGCCGGACGAAGCAGTTGCCAACCAAATAAAAGGGCTAAAAGGCGAGATTGTACTTAAAAGCTACATTTCGCTTACCTGTACCAATTGTCCGGAAGTGGTTCAGGCACTGAATGTTTTAACAATCATAAACCCAAATGTTCGTCATGAAATTATTGACGGGCAAATTAACAAGCAGGAAGTTGAAGCAATGGGAATACAGGCCGTTCCGACTGTTTATGCCAATGGCGAGCAGTTGCACGTTGGCCGATCTTCAATTGGAGAATTGCTGACAAAACTGGAAAAGCAAGTTGGCTCCGAGCCTGTTGAAAGTACTCCCGTTGAAAAAGAATATGATGTTGTAGTTGTTGGTGGAGGGCCTGCGGGTGTTTCTGCAGCTGTTTACTCCGCTCGAAAAGGTTTTTCGGTGGCTTTGGTGGCCGAGAAAGTTGGTGGCCAATTAAACGAAACCGTTTCAATTGAAAACATGATTTCGATTCCACAAACAACCGGAACAAAACTTTCGGCCGATTTAATGAATCACCTGCAAGACTACCCAATAGATGTGCTTGAAAACCGACGGGTGGAAAATGTGTCGTTAAAAAATGGATGGAAAGAAGTTAAAACTTCGCTGAACGAAACATTTACAACACCTGCCCTAATAATTGCAACGGGTGCCAGCTGGAGACGTTTGGGTGTTCCGGGCGAAAATGAATACATCGGTTCGGGGGTTGCGTTCTGTACCCATTGCGACGGACCATTTTACAAAGGGAAAAAAGTAGTTGTAGTTGGGGGTGGAAACTCTGGCCTGGAAGCCGCTATCGACCTTTCATCAATTGCATCGGAAGTTACCGTGCTTGAGTTTATGGACGAGCTTAAAGGCGACCAGGTTTTACAAGACAAATTAAAAACATTAACGAATGTAAAAATTTATACCAGTGCACAAACAACAGCAGTTATTGGCAATGGCAGCAAAGTTACCGCGCTGGAATATAAAAACAGAGAATCAGAAAAAACGGAAACGATAGCTACTGATGGCGTTTTTGTTCAGATTGGCTTACAAGCCAACAGCAAAGTATTTTCGGAAATGGTGGAAACCAATCGCATGGGCGAAATTGAAATTGATGCCCATTGCCGTACTAAACAAGCCGGTGTTTATGCTGCCGGAGATGTTTCGGTGGTTCCATACAAACAAATTGTAATTGCAATGGGCGAAGGATCAAAAGCTGCGCTCTCCGCCTTTGAAGACAAGATTAAAAACAAGTTGGTTCAGAATTAATAATCATACATTTTTCGTCTTTAATTTATCCCGGCCTTTTGGTCGGGATTTGTTTTTTATTTTGGTTCCAACAGCTTTAATCTTCTGTTAATTATCGCGTCTGAACGATTTTAAATTCAAAAAACATTTAGTTTTGCAGCATGTTGATTTTAGACTTTCTGAAGGGTATTTTAATTGGATTCTTAGCCTCAGCACCGCTGGGAGCAGTGGGGATTTTTATCATCCAGCGTACGATAAACCGGGGACGTAGTGTTGGTTTTTTGTCGGGGCTTGGAGCTGCACTTTCCGACAGCATTTATGCCGGTATTTCAGGCTTAAGTGTGGCTCTGGTTTTACCAGTGGTGCGCGAATACGAATTGGCTTTACGTATTTTTGGCTCCGTTTTATTGATAGCACTCGGCCTTTTTGTTTTTTTATCGCACCCTGAACGTTACGCCGGAGGAAACCCGGAACTAACAAATGCGCCTGCCAAAAATATCTTGCATACTTTTTTAATTGCCGCCAGTAATCCGCTTATTATGTTTCTGCACCTTGGATTATTCTCTGCATTTGGCGTTGTGCTTCAATTTGGCAAACTAACCGAAGCCATGCTTTTTTTACTTGGTTTTTTTGGCGGAGCCGCTACCTGGTGGTTTGTATTAACCTGGTTGATAAATTTATTTAGACACCGCTTTTCGTTAAAAATTTGTTTGGTTTTTAACCGGCTTGCCGGAACAGCAATAATAGCTTTTGTGTTGATTTTACTGGCTGGCTGGATGTTTTAATTCACCCACATAAGTAAATTATTTCAGCGGCGAATCGGGTTCGTTTTTAAAAACCACGTAAAGGATTTGGTCAACCAGCCATGCCCATAATTTAGCCACTAAAACAATTACTTTACCATCCCAAAAAGAAACGATCATTTTTCTTCGGCGGTTTTTTATGGCCCGATACATTATTGATGCACATCGCTCGGCCGACATCATTTTATTTTCGTTGCGTGGTGTTTTTCCCTGGTGACTACCATCGGCAACAAGTGCTGTTTCCCGAATTTCTGAGGCTGTAAAACCGGGAGCAACCACCAGCACATGCAGTCCGGAGCGTAAATTCTCTACCCTTAATGTATCAAGAAAACCCCGTACAGCAAATTTCGACGAGGAATAACCCGTACGGCCCGGTAAGCCAATATATCCGCCCGTTGAGATTACCCCAACAACTGATCCTTTTTGTTTTAAAATATGTGGTAAAGCATATTTGGTGCAATAAACAGTGCCCCAATAATTTACGTCCATTACTTTTCGCAACACCTCGGTTTCAACATCTTCAAGCACTGCACGCATTGATATGCCGGCATTATTTATCAAAATATCAATTCGCCCGAAGCGATCAATGGCAGCATTTATAAGTTGTTTGCAATCTTCTTCAACCGAAACATCAGTTTTTACAGGCAACACCTCAACCCCACCGAGCTTATTTTTTAAGGCTTCCAGTCTGTCTATTCTTCGGGCTGCCAACACCAGGTTATGTCCTTCTGCGGCGTATTTTTCGGCCAGCGCTTTGCCAATTCCTGATGAAGCACCGGTTATTACAACTACTTTGTTTGCCATTTATAGGTCAATTGATAATGCTGTCTAGTGACTAAGTTACTATTGAAACGGCAAAATACGCATTTTTCCGTTTTTATAAGGAGTATGTGTTAATAATCTGAAAAAATAATACCGAATAAAACAGACAATTATGCCCTACTTCCGTTCAGATTCTGCAGGCTCTTTTCATTTATTTAAATAATTTCTTCAGCCCTTTCCCAATTTCATCAAGCGACTTTTTTAAATCGTCTTTGGTGGCATCGGTAACGGCTTTTTGTGTAGCACTTAAATCAAGATTTACTTTTGCATCGCCTACAGGCCCTTTCAGAAGCACACCTGCCGGCAACATGGTAATCTTTTCGTTTCCGGGCAACACCGCAAGAATTTTCTGAATATCGGGGCCAAACATTTCACGCTGAACATTGAAATCCATTCGCATATCGAGCAAACTTTCGGCATTCAAACTACCGCGGATGGTAGTTTCCTGCCCAATTACCCTGGTGGTGAATGGACGCAGCAAAATACTACCATCTTCAACAGTTAAATTTGCGGTAAAATCACCGATGGTCACATTCCGAAGTTTTTCTTTTTTCAGAATCCCGCTCAGCTGGTTAAACATTGGCGAATCTTTAATCTCAACATTATTGGTACTGAAAGATCCTTTTCCGTTTGTTGTAGCTGCAATCAGCTTCAGTTGCGGACTTAGCTGTCCTTTCATTCCAAGTCTCGTGCTTAGTTTTCCGCTGCTCGTCCCCGCTCCCGGAATCAATTTCCGAAAACCGGCAACGGTATGATACATGGTTGGAATATCGAAACCGGCAATATCAAAACCAAAGTCGAATAATGGTTGGTTTTGGGTGGTATTTTCGTACGATCCGTTCAAGGTCATTTTTCCATCCAGCATATTCATGTCCAGCCCATCCAGAATCAGTTTTTTATTTACTGCCCGAACTTCCCCTTTTATATCCGTTATCGGTATCCGGTTAAATACTGCCCGATTTATGGTTGAACGGAATGTTATATCGATATTTTCAGGAACATCAAATGCAAGTGTTTCCGGTTCTTGCCCGATAACAGCTGGATCTGAACTTTGTGCAGGCTCTTCTTCCACAACCTGCAAACGAAGCAGTTCGTTTAAGTTTACAAAGTTTGAATTTAACTGCAGGTTTCCTTTCAACGTGCCGTCTTTCATCACATAATTCAGGTAATTACTTACTTTACCTGATAAACGAAAATCGCTTCCCCCAACTTTCAACAAGAAATTTCCGAGGTTTATATGCTGTGGCGAAAAATCCAGTTGACCTGATGGTATTATCACCTGCTGCGTGAGATCGGGTGAGTCGTAAACAAAATTGTTTAACAACACTACCCCATCCGATTTTATTTTATCGTAGGCCTCTGCCTCCACGTCTGAATAACGCCCTTTGGCAAATAAATTCGCATCAATAATTCCCGAGATATTTACACTGTCAATGGGTAAGGCATCTTTTAAATGATCGAGATTTATTTTGCCCACGAATGCCCCATCAAACTGCAGATCGCTAACCGGATTAGAGATCTTCAAAGTCAAGTCAACCGGGTTGTTGCGAATTTCAGCATGTGCTTTATTGATATTTATTTTCAGTAAATCAAGCGCGCCCTGAGGTTTAGCAATCAGCATTTCTGCACTTATATTTTTTATTTCTTCCGGCATATCGGCATACTTAAAATTGCCTTTAACAACTTTAACCTGCAGGTCGGTTTTCGGGTAATCCTCATCAATATAATAGCCCGAAATTCCTCCTGAGATTGTTGCCGAACCGGTAGTTGTTATGTGTTTTAAATAGGCTTCGTAATCCTTAGGTACCAGCGCCAAAAAATTCTCGAAATCCGAGGCTATTGTTTTTAGCTGCAGGTTGAGAAATGTTGTATCGTTGGGCACGCTGAAATCGCCACTTAACTCAAGTGGTAAACGGTTTACCAGCAACTCACTTTCAACAATGGAAAACAGCATCGTTTCAAAATCAACATCAAGCAGGGTTCGTAAATCCAGCGAGGTATTTGATATATAGGTAACTCCTTCCATCCGGTAAGTAAGATCGTTAACCACACCGCCAATGTTTAGCTGAGTGGTATTGCCAAACATTTCGCCCGAAATATCCAGATTTATGTCTTCCAGGTCGGCATACATTTTTGCCAACTCATCGTTGTAAATCAGTCGTGCATCGTTCACTTCAATACTTTCCAATGCCAGCTGAAACTCTTGGGCATTGGCTGTGGCGGCACTTTTCTTTTTTGCTGATCCCGAGGCCGGAGCAACATCCCAGTTTACATTTCCTGATTCGGCGATTAGTAGGTTCAGCACAGGTTTTTCCAAAATAATTTCCTCTATGCTGCGGCTGGAACTAAAAAGCGAGGATAAATTCATGGTGGCAGCAATATGCGGAACATTCAGCAATGTATCCTGTGCGAACTCACCTTTACCTTTAATCAAAACAGATTGCAGACCGACCGTAACTTTTGGAAAATTTTTAAACAAGGATAGTTTCAGGTCGGCAAATTCAACCTCGGCGTTCAATTGTTTATTGAGGGTTGTTTTTGCAGTAGTTAAAATGTTTTGTTTGAAAAAGACCGGAATTGCCAAAACGGCGCCAAAAAGCACCACAATTACAAGGAGTATGATTACAATTATTCGTTTCATATTTTTCTGTTTTCTTATTCAAAAATACATCTTTAGAACGTTTAAGAACGTTAGAAGTTGTTAAAATTTTGGAAGAAAAAAAATCTGGAGACCAAAGTCAGATGAAGCAAGTATGGAGACCAAATTTACAGCTCGCCAAGCACCATTCTTCGCAGCATTTGCAAAGCGGTTTGTCCGGAACGCACAATATTTCGGTCGCGCTGATCGCCAACAAAAGTGAACTTTTTTACTAATGTTTTCTCGGGTCCTGAAACAGCAATCCAAACTGTTCCAACCGGCTTTTCTTCGGTGCCGCCAGTTGGTCCGGCTATTCCGGTGGTGGCCACGGCATAATCAGCATTCATCACCCGTTTTACCCCTTCCACCATTTCCCTCGCAACTTGTTCGCTTACAGCTCCGTATTTTTCCAGATTCTCGCGACTTACGCCCAACAGCTGCTCCTTCATTTCGTTTGAATACGAAGTAACCGAGCCCTGGTATAAGGCAGAACTACCGGATACCGATGTTACAAGATGTGAAATATAACCACCCGTGCAACTTTCTGCAAGCGCCAGTTTTTTGTTTTGTAACACCAGCTGCCGGCCAATTACCTCGGCCAGCGTTTCGGTATTGTAACCAAAAATTGCTTCCGGAATTATTTCTTGGAGCTTTTCTATTTCGCTCTCTACATCCTTTTTTAAAGCCTCAACTTCATCTCCCATTGCTGAAAGTCGTAGTCTCACCGCCATGGGATTAGGCAAATAAGCCAGTTTTATATGCTTTGGTAATGCATCTTCCCAATCGGCAATGCGCTCGGCCAGCATCGATTCCGGCACCCCTTGTGTTAACACTGTTTTATGAAAAATAGCTTTCGTTTTACCCGTTTCCCGTAATCGTGGCAATACCTCAAATTCTACCAGGTATTTCATCTCAAAAGGCACACCTGGCATCGACACAAAAATGGTATCATTTTGCTCAAACCACATGCCCGGAGCTGTTCCCATTTTATTGTACAAAATAGTGCACGATTCGGGTAACATTGCCTGGTCACGATTCATCTTATTCATATCAATACCACGGTGTTTGAAACGCTCGTAAATTGTTTTTAAAGTGGGTTCGTGAAAAACAAGTTTGGTATTAAAATATTCGCAAAGTGTGTGTTTGGTAATGTCGTCTTTTGTGGGGCCTAACCCACCGGTTATTACCACCAAATCGGCATTTTTTTCGGCATTTTGTATGGCTTGCAAAATATGATCATGATCATCGTGCACCGAAGTAATCTGGTAAATTTCAATGCCGTTTAAATTAAATTGTTCGCCCATCCAGGCTGAATTGGTATCAACAATCTGACCAATTAGTATCTCGTCGCCAATGGTAATTATTTCTGCTTTCATTGTTTAATATTAGCTTGTTTTGCCCAGTCAGGCACTAACCTGTTTCTGCGAAACAAATTTAACATTATATACTGATGCCACAGATTTGTTGGTTTAAAAATTTAAATTGTACCCTAACATAAATCGAGAGAATCAAGCGAAACAATTACCTTTATCGGTTTAAAATTAAATTCGATGAATACCTTTAAAAATACCTTAATTCAAATCACTGAAAACGGCATGGGTGGCAACGATACACAACTGGGGCAAGTATTGGTAAAAAACTACCTGGCATTGCTTTGTGAGGAAGAAGAACGTCCACCGGTAATTACTTTTTATAACGAAGGGGTAAAGCTTATTTGTTCCGGTTCGGCTGCGCTTGAGCCATTAATACTACTCGCTAAAAAAGGGGTAAAACTGGTGGCGTGCAAAACTTGTCTGAATCATTTTGACTTATTGGACAAAGTTGAAGTTGGCATCCCCGGAACAATGGTTGATATTATGCATTTTCAAAAGGTGGCTGATAAGGTGGTGAACCTATAGGCTGATGGGTTGAAGGGTTGAAGGGTTGAAGGATTGAAGGATTGAATGCTTAAATGCGATAATCAATTAATGGGATCAATAAAACAGAATCTGCAGGTGCGCCTGCTCGTCTTAGCACCTTTGCGAGCGTTTTCTTCTTACTTTTCAAAAGATTTTAAAAATGCCAGACGCTGTAACAAAGTGGGGTGCGAATAATGAAAATACACATAGGTTTTATGTGGTGTTAAATTACTCAGATTATTAATCGAAAGCTTTTTCAAAGCCGATGCCAGCGCTTCAGGCTTGTAATTTTCAGCAGCAAAACGGTCGGCCTGGTATTCGTTTTTCCGCGAAAGGATATTCATAAAAATGCCGGTAAAAAAAGAAATGGGTGAATACAAAACGCCAAAAGCCACCATGCCAATATGAAAATTGGGCACATCAACTCCCAGCGCAGCGCTTAATACTGGGTTGTCAATCAGCAAACCAAAAACAAATAGCACAATTGCAGTTTGCACCAATCCGATGAGCAAGCCCTGAACCACATGTTTCTTTTTGTTATGCCCGATTTCGTGCGCCAATACCGCTACCAACTCTTCGGTGTTCAGGTCGTTTATCAAGGTATCGTAAAGCACAATGCGCTTTTTTGCTCCCAGACCGGTAAAATAAGCATTGGCTTTTGTTGATCGTTTCGAGCCGTCAATCACAAAAATGTTATCCAACTTAAAACCCACCTTTTTTGAAAAAGCAGATATAGCTGTTCTGAGTTCTCCTTCTTCAAGAGGTGTTTGTTTATTAAACAGCGGTACAATCAGGTTGGAATAGAACATGGCCATAAAAATGGAAAAAGCAGAAATAACAAGCCAGGCATAAATCCAGAACATGTTTCCGGTTAATTGATAAATAAAAATAACCAAAGCAAGTAATCCGCCTCCAATTAATGCGCTTATCAGTCCTCCCTTAATTTTATCGAGTACAAAAGTTTTTATGGTGGTTTTGTTAAATCCGTACTTCTCCTCAATTTTAAAGGTGTCGTATAACTCAAAGGGAATATTTATAATATCGGAAGCGAACATAATGATTCCGAAAAAGATAAGTGCTGCAACAATGCTATTTCCGCTTAGGCTCCAGGCCCAGCCATCAACCATTGCAAAACCGTAAAACAAAAACATGGATAAAGTAATTACCATGCTAAAACTGCTGGTTAAAATTCCAAACCGGTGATTTTCGCGCTGATAGGCCTGCTGCTTTTTATATTTTTCTTCGTCGTATATTCCTTTTACTTCTTCAGGAATAGTGTCGCTCATGGTAGTAGTGTTCAGGTACGACAGGTATTTCTCGAAGATAAAATCAACAACAAGAATGGCAATTATAATCCAGAAAAGTATGGTATACATAAAATTATTTCTACGGTTACGGCTGACAAATATAATCAACAACTGTTCTTCAGCCATATAAAAATTAAAAAGGCTGCCCTTTGCATAAGGTGCAGCCTTTTCAAAAAACCACAACGGAATAAATTTACTTAACTATTGCTGATTTTGTTAACATCCTGTCTCCCGATTTTATAACAGCTTTATAAAGTCCGGCCGGAAGATCGCTAACGTTAATAGTAGTATTATGCACACCGGTATTTGTATTTCCCATATTCTTAATTTTAAGAACCTGCCCCTGCTGATTTACCAATAAAATATCAATATCCAGAACTTTACTGGTAGCATAGGTCACAGTAAAGAAATCATCCGAAGGATTGGGGTACAAATTCAGAAACTCAAACATCGACGCAGACTTCTCAGTCGGAATTTCAGCTGATGTTATCACTGAATCGGGGTTGGCCAAATCAATTTCCCCATCAAATACCACATTTCCGTCTTCGCTAATAAGGGCCATTCCAATTTTTGGAAGTTCGCCTTTTATCACCAGGTTAAAAACCGGGGCCTGCATTCCTGAACCGGGTTTATAAGGACAAGTTAGCTCAAAAAAGGCGTTGTGTTTCGACATGTAACTTTCTGTTCCATCAGAAATTCCATCGTCATCTGAGTCCGGATCAGTACTACCCGGTACCGGACTTTCATCACCATCATTGCAATCTCCGGTACTACCAATGGCAAAAAATTCAGCGTCGCCATCTCCTACCTGTTCATCTGCGAAACCAAACGACACATACTTAATGCTTTCATTAATGTCTTCAGTTATTTCCGGACTTACAGAAACGGCCAACAGCTTGCCATTACCTAATTGAACAGGTTCCCAGGGGGTTACTACAATTGGTTTACCATTCCAGTTAAATTCGTAGCAACATTCTGTTCCATCGCATTTGGTAATACAAACCGTAATTACACCTTTGTAATTAAAAGCAGTTAATGTGAATAACATATCGTTTATAGCTTGCGGACTAAGTGTTCCCGAAGCAGGAATAGATGTTGAATTCCATGTTTGTGTTGACGGACTTCCATCAATAATTAATGTGCCCGTATTAAAGCTTCCTCCCGGAGAAGAACTTATCTGAACCGAACAAATTGGGTTAGACGGATCGGGATTGAAGATTTCGAAAGTACCCACATATTTGTTAAAGTATGGCCACGATCGACGAAGTTTAAAATCGACAACCGGACAACAATCAGAAGTTGGTTCCGGAGCTTTACAGTCCATTTCAATTTTCTTTTCGCACACCTCACCGTTTGCCAAATAAGCGACGTAATTAACAACTACAACTCCTGTTGAATCGGGCGTTGCACAGGTAATTAATTCTGCTGCACTTGCATTTATGTTAAAAGTGTAACTACTATTGCCAACAACTCCCGAAGAAACAGAAATACCATTAACAATGGCATTGGCGAAGGTGCCGTTGTAGATGCTCACTGCGATCGAATCGGTTTCACATTTCGAAACAAACTGCATGCAACACTCTCCGAGGTCTGCATCCTGGTATGCCTCAAGAATAATTTCCTCGCAACAATCCTTGGCAACATATTCACAATCCAACTGAACTTTCTTTTCACATTTCTCGCCATTCGACATATAAAAAACATACGACACAGTTATTACTCCTGCCTGATTTGCAGTGAAGCAATTACTCATATTTAACAGACACAAGCCTGTATTAAAAGTGTAACTACTTTGTCCAATTGCATCGTTTGGAATGGGTGTTGAACAATTCCAGCTATTGGAACTGAAAATACCATTATCCACTGTAACCATAACAGAATCAACCTCACAGTTGGTAGCCACACGCACGCAGCATTCTTGCAGGTCCTGATCTTGGTACGTTTCCAATAAAATACTATCGCAACAGTTTTGTGCGGTATATTTGCAATCCAGTTCTATCCCCTTTTCGCATTGCTCACCATTTGCAAAAAAGAAAACATAGTTTAACGACACTGTTCCACTTTGAGAGGCGGTAACACAATTCGTCATATTTAAAATACATGAAGCAGCATCAAACATAAAACTGCTTTGTCCGATTGCAGCGGCTGGTATTGTTGCTGAGCAGTTCCATGTATTTGAGCTAAATACACCGTTATTTACAGTAACCAGTACCGAATCAATTTCGCACTCGGTAAGCACGCGTACACAACATTCTTCCAAATCAGGATCCTGGTAGGCTTCCAAAACAATACTATCACAACAGTTTTTATCAACAATACCACAATCAAGCGTAATACTATCTTGGCAAATTTCGCCGTTATCAAAAGTTATTAAATAATTTACGGTTACTGCTCCGGTTTGGTCAGGAGTGAAACAATGTGTCATATCAATTTCACAACCGTTTCCGGGGAAAGTAAAGTTACTTTGTCCTGCATAACCGGTTGGCAATGCACTACAAGTTGAGTTTGCCGAACTTATTGTTCCGTTTTCAACGCTTAGCTCTACTGATTTTACAGGGCATTCAGCAGTTATTCGTACACAACAGTCTTCACCCGTTGCCGGATTCGATACCGGCTCAATGCGAATACTATCGCAACACGATGATTGAATGGCAGTATCAACAGATATACAAACCGGTGGTGCTGCAATTGGGGTTAAGGTTACTGATTGTGGCGCGCCATCGAGTAAAAAGTTGGCACTTGAAATTCCGGCAAAGTCGTTACATGCCGTTTGCTGCATGGTTGCATTGGATGGAATTGTCACATCAAACTCCTCCTGCAGTTTAGCAGTTGGTGCGAGTAACAAAGTGCTATAGTCAATAAAAATATTTCGCTCGGGTGTACTTCCGTAAGTAGGGCCGTTACAACCTACCGGCGAGTACCCAAACATGGGTAAACAGACATTTAAATCGTTTGAATACGTTGGTGTTGGCCCGGTAAAAGGCCCACCGGGAACAAGAGCAGAAGAGTGGTTATTGGCATAATCAACTCCGAAAGTGCTTCCCCTGGAAGTGTTCCTATCCAGAATCAACCAGTCGGCAGGTGCAGCATCATCAAGCGGCAACAGATCTACCAGGTTAATCGACGAAACCTGCACATTGGAAGTGTTGGTGTAGTTCAAACGATAACGTGCCGTTCCTCCGGGGCTTACTGTACCCGACGATGCAAATGTTGTACCGCCATCCGTAGAAACTTCTTTTTCAACCTCTTGCCCTAAAGACGCTACTACAAGCACATTAACATCATTTGAATTTACTGTTGAAGTTAAATTACCTCCGCTGATATCAAAGTTATTCACAGTAACGCCCGGTAGTGCAAAGTCATCTACCTGTACATCAAACTCTATAAAATAATAGGGTAACGAGTATGTTCCGTAAGTTCCACAATACGAGGAATAAAACAACTGACAATCGGCCGGCACATCAGGAATTACCCAACTGAGATTATTGCCTGAATGTGTTGGATTGACCCCGGTCCACGCCGTTGTTCCTGAAGGAAGTCCTCCACCCGAAGAACATGGCGGACTGTAAGTGCTGGCCACGTAATAGGTTTCGTTACCGACATAGGAGAAATTACTGTGTAAAATATCCTGAATAATCGCTCCGGATAAATCGGCACTACCAATGTTTTGAACTCTCAGACGAAAACGAACGATTTCTCCCGGGTCATAATCGCTCTGTGGCGAACATATATCCTTTACAATGCAAGGTCGCGGCTCGCCCTCTTCAACCGTAAAACTTACGCAGGCATCGTTCAAACTAAGTGAATTGGCCAGGCCATCAAACGATGCACAATTGGTTACTACAGTTCCTGTTGGGTTGGGGTTAACGGTAAAATAAACATACATATAAACACAATCTCCAACGGGTAAGCTTCCAGTCATCTGCAATTGAATGTCGTTAACAGTTGTTCCCAATGTTCCGGTGGTATAGGTGCTGGTAATTCCACTTGCATAGGAAGAGCCATTTATATTCAAATCAACCGTGGTAGTGGCATTTGCGTTGTAAATATTAATCTTATCCACACTAACGCCTGAAGGAATAACATCATCAATATTAAATGCTGAAAGCGGCACATTTCCGTTATTGCAAAATATAATCTGGTATAATCCGGTACAACCGGGCACCCGATTGGCAAGCGAAATATATTTCTGAAAATTTGCATTCGGATTTGGGGTATAATCTACCACCTCAACGCAAGTTTGGTTACTTGTGTGTGTAACCGGCTGGTTACAACTATTACCTGAGAGAGTAAGCTCATTATTTATAATAGAGCCTGCCGGGAAACTACCCACCGGATATTGCACTTCAATTTCGCAATAATAATAGGCATATGGCGTTGTTGCATCAAGTAATCCGGAATTAACATTCCAGGTTAAAGTACCGGTAGAGCCAACCGGAATTCCACTGCAAGTGCTGGCTGTTACCACTGCCCCGGCAGGCAAAACATCTGTAACAGTTGCACCAGTCATATTCATTTGTCCACTTACGTTTCCATAATACGGACTATTTTTCATTACATACAAGCGATAGGTAACCGTTCCATCGGGAGCAATCATGTATCCACAACTTCCACCTGAAGGATTTACAACAGCTCCACCAACAATTGTTTTAGCCACTTTCCATGGGTCTACTGCAGTTGCTGTTGTGCTCACAAACGGTGTGTAATTCCATTTGTCTCCAATGAAAATCCCGGCCCTGTTTCTAACTGTTGTTCCGTCGCAGGTTACGCCCTCCGGAAATTTCACCACAATGGTGAATGACCCTGATGAAGCAGAACCTGCAGGCAAACCTGTTAATGAGTAGCTTACAACTTCGTTAACACCTGGCGTACCGGTAACCGACACAGTGGGAGGTATTCCGTTAACAACCGAAGGAGTGGGAACACTAACCACTTCAATATCCGCCGGAATCTCATCGGTTATAGTAATATTAGTCGCCCCGGCAGGAGCTGAAAACATTATGGTGTAACTAAAATTTACGCCACTGGCAATGCTCGTATTACTTACAATCTTCTTTAATGCATAACCATCTCCTACCCATTCGGCTTCGTTCGGATTTGGCCCCTGTGCATAAAGGTTATGTTGAAAGAAAAAGCTCGAAAAAATGAGTAGCCACACTACAACATAACTCCTCTTAAATCTCAGAAAACTCCATTCACTTTTCTCTTTGTTTGAAGCAAGGTGCCTTAAATGCAAACTGCCATAATTCAAAAAACGTTCAATTTTCATCTTATATTTTTTAGGTTACTTTCGAATGTCTAAGCGCAAGTTAAGGTAAACAGAATAGCTTTAAAAGATTTTTTAGTCTTTTTTTCTTTTTTGCTTGATTGAATTGATATAATTGCTTGAAGCAATCGACAAGCTCCTTAACAGATAGTAAAGTCCAAATGAATTTTCACTTATATTGTAGCGATATTATTTTTTTTCCCACTTTTGCACCCTTGCAACATATAAACTATGGAGAAATATATCGAACTGTTAAAAAAACTGATTTCTACACAGTCGTTTAGTAAAGAAGAAGAAAATGCAGCGGCAGTTATGCGCGATTTTTTGAGTAAGGCAGGCATTGTTTTTAAAACCAATGAGAATAATACCTGGGCCTTTTGCAAAAATTTTTCTGCTGAAAAACCCACCATCCTGCTCGATTCGCATATTGATACAGTTCGTCCTGCAAAGGGCTACACCAAAGATCCGTTTTCGCCCATTGAAGAAGGAGACAAATTGTTTGGCCTGGGCAGCAACGATGCAGGAGGGCCGCTGGTAGCACTTTTAGCCACCTTTATTCATTTTTACGAGCGCAACGACCTGCCATTTAACCTGGTTTATGCAGCAACTGCTGAAGAAGAAATTTCCGGAAGACGGGGCCTGGAAATTGTTTTACCAGAAGTTGCCCCAATTACATTTGCAATAATTGGCGAACCTACCAAAATGGAATTAGCCATCGCCGAAAAAGGCTTGCTGGTATTGGACTGTTACGCCCACGGAAAATCGGGACATGCAGCACGCGAAGAAGGTGAAAATGCATTGTACAAAGCTATTGATGACATTGACAAACTTCGGAATTTTGAGTTTGAAAAAGTATCGGATGTTCTGGGAAAAGTAAAACTTTCGGTAACTCAGATTGAAGCAGGAACCCAACACAATGTAGTACCCGACAATTGCCATTTTGTAGTTGATGTGCGCACCAATGAACATTATACCAACAAGGAAGCAGCTGAAATAATCGACCAGCTTATTGAGGCAGAAGTAAAACCACGTTCGGTTCGATTAAATTCTTCAGGCATATCGGCGCATCACCCTTTTGCCCGGCTTGTAAAATCAAAAGGTATAACCATTTATGGTTCGCCAACCACCTCCGACCAGGCCATTATTTCATGCATGTCGGTTAAAATGGGCCCCGGCGATTCGGCACGTTCACATACTGCCGATGAGTTTATCTATAAAACGGAGATTATTGAAGGCATAAAAAGATACATTGAACTATTGGAAGAATTAAAAATCTGACATCACAAATCCTTTTTTTTGCCTAAAGCAAAACAATAATTCCCAATACTCTATACCTTTGCGGCCATGCTTAGGGAAATTTCAATAAATGAATATTTAAATAAAGCCGCAGAGGTACCATTGGTTGATGTACGATCGCCGGGCGAATACCAAAAAGGACACATTCCGGGGGCTTCAAATATTCCATTATTCTCGAATGAAGAACGGGCTGCCGTAGGTACAGTTTACGTTCAGCAGTCAAAAGAAAAAGCCATTGAACTGGGTTATAAATACGTAACTCCAAAACTGGATTGGTTTATTTCCGAATCAAAAAAGCGATCCCGGCAGAACAGCATTGCCGTGCATTGCTGGCGCGGAGGCATGCGCTCAAAATCGTTTGCGCAACACCTTTCCGAAAATGGATTTGCTGATGTTTTTGTAATTCGAGGCGGTTACAAAGCTTTCAGAAAGCATGCCCTCGAGGCTTTTAAAACCAAAGCCGAAATTTGTATTCTTGGCGGTTATACCGGCAGCGGAAAAACCTATATTTTAAAGGAACTAAAGAATAAAGGCGCACAAATTATCGATTTGGAGGGCTTGGCCAATCATAAAGGTTCTGCTTTTGGGCGTGTAGGTTCGGGCGAACAACCTACAATCGAGCAATTTGAAAACAACCTGTTCTGGCAGTGGAAAGATCTTGACTTGCAAAAGCCCATCTGGGTTGAAGACGAGAGCCACCGTATTGGTTTGGTAAATATTCCCATGAATTTTTATAATAACATGCGGCAGCAACCGGTTATTTTTCTCGATATTCCGCGTCAAGAACGTGCCCAACACCTGGTTAACGAGTATGCATCGGTTAACAAAGCAATACTGGAAGATTCCATTCGTCGGATTTCAAAACGTTTGGGAGGCTTAAACACCCAAAAAGCTCTTGATCATTTAGAAAAAAATGAATTCTTTGAAGTGGCAATGATTACACTCGTTTATTACGACAAATATTACTGGCGCGGACTGAAAAACCGCGAACACAACCATATTTATCCTGTTGAGATAAAACATATTGATCACTCAACAAATGCACAGCAAATTTTAAACTACCATGAATCAATCAGAGTTCAAGAGCATTAAGCTCACCCAATACAGTCACGGAGCAGGCTGCGGATGCAAAATATCGCCAAAAGTATTAAGTACCATACTTGAAACAAAACTGGATATGGGTTTACAACCGAACCTACTGGTTGGCAACGATAGCCGCGATGATGCTGCCGTGCTTGATTTGGAAAATGGCACTGCAATTATTAGTACCACCGACTTTTTTATGCCAATTGTTGACGACCCGTTTACCTTTGGACGCATTGCAGCAACCAATGCCATTAGCGATGTGTTTGCCATGGGCGGAAAACCTATTCTGGCTATTGCCATTCTGGGTTGGCCGGTGAATAAACTGCCACCTGAAATTGCCCGTGAGGTGGTTGAAGGGGGCCGACAGGTTTGCAAGGAAGTAGGCATTAGTTTGGCTGGCGGACACAGTATCGACAGTCCGGAACCAATTTTTGGACTGGCGGTAACCGGGCAGGTCGATCTAAAAAACATAAAACAAAACGACACCGCTACAAAGGGCTGCAAGCTTCTGCTTACCAAACCTCTGGGAGTTGGCATTTTAACTACTGCACAAAAAAAAGGAATTCTAAGCCTGGAGCATGCTGAAATTGCGCCGCAACTGATGTGCCAGCTAAACACTCCGGGTTACGAGTTGGCAAAAATTCGCGGTGTAAAAGCAATGACCGATGTAACCGGATTTGGCCTACTGGGGCACCTCACCGAAATGTGCGAAGGCAGCGGTTTGTCGGCACAAATTGAATATAAAAAAATACCATGTTTGCCAATTCTCGAACCTTACCTGCAACAAAACTGTATTCCGGGAGGAACACATCGGAACTGGGAAAGCTACGGGCACAATGTTGCATTAAAGCAAGAAAGCTACAAAAACATTCTTTGCGACCCGCAAACCAGTGGAGGACTGCTATTGGCTGTTGAACCACAGGCTTTGGAAGAGGTGAAAGATTGCCTCAAAAATTTTGGTATTGAAGCCGAACCATTTGGCCAGTTAAGCGAAAAACAAAACGGCCAACTAATTTCGGTGCATTAAGGGCCAATTACAGTTCAATGTACCGGAATGTTCGAATTTAAAAAGCTGAACCCATGAGTAAAGAACAAGCAAACAATCCCTTGCACGGCAAAACCCTCGAAGCAATTATGGTATACCTGGTTAGCTACTATGGTTTCGAAGAATTAGGAGACAGAATCAGAATAAACTGTTTCCGAAAGGATCCAAGCATAAAATCAAGTTTAAAATTCTTACGACGAACTCCATGGGCCCGCGAAAAAGTTGAAAATCTTTACCTTGAAACCCTGAAAAAGTAGAGTCAAATAAAAGAATAGAAACCCTTAGTTTTAAAATACCGCAACCAGATTTCAGGTGAACAGGATGTTAACAGGAACATTTCATTAAACTTATAACCAACTGTTGCGTTATTGTGCTAAATTCAATAGTTAAGTTCTACCGAGTAATAATTCAGAAAATAGAAAATGAGCAAAGTATTTCAATTTGGTGAAAATGTGCAGGGCTACAGTATTCCTGTATTAAACGAGCGAGAAATAAGAGCAGCAGCAGGCATACTTTTTATGCTGATGTTTATATCCATTCAACAGGCAGCAGCAGGCGATTTTACCCTGCTAAAATATGCCATTATAGCTTTTTTAAGCGATATGCTGATACGTGTTTTCGTGAGTCCCCGATTTGCGCCAACATTAATAATTGGGCGCTGGATTGTTCGCAATCAAACACCGGAATACGTTGGTGCACGCCAGAAAAAATTTGCGTGGAAAATAGGAGTGGCACTGGCGCTAATTATGTTGGTCCTGGTGGTAATTGTCAACTCTTTCAGCCCCATATCGGGGATTATTTGCATGGTATGTTTACTATTTCTCTTTTTCGAAGCCGCCTTTGGCATTTGCCTGGGTTGTAAATTTTACCCGCTTTTTTTCAAAGATAAAGTACAATATTGCCCCGGCGAGGTTTGCGATATTAAATCGAGACACGAAATTCAGAAAACAAATTGGACACATTTACTGATTGTACTGGGTTTTGCCGCATTTATTGCAGTAAACTATCTTTTGTTTCACAGATTTTTTACTGAAGCACCGTTCGATCTTTTTGGAATTACAAGCTAAAACGCATCCCACTTGCCTACCCATCCCAACCCACAAACCCTTGAACTACTGTCAATTAAACTTTCAATTTTCGCTTTAACTATGAAAACTTTGCACCTGTTACCGGAAATAACAACAGGGCCAAAGAAAAAAAACTGTTGTAAATCATAATAAAAACCAACTCCGTTAACGCACACGGTTAATAATATTTTATAGTTTTGCTATCAAATTAAATATCTAAATCAAAATTTATGATTCTTGGATTATTAAAGGAACACGGTATTGAAACACGTGTCGCTTTACTTCCGGAAACTGTTAAAGCATTTACCGATTTAAAAGTAGAGGTATTGGTTGAACAGGGAGCTGGTGAAACAGCTTTTGCTTCAGATGCTGATTACGAAGCAGTTGGTGGCAAACCGGTTAGTCGCGATGAAGTGTTTGAAAAAGCGAATGTTCTCCTGCAGATTCAGCCACCGGCTGAAGGAGACACCGGGAGAATTAAGGACTCTCAGGTTTGGATAAGTGCTTTCAATCCCTTATGGGACAAAGCCCTGGTAAAAACATTCCTCGAAAAAGGGATTACAACTTTTAGCCTCGACCTGATTCCGCGAACAACGCGCGCACAGGCCATGGACATTTTATCGTCGATGGCAACGGTATCGGGCTATATGGCAGTGTTGGAGGCAGCATCAAAGCTTCCTACCTTTTTCCCGATGTTTATGACTGCAGCCGGTACAATTCGCCCGGCAAGTGTGCTGATTTTGGGAGCCGGCGTAGCTGGTTTGCAAGCCATTGCAACCTCAAGAAAACTTGGTGCACAGGTGCAGGTATTCGACGTGCGCTCGGCAGTTAAAGAAGAGGTAATGAGCCTCGGCGGTAAATTTGTTGAAGTTGAAGGCGCCACCGAAGACAAAGCTGCCGGAGGTTATGCTGTTGAACAAACTGAAGATTTTAAAAAGAAACAACAGCAGGCTATTAACGACGTAGCTGCAAAATCGAATGTGGTTATTTGTACCGCACAAATTCCCGGCCGAACAGCTCCTCTGCTTATTCCTAAAGAAGCAGTTGAAGGCATGAAACCCGGCTCGGTAATTATCGACCTGGCTGCATCAACGGGCGGGAACTGCGAACTTACAAAAGACAACGAAACAGTTGTTTACAAAGGGGTTACCATCGTTGGACAATCGAATTACCCGGCTCAAAAACCTATCGACGCCAGCCGCATGTTTGGGAAAAATGTGCTTAACTTCATGAAACTGATGATTGAAGAAGATGGCGCACTTAACCTGAATTTTGAAGACGATATTGTAAAAGGAACCTGCATTACACATGCAAAAGAACTTTACAACGAGCGAGTAAAATCAATAATTGAAAACGCATAAAACTACAGGTATGGAACAATTTTTAACCTTTTTCTTTGAGTACAAAGAAGCAATTTTCATCATTGCCCTATCTGTATTTGTGGGTATTGAAGTAATTTCCAATGTGCCGGCAGTTTTGCATACGCCGCTCATGTCAGGAGCCAACGCCATTAGTGGTGTTATTATTATTGGTGGTATTATTCTGGTTGGCCATGCCGACCTTACAAAATTTTCACTTGACCTGGTACTGGGTATTCTAGCCCTTATTTTTGGTACCCTTAACGTGGTAGGTGGTTTTGCGGTTACCGACAGAATGCTTGAAATGTTTAAAAAGAAAAAAAAGTAGGCAGTTATGGATAAAGTATTAGGAACAATAAACGGATTTGAATTTACTGTTGGCGATACTTTGCTCGAACTGAGCTACCTGATTGCCGCACTATTATTTGTTTTTGGATTGAAACTACTTTCGCACCCTGAAACCGCTCGCCGCGGTAACTTATGGGCTGCCGGAGGTATGGGACTGGCCATGATAACCACCCTGCTTTTGCATAAAAACTCTGCAGGCGAAGGTATTTCGCTTACCAATATTTGGATAATTTTATGTGCCATAGGTGTTGGCGCTGCCATTGGTTGGATGGTGGCCCGTAAAGTAAAAATGACAGCCATGCCGCAGCTGGTGTCGTTGTACAATGCAACCGGAGGTGGAGCATCAATGCTGGTAGCTCTGCTGGAATACCCTGCAGCTGCCGCCGGAGACGTTCAATCGATTTTGGTTACCGTGTTAGGTCTTATTATCGGTGCAGTTGCTTTCAGCGGAAGTTTAATTGCCTTTGGTAAACTCGATGGACGCGTAGGCGATATAATGAAACCATTTATGACCTACCTTAACCTGGTATTGCTAATTGCAACCGTGATAATGGGTGTATACATCATTATTTCGCCAAATCAACCCGCAGAGATGATGTGGGCTATTTATGCGCTTACCGCGCTAGCACTGGTTTACGGTGTTATGTTTGTTATGCCAATTGGAGGAGCCGATATGCCGGTAGTTATTTCGCTGCTGAACTCGTTTACAGGTATTGCTGCAGCTATGGCCGGTTTTATCTACAACAACCAGGCAATGATTCTTGGTGGTATTCTGGTTGGAGCTGCAGGTATGATTCTTACCGTGCTAATGTGTAAAGCAATGAACCGTTCGTTGCTGAATGTTATTATCGGAGCATTTGGTGGTGGAGGCGCTGCTCTCGACCGCGAACAGGGCAGTATAAAAGAAATTACGTTAAGCGATGCCGCAGTTTTGCTAAGCTACTCGCAAAAAGTTGTAGTTATTCCGGGGTACGGATTAGCAGTAGCTCAGGCACAGCATATTGCACACGAACTGGATGCCTTGCTCGAAAGTAAGGGCGTTGAAGTAAAATACGCTATTCACCCGGTAGCAGGACGAATGCCCGGCCACATGAATGTTTTATTAGCCGAAGCTGATGTTCCTTACGAACAACTGGTTGAAATGGATGATATTAACCCGGATATGCCAAACGTTGATGTTGCCATTGTTGTGGGCGCCAACGATGTGGTGAATCCGGCAGCATACGACGACCCAAGCAGTCCGATTTACGGTATGCCGATTATTGATGCACACCTGGCTAAAAATATTATTATCATGAAACGTGGTATGGGTAAAGGCTATGCAGGTATCGAAAACTTCCTGTTCTTTAACGACAAAACACGCATGTTGTTTGGCGACGCTAAAAAATCAATTTCAAGTTTGGTTAGCGAAATTAAAAACATGTAAATAAAGAATAACGATAATTTAGAATGCCATCTCTTTCTTTGAAGAGGTGGCATTTTTTATTTACTTTACTTCTGCATAAAAAGCAAACTGATGAGAAACAACCTATTTAGCAGTGTTTTTATGAGGCTAATTTTAACTGCAACAATACTGTTTGTGCTGTTTGGTTGCAGACAAACAAAACAACAAGGAGCAGTGGTATTTTCGTTTGACGACCAATACATTGACGAGTGGTACAGCCAGCGCCATTTGTTTAACCGTTACAACATAAAAGCCACATTTTTTATTAGTCGTCCTCAACTGTTAAGCGCTGCCCAGATTGAAAAACTCAAACAGCTGCAAGCCGATGGACATGAAATTGGCTGCCATGGGTTAAATCATTTAAACGTGGTTGATTATAAAGATTCTGTTGATGTGCTTGTTAAAAAAGAGATTAAACCGGCAATAAAAATCCTTACCGAAATGGGTTTTCCTCCCAGCTCTTTTGCTCATCCGTTTGGAAAATCGCTTCCGGAAATTGATGACGTGCTTTTGCAACATTTCAAATACCTGAGAAAAGCAACGTACAATATAAACGATACCACCATCGACTTTTATGATGAAATTTATGCTACTCCCAACCATTACAAGGTAACCAATTCAATGGGTATTGATACCAATTACAACATTTCTGAAGAGAATTTTGAAACCGGTCTGCTTCGTGCTGTTGATAGAAATGAAGTTCTCATTCTGCATGCTCATAAAACCGATAGCAGTCTGGCCAATTATACCGTTAGTCCCGCGTACCTGGAGTCTGCTTTTAAACTATGCAGGCAACACCACCTAAAATCACTAAGAATATCCGACCTTGAAAACTACTTTTCAGGGCATTAAGCAAGGAATTAAAGCTTTTATCAAAATCAAAATCAATAAATTATTAAACCCTTCCAAAAACAACATTTACAGGAGATAACTTTTGTTTGAAGTTCTATTTTCGCAGGCTCAAATTTCAACTATTTAAACATTAAAAAATGAGTACTCAAAAAATTGGTAATCCGGCGGTTGTAGGTTTGGCCGGTTTCGGACTGACAACCCTGCTGCTGCAAATTCATAACATCGGTTTATTAGGCATTGGCCCTGTTTTAGCCATGGGCTTTATTTTTGGTGGACTGGCGCAAATGATTGCCGGATTTATGGAACAAAAAGTTGGTAACAACTTTGGCTTTAGTGCCTTCGTTGCTTATGGTTCTTTTTGGATTGGGCTTGGAATCATCTGGCTGCTTAACCACTTTAATATTTATGCAGCATCGCATACCGATGTGGGCTGGTACCTGGTAGCATGGGCGCTTTACACCTGTATTTTGCTTTTTGCATCGTTTTATGTTCACAAGGCAATGGCCATTACCTTTATTTTACTCGAACTGGGTTTTATCCTCTTGATTATCGGTCATTTTGGTTTCCCAAAAATGAATGTGGTAGCCGGTTTTGAACTCATTTTCTGTGCACTTTCCGCCTGGTATATGATGGCAGCTATAATAATTAACGATCTTGCCGGAAAAACCGTACTTCCCTTGGGAACTGCATGGGCTAAGAAAGCAAGCTAATAAGTATAACAAAACATATTTTTAAGGGCTGATCAATAAGTGATTCAGCCCTTTTTTTTCGCAGAAAATGCTGTTTCGTAAAAAAACACTTAGCAAAAATCAGCAATATTAACCTTAAAATCAGCCACAAAGCATTGACTTTATTCAGCGGTAGCCTTACATTTATCTCGCAAACCATTTAATTGAAAGGACGTACCCATGTTTGAAGATTTTACCCTAACGAGCTACGCTCCGGCAATGCGCTATACAAACGGGCAGCTTGAAAGTCAATCCAAATTAATCCTCGATAATAAGCAGTTGGTAAGTTTTGTTGAGTCCATCTCTCAAATGGTACTCATATTAAATAAACACCGGCAAGTTGTTTATGCCAATAAAAGCTATAAAGATTTTTGTAAAACACTGAACCAGGATCCAATAATTGGAAAACGTCCGGGCGAGACTTTTAATTGCGCCAATGCATTTAAATCGGCTGGAGGTTGCGGTACATCAAGCGCCTGTAAATCATGCGGAGCAGTAAATGCCATTTTAGAGTCGCAAAAAGGAAGACGTTCGACCAAAGAATGTCAGATACTAACCACAACAAACGATGCACTGGATCTTAAGGTTACAGCAACCCCCATGGAATTAGCCGGGGAAGCCTTAACCATTTTTTCGGTTATTGATATAAGCGCCGATAAAAGAAGAAAATCGCTTGAACGTGTTTTTATTCATGATATTCTTAACAGTGCAGGAGCAATATCCGGACTCTCTTCAATTATTAAAGAAATTAACAACCCTGACGAAATAAAAGAATTGGCGCAGACTATTGAAGATGCCTCACGCAGCCTCATCGATGAAATTCAATCTCAACGAGAACTTGGAGCAGCGGAACGTGGAGAATTACAGCCACTAATAGCTGAAATGGATAGTGCACCTATACTTAGCCAGTTACAAAAGGCTTATGCCAAGCACGAGTTAAACTTTGGAAAACCGGTGGTTATAGACCAAAAATCAGTGAACTGTACCATTGCAACCGACCGCGTTTTGTTAAAACGAATCCTGGGCAACATGATTAAAAATGCCATAGAAATTAATTTACCCAATGATACCATTACGCTTTGTTGCCAAAACCAAGAAGATTGTACGATGATATCTGTTCATAACAATAGCTTTATCCCTATTAAAATTCAGAATCAGCTGTTTAAACGTTTTTATTCAACCAAAGGCAAGGGACGTGGTTTAGGCACTTATAGTATGAAACTTTTGGGCGAACGCTACCTTAACGGCAAGGTTAATTTTACCAGTACGGAAGAAGACGGCACCACTTTTTATATCAAACTTCCAAAATAATTACTGCCCGCCCTTTACTTAACAAACGAGCTTTTTATCTTTGGTTGTTTATTCTGAAATGACCAAAGAAAAGTTATATCATAAAATTATGGCCATAATCGATGAGCGAATCGAAAGGGCACAATTGGCCATTGCTTCAGCAAAAGAATCGCGCGATGGCGAAACCAAAAGCAGTGTTGGCGACAAGTACGAAACAGGCCGCACTTTAATGCAACAGGAAGTTGAAAAAAACCGTGTTCAATTAAACCAGGCCGAACGTTTGAAAACCGAACTGGGGAACATAAACCTTCGGAAAAAACATAGTTGTGTTGAATTTGGAAGCCTCGTAAACTGTAAACAAAATACCTATTTCATTTCTGCGGCATTGGGCCAAATTGAAGTAGATGGGAGAACTTGTTTTTGCATCTCGCTGGCCTCGCCAGTTGGCCAGGCACTGCGTCACAAAAAAGTTGGCGACACCGTTAATTTCAGGGGAAAATCGATTACCATACTTACAATAGAATAACCTTCGGGAGAATAGACTAGAATAAGAACCTCTGTTGGCAGTACAGGTAAAATGTTTGAATTTGAAAAACGCAAAATGAAATACATAACCGATACCGATTTTAAAAATAAAAATTACGCATCAGCCGGGCTGGAAGCAGCAGATTATGAAAGCTGTTGTTTTACGGATTGTAACTTCTCGGATACCGATTTGAGCGAAATTAGTTTTGAAGATTGCCGGTTTGAGAACTGTAATTTTAGCAACACAAAAATTAGCAATACTGCTTTTAAAAACATAAGCTTTAAAAGCTGCAAACTTATCGGATTACAATTCGACGAATGCAATCCGTTTTTGCTGGAGTTTAATTTTGAAGGCTGTGTGCTTAACTATTCCTCATTTTATCAGCTAAAAATAAAAGGCACACGCTTTATCCGGTGTTCTTTGCTCGAAGTTGACTTTAGTGAAACAGTCCTTACAAAAGCCCTATTTTCAGAATGCGACCTTGCCGGAGCAATTTTTAGTTATACCCAACTGCAGAAAACCGATTTGCGAAATTCGGTAAACCTGATACTTGACCCCGAGCAAAACCAACTGGCCGGAGCCCGCTTTTCACACGATATGCTTCCCGGGCTACTCGGGAAATATAACATTAAGATAGATTAATCCGTTTATATTGCTTTACACCATGGACTTATCAACCTGAGTTCGACTTTAAAATATTTTCACAGAAAGTCATAATTGCGTTAGATTTACATTTATAATTCTGTAGGAATAACGGGTTATTTCAAAGAATTCTAAATGTAAAGATGGCGTGAGAAGGACTTTCCTATTAGGCTTTGCCCTTTTTGCCATAAACTTCCCCCAATTTTCTTGTATTATCCCGATAGTACTTCAAAAACCGGTGAAAGTTTCTGACTAAAAATTGCTAAAGCTGTGAATCATTTTCAAGTCGAACTCAGGTTATTACTTTGCTTTGATTACATCGGGACTTTTGTATTTGCCATTAGCGGGGTATTAACGGCAGCCGACAAACGCCTCGATTTTTTTGGCGTTACCGTTATTGGCTTTGTTACTGCTGTTGGTGGCGGCACACTGCGCGACCTTTTGCTGGGCGATACGCCGGTAGCCTGGATGCAAACCAACAACTATTTCTGGGTGATAATTGCAGCCGTAGCAGTAACTATAATTTTTCGCAGGCATGTAATGAAATTAAAACGTACACTGTTTTTATTTGATACGATTGGTATTGCAACCTTTACTCTATTGGGCCTCAAAAAAGCCTTGCTCTATCAAATCGATCCCTCAATGGCGGTGTTAATGGGTTTATCGTCGGCAGTGGTTGGCGGAGTAATACGCGATATTCTTTGTAATGAAGTACCTTTAATTTTTCATCGCGAGATTTATGCCACAGCCTGTATTGCAGGAGCTCTGGTTTATTTGCTGTTAAGTAACATTGGTATTGCAGAAATAATCAGCGAAACGGCAACGGTAGTTTCCATTATCACTATTCGAATTTTGGCTATTCGTTTTAACATTGCTTTACCGCGCCTGATAAATAATTAACGCCGCATTTTACCAACATGCCCGCGGTATTTTAATCAATACTTAAAAGGTTAGCACATCTACCATTCAACCAACGAGAAACCTAAACCAACAACCGTTTGCCGATGATTGTAATCGATCATACTTTCGCCATACCCCGAAAATACCTGTGCCCTAACTTTTAAATTTCCATAAACACGCACGGCATAGGCTATTTTCAGGCTTCCCCGGTTATTCTCACCAAAACGCAAACTATGGCGGGCAGTACAGTTGAAATGATAAATTCCTTTTTGCCAGGCAAAAACGGCCTCGCTGCGTCCCATATAATTTTCTATTCCCGGATTATCATCTTCATCAATACTTTCAGGTAAACGCCACCATGGTTTAACCACAAGCGAAGAATATTCGCCCTGCAAAGCCACCTGGGCAATAATGCGGTTCCAGCTGCGCGACAAGGGGTTTGACCTGCCATTGCTTTGGTGATTAAGGCCGATGCCAACAAAAACGCCTTCCATTCCAAACAAGCGATAATTTACCGGAAGAATAAACATCAACTCGGGTTCGTAGTTGGTTTCGCGAAAGGGGCGCGACAGGTCGGTATTAAAAACCTGCCAAAACGAAGCCTGGGTATACCCTACCCACACATCGCCTCCGCGCCTGGCCCCAAATAAATTATTAAAGACCTTGGTTTTCAGGCTCAACTGAAAAAGCTGCTCTGTTTTGTTAAGCGGTATGGGCTCGGTAATATTTCTGTCGGGATTATCGCTGTAAGGCAAACGATTTACATTATTCGACACTTTACCGGCCAAAAGATAAACCGGCTTGTAGGTATGTATTACAAATAAATCGGCATTGGTTTTTGCGTTTTCACCCAGATCCCAGTGGTCGGCTAAGGTTTTTTCTTCCTTGCCAAACAGTTCCTGCGATAGTGCCACTTTTGTAAGCAAAAGCAACATTGTGGTGAGTAATGCTAGTTGTAATCGCATGCCTTAGCTCTTATTTACGAATATAGTTATTCGCCTATTCCCTTCAACAGGTATTGTATAATTAGCTAACATGTTTTAACACTTTATGCTTGCGCTCGGCCCTTTTACTTTGCCTTAAGCAAAGAAAAATATGGAGGAGGCGAAAAAATACGGGGAAGATTGCTGCCATTAAAAATATTGGCAACTACATTTTACTTACTGTCAGCACAGGTTTTAGCGAATAGCTTCCATTTCCTTTTTCCACCACCGATTTTTCGGCATCAAAGTCAAGCAGCATATTAAATGTTTCACCATCGGCAATTGAATCGTGTACATTTACTTTCAGGCCGGATTGTTGGGCAGAAGGTGTATCCAATTCGAGGGTATCCCCATCAATTACGATTTGATTATTCTCTCCCAAAACCATTCGAATTTGCGTTAAATATCCTGCCGTAATTTCGTCGTCAGACAACTGAATGCTATTGCCATCGGTAAACATAAGCAAATCAATTTGGCCCATTGTATCCAGTTCCAGGTCTACCCACTCGCCTTCTGTGGTATCAGCATCATTTATGTTTATGCGCAATTCCTGCACATCAACCAACACCGCATCATAATCCCCCGGAGCATCGGTTAAATTTACGATTATGGTTCCATTTCCCGACTTATCTGTATCAACATCGCTACAGGCAACAATAAAAACGGATATAATAATAAAGGCTGCTACTAATCTTTTCATATCATTTATGTGTTACTAATGCAAATATAACGCAATGGAACAAAAAATGTTATTTGGTAAATTTTCATTTCAGTGTAATATATCTTAACTTATTGGTACTAAAACAAAAAGAAAACAACCACTCCGTTTCCGATGCATAACGCAATAATTCAACAACAAAAAAATAAATTTACATGAAGAAACTGCTTTTACTCAGTAGTGCACTGTTTCTATTACTTAGTGCACAAGCTCAAATTAGCGCAAAACTAATGCGCTACACCGATGTCTCGAACGAGCAAATTGCTTTTGTTTACGGGGGAGACATATGGCTGGTTGCCAAAGAAGGGGGAACAGCCATTCAGCTCACCAATTCTCCGGGAGAAGAATCGTGGCCGAAATTTTCGCCCGATGGTTCAGAAATTGCATTTACCGCCAGTTACAATGGAAATTCTGATGTGTATGTAATTCCGGTTACGGGAGGCATACCAACCCGCGTAACTTATAATTCATTCTCCGATAGGTTGGTCGACTGGCATCCAGGTGGCAATAAGCTACTGTTTGCTTCAGCACGCGAAAACGGCATTGGTCGTTTAAACCAGTTTTTTATGGTAGATAAAGAAGGTGGCTTCCCCGAAAAACTAAAAATCCCTTACGGAGAGCTGGCCAGCTTTTCGCCGGATGGAAATCAACTGGCGTACATCACAAAAATTACGGAAAACTACCCGTTTAAACGCTACCGCGGCGGATTAACTTCAGACATCATTTTGTTTGATTTTGCGACCGAAAAAACCACACGCATTACCACCGACGAGGCGAACGACGGGAAACCAGGCTGGGCCGGCAATAAGGTCTACTTTTTATCCGACCGTGGCGAAAACATGCGTTTAAACATTTGGGAATACAACACACAAAATCAAAACATCAGCCAGGTTACTTTTTATAAAGATTTTGATATTTCCTTTCTGTCGGCCGGACCTGAAGAGTTGGTTTACGAGATGGGAGGAGACCTGTACCTTATGGATTTGAACAGCCAGCAATCGCGAATAGTAGAAGTTAAGGTTATCAGCGATCTTTCGGTAGAAATGCCAAGCAAACAAGATGTTAAAGGAAATATCTCGAACATGACTGCAGCGCCGGAAGGCAAACGTATTGTTTTTGAAGCCCGCGGCGAATTATTTAATGTACCGGTTAAAGAAGGTTTCTCGATTAACCTTACCCGTTCGAGCGGTGCTTTTGATCAGAATCCGGCATGGTCGCCCGATGGCAAAACAATTGCTTACTGGAGCGATCGCTCGGGAGAATACGAAATATGGCTGCAAGACAGCCAGAGCAAAAATGCGCCAAAACAACTAACAAAAAGAGGAAAAGGCTTTGGCTATCGATTATTTTGGTCGCCCGACAGTAAAAAAATTGCCTTTATCGACGAAACCAACACCATTTCAATAATTGATACGGAAAATGGAGCGACAACAGTAGCCGGCAATTACAACTGGAATATTGGGCACGGAGGCCGTTTTGGATTTCCAATATCGTGGTCGCCCGATTCGAAATGGATTACCTTTAGCCAGGGACTCGACAATGCCAACGGCTGCATTGTTGTTTTTAACCTGGAAGAAAAGAAGCTGACACAGCTTACCAGCGGATTTTATGATGATGGCTACCCCGTTTTCAGCACCGATGGCAAATACCTGTTCTACCTCACTAACCGCACCTTTAACGCAGCCTACTCTTCGTTAAGCGACGGCACATGGATTTATCCGAACTCCACACAAATTGCATCCATCGGACTGAAAGCCGATACCCCGTCATTGCTTGCGCCAAAGAACGACGAAGTGACAATAAAGGAAGAAAAGAAAGACAAGGAAAAAGAAGCAGACAAAGAGGATAAGAAGGAAGAGGCTAAAAACGATGACAAAAAGGAAAAAGAAGAGGATGGTGTAAAAGTAGAGATTGATTTTACTGACATAGAGAGTCGCCTTGTTTTATTACCGCCCAAAGCAGGCAATATCTCTGCCCTGCTCCCATTCGAGGGCAAATTGGTGTACCTGCGCCGCCCCAACACCGGATCGGGCGAACGCGCTTCGGCTTTACACTTTTTCGACATGAAAGAACGCGAAGAAAAAGAAGTAATGAGTGATGTTAGCCGGGTGGTGCCTACTGCCGATGGCAAACAAATGCTGGTGAGCTCAAAAGGAAAATATGGCATTATTAAGGCTGCTGCCGGACAAAAAATAGACAAGCCCATCCCAACCGATGGTTTAGTGATGGATTTGGTGCGGAAAGAAGAGTGGAAACAAGTGTTTATGGATACCTGGCGTCGCCACCGCGATTTCTTTTACGACCCCAACATGCAGGGAGTTGACTGGGAAGCCATGCGCGACCGCTACGCCAAATTGGTAAACGATGCCCGCACACGTTTGGATATCACCAATATTCAGTTAAACCTGGTTGCCGAATTAAGTGCCGGCCACACCTACGCAGGTGGTGGCGATGTGGAACGGGCTCCTTCGCGGGGTGGCGGATTTCTTGGCATCAACTGGGCAATGGATGGTAATGGTTACAAAATTGGTAAAATTCTGAAACCAGCTGCCTGGGATACTCAAACCCGTTCTCCGTTTAATCAACCCGGAATTGATGTTAACGAAGGCGATTATATCCTTTCAGTTAACGGAATTGGCCTTGCCACAGACAAAGATCCGTATGCGGCGTTTGAAGGTCTTTCGGGAAAAACCGTGGCACTTCAGGTTTCATCCACCGGAAAAACCGAGGATGCAAAAGAAGTAATAGTTGAACTGCTTAGTGCCCAACAGGAAAATAATTTGCGCTATTTAAACCATTTAGAGAATAACCGCAAACTGGTAGAAGATCTGTCGGATGGGCAGTTGGGCTATATTTATATGTCCAACACTGCCGGGCAGGGCCAACTGGAACTGGTAAAAATGTTCTACGGACAGCTGGATAAAAAAGGATTTATCCTTGACGAGCGTTTTAACGGAGGCGGACAATTGGCCGATCGTTTTCTGGAACTGTTGCAGCGCCCGGTTACCTACAACCTGCATTGGCGCCACGGAAAAGACCATACCAACCCGGTTAAAACAAATACCGGGCCGGTGGGTATGCTTATTAACGGCTGGGCCGGATCAGGCGGCGATGGCTTACCCTGGGCATTTCAGGAATTGGAAGCAGGGCCTATTGTTGGCGAACGCACGCTGGGCATTTTGGTTGGACCTGCAACCGGTCATCGTTTGATTGACGGAGGTTCGATAACCGTTCCCGGAGCTCGTTTATACGATAACGACGGACATTGGTTTTGGGAAGGCGAAGGCGTACGCCCTGACTTTAAAGTGTGGGACGACCCCAATATGCTGATGCAGGGACGCGACCCGCAAATGGAAAAAGTAGTAGAAGAAGTAATGAAACTGGTGAAAGAAAACAAACACCTGATGACCCCGGCGCCGCCATTGGAAGACCGTTCGGCAAAAGGATTGAAAAATTAAATAAACACCAAAATTACATGGAATAAGAAAGGAGATGACTGCATGCAGACATCTCCTTTTTTAAAATAGTGCTGGAAAAGACATGATTTCGTTCTCCAGTCCATCTCCACCCAATCAAACAACATTTAAAGCTTTACAATCCACTGCCTTACCAGCCCTAAAAACTGTTCATGATTGGACAACATTGCAGGATGTCCTCCTTTTTCAAAGAGGTAAATTTTAAGCCGTCTATTTTTCTTCTGAAGGTCAAGATAGATATCCTCAAGATAATCGCAATATTCATCTTCCCTGCTTCCGGTAAGCCATGTCGGGACAGAAAGTTCAGCGATTGGTTTATGAAAAAATGAATGGCCTCTTTCTGCAAAGCGAAGAAGCATATCGGTATCCAAATCAACAATTTTTTCCCAATCCTCGCCATGGTTATGTTGCCAGAAAGCCACTGCATCGCTGTTTCTTTTGGCTTCTTCTCTGTCTGTCTTCAGGTCATTAATAAAGGTGTTTAACGGATACGCTCCTTCAAAACTATCGGCCACAATGGCTTTAATTCGTGCAGGAGCTTCGAGTCCCATATTTAGTGCCACCAGCGCACCTCCGCTAGTTCCAATTACTGTTACTTTTTCGGTATTCGTTTCATCAAGAAGCGCCAGACAAACCATGGCATTGTAGTACCAAAAATCTGTTTCAAACTGCTCCAGTCTGTCTGATTTGCCATGCCCGGGAAAATCTATGGTAATCACTTTAAAGTTGTTGGCATATTCTTCTATTACCGGGGCAAACATACCCGACGAGGCAGTATTTCCCTGAAGGAGCAGAACAGGTTCTCCTTCCCCTTTAATATCGTAATTCACTGTTAATCCGCGAAATTGAAAAGACGACATGACGATGCTAATTTTATGGTTTTACAATTAGTCAGACTTAAAGTTATTCTGTTACAAAGCTGTTATAGTTTCATGGTTAATAGTTTTAATGGTTAGCAATTAAATCAGCTATTACCGGACGTGTTTTTTCAATTCTTTCCAGGTCGAGCGCCAGACCCAGTGGTTCGTATACCTTTGCAAAATATTCATAAATTCCTTTTACCATTTCAAAAGGTGCCTGTACCGATTGTACAGCGGTAGCGCCTGAATTATTTACTACGGAAACAGGAATGCCTTGTTTTAACAGCATTGTAACTATTTCTGTGCGGCAGAAAAAAGCAGCAGTATGCAGAGCGGTTGAACCGTCGTTATTGGTAACATCCAGCCGGGCACCAGCCTGAATCAACTCCCGGGCAATTTCCGTTTTTCCGAACACACAAGCTGTCATTAAAGGGCTCGATCCGCCGGCAGGTTCTTTTTCATTTAAATCAGCTCCGGATGCGATTAGAGCCTTTACTGTCTGTAAATCGCCTGCAATCACCGCCGCATGAATACTATTTCCGCTTTGAGGCAAAGCTTCTGTTTCTGTTGTTTTCTGATCTTCATTGTTTTCTGTTGTTCCCGGATAAGCATTAAAAGCAGCAAATATAATTACTAACGAAAGTACACCGGTGGCCACCGTTTTGGCAGTAATCTGGCCATTACGAACGTTTCGCCACGAGCTGATAAGGAAATTCGACAAGCCAAAAGTAAGTAAGTACACCATTACAAATTTAAGCATTGAGGGAATTGGCAATCCTACCAGCGACAAGGCAACCACACCAAGAACAATAGTATGAATAATATAAACCGAGTAAGAATTGCGGTTAAGTTCATCCATAAGCGCATACCTTTTATTAAAACTGTGACGAAAACTGTACAGAAATATGTACAATAGTGTAAGTTGCGAGAGCAGCCCAAAAGCATAGTAAGCTACACGGTCGGCAAATTGCGAAATGAAATAATAATTTCGCTGCGGATCGATGATATTAAAAAAGGTGTTTAATGCAACCGCGGTAAACAAGCCAAGTGCTAGCGTAAGCACAACATTGGCAACAATATAAAGTCGCTTGTTCTTTTTATTTGATTCGAATACTTTTAATTTGTAACACAGTGACCCCAGTAAAAACGACATAAAATAAACGAGCAGTCGTTCGCGTTGAAAGTGAAAAACAGCCGAATCATACCATCCGTTTAAGCCGAACTGAGCTATACTTACGCTGTACACCACACCAAGCACAAACATGACAACAACAGCAGCTTTAAGGTTAATTCTTAAGGAGAGTACTTTTGATTTTGCCAACACCAGGTAAATCACCTGGAACATAAACAATACAGGTAAAAACCACAACCAGTTTTGAGCCGGGTTATTGGCATAAAAACTCAGGTCGCTGCCTGCCCTTTCAAAAAAGTGAAAGTACGTAAACCACTCTTCCTGAGGCAATCCTCTTGAATACAGGAAAATAAACTTGTAAGCCGGAATTAAAGTAAATACGGCAATTACCCAAGGTATTAAAATCCGCTTAACTTTCGATTTAATAAACTCAACTGATGTTTTCGCCTTTAACGACATCGGAATTAAATATCCGGAGATAAAAAAAATGATAAACATGATAAATAAATCAAGATAAAGACGAATCAAACCAATTGAATTGGCTTTTACCGGATCTACAACAATCCAGGAGTTTTGCAATACATGTTCATAAACCAATCCGGCGTGTAAAACCACTACCAGAAAAATCATAACTGTTCTTAAATGGTCGAGAAAAAAAATACGTGTTTTCATTTGTTTAAAATTTTTTGATTTCTGAATGTTCAAAATCCCGATACATCGGGACAGGAACTCACATAAATTTTGATCATTCTTTTTTGTGAATTTAGAATGAGGAAAATTCATGTTCGTTTCATAATTTGTTTTTTTGTGGAAATCGTTAGCGCGATGTCCGTTGTTTTTATTGATGTAAAGGTCGGGCGAAGCGTGATGCAGGTCTAATGAACTATGCAGCGAAGTATATGAAGTTTGCTGAGGGGGTATAAATTATGATGCAAGCGTATAAATTATGAAGCAACAGCTGACGCAAAGCCCTGACAAACTGAATTGTAGCGCAATTTAAAAAGCATATGCAAACATAAAAAAACAAGCTGCAAAAAATTAAATATGAACGAAAGAATGGATTGGATAAGGGACAAACAAACAGTTTTTGTATTTTTAAGATCATAATTATCCGAAGCTATCAACTATGCCTGGTCTTACTTCCGCTGAAAAAAATTTTCTAAGCCAAATTACACAACTTGTTGAGGAGAACATATCGAATGAGCAGTTTGGGGTTTCCGAACTGGCCGAAGCGGCAGGCATGAGTCGATCAAACCTTCTACGCAAAATCAAAAAAATAACCGATTTATCAGCCAGCCAGTTTATTCGCAATGTCAGGTTAAAATATGCCTCAGAATTACTGGAGGAAGGGGCCTGGACAGTATCAGAAATTTCGTACAAAGTGGGTTTTGGCAGCCCCTCGTATTTTATCAAATGCTTTCGCGAGCTGTATGGTTACCCTCCGGGCGAACTTGGCAAACACCAGGAAGCAGATGCAGAAAACCTGGAAGAGCAGGCAGAGGTGCCCCCACTTGTTCCGAAGAAAAAGTTTCCGTTTACACTGATTTCCTTTTTTGCTATCGTACTAATTGCAGCCGTTTTATATGTGGTGTTACGCCCTGCCTCGCCGGGTAAAGCCAACATAAAATCAATTGCCGTGTTGCCCTTTTTAAACGACAGTAACGACACCAGCAATGTGTACATTATTAACGGATTAATGGAAGCCACGCTTAACAACCTGCAGCAAATAAACGATTTGCGGGTAATCAGCCGAACCTCGGTTGAATCCTACCGCAACAACCCAAAATCCACGGCAGAAATTGCCCGCGAGCTAAATGCCACTTACCTGGTTGAAGGTAGCGGACAAAAAATTGACAATCAGATTCTGCTTAATATTCGTTTAATTGACACCCGAACAAATAATGACTTATGGGGCCAGCAATACCGGCGAGATACGGAAGACATTTTTTCGCTACAGGCCGATGTAGCAAAAAATATTGCTGAACAAATTGAAGCCATTGTAACACCTGAAGAAAGCAAACGGATTGAGAAAAAACCGACCGACAATCTGCAAGCCTACGACCTGTTTTTAAAAGGACTGGATTTTTTGAGAATACCTACGGAAGATAATTTACAAAAGGCTGTCCCTCTCTTCAAAACAGCAATTCAGGAGGATAAAGAATTTGCCCGTGCCTATGCCGGAGTTGCCATCTCTTTTTTTATGCTTGACCGGGGAAAATCGGTAAAACAATTTGCAGACTCGATAAATTACTATGCCGACCAGGCCTTGTTTTACGACTCGAAACTCCCCCAGAGTTTAACGGCCAAAGCATTGTTTTACATGGCGCACAACGAATACGAGCTGGCACTTCCCTATCTGGAAAAGGCACTGGAAATCAGTCCCAACTCAGATGTAGTTTTGGCCTTCATGGTTGATTTATATGTAAACTATTTACCCGATACGGAAAAATACCTGGAGTATGCCTTAAAAGGACTCGAAATTGATATTGTGGCGGCTTACGACTCTGGTGCGGCAAGCTATAGTTATTTGCATATCAGTAATGCTTTTATACAATCAGCATTTATCGATGAGGCCCAAAAATATATTGATATCTCACTGGATCTTCTTCCTGAAAATCTTTACTCGCAATATGTAAAAGCCTACATTCAGTATGCACGTGATGAAGATATGCAGCGGCTAAATAAGACTTTACTTGCCATTTTTGAAAAAGATAAAAGCCGACTGGATGTGCTGCAGGAGGTAGCAAAATCCTACTACTACCTTGGCGATTTTGAGACAGCCGCCCTGTACTACAAACCTTTTGTTGAAGCCAGGGAGAAATATAAGCTGGACATTTATCCTTCGGAAAATGGGAAAATTGCCTTAACCTTTGATAAAACCGGCGAAAAGGAGTTAGCTGATAAATATTTTAATCGATACAAAACATGGGCTGAAAAAGACCCTTCTGTATATCGCAACTATTCATTGGCCATGTACTATTCCTATTTAGGCGATACAGAAAAGGCAGTGGAATTCCTCGATAAATTTTCGCAAAAAGACAAATTCAACTATTGGATTGTTCTTTTTACAGCTGTTGATCCGCTATCTGAGAATATGCAACTTCATCCGCAGTATAAAAAGATATTTGCCAGAATTGAGAATAAGTTTGAGAATTACCACAAAAGGATAAAAAAATCGCTTGAAGTAAAGGACTTGATTTAAAAAGAAAAAGCCTCTCATCAAAACTGATGAAAGGCCATTCTGTTTACATTATAGAAAAAGAAAATAGTATTATCGAACAACTATTTTCCGGGTAATTGCAGCTCTTTCGCTTTCCATTAAAACAATATAAACACCGGGAGTGAACGATTGAACATCAATTCTTTCGTTGCTTGACATTACTGCTCGTTGCAGAACTGTTTTTCCGGTAAGGCTTATTATTTTAATAAACGCCGATGGCTCAGTTGTCTGTATATTTAACACATCATCCACCGGATTTGGAAAGATTTTTAAGTCCGACTTCATAATTGAGTTAACTGAAGTGGTAGTCAGATCAGGCAGAATTACCTTGTCGATAACATGTACTACTCCGTTCACTGCTTCCAGATCAGTTCCGGTTATTTGGCTAACCCTACTATTTGGATCGGTAATACTGGCTCCACCATTCAGATTAATAACAATCTCTTCTTGCTGCAGTGTTTGCGCCATAAATCCATCCGATAAGTCTCCGGCCATCACTTTGCCAGGTACAACGTGCATTAATAAAACAGCTTCCAGTGTTGCGGCATCAATTTCGTCCAACGAAGTATACCCCAGTTCGGCAAGCAGGTCCTCAAAAGCAGCATCGGTTGGGGCAAATACCGTAAACGGACCATCGCCCTGTAAGGTTTCTACAAGTCCGGCAGCTACTACTGCAGCTTCCAATGTGGTGTGGCTTTCGCTTTCCACAACAATGTCAACAACGGTTTTTGTGGTGGGCAGCAATACCGCATCAATTACATGAACCACACCGTTAGTGGCTTCAATATCTGCTACGATTACCTCGGCGCCGTTAATAAATACACCTTCATTGCTTACTGTTACCGTTAGGTTTTGGCCAAGTACTGTTTCAATTTTCTGGCCATCCATCAGGCTGCCACTCATGGCTTTGGCAGCAACCACATGGTACAATAAAATATCGGTTAGCTGGCCGCCCGGTTCTGCCAGTAAGGCATCAAGTGTTCCTTCGGGCAAAGCATCAAAAGCGGCATCGGTTGGGGCAAATACCGTAAACGGACCATCGCCCTGTAAGGTTTCTACAAGTCCGGCAGCTACTACAGCAGCTTCCAATGTGGTGTGGCTTTCGCTTTTCACAACAATATCAACCACCGTTTTTGTGGTGGGCAGCAATACCGCATCAATTACATGAACAACTCCGTTGGTAGCTTCAATATCTGCAACAGTTACCTCGGCGCCGTTAATAAATACGCCTTCAGTACTTGCTGTTACCGTTAGATTTTGTCCAAGTACTGTTTCAATTTTCTGGCCATCCATAAGGCTGCCACTCATGGCTTTGGCAGCAACCACATGGTACAATAAAATATCGGTAAGCTGGCCACCCGGTTCTGCCAGCAAGGCATCAAGTGTTCCTTCGGGAAGTGCTTCAAAAGCAGCATCAGTTGGGGCAAATACCGTAAACGGACCATCGCCCTGTAAGGTTTCTACCAATTCGGCAGCTACTACTGCGGCTTCCAATGTGGTGTGGCTTTCGCTTTCCACAACAATGTCAACCACTGTTTTTGTGGTGGGCAGCAATACCGCATCAATTACATGAACAACTCCGTTGGTAGCTTCAATATCTGCTACGGTTACCTCGGCGCCGTTAATAAACACACCTTCACTGCTTGCTGTTACCGTCAGGTTTTGGCCAAGTACTGTTTCAATTTTCTGGCCATCCATCAGACTGCCACTCATGGCTTTGGCAGCTACAACGTGGTACAATAAAATGTCGGTAAGCTGGCCGCCCGGTTCTGCCAGTAAGGCATCAAGTGTTCCTTCGGGCAGTGCTTCAAAAGCAGCATCAGTTGGCGCAAATACCGTAAACGGACCATCGCCCTGTAAGGTTTCTACCAATTCGGCAGCTACTACTGCTGCTTCCAATGTGGTGTGGCTTTCGCTTTCCACAACAATGTCAACTACGGTTCCGTATTTTGCAGTCATCATATCCTTAACCGCAACTGGCCAAACACCAGGAGAAGGAACGCTTACACCTTTATTGTCACCACGCATCATCATATCCTGTCCAAAATAGTAGAGTGGCCATCCTTTGTATGCCAGTTGTCTTTTGCCATACACATCAATTATGGTAAAGTCAGCTGGATCAAGAACTGAAGGTACAACTACCTCTTCTTCCTCATAAATAGGCCAAATGGCATTTTTTGCAAATTCGGAATCAGTAAAATTATTTTTATTGTAGTTATCCTGTATCCAGGTATATAAAGTGGCGCCTTTGTCATCGCTAAAATACTGGGTCATTTCGCTTCCCGGGTTATAATCGCCTTTGTAATCCACATTATCATTTCCTGTGAGTTGATCATCAACCAACATGATTGTATAATCAGGCTTGGCTACAAACCATTTTCCAATAACACCATCGCCCATTACCTGGCCCGGCAATGAATCTTTCACAAAATAATACAATGGCCAGCCTTTGTAGGTTGTTTGCATGGCACCATCCCCTCGATCAATGGAGCTAAAATCAGCTGAATCCAGCTCATTGGAATAATCCATATCGCGGGCATAAAACACCGGCCAATTCGCCAAGCAACCATCGTCACAAAACGAACTTCCATCAGCATCCTTTGTAAAGAAGTAGAGAGTGTAACCAAAAGCGTCGGTTAAAATTTTTCCATGCCTCGTGTCCTCCATCAGTTTTACCTCATTTGAAGGTAGCAAAACAGCATCTATCACATGAACAACCCCGTTTGTTGCTTCAATATCTGCAACTGTTACCTCGGCATCATTGATGAATACACCATCACTCTCAATGCGAATTCGAATATCTTTTCCTAACACAGTTTCAATTTTCTGACCATCCATCAGACTGCCACTCATGGCTTTGGCAGCAACCACATGGTACAATAAAATATCGGTAAGCTGGCCGCCTGGTTCTGCCAACAAGGCATCAAGTGTTCCTTCGGGAAGTGCTTCAAAAGCAGCATCGGTTGGGGCAAATACCGTAAACGGACCATCGCCCTGTAAGGTTTCTACAAGTCCGGCAGCTACTACTGCAGCTTCCAATGTGGTGTGGCTTTCGCTTTCCACAACAATGTCAACAACGGTTTTTGTGGTGGGCAGCAATACCGCATCAATTACATGAACCACACCGTTAGTGGCTTCAATATCTGCTACGATTACCTCGGCGCCGTTAATAAATACACCTTCATTGCTTACTGTTACCGTTAGGTTTTGGCCAAGTACTGTTTCAATTTTCTGGCCATCCATCAGGCTGCCACTCATGGCTTTGGCAGCAACCACATGGTACAATAAAATATCGGTTAGCTGGCCGCCCGGTTCTGCCAGTAAGGCATCAAGTGTTCCTTCGGGCAAAGCATCAAAAGCGGCATCGGTTGGGGCAAATACCGTAAACGGACCATCGCCCTGTAAGGTTTCTACAAGTCCGGCAGCTACTACAGCAGCTTCCAATGTGGTGTGGCTTTCGCTTTTCACAACAATATCAACCACCGTTTTTGTGGTGGGCAGCAATACCGCATCAATTACATGAACAACTCCGTTGGTAGCTTCAATATCTGCAACAGTTACCTCGGCGCCGTTAATAAATACGCCTTCAGTACTTGCTGTTACCGTTAGATTTTGTCCAAGTACTGTTTCAATTTTCTGGCCATCCATAAGGCTGCCACTCATGGCTTTGGCAGCAACCACATGGTACAATAAAATATCGGTAAGCTGGCCACCCGGTTCTGCCAGCAAGGCATCAAGTGTTCCTTCGGGAAGTGCTTCAAAAGCAGCATCAGTTGGGGCAAATACCGTAAACGGACCATCGCCCTGTAAGGTTTCTACAAGTCCTGCAGCTACTACAGCAGCTTCCAATGTGGTGTGGCTTTCGCTTTCCACAACAATATCAACCACCGTTTGATTGACGGCTTTCATCTCGCTTGCCTTTAAATTTAAAAGGCTTACGGAGAACATTACGAAGAGAAAAAGTAAAATTTGTTTCATGAGTATATTTTTAATTGTTTAATCTTTAAACCACACAGTTAAACAATAGTTCAATCTTTGTTTAACTTTTATAGGTTTTTAAATAAACATTTTAATTCAACAATACTCAAAAACCCTTCACAAACCCCATTTTAAGTGCGAACAATAGATTTAAACTACACAAAAACACATTTAGTTAATTTTTGTTAATTTATCCATTCCAACACTTGTTTTATAAAAGTTTTTATCTGCTAAAGATTAAGATTTTGGGAGATTACCAATCTGCAGGTATAAAAAAAGCTCCTTGCCAATAAAGGCAAAGAGCTTTTCCAATCTTATATTTTATTAATTACACCAGCTGAACATCTTCCACAATCTCCTGACCTTTTTTAATGGCCTCCAGGTTTAGCGGAATTAATTTATGGTAACGTTCTGGAAGCGATTTTTCCAAGCCTTTTTCAACGTTATCTAACGAAAGAATGGGTCGCACTTTAAGGTAGCTACCAAATACAATCATATTAAAAACCTTTGGGTTCCCCATTTCAACTGCTGTTTTTGTCGCCTCAACCTTAAAAATATTAATATCGGTACGTGTTGGCGGATGAATTACTCCATTGGGATCATACAATAATGTACCGCCAGGTTTTACCGCCTGCTCAAATTTATCCATACTTTGCTGGTTGAGAATAATAGCAGTATCAAATTGTTGTAAAATAGGCGAACTAATCCGGGTATCGCTTACAATTACAGTTACATTGGCAGTGCCCCCACGCATTTCAGGTCCGTATGATGGAAACCAGGTTACCTCTTTGTCTTCCATAATACCTGAGTAGGCCAAAATTTTCCCCATCGAGAGCACACCTTGTCCACCAAATCCGGCAATTATCATTTCTTCTGTCATAGCTTCAATTTTTTAATTTTCCGAATGTTCACCTTTTACACTGTCTTTTAAGTCGCCCAACGGGTAGTATGGCAGCATATTTTCTTCCATCCATTTATTCGATTCCACGGGCGTCATTTTCCATCCTGAGTTACAGGTAGAAACCACTTCAACAAAAGAAGTTCCTTTTTTATCCAACACGTTTTGGATGGCTTTTTTGAGCGATCGTTTACATTTACGTGCTGCCGGAGCGGTATGAACCGCCTGGCGGGTTACATAAGAAGTACCCGGTAACTGCGCAATCAGGTTGGTTATTCTCATCGGATAGCCATTCAAATCGACATTACGCCCACCGGGAGTGGTAGAAGTTACCATACCCTCAAGCGTAGTTGGGGCCATCTGTCCACCTGTCATTCCGTAAATTCCGTTATTTATAAAAACCACCAACATATTTTCGCCACGGTTACAGGCGTGCATAATCTCTGCCGTACCAATCGATGCCAAATCGCCATCGCCCTGGTAGGTAAATACAAAATTATCGGGATTTAAACGAACAATACCGGTTGCTACTGCCGGTGCACGACCATGCGCCGCTTCCTGCCAATCCACGTCGATATAATTGTACGCAAACACAGCACAACCAACCGGCGCAACACCAACGGTACGGTCTTGTATGCCCATTTCCTCGATTAACTCAGCCAGGATTTTATGTACTACGCCATGCGAACATCCCGGGCAGTAGTGCATAATATCATCATTCAATACATCTGATTTTTGATAAACCAGATTTTCAGGCTTTATAATTTCTTTAATATCCATAATTTCCTCCCGTTTAGTAACTGCGTTTAACACCATAACTTAACTCCCACGAAAACTTGTTTTCCAAAGCTTCAACTACCTCATCCGGTGTTGGAATAATTCCTCCCATGCGGCCAAAATGATCAACACGGGCATTGCTTCCGGCTTCGTAAACTGCCAGTTTAATATCCTCCACCATTTGTCCGGCACTCATTTCTACCGATAAAAATCCTTTGGCTTTTCGGGCCAGTTCTTTAATGGCTTTTTTAGGAAAAGGGAATAAGGTTATCGGACGCAACAAACCTACTTTTAAGCCTTTTGCCCGTGCCTGTTCAACAGCTTTCTGACACACGCGCGACGAGGTTCCGAAGGCAACAATAATAAAGTCAGCATCATCACACTGAATGGCTTCGTAACGCACCTCTTCTTCTTCCATCTGGCGGTACTTCTCCTGGAAACGTTTGTTATTGTCTTCCATTTTATCAGAGTCCATTTCCAGCGAGGTAACAATATTTTTCTTGCGGCTGCCAGGTTTACCGGTAGTTGCCCAGTCGCTATATTTTTCGGCAATTTCTTCCTTTGTCCAACGCGGTTTTTGGTCGGCCAGCTCTACTTTCTCCATCATTTGGCCAATGGCACCATCGGTTAAAATCATGGCCGGATTACGGTATTTAAAAGCCAGTTCAAACCCCAGGTCAACAAAGTCGTTCATTTCCTGCACTGAAGAAGGCGCCAGTACAATCATTTTATAGTCGCCGTGCCCACCTCCTTTTACCGTTTGAAAATAATCGGCCTGCGAGGGCTGAATCGTTCCCAAACCGGGGCCGCCGCGCTGCACGTTTACCAGCAAACAAGGCAACTCGGCACCGGCAATGTACGATATTCCTTCGGCCATAAGGCTAATACCAGGGCTCGACGAAGAGGTCATAACTTTTTTTCCGGTTGCTGCTGCACCATATACCATGTTTATCGAAGCAACTTCGCTCTCGGCTTGCAATACCACCATCCCGGTTTCGTTCCAGGGTTGGCGGGCCATAAGCGTTTCCATCACTTCTGATTGAGGAGTTATGGGATAGCCAAAATAACCATCGCAGCCACAGCGAATGGCAGCCTCGGCCAACACCTCGTTTCCTTTCATTAATCTTAATTCTCCCATATCTGATTTTTTATTTGTCGATTGTTGATTGATTCCCCTTAGCTAGCTTGCTTTAACGCGATAAATAGTAATGCACGTATCAGGACAAACAACGCCGCAATTGGCGCACCCAATACAAGCATCCGGATCTTTCATATACGAATAATGGTATCCCTTGCTATTCACCTCTTTATGCAACTCCAACACATCGTGTGGACAAGCGCCAACACACAGGCTGCAACCTTTGCAGCCTTCCTTATCAACAACAACTGCTCCTTTTACTTTTGCCATTTTTATAAATATTTTGTAACAAAATTAATATTCTGAACGACGTAAAAAACCTATAAAAATCAGGTTCTTAGACTTTTACCAACCGTAGTTTGAGTTTTTAATTTTTATGGGATTTTTACTTTCAGATTCGAATTTAATCACAGTAATTTTTTTTGAGTTCTTACTCAGTGGACAAAACTATTTTATACAACATAAAATGTGTGCAACTATTGTTGCTTTCTGCCGGGAGATTTTTTAACAATAGCTGTGTTGCGTTGGGTAAGACAAGCGTACTCTTTTAAATTTTGAAGTTGGATGGTATTGCCGGAAAACCGGCGAGTAAGGTATAGCTGCTAAATTGTAAGTTGGTGATAAAATGTAACTCTTGCCCTGTCCGGGCAGGACATCCTTTCTCCTTTGGTGAGAAAACAAGCAAAGAATCATGAAATAAAACTTGTCGTTTTTTCAATGTGGATTAATGAGCCCGACTGACGGACTTTTGACAAGCAAAAAAAGAACAATAAGAGTGGAGGCCTTTTATAAAAGGAACGTTCATGTACAATTGCAAAAAAGACCCGACATATTGCCGGGCCCTTATCAATAGACTTGGATCGGTTACTTTCTGCAGTAATTATTCAATATCACCTACATCGATATTTACGGCTTTGGTGATTTTGCCAATGTTCTGCGGATCGATTATGCCGCTGATACTGATTAAGGCATTATCGTCGCCGCCAACTACCAGCAAAAGGTCTGAAATTTTGCCGTTGCCGGCATCCTTGGCTAAAAAGCGAACCACCTCGTCGGCTTCGGTTACTTCCATTAGCACCTCAAAATCGTTGTTTTTAAAGAAACCTTCTTTGTTTAATTCCTCGTAAAAGTCGAGTTCTTTATTCAGCTCATCGTCTTCTACCGACAAGATGCGAATTCCGTTAAGTCCCGATAATAATTCCTGGGTATCTTTATCGCCTGTTTCAAGCTGACTGGCAAATCCGAGCAATTTTCCCGAAATGTTAACGGTGGTAAATCCTTTCTGGTTGGCATACTTTTCAAACAATTTGTCAACCGGGCTTTTTTGTGCAAATACTGCCATGGGCAATACAACTGCAAGAATAAATAATAACTTTTTCATGATATTCGTTTTTTAATTGTTTACACTTTCTTTTCTGCGGCACAGCGGCAGATTGCGCGCCAACTGCCTGCCGGCTTTTTCTCTATTTTATTTCTATCTCTTTTCTTTTTTACAAACTGTCGGTTTCCTGTAAGGTTTGTACCTTTTCAGGCCCTTCAACATTTCTAATTCCTTCGTAAAACTCCACAATGGGCTCAGTGGCTTTTTTTACCGGTTTGCTTCCTTTCTTTAGTTTTTCAAATTCTGACAGATGTACAAGCCCCTGGTTATATTTGCTACCAACAAAGTGTAGCGTTTTAGTTGCGTAGGCATAGGCTTCTTCCGGGTCGCTAAAGGTATCGTCGAAAGGTTTTTGCTGCTCCTGATAAAACAGAAAACCACCCAGCACAATGATTACCGATGCGGCAATGCCTGTAACCATTTTCCACATGTTGCGGTATTTTGTTTTATCGCGGTGTTCGTTTTCAAGAATATAATCCATTACCTCCTCTTCAATATCCGGATCGTTCTGTGCGGCTGCCAGCTCCGAAATTCCACCAAAAAATTCGGCATAGACTGCCAATTCTTCGGCCACCTCACCCGAGCTGAAGTAAGCATTTAATTGTTGCTCTTCAGCTGTGGTGCTTTCGCCGTTAAAGTAGCGTTGCAGTAATTGTAGTATTTCTTGTGTTTCCATCATTTTCATTAATCTTTAAAAATTCGTCGCGCACTTTTTTTCGTGCCCGCGACAGGTTTACCCTAATCGCATTAATCTTAAGCCCAGTAGCTTCGGCAATTTCGTCGTACGACAGTTGTTCCAGATCGCGCATTTGCATTACCGTTTGTTGCAGCCCCGGCAGTTGTTCAACCAGCTTTTTTATTTGTGTTGCTGTTTCGCTTAACTCAACTTTTGAATGAACGTCTATGGTCTTTTCTTTTAACTTCCTGTCGGTTTCAGCATCAATCGGTACTGTTTTATTGGCCCTAATCACATCCAGACACCGATTTCGGGTCATCCGCATGGCAAAAGCTTCAATATTCTCCACTTCGTCGAGTGTTTCCTTTCGTTGCCAAAGCTTCAGAAACACATCCTGAACCACATCGCGTGCCTGATCTTCGTCGTGTAAAAAGTGCGTGGCAAAACGCAACAACTTTTTACTTACCGGCAATACCTTTGTTTTAAAATCTTTGGCAACCATGTGCTCTTTTGTTTTGTTTCCGTTTTTTGCTTGTTTTCAAAATTAAGACGTAGCAGGAATAAAAGCATTACATGCTGTGGTATTTTTTTTTGGATTTTGTTTTCATTAGGAAAGTTCTGATAGCAAAAAAGGCCGCCATTGGCGACCTTCCCTTATAATCTGTTCAATTGCTTCAGTTTTACAGCAAACCCCGTCCTTTTAATAAAGGTTCAATTCCCGGTTCTTTGCCACGGAAATTCATATACAAGGTCATCGGGTCGTCCGAGCCGCCAGCCGACAACACGTATTTACGGAAAGCAGCTGCTGTTTTTTGGTCGAACAATCCGTTTTCTTTAAAGGCATCAAAAGCATCTTTATCCAACACTTCGGCCCACAAATAGGCGTAATACCCTGATGAGTAACCACCGGCAAAAATATGCTGAAAATAGGTACTGCGGTAACGTGGTGCAATTTCCGGAATCAAACCGTATTTGTCCATCGACGTCTTTTCAAAAGCGCGCACATCCATGTTTGGCTCCACGCTTTCAAGGGTATGGTAATCCATATCCAGCAGTCCGGCAGCCAAAAACTCAACCGTAGCAAAGCCCTGGTTAAAATGCGCTGCGTTATTTATTTTTTCCACCAGGTCATTCGGAATTACTTCGCCTGTTTGGTAATGTTTGGCATATAAGGCCAGCATTTCCGGTTCAAACGCCCAGTTTTCCATAATCTGCGAAGGCAGCTCCACAAAGTCGCGTGCTACAGAAGTTCCCGACAAGGTTCTCGATTCGCAATTGGAAAGCAAACCATGTAAACCGTGCCCAAACTCATGAAACATGGTTAACACCTGGTCAAGGCTCAACAGCGAAGGTATGTCGTCGGTTGGTGCCGGAAAGTTGCAAACGTTGGTAATTACAGGAATTACATTTTCGCCCTCAATAACTTGTTGTTTGCGGAACGAGCTCATCCATGCGCCACCGCGTTTACTTGGGCGGGCAAAATAATCGGTGTAAAAAATACCAATGGTACTTCCATCAGCTTCTTTTACTTCAAAAACTTTTCCATCCGGATGGTATTTAGGCAAATCGGTGCGTTCGGTGAAGCTAATGCCCCAAAGTTTATTGGCCAGCGCAAAAATCCCCTGCTGCACATTATCCACCTCAAAATAAGGTTTTACATCTTCTTCACTCAGGGCATATTTTTCCTGGCGCACTTTCTCTGCGTAGTACCACCAGTCCCAGCCTTGTATTTTTATACCTGCTCCTTCTTTATCGGCAATAGCCTGCATATCGGCCACTTCGTTTTTAGCTACTGGCAGGGCTTTTTCCCACACTTTGGTAAGAATATCGTAAACATTCGCCGGGTTTTTAGCCATGTTTTCAGCTAAAATATATTCTGCGTGATTGTTGTAACCAAAAAGCTTGGCGCGCTCGCTGCGTAACTCAACGGTGCGGGCAACAATTTTATTATTGTCGAATTCATTTTCGTTATCGCCTTTCATAATGTAACCTTTGTAAAGCTTTTCGCGGTAAGCGCGGTTTGGCGAGTACGTAAGAAAGGGGTACAAACTTGGTCGACTAATCGTAAAAATCCATTTTCCTTCCTGTCCTTCTGCTTTGGCTGTTGCTGCGGCCGCCGAAATGGCAGCAGCCGGAAGACCTTCCAGTTGAGCCTCATCTTCAATAACCAATTTAAAGGCATTGTTATCTTTTAGCACGTGTTCGCCAAACTGTACTGAGAGCGTGGCCAGCTCATTATTAATTTCACGCATACGGGCTTTTTTATCGGCCGGAAGTTCAGCTCCACCACGTACAAATGTTTTGTATTTTTTCTCTAACAAACGCGCCTGCTCTGTATTTAAATCCAGATTTTCGCGTTGCTCGTACACCTCTTTTACGCGTTTAAACAGACCTTCATTCAGGTTAATGTCGTCGTAATGCGCCGATAGCAATGGCTCAATATCCTTTTCAATAGCCTGAATGCTGTCGTTGGTGTGTGCACTGCTTAAATTACTGAATACATTATAAACACGATTCAGAAAAGCACCTGATTTATCCAAAGCCAACAGGGTATTTTCAAATGTTGGTGCTTCGGTGTTGTTTACAATCGCATCAATCTCCTCTTTGTGCAAACGCATTCCCTCGGCAATGGCCGGTCTGAAATGATCGTCTGTAATCTCATCGAAAGGCGGTACACCAAAAGGAGTACTCCATTCTTTAAAAAACGGATTTTCCATAGTTTCTGAACTTTCTTTTTTTTGGGTTGCAAATGCTGCAAAAGCCAACCCTGCAATAAAAACAAAAAATAGCAGTTTTTTCACTTGAATATAATTTAGTTAATATTTCGTATTTCAAACATATAAAATCTCGGCTTACTAGTTAATGGTCGATGCCCGTGGAACGCGCAGGATAATTTATTTATGTCCTTTTGCGTTCCTTAAGCCATGCACCTTTCATCTCATTAAAATTAGTTGTTTTCTATGTGTAATATGCTCCATAAGCATTGCGATATGCGAACTCGCATGATTTTAATTAGTGGCCTGTGTGTAAAGACTTTCGCATGCTCGTTTCCTGTTTTCAATAATTATTGAATTTTCAAATTGTTGCGCAAGATAATACATTTAACTACAACCATAAATGACAGATTTCAAGTTTTGTTTGCTTTTGAATGGCTGACAGAAGCAGTTAAAATTTTCCCATCTCTTGCATTTTCCTATTTTTGCGCTGTGCAGAAACGTCATTCTTTTTACCATATTATTCTTTTCGCATGCCTGCTGCTTCTCAGCCAGTTATGTCAGGCCGGCAATATTCAGCGAAGTAAATCCGTGCCACTGTTAGCAGGAGCTGCGGATTCACACCTCACTTTTCACAACGATTCTAACCACCAGATAAATTTTCGGTACGCCGATAAACAAAGAGGACTGAAGCCTTTTATTGTTCCCTCTGCTCTTATTGCAACAGGAACCTTGCTCCATTTTTCCGATGCAAAATACCGGTTAAACGATTGGCGATCAGAACATTTTAACTACCAGGGAAGCCTCGATGATTATTTGCGCCTCGGACCGGTGGCTGCCGTGTATGCCCTGAATGCTTTTGGTGTAAAAGGAAAAAATAACCTGGGCAACCAAACCGCACTACTGCTAAAAACGATGGTGCTTACCAGCGTGGTAACAAAAGGACTAAAAAACCTGACTGCAGTAGAACGGCCGGGAGGCGATGCCGGCTCCATGCCATCCGGACATACCTCCATTGCTTTTGCTGCGGCACAGTGGATGCACCGCGAGTACGGCGAACGAAGCACCTGGTACAGCGTGGGTGCTTATGCCTGCGCCACTACTGTAGGTGTAATGCGTGTGGCCAAAGGCAGTCACTGGGCGTCAGATGTGCTGGTTGGAGCAGGATTGGGTATGCTTACCACCGAATTTATCTACCTTACCCATCAGTATAAATGGGACCGCGAACACCTCCGCAATTTCGATATTTTCCCCTTTCAGCTAGGACAGCAAAAAGGCCTCTCCCTCGTTTACCACTTCTAAATATCAATCACGCCCCCCATTCAACCATTCAGAATCGCCCGTTCACCCTCTCTCCCACTCGCCACATCTCCCCCTCGCCCTCTCCCCCCCTCAATCCCCCATTAACTCATCCTCTTCCAATTCCCAATCCTCAACTCACCCCATCTCCCCATCTCCTCTTCAATCCTTCATAAACTCCCAATTCCTCACTCGGCCATCGCCCCATTCGTCCTCTCACCCCCTCGCCCCATTCGTCCTCTCACCCCATCGCCCTCTCTCCCCATCGCCCTCTCGCCCATTCGCCCCCTCGCCCCCAATCCCTCCATCAAAAAACCCACCCCCTTATTTCTAAAAACATTGCGCTAAATAAACCTGACAGAAGTCCATTCTTTTTCTTCATCATATTTTTTAATTTTGTAAACTTTACAGATAGCAACTAATGACTGATAAGCAAGCACATAAGCAATGGCATGTGGTATACACCCGATCGCGTGCAGAAAAAAAAGTCCTGCGTGAACTTCACGACTGCAAGATCGAATGTTTCCTGCCCATGCAAAAACAACTCCGGCAATGGAAAGACCGCAAAAAGTGGGTGGAGATGCCATTAATCCCGGGGTATTGTTTTGTAAATATTTCCCGAAAAGAATACGACCAGGTACTGCAGTTAAGCAACGTTGTTCAATACTTAAGATTTGAACGTAAAGCCGCCATTATTAGCGAGCAGGAAATTGAAGCGCTGCAAACCATGCTGCACCAGTTTGATTTTGAAGTAGCGATAACCATGGAAAATTTCGAACCCGGCAAACGTGTGGAGGTTATTAAAGGGCCTATGGTTGGACTAAAAGGAGAGCTGGTGGAGATGCGCGGTAAAAATAAATTTGCCCTGCGACTGGAACAAATTGAGACCTCTTTCCTTGTAGAAATTCCGGCGCACTATTTAAGTGCAGTTCCGGAACTCAAAAAATAAGACGAAACTTAGGAGTATTGAGGAATTGTTAAACTGACGATTTGTTAAATTGAAAAATTGTTGGGTTGTTTGGCTTTTGGGTATTGTTCTGAAAAAAGCGACAAGTTTAAAGAAACGAAAAGTAGCTGCAATAAAATTGCAGAGCCTGCTCCGAATACAATTCGGAGGTTTTAAGCAGAAACTGCAAAATAAATAGTATCAAAACCGGAAAAAAAGCCTGCGCGTTTTGCAAATCAAATATTATTGGCATTTTTACATCCCGAAAAAAGTTTAACTCGTGAAAAACCTCATCTTTCTATTTAGCCTTTTATTTATAGTAGCACAAGCCTGCGCACAACATCCCAATGCCGGGTTAATACTTGGCGCGAGTGCCGGTATGGCCAAAGTAAGTACCGAGCTTACTCCCGGATTTAAAACCGTCCCCAACGAATTCAACCATAAATTTGCTCCTGCTGTCAGTCTCGAACTCTCGAAACTATTGGGCAATCATTTTGAAATTGGTACCGATGTAAACCTTACCCTCTTAAAAGGCGATACCGATAATCCCCAATTTTCGGCCGAGGGTATCCATGGCGCTATGAAAGACCCCATTGCCGAACCGGTAGAATATAATAACCAGCTCTTTGGCCAGCAGCTATTTGTGAGCTACTATTTCAGAACTTTTGAAGCCTACAGCCCCGGTTACCGCCTGGAACCTTTTGTACGGACAGGTATTGGCTATCAGGCCTACACTGCTGGTTTTAAATATATTGATGCCCCGGATGACGAATTGATTTTTGGAAAAAACAAAGGCAATTACAAAAAATACGAACTTTTTGAAGCCGTATATTTTGTTGCATTAGGTGTAAAAACAAAATTCTCCAATCACTTTTTTATGAACACCACTGTAAGTTTCAACTATTCCAATTACGATTTTCTTGATGTGGTGCACAATTACAACTCCGACGGAAGCTTTGCCGACCTCAGGGGCCTGTACACGGCATTCAAAATCGGCTTTTTTTATCAATCCAACGAAATTGGTAAACACAAAAGCCGGCGTGGCCAATACAACAAACCGGTACTACCCTTTTCGGGGAAATAAACCACGATGCACTGGAAGTACATCGATTTAAAATTGAATGAAATTCAAAAGAAAATAACGAAGACATGAGTAATGAGTGCAGCGTAGTGAGATTAGCCAAAGCTTCATCTTTTTCTCCATACTCATATCTCTATACTATTAATCATTAGTCCATTTAAAAGTTATAGAAACGGAAAGTAGTTGCAATAAAATTGCAGAGCCTGCTCAAAATACATTTCAGAGGTTTTAACCATTAACTGGAGAATAAAAAACTACGACATTAAATAGCTCAGCGCACCAGTTTCCTACTTTTATGATATAATTATTTAAAATAAGCTTAACAAAATATTTACGTTAGAAATAAAATATTGAGTACTTTTGTTACTCAATGTCTAATTCTTAATTCTACTCACACTCTTTGATGTAACTGAGGAGGCGAAGCAGTGCCCGGCCTCAGGTGCTGACCCACTTTTTATAGCACGCTTTTATCCATTCAATTTATTAACAACCTTAATGTTAGAAACGTTAATTACGAATAAAACGCGGCTTAAGCTTTTGCTAAAGTTTTTTTTAAACAAGGAAACAACCAGTTACCTCCGAAACCTCGAGAACGAGTTTGGAGAATCATCCAATGCCATTCGGGTAGAATTAAATCGTCTGGAAGCTGCCAATCTATTAAGTTCCTCTTTCAGGGGAAATAAAAAATATTTTCAGGCCAACGACGAACACCCCCTCTACCAGGAAATCAACAGCATTTTAAAAAAAACAGTGGGTCTTGATAAAATTATAGAGAAAGTAACCTCAAACATTGGCAACCTTCAAAAAGCCTATGTAACCGGAGATCTGGCCAAAGGAAAAGATTCTTCTGTAATCGACCTTTTACTGGTTGGCGATTCAATTGACAGCAGTTATGTGGCCGCACTAACCTCAAAAGCAGAAAAACTGATTCACCGGAGGATACGATTTCTTTGTATTCAGGAGCAGGAACGTGATGAGTACCTGAAAAATAGCCCGGCATTATTGCTTTGGAAAAATATATAAGCATTAAATTTAATGCACGCAAAATTAGATTTTATTCACCTACAACCGGATTCAAAATAAAAAACAAAAACAGATGAAAGGCCTGATAAGAATAAGCACACTGGCACTTACCCTTGCAATACTGGCAATGGGTACGCACGCACAGGATGTTCAAAATGTAGACGTAAAAACCTTACCGCAGTCGGATATCAAAAAAGCACAGCAAGCCATGCAGGATGCCGGTTTATCCGTAGACCAGGCCGCCGAAATAGCCCGGCAAAAAGGTGCTACTGAACAACAAATTCGCGATTTCGAGAACCGGATAAACGACGGTAATACCTCCGGCGCCGAACAAATTATCAGCGACCCGGTGGAAGAAGCCAACGAAATGGTGGAGGACCAGCAGGATGTGGAGAAATCTACCCGTCAGGCCGGTTTCGACTCCCGCGGAAGAATATTTGGTTCGTATTTGTTCAACAGTAAGAACCTGACTTTTGAACCCTCCACAGCGATACAAACGCCAAAGACCTACGAAATTGGCATTGGCGATCAGCTGCTGATTAATATTTGGGGAAATTCGCAAAATAATTACCAGCTGACAGTAAATCAAAATGGACAGATTTTAATACCGGATGTTGGGCCTTTATACATTGCAGGCATGTCGTTTGAAACCGCCAATAGCCGCATTAAACAACGTTTAACTGAAATTTATTCCGACATGGGGGGCAACAATCCCGGAACCTTTGCCCAGGTAAACATGGGGCAATTACGTTCTATTCAGGTAAATCTGGTGGGCGAGGTAACTACTCCCGGAACCTATACCCTGCCCGTTACCGCCAGTGTTTTTAATGCCCTTTACCTGTCGGGTGGCCCCAACAACATCGGATCTTTTCGAAATATAAAAGTAATACGCGATAATAAAACCTTAAAAACCATCGACATTTATAAGTTTTTGGTGGATGCCGATCCTTCGGATAATATTAGCCTAAAAGATAACGACATCCTGTTTATTCCTCCGGCGGAAAAGCGCGTTGAAGTAGAAGGCGAATTTCGGAGAACCGGTATTTTTGAAATGAAAGAAAACGAGATGCTGGATGTGCTGGTGCGTTTTGCCGGTGGCTTTACCGAAAATGCTTACCTGCAGCAAATGCAAATCCATAGAAAAACACAGCAGGGACAGCAAATTGTGGATGTTACTTTTAACCGGATTGGCACTACGCCACTGGTAAATGGCGATGTAATTTCCAACACCCGGATTCTGGAATCTTTTGAAAATCGCGTGAGTATTTCCGGTGCCGTTTATCGTCCGGGAGAATACGAATGGGTACCCGGAATGACTTTAGCCGACCTGGTAAATAAAGCCGATGGCCTCTCTCCCGACGTGTATAAAAACAGGGGATTAATCACGCGTTTCAATCCCGATCTCACCACCCTGACTCTACCTTTTGCCGTAGACCAGCTGGCCAACGGAAGCCTAAATATTCCCCTTCAGCAGGAAGATATTGTTACCATTAAATCGCATTTTTCCATTGGTGAACAAGCCAGCATTAGCATCAGCGGCGAAGTAATGACCCCGGGACAACTTCCCTGGTCGGAAAACACCACCTTAAGCGATGTATTGTTTATGGCCGGTGGATATACCGAAGCTGCGGATAGTTCTTTTATCGAAATTTCCCGTCGCTTATCCTACAGCGAAGCCTCACAAATCAGCGACTCGCTGGTACATATTTTTAATATAAAACACTCCCGCGGACTAAAAATCGATGGTGACCAGCCTTTTTACCTCGAACCCTACGACCGCATTTCGGTAAAACGAGCACCGGGCTACCGCGAACAGGCATCGGCCACCATTACCGGCGAAGTGGTTTATGCGGGCAACTACGCCCTGCGCAACAAAAACCAGCGTATTTCCGACCTGGTGGCACTGGCTAAAGGAATTACACCACAGGCTTTTCTGGACGGTGCCACACTGCGTCGCACCACCCCCGAACTGGGTACGGAGAATATCGCCATCGACCTGCGAACCATTTTAAAACAACCCGGCGGAGAAAACGACCTGCTGTTACGTAATGGCGATATCCTTTCAATACCGGAGTTTATGCAAACAGTAAAGATATCCGGGGCAATTCAAAGTCCATTCTCCGTAACGTATGAAGAAGGACAAAAACTAAGATTCTATATAGATAAGACTGGCGGATTTAGTAAACGAGCGATTAGAAGAAAAACATACGTACAATATCCTAATGGTTATACGGCATCAACAAAAAGTTTTATTTTCAAAAATTATCCTGAAATAAAGCCGGGAAGTGAAATCATTGTACCTAAAAGAGAAGAAAAAGATACTTCTCAGAATGTAAGCACATGGCTTGCTATTGCAAGTGCATTTTCTTCCCTAGCAATTGCAATAGCTGCTGCTTTCAGGTAATTAAACTAACAATTCTTTTTATCCTTGAATAAAAACAAAAAAAATGACCGACGAGCTAAAAAACAATACTACTGTTGCCGACGATGAGATTGACCTGATTGCACTGGCCAAAACCTTGTGGAACAAACGCCGGTTTATTCTAATAACAGTAGGCATATTCTTTTGTATTGGCATTGCGGTAGCTTTGCTCACGCCAAAAGAATATACCGCCTCCAGTACCATGGTGCCACAGGTGAGCGACGGGTCCTCCAAACTGGGCAATCTTTCTTCGCTGGCAGCGATGGCGGGTTTTAACCTCGATGTAGGGAAAGGCACTACCGAACTATCGCCCTATGTGTACCCGCAAATTGTACAAAGTGTGCCTTTTCAATTGGAATTGATGAACACGCCTTTCAGCTTTCAAGGGCACAAACAGCCCCTTTCCATTTACAGCTATTTTACCGAATACCATAAACCCGGTTTTCTGGCTACGGTAAAAAAATACACCATCGGACTGCCTTTTGCAGTGTTGGGAGCTTTAAAAAAAAGTGATCCTCCCACAACAGACACAGCCACTGTTAAGGATGCCAATGCCCCCATTGCCCTAAGCCGTGAGCAGGAAAAAATCCGAAAAATGTTATCCGCGAATGTGGCGCTGGAAACCAACGACAAGGAAGGTTATATTACACTACGCGTGAATTCCTTTGATCCGCGCCTGGCCGCACAGGTGGCACAAAAAGCACAACAGTTGCTGCAACAGTACATTACCACCCTTAAAATTGAGAAAGCCAGTGCCCAGCTTGAATTTATTGAAGAGCGCTATACCGACAACAAACAGGAGTTTGAAGCCGCACAGGCAGCATTGGCAGAATTTCGCGACAGGAACAAAAATGTAAGCTCGGCCCGCGCACGTACCCAGGAAGAGCGACTGCAAAGCGATTACCAGCTGGCCTTTAATGTGTACTCCGAGCTGGCGCAGCAACTGGAACAAGCCCGAATAAAAGTAAAAGAAGACACCCCTGTTTTTTCCATACTTAAACCAGTTACCGTACCGCTTGAAGACAATGGCAGCGGCCTGATGACCCTCGTAATATGGACCTTCATGGGAGCAGTAGTTGCCATTGCCTGGGTATTTGGCAAAGCGTTTTTAGGTACCATTAAGGAAAAATGGAACGAAGAGCAAGCCTGATGGCCACATGAGTAAAAAAGAAACAGTAAAAAAACAAGATTGCTTCACTTCGCCTTACCAAAAAGCTGAAAAATATTGCTGACAACAGCTGGTGCGGATTTGTAATCCGTACCTTAGCCCAAAGACTGAAAAATAGTGCAGAATGACACACCGATTACAAAGCGGCACGAGCGAAGGTAATGCAGCTATCAGCACCTAATCCTCCGTCGGTTTAACAACCGCCACCTCCTTTAAAAAAGGAGGACGATTCGTGCTATCCGGAACCTATACAATAATTCGTGTAATTCGTGGATAAAAAACAAACAAGCAATTTAGCAGTTTAACAATTTAACAGTTTATCAATTTACTCCGTTGGTGCGGATTTGTAATCCCTACCTTAGCCCAAAGGCTGAAAAATAGTGCAGAATGACACACCGATTACAAATCGGCGCCAGCGGGGTAAAAGATTAATCACCAAAATTGCTTATATTTGATTTTAATGGATTATAATACTTACATACCTATTATTGTTGAAGAACTAAAAAAAACATCACCTGAAAAAGTTATCCTTTTTGGCTCATATGCCTATGGTACACCAACTTCCGATAGCGATATCGATCTCCTGGTTATTAAAGACCTTAAAGAAAATGAAGTTCGAAAATACAGGCTTCAATTAAAAAAAGCACTTTGGGAAAAACTAAAGGTATTCAACTTCCCGTTCGATCTGATTGTTGACAGTGAAACAAGGATAAAAAAACGCATTGCCATGGGCGATCTTTTTTATAAGGAAATTTACACAAAAGGTAAAGTAATTTATGCCTAACACAACCTATGCATTAGAATGGCTACGATTTGCCAGGAAGAATCTGGAAACAGCCAAGCTTCTGATATGCGAGCACCACTATACCGATAGCATTGCCATTGAAATACAACAAGCAAAATAAAAAATTTTAAAAGCCGTATATGCCTACCTGGGCATTGCCATACCCAGAACACATGAATTAATGGTCTTGTTTAATTTTGCAGAAGAAAAAACAGATCTTAGCCATTTCGACAAAGACGATATTTTAGCCATTAGCGACTATTACGAAACCGATAGGTATCCCGGGCCAAGATACGCACAACCCGAAAGAAAAGAAGTGGAACATTATTTTACTGTTGCCGAAAAGCTATTTAAAGGTATTAACGATTTTATTAAGTAATACAAAACCCGGTTCTCGAAACCATACGACCAAAAACAAACTGGAGTTAGCGCCGCTGGCGCACATTTGTAATGTGTGCCTCAGGCTGAAAGGCTGAAAAAACAACTGGATTGCAATAAGCAGCCAAAAACCTATATATGTAATTCATAAAACCTTTTGTTTTGGCTAAAGAAGGCAAGGATTGCAAATCCGCGCCAGCGGCGAGCGGGAGAATCTCAGAAAATAAGGAAAATTCCTGGAGTTGCTATAAGAGCTTGTTCAGACTGTAAAATGAACCATAAGGATCAAAAAAACGTATCTTTACAAAAAAGATTAAGCAATGGATTCCATTATTATACAAACAAAGGATAAAGCAGAACTAAAATTTTTTGTTGAATTAGCAGAACGTTTAGGAGCAAAGTTTAAAACGCTGGATCAATTTCAGGATGAACAATTACTGAATAGAATGATTGAAAATTTAAACACTTCAACTGTTGACAAAGAGAATATTATTGAACAGTTACAGACAATCTTAAACGAAGACCAGGCGCCTTACAAAAATGAAGATTAAATTTCTGCAAGGATTTGAAAATGATCTGCAAAAAACAAGAGATAAAAGACTGGCAAAAATGATCCTGGAAAGTATCTCTGTTTTTGAATCTGCCACTTCTCTGAAGGAAATTCACGGTATAAAAAAATTAAAAGGACATCCCAACGCCGCTGGCGCACATTTGTAATGTGTGCCTCAGGCTGAAAAATAGTGCAGAATGACACACCGATTACAAAGCGGCGCGAACGGAGATAATGCAGCTATCAGCACCTAATCCTCCGTCGGTTTAACAACCGCCACCTCCTTTAAAAAAGGAGGACGATTCGTGC